>ERZ1090867.234-NODE-234-length-26272-cov-6.073502_pt1 | contig 26272 bp, 19 predicted proteins | sample MGYA00478476_ERZ1090867 | MGnify/ENA primary metagenome ERZ1090867 (study PRJEB33644, sample SAMEA5815742) | chicken gut metagenome | biome: Chicken; feature: Gastrointestinal Tract; material: Caecum | place: Ireland | collected 2019-01-01 | study: A study of the... | reverse complement strand
AATGAGCATAAAACAATCTGCTTGATAGAGCATCATTTAATTTGCGGGACAACAGCATAATTTTTCCGGCAGTACTACCAGACGGTATTTTCCCTTATTCCATACTTTAACAATTCCACTTCGAATACTTTCCACTGTAAAAAACTTCAGTTCACTGACCCGAACCCCTATGGAACACATCGTTTCCATCATCAATGCAAGCCTCTCTTTTCCTTCACCTCGCGCAGTATGAACCAATCGGAAATATTCTTCCTCACTCAATTCCTTCTGCTCATCCTCATAAATCTTTCTCTGCGTTTTCACCCGACGAAGCTTCAATCGTTCCAATCCGATACATACAAGATACTGGTTCAGAGCCACCAACATAGAATTTACACTGCTCAAAGCATAATTTTCGACCAACCAGTTCTTATACTGCAGCAGGCATTCTTTCGTAATTTCCTGATCACCATCCAGGTAACGAAAAAAAGTTCTGACATCTGTTTTGTATTTTCGTATTGTTGCCGGAGCATTTTCCCGCTCAAGTAAATACAAATCAAAAAGATCCATATTTTCTACTCTTTCCATTTTCTCTTTTCCTTTCTGCTTTTCAAAAGTTTTTATTGTTCAACGACACACCTCAAATCAAAAAACAACTCAACAGATCGATTTTATCATCTGATGAGTTGTCTTTGCTCACACTTATTTATATTGCAAAAAAATCCCCTATACTTCAAATTGGTGTCGAACCAATTTCCAAGTATAGGGAATATTATCACAGCTGCATACTGCCGAAATCAATCTCCAGATCGTCATAAATTCCCGATTTCACACACTCAGACAGCGTCTGCTCCATCACCGTTTCTTCGTCAAAATTATATACCGTAACTCGCTCCTTATCCGGATCCACAATCCAGTACTCTCTCACTCCTGCTGTACGATACTTGAATAACTTCATATAGTAATCAATCCTGCGGCTGCCGGGCGATACCACTTCAACAATCCAATCCGGCGCTCCACTGCAGCCGTCCTCGGTCAATTTCCCTCTGTCGCAGACTACGCTGATGTCAGGTTCGACATAATTTCTGTCATCTTTGCTGAGGAACACCGCAAACGGAGCCGGATAGACCTCGCAGTCACCGCCTTTTTCCCGAATATAATTATCGATGGTTACATCCAGAAAATGAACGAACTTCTGATGGATTCTTTTGGGATGAGCCATCAGATACATACTGCCATCAATCAATTCCGCCCTTTGACCATCAGGAAGCGCATAGATATCTTCTGTAGTATACAACCGATCTTTTGCCAGTGCCATGCGAACACATCCTTTCCTGTAACTTTGATCAGAAATGATAGCTTTTCCTTAACTTCCCCATCCGAACGGCTTCTTCCAATCTTATTCTTCTTTCTCCGCCTTCCGGAAAAAGAAGAATCCCACCAGAAACATCAACGACAGAATCGCCACTCCATATCTGGAACTTCCGCTGACCATCGTGGAGATTCCCATCACCGTCGTTCCGATAAAAGCTGCGCCTTTTCCGAATATATCATAAAATCCAAAATACTCGCTGGACTTCTCTTTCGGGATGATCTTCGCAAAGTAAGAACGTGACAGCGCCTGGATCGCTCCCTGAAAGACTGCGACGCAGACTGCCAGGAACCAGAACTCCCACGCCTTGTCCAGCTGCAGCGCGAAGACAGCGATCAGGAAATACGCGAGAATGCTCACCTGGATCAGGCTGCCGTTTTTGAACCGCTTGGAAATCTTTCCAAAAGCGATAGAGCAAGGGAACGCTACCACCTGTGTCATCAGCAGCGCCAGCACCAGATCCGTATCGGAAATTCCCACATCCTTTCCGTAGGTGGTCGCCATATCGATGATCGTATACACGCCGTCAATGTAGAAGAAAAATCCAAGGAGGAAAAACAGGATCTTACGCTGATGTTTCAATCCTTTCACCACATCGGCGATCCTGCGGAAACTCTCCTTCACCGGATGGTTTACCTTTTCCACATAATGGATCTGGCGGTAATTGCGGATCAGAGGGATCGTCACACCTGCCCACCAGACTGCATTGAGGAACAACGCCAGGGTCATCGCCATCCCGCCGCTGATGCCAATGACATCAGAGCCGAGGATCAGCACCAGAGAAGCGATAAACGGAACACAGCTTCCGATATACCCCCAGGCATACCCCTGCGAGGAAATTTCATCCATCCGTTCCTCCGTCGTGACATCCGTCAGCATAGAATCATAAAAGATCAGGCTCAGCTGATAACCGGTCTTGGCAATACAGAATACTGCCAGAAACGCCAGCCATTTGCTGGCAAACGCCATCGCCATACAGCCGATCACTCCCACCAGGAAGGTGCTGACAAACAGCGGCTTCTTATAATTTTTTGTGTCCGCCATCGTTCCGAGGATCGGTCCCAGGATCGCCACCAGAATCGTGGACAGAGACAGGGTAAAACTCAGAAACGCGGTGGAATCGCTGTTGGAAAGATTGTCAGCGGTCGCAATGTTTTTAAAGTAAATAGGAATGATCGTGGTACAGAGCATTGTGAACGCGGAATTGCCCACATCATACAGGATCCACTGTTTCTCCAGGCGCGTCATTTTTCCAGCCATAGGTAATTTCTCCTTTTTCTCTTATTCAAAATTCCGGTTGAAACGCCCGGATAACGGTGCTCCGTTCAGGATCGCTTCGTTGAGGCCTTCCAGCTCTCCCGGCGCCTCGTCCAGCGCTTTCCGGTACAGATTCAGGAGATTCCTTGTGGACGCCTCGCATTTCGGATTTGGTTTCTTCCTCATAATCTGTCCTTCCATCGAATCATAATGTCCGCTCAGTTTCAGCGCACTCAGGAGGACTGTCCTCTTGATGCCGTTCCGGCAGATGGGCAGATGGGTGTAAAATTTCATTCCCTTCAGGCATTCAAGGATTTCAGCCTGGGAGAGCCGCGGAAAACATCTCTGGATCACCTTGTTTCCCTCAGTATTCGGACAGATCGACGCCGCAGGCTCATAGCGGAACGGATCTTTGCCGTCCCTCTCCATCAGCTCTCTGTCCAGATGGGTTTCGATCTCCGCATGGGAGATTCCTGTCTGATCCTCAAAGGCATTGATATACGGATGACAGGTGGAATCCAGCAGAAAATGGCAGGCAAATCCCAGCAGATAAACCCGCAGCGCGTCATCCGGATTCTCCTGAAACAGGGCAATCCGTTCCTGGAAGAATTCGGCAGCCGTCCTCTCATGGAGCTGCGATCCATACTGGGAAATCGGGTTTCTGGTCAATGGATGGTAATAAAAAAAGATATCCGGACCGTGCAGTCCGATCAAATACAGCTTTTTATGCTCTCGGATCGTATTTTTCAGATCTTTCGGCAGCTTTTTCCAGACCTCCCTGCCGAACCGGTCATGTGCATAAGTTGTGGGCATACGTACCGCCTCCTTTGTCTTTTTTAGATATCCAGCCGTATCTGGATCTCTTCCTCTGCTTCCGCCTTGAAATCCTCCAGTTTGACCGGGTTGATCGTCGGAAGGTTGTCCGTGGAATCCACGCCGAAATTCCTCAGAAACTCTTCCGTTGTTCCCAGCAGGATCGGCCGTCCGGGTGCGTCCAGGCGCCCTACTTCCTGCACCAGATTATATTCAATCAGCTTGTTGACCGCGTGGTCACTTTTGACCCCGCGGATCTTCTCAATCTCAATCTTGGTCACCGGCTGCTTGTAGGCGATGATCGAAAGCGTCTCCATCATCACATCACTGAGCACTGCCTTTTTCGGCTGCAGCGCGATGTTGACCAGATATTCATAGTATTCCTGTTTTGTACACAACTGATAAGCGTTTTCCAGCTCAATGATCCGGATTCCCCTGTCCTCCTTCTGATAATCATCCATCATATTCTGAAGGACTTTCCGGGTTGTCTCCGTATCGTGGCCAATCGCCTTTGCAATCTTGGACAATTCCAGGGAATCTCCCATGGCAAACAGCACCGCTTCGATCGCCGCCTTCGTGTGCTCCACGGTGTCCGGGCGGTGAACTTCTCCGTAACTGTCCGTTTTCTGATTCCTGTTTTCTTCCATTATTTCCTCTTTCCTGACGCACTTGCTGCGTCATCAAGGTAGATTTGGAAGTTCACTTCCGAACTTCTATCTCATCCTCACCGTCTTCGTTTTCCGTATAGGGAACCACAACCGTCCCCTCTGCCTCCAGGGATTCGATCAGGATCTCCCCGAACGCCTCCTCCTGGGCAATGCGGATCTTTCCCGTCTTCATCAATTCCAGAATTGCCAGGAACGTAACAATGATCTGGATTTTTCCCGGCTGTTCCTCCAGAAGCGCCCGGAAACTGAATTTCCTGTGGGTGACCGCATAACGTTCCACATACGTCATCTTGTCCGGAAGACTGATCTCTTCTTTCTCGATCTTGCCGAATTTGCTTCGGATCGGGTCAATCTTGTTTTCCTGTCTGCGCAGGATCGTCTGATATACCGCGTTCAGCCGTTCCAGGGTCACCTGCGAAAGCAGTCCGCTGGCATCCACCGGTTCCCGGTATTCCAGCACCTCCTTTGGCAGCGTCGGCTTTTTGTAGACGGAACGCGCCGCCTCATTCATCCGGTCCCTCAGTTCGTAGGACATATACTTGTACATCTTGTATTCCAGAAGCTGGCGTACCAGCTCTTCTCTCGGGTCTTCTTCCTCCCCTTCTTCGTTGACCTCCCGGGGCAGCAGCATCCGGCACTTGATATCCAGCAGTGTCGCCGCCATGACCATGAACTCACTCATCACGTCCAGATCTTCCTGCTCCATCTGGCGGATATAGTCCAGATACTGTTCTGTGATCTCCACGATCGGAATGTCATAAATATCTATTTTGTTTTTTTCGATCAGGTGCAGCAGAAGATCCAGCGGACCTTCAAACACCGGAAGTTTAACAGGAATTCCCATGCAGGTCCTCTCTTCCACGTTTTTTTACTTTCCTTCTCCGGAACCATCGATCTCCAGAACCACCAGTTCCCTCGGGTTATGGAGCCGCACCGGAATCGTATGCTCCCCGCAGCCCGCGCTGACGATGCGGTAATGCCCGTCTTTTTCACAGCAGCCATGGCAATTTTTCGGAAACAGACGAAAATCAGGGCTGACCAGCCCTCTGTTTCCAAAGCCGACCACACCGCCGTGATAATGGCCGGACAATGTAACATCCGCGCCGAAACAGTCATAAGCCTCTGTGTACCAGGGATGATGTGCCAGCAGGATGGAAAACGCTTCCTTCGGCGGCGTACCGAAAACATCGGTCAGTTCCGTCACCGGAAGCTGCCGGCGGCAGAATCTTTCATAATATTCCCGCTTCATCTCAAATCCATAGATCAGTACCTGGAGGCCGTTTTTCCAAAAGGCAGCCGTCTCATTTTCCAGGTACACCGCCTTCGTCCCGGCAAGGATTTCCCGGAATCTTTCATAGGCATCTCCATACACCTCCGGATACAGCTTCAGACGATATTCATGATTGCCGCAGGCATAATACACCGGATATTTCTCCGCAAGCATCTTGACTGCCGAGAGCCCGGGCTCCAAAGGTTCCCCGGGCTTTGCCACGATCTGGTCTCCCCCGATCAGCACCGCATCCGGGCTTTGCTGCCGCACAAGCTCCAGCAGCTCACAATTCTCCGGTCCGTAAGTCATATTATGCAGATCGCTGATAAACACAAAACGAAGATTTCTTTCCTTCCCTCCGCATTTCGGACTTTTCAAATGATACTTTGTTATCTTTATTTTCCTCATGTTCTGATTATACTGCAAATCAAAACCTCAGACAAGCCCCAACGCTTCCTTCGCCAGATGGTCTGCAAGATCGTTCCAGGTGTCGCCGGAGTGCCCTTTGACCTTCCGGAATGTGATCTTCACCTTTTCGGATGCGCTTCGGTAAAAGTCCCGGTAGGCCCTGGTTCCTTCCTTTTTCGCCTCCCACTGTCCTTCACACCACTTGGCGATCCCTTCGTAGTCATGACAGATCCGCAGGCTGGCAATTCCGTGTTCCACACAATATTTCATCGCCAGTTCTGCTCCCTTGATCTCCCCTGCCACGTTACGCATTGCCGCCAGTTCCGGGTCGGAATACGCCTCTTTGAAATGGAGTTCCTTGCCGTTCCAGAACAGTACGACACCGCAGGAAAAACGGCCGCTTCCGTGATAATAGCTTCCGTCCACATAGGCGACCGCCTCCGGTTCCTCCTCATGTTTATGCTTACATGTCTGCTCCACAGACGCAGGCGTTCCAGCTGTCATTTCTGCTGCAGTTTCTTTTGGAGCTCCTGTCGGCGTTTCCGCCGCCTCCGGGCTCTTTCCGTTTCCGGCTCCGCCTTTCACGTAATTCTCCGCTTCCTCTCTCGTCGGAAAGCTTTTATAAGAAGCCCCGGAATAACCGTCCACCTGCTTTTTGCACTCATCCCAGGTCAGATAAACCCCCGGAACTCTCCCGTTCTGTACTGCGTAAAACTTTTTTTTCGCCATTGTCCTCTCCTTATCGTTTCCAAACTGCCGCTTCGGACAGCTGATATCGTCCTCTTTCCATGCCTTATTCATTTTGTCATGCCGTCGGCAGCAGTCCCGTCAGCGCTTCCTCCAGATAATCCAGAAAATCCGCTGATTCCACATCGGCTGTATAGATGATCGCAGTGCTTCCGATTTCCTCGCCGTTCCGGGAGTAGACCGCTCTTCCCGCAGTTTCGCCTTTCCTTACCGGCGCCTGGACTTCTTCCGGAAGCTCTATGTACTTTTCCACATCGGAAATCTTCTGACCGCTGCAGTCCAGGTAACGGAACTCGGTTTCAAAAGCAACCGGAACTTCTTTTTCTTTTCCCTGAGTCACCGGAAGCGGCGCAAGCTCCTCTTTGTTTTCGTCCACATACAGCGAACATTTCCCGAATCCATAATTGAGCATCGCCGAAGCGTCCGCAAACCGCACCTTGTGATCCGGCGCTCCCATGACCACCGCGATCAGCGTAATGCCGTCTCTCTGAGCCACGGCGGACACACAGTATTTCGCCACGGAAGTACTCCCCGTCTTCAGTCCCACACAGCCGTCATAGCTGGAGATCAGCTTGTTGGTGTTGGTCAGCGTAAAGGGCTTCGTCCCCTGTGCCGTCACATGTGTGATATCCTCCATCCAGATAGAAGAATACTCCAGAACTTTCGGAAAACGCTGGATCAATTCTCTGGACACGATCGCCACATCCCTTGCCGACGTGTAATGCCCCGCCGAATCCGTAAGGCCGCAGCAGTCTTCAAACTTCGTATTTTCCATTCCAAGCTCCGCCGCCCGTGCATTCATCCGCGCGACAAACTCGCTCTCCGTCCCGGCAATATGCTCCGCCATGGCAACTGCCGCATCGTTTCCGGAAGCCACGACGATACATTTGATCATTGTCTCCACGGTCTGCTTCTCGCCTTCTTCCAGAAACACCTGGGAGCCTCCCATGCTCTTTGCGTAAGCACTGGTCGTAACCTCCTCCTCCATGGTCAGATTTCCTTTTTCCAGTTCCTCAAAGATCAGCAGCAAGGTCATGATCTTTGTGATACTGGCGGGACTTCTCTGCTCGTCTGCATTCTGTTCATAAATCACCTGTCCGGTGCTGGCTTCCATCAGCAGTGCGGATGGGGAAGACAGCGCAAGACTTCCGCTCTGGCCTTCCTGTCCCTGAGTCTCCTGTTCCTGGTTCTGCTCCGGCTCTGCCACAACACGAACTGCAGGGCAGAACGCTGTCAGCAAAACAAAAAAGGCACAGATTCCGTAAAGAAACCGTTTCATACATACACCCCGTCTTTGATTTATATGGTAATGTATGAGGAATCCATGCCTTTTTATACCTTTTTCATCTGCAGTGCCGGGAAACCATCTCCCATCCCGCAAAGCAGTTCATGAAATTCATTTAAAGCATCGGCGCAAAAAGGCGGAGCACTGACTGAAACATACGGACAAAGATGTTTCTTGCCTGTACTGTCTCCAGATCCATTTCCTTCGATACTTCAAAAGTGTCCAGCGCATCCTGTTTGATCTGCATCACAGAACTGTTTTTATACAGAAATACTCCGCATTCAAAATGCAGATACAAACTGCGGTAGTCCACATTAAAGGTTCCGCAAGTCGCCATCTCGTCGTCACAGACAAAGCTTTTGGAATGAATAAATCCAGGCAGATACTGGTAGATCCGCACACCTGCCTCCAAAAGCGGCTCATAATAAGACTGCGTCAGTAAAAATACACTTTTCTTATCCGGAATTTCCGGAGTGACAATCCTTACATCCACGCCTCTCTTTGCCGCCTGGCAGAGCGCCGTCAGCGTCTCGTTATCCGGGATCAAATAAGGCGTAAAAATGTAGAGATACCGTTTCGCATAATTGATAATGTTCAGGTAGACACTCGCTCCCACCGTCTCACTGTCCATCGGGGAGTCTCCATAGGGCTGAACCAGTCCGTCCGCTGTAAACGGTCCCATATGATACAGATGGGGCCGGTATTTTTCAAAGTCGCAGGAGGTGCGGGTGATGACCGTCCACATCTGCAGGAACATCACGGTGAACGTCCATACCGCATCGCCATACAGCCAGACACCGGAATCCTTCCAGTGACCGAAACGCATTTTTTTGTTGATATATTCGTCCGCCAGGTTGATTCCCCCGGTAAATGCAGTATGGCCGTCGATCACCGTAATCTTTCTGTGATCCCGATTGTTCATCACTACATTCAGCACCGGGCGGAACTGATTGAATGCCGCACAACGGATTCCATAAGACTGCAATGTCCTGTAATACTGGGGCGGCAGAGTGTTGACGCAGCCCAGGTCATCGTAGATCAGCCGCACCTCCACACCGTTTGCTGCCTTCTCCTTCAGCACGTCCAGGATGGAATCCCACATATATCCTTCACCGATGATAAAATATTCCATAAAAATATAATGCTCCGCTTTTTTCAGCTCTTCCAGAAATTTTGCGAACCAGTCTTCACCGACCGCGAAATACTCTGTCTGCGTATTGGAATACAGCGGCGCATGGGCATATTTTCTCAAATAGCGGCACTGTCCGGCGACTCCGGGATTTTCTTTTTCCAAATATTCTTCCCAGTAATTTTCCTGTTTGAAAATATCTTTGTGTTCCACCAATACCTGATCATAGACAATCCGGAATTTATGCGCCAGTCTGGACTGACCGAAAATTGCATAAAGAATAATCCCGACCACAGGAAAGACCAGGATACAGAACGTCCACATCAGCTTATAGCCGGGATTCAGATTCTGGCTTACCAGCCACAGCACTGTGATCAACGCAATAAATGTCAAAACATACGTTACATAAATAGATTCTTCATTCAGGATCAGGATCAGCGCGATGATCCAGATCAGCTCCATCGCCAGCGCTGCCAGGATAATAAACAGCCGGGTGGACATGATCCTTAATACTTTTCTCACCAGCCCGAAAAACTCGTATATCACCTTCCAGATCAGTTTCATATTCCACCATCTTTCTGTCTGTTATGTTTAAAAATCCCCGGGGAATTACTCACCGGGGATTTTCTGCACATTAATTATACTTACGTTTTCTGGCAGCTTCAGATTTCTTTTTGCGGCGAACGCTTGGCTTCTCATAATGCTCTCTCTTGCGAATCTCCTGCTGAATGCCTGCCTTTGCACAGCTACGCTTAAATCTGCGTAAAGCGCTGTCCAACGTCTCGTTCTCTTTTACGATTACATTTGACATAGTCTCACACCTAACCTCCCTCCAGTTGCAGATTGTGCATAATACAACTGTATGGGTATTTTTTTGCACTAGTAATATTATAGCAGAATTTTCCCATACGTCAACATTTTTTTCTCTTTTTATAAAAATTTTTGTAACCGCTCATAACCGTTCAACCAGGCCTGCCGGGTGTTACTGAATCTGACCTTCCAGGATCTCCGGGATTTTCGCGATGGCTTCCGGAATCTTATCCGGCTGCTTTCCTCCCGCCTGTGCCATATTCGGACGGCCGCCTCCGCCTCCGCCGACGATGGCAGCGGCTGCCTTGATCAGGTTGCCGGCATGGGCGCCTTTCTTCATGGCTCCGTCTGTCACCATTGCAAGAAGGCTTACTTTTCCGTTCTGTGCGGATGCCAGTACGACAACGCCCTCTCCCAGCTTCTCTTTTAACTGATCGCCAAGATCACGCAGTCCGTTCATGTCCACATTTTCCACGGCTGCAGCCAGAAGCTTCACGCCTTTGACCTCAGTCACCTTGTCCATGACATTGCCAAGAGAATTCTGAGCCATTTTGCTCTTCAGAGATTCATTTTCAGATGTCAGCTCTTTGTTCTCAGCCATCAGATGGCGGATCTTTCCGTCCAGCTCCGCCGGAGTGGTCTTCAGAAGAGCCGCTGCGCTGTGAAGCATTGCCTCCTGTTCTCTGTAATAAGCCAGAACGCCTTCTCCGGTCAGCGCCTCGATCCGGCGGATGCCGGCCGCTACACCTGCCTCGGAAACAATCTTGAACAGCATGATCTCACTGGTGTTGTGTACATGGGTACCGCCGCACAGCTCTTTGGAGAAATCTCCCATGGATACCACGCGGACCTCATCGCCGTATTTCTCTCCGAACAGCGCCATTGCTCCGGATTTTTTCGCGGACTCGATGTCCATGATATCCGTCTGCACCGGCAGCTGCTCCTGGATTTCCTGATTTACCAGAGCTTCCACTTTTGCCAGTTCTTCCTGTGTCATCGCTGTGAAATGCGCGAAGTCAAAACGAAGACGGGTCGGAGTTACCAGGGAACCTTTCTGCTCTACATGAGCGCCAAGGACAGTCTTCAGCGCTTTCTGAAGCAGATGGGTGGCACTGTGGTTCTTCTCTGTATTCTTTCTCGCGGATCTGCAGACTTCCAGAGAAGCCTCTTCGCCCACAGAGATCATTCCGGATTTCATCACGCCGACATGGCCATACTTTCCGCCGCGCAGCTTGATGGTCTCCTCGACCTCAAAGACACCGTTCGGTGTACGGATTTCTCCGCAGTCACCGATCTGACCGCCCATGGTGGCATAGAACGGGGTCTTTTCTGTAAATACGGTACCTTTCTGACCTTCCATCAAAGCGTTGACGATCTCGGTCTCTGTGGTGAGCACAGTGATCCGGGAATTATCGGTCAGTGTAGTATATCCTGTGAATTCCGTTGTAACGGAAGGATCGATCTCATCGTAAACAGTTGCGTCCGCTCCCATGTAGTTGGTAGTCTCACGGGCAGTTCTCGCTCTGTTTCTCTGCTCATCCATCGCTTTGGTGAAGCCGTCCTCGTCGATCTCATATCCCTTTTCTTCCAGAATCTCTCTGGTCAGATCCATCGGGAATCCATACGTATCGTACAGTTTGAACGCATCCTCTCCGGAAAGAACTTTCTGTCCGGCAGCAGCCATCTTCTCTTCCATTTCTGCCAGAATGGACAGACCCTGGTCGATGGTCTTGTTGAACTGCTTTTCTTCATTATTCAATACGTTAAAGATGAAGTCTTTCTTCTCTTCCAGTTCCGGATATCCATCCTTGCTTCCCTCGATCACGCCTGCGCTCAGCTCCGCAAGGAACAGACGGTCGATGCCAAGCAGACGTCCATGACGTGCGGCACGGCGGATCAGACGGCGGAGAACGTAGCCTCTGCCCTCATTGGTCGGCATGATACCATCGGAAATCATGAAGGTCGCGGAACGGATATGGTCTGTGATCAGTCGGATGGAAACATCCTTTTCATGCTCTTTGCCGTAGGTTACGCCTGCGATCGCGCACACCTGGTTGCGCAGCGCCTGGATCGTATCCACGTCAAAAATGGAATCCACATCCTGAACTACAACGGCAAGACGCTCCAGACCCATTCCGGTATCGATGTTCTTCTGCTCCAGCTCGGTGTAATGACCTTCACCGTCGTTGTTGAACTGGGTAAATACGTTGTTCCATACCTCGATGTAGCGGTCGCAGTCGCAGCCAACGGTACATCCCGGTTTTCCGCAGCCGTACTTCTCGCCGCGGTCGTAATAAATCTCAGAACACGGACCGCAGGGACCTGCGCCATGCTCCCAGAAATTATCTTCTTTTCCGAAACGGAAGATTCTCTCCGGCGCGATTCCGATCTCTTTTTCCCAGATCCCAAACGCCTCATCGTCTTCCTCATAGACCGACGGATACAGACGGTCCGGATCTAGGCCAACGACTTTCGTCAGGAATTCCCAGGACCATGCGATGGCTTCATGCTTGAAATAATCACCAAAAGAAAAGTTTCCAAGCATCTCGAAAAACGTACCGTGGCGGGCGGTTTTTCCCACATTCTCGATATCTCCGGTACGGATACATTTCTGACAGGTTGTGACACGTCTTCTCGGCGGAATCTCCGCTCCGGTAAAGTACGGTTTCAGAGGCGCCATACCTGAATTGATCAGAAGAAGACTTTTATCATTCTGCGGCACAAGAGAAAAACTCTTCATTGCCAGATGTCCTTTGCTCTCGAAGAACTCCAGGAACATTCTCCGGAGCTCATTCACGCCATATTTTTCCAACGTTTTTTCCTCCTATATGACCTGCGAAAGAGCCAAAAGCATATGCCTTTGACTCTCTGCAAATTTTATTGCTTCAGCTTCCTTCTTGCGGATTCCGAAACAGACGCCCGGCTTTCCGAACGCTGCATTGGTTTTAATATACCACAAGAAATTATCCGACGCAAATCTTTTTAAATTTCTTTTTTCCACGGCGCAGAATGGAACCTTCCGGAAGGATGTTTTCCTTCTTCACGATGTGTTTCACATCGGTGATTTTCTCGCCGTCCAGGGTTACGCCGCCCTGCTCGATAGCACGGCGTCCTTCATTCCGTGTTCCCACCAGCTCTGCTTTCTGAAGCAGGCTGATCAGGTCAATGCCGTCCTCCGTGAAATCCTCATCTTTCAGCTCGGTGGTCGGCATGTTTTCAGAATCACCGCCGCCGGCAAACATTGCCTTTGCTCCGGACTCTGCCTTTTTCGCTTCCTCCTCGCCATGTACGAGAGCGGTCAGTTCGTAGGCAAGGATCTCCTTCGCCCGGTTCAGCTGGCTGCCTTCCCATTTGTCCATCTCGTCGATCTGCTCCAGCGGCAGGAAGGTAAGCATACGCAGACATTTCAGAACGTCCGCGTCCGCAACGTTTCTCCAGTACTGGTAGAAGTCAAACGGAGAAGTTTTGTCCGGATCCAGCCATACGGCTCCGGACTGGGTCTTGCCCATCTTCTTGCCCTCGGAATTCAGCAGCAGGGTGATGGTCATCGCGTAAGCATCTTTGCCCAGTTTACGGCGGATCAGCTCAGTACCGCCCAGCATATTGCTCCACTGGTCATCGCCGCCAAACTGCATGTTGCAGCCGTATCTCTGGAACAGCTCAAAGAAATCGTAGCTCTGCATCAGCATGTAGTTGAACTCCAGGAAACTCAGACCCTTTTCCATTCTCTGTTTATAACACTCAGCCGTCAGCATACGGTTGACAGAGAAATGGGGACCGATCTCACGAAGAAAATCAATGTAATTCAAATCCATCAGCCAGTCTGCATTGTTGACCATCAGGGCTTTTCCGTCAGAAAAATCAATGAAACGGCTCATCTGCTTTTTGAAGCAGTCACAGTTGTGCTGGATCGTTTCCGGCGTCATCATTTGACGCATATCGGTACGTCCGGACGGATCTCCGACCATACCTGTACCTCCTCCGATCAGGGCGATCGGCTTGTTTCCTGCCTCCTGCAGACGTTTCATCAGGCACAGCGCCATGAAATGTCCCACATGAAGAGAATCTGCAGTCGGGTCAAAACCGATGTAAAAAGTCGCCTTTCCATTGTCAATCAGTTCCCTGATCTCTTTTTCGTCTGTCACCTGGGCAATCAGGCCGCGGGCAACCAGTTCGTCGTAGATTTTCATTTTCTTTCTCTCCTTTTCTCTATTTCTGCGGGCGAGTGTTTCTGACTCTGCATGGATCTTTGTAAGATCAAAGTGTTCCGCTCGCGGAACTCTCGCGCTGAGCGCGGTCGCTTTAGCGACAAATTTCTACTTCGCGCGAGTGCGCATCCCGCGGAGCGTTTTTATTTTTTTTAAATAAAAAACTCCCGCCCTTTTTTTGAAAGGACGAGAGCATATCTTCTCCCGTGTTACCACCTTACTTCACAACTGCCTCACGACAGCTGCCTCAGTCGGTATCCAGATTTCGAATACCCTGACGCTGTAACGTTCGTCTCTTACGTCGCAGCCTACTTACGGTCTGTCTGTTCCTTCCGTGTTCGGTGCGCAGCTTGGGGAGGTATTCAACAGCATTTCATCATGCGCCTCTCATCAGCCGGCAGCTTTCTGTTTTCATCCCTGCTGTTTACTTGGTCCCGTCATCGCCTTTTTGTTCAGTATACCCAGCGGCAGGCGGTTTGTCAAGATTTATTGTGACTGTTTTTTGCATTTCACAATCGTTCTAATGCGGACGAAAGCCTCCAGGGGCAGGTGGTATGCGTGGACAGCGTATCCTTTCCTGGTTTTCGCTGGACCCTTTTACGCGAATGGAACTGATCCGGGATGGAATCCCTGTTTTCGGAACAGATTTCCGTCATCTGATATCCCCTCCGGACAGAGCGGAAATTGTACAGGCAATCCAACGTCATTATGAAGCGATTCGAACATACGGAGAAGCCGATGCCGGATGGCTCCTTGATACTGCCAGATGTCTGTACACCCTGAAGACCAATCAGATAATCGCAAAAACAAAAGCCGGGGAATGGGCTTTGGAACACCATCTGTGTCCTAACCCGGAGACTATGGAACAGGCGCTACAGATCCGGAAAAATCCAAAAGAACTTCTGAATAACGCATCCGTCAAAAAATGGCTGAATGGTCTGAAACCGGAAATCCAAAGGTTTGCCGATGTGCTGGAAGATGCCTTGCGATCGGAAATTTTATGAGAAAGGTAAGACTGCGCAAAAATCCCCAAGATTATCTTACATAATCCACCACAAAACATTGACTTTTCCCCCGCATAATAGTATTCTTTTTATATAGTTGCACATGCAATAATTGTAAATGCAATATTATCTGCAAAGGGGTGGTTTCAGCTTGAAAAAGGTATTTCTCTATCTGCGTCCGCACGTTCCGCGGATGATCCTCGGTGTGACGATCAAATTCACCGGAACGATCATGGATCTGTTTCTCCCGTGGATTCTTTCCTATATGATCGATGTGATCGTTCCCAAAAAAGACATGACGGAAATCCTGCTTTACGGTCTGCTTATGCTGATCTGTTCGGTGATCGCCTGGGCGGGTAACGTCATTGCCAACCGGATGGCTTCCCGGGTGGCGAGGGATACAACCGAAAGTCTCCGGCACGATCTGTTCCGCAGGATTTCTTATCTGTCCTGCCGCCAGACGGACACGTTCACTATCGCTTCCCTGGAATCCCGCCTGACTTCGGATACCTACAACATTCACCAGATGATCGGTATGATGCAGCGGCTGGGAATCCGCGCGCCGATCCTGCTCCTTGGCGGGATCACCATGACCATGTTCATGGAACCGGTGCTGACGCTGGTTCTTCTGGCTGTCCTGCCGTTTGTCGCGGTCACTGTGTTTTATATTTCCAGAAAAGGAATTCCCCTGTACACACAGCTGCAGCAGGCGGTTGACCGGATGGTCCGTGTCGTACGGGAGAACGCCTCCGGAATCCGTGTCATCAAAGCGCTTTCCAAAACAGAATACGAAAAAGAACGTTTCAAGGCTGCAAACCAGAACATCGTGGAGAAAGAGACAAAAGCTTCGGTTACAATGGCTGCCAGCAATCCCCTGATGAATCTTTTCCTGAACGCAGGCCTTACGCTGGTGGTCGTGGCGGGAGCTTTCCGGGTGGCTGCCGGTCAGACACAGACGGGAACCATCCTGGCTTTTCTTACTTACTTTACGATCATCCTGAACGCCATGCTTTCCATCAACCGTATGTTTATGCTGTTTTCCAAAGGTTCTGCCTCCGCGAATCGGATCAGTCAGGTACTGGACGCTCCGGAGGACCTGCTGCTGGAAGCCAGGGATCATCAGGATACGGAATATCATGTCCTGTTCGACCACGTATCTTTCGCCTACCATCTGGGACGTTCCCAGGTGATCTCCGACATTTCCTTTGCTCTGAAAAAAGGGGAAACCCTTGGAATCATCGGCGCTACGGGATGTGGAAAAAGTACGATCATCAACCTTCTGATCCGTTTTTACGATGCAGACAAGGGAACCATCCGCATCGACGGGGATGATGTCCGTGGAATTCCTTTCAGCGAACTCCACAAGAAATTTGGAATCGTCTTTCAGAACGATGTGCTGTTTGCGGATACCGTGGAAGAAAACATCCGTTTTGGAAGGGATATCACGCAGGAGGATATCGAGAAAGCCGTTGTGTGCGCACAGGCACAGCCATTCATCGAAGAACTGGAGGACGGACTCGGTTACCGTCTGGCGATCCGCGGTTCCAACCTGAGCGGCGGCCAGAAACAGCGCGTGCTGATCTCACGGGCGCTTGCAGCACATCCGGAAATCCTGATCCTTGACGACTCCTCCAGCGCGCTGGATTATCAGACCGACGCACGGCTTCGCCAGGCTCTGTCCAAAAATTTCCGTAAAACAACTACCATCATTGTTGCCCAGCGGGCAAGCTCGATCCGCCACGCGGATCATATCCTGATGCTGGAAAACGGCAGAGAGATCGGTTATGGCACCCACGATGAATTGATGGCCTCCTGTGAACCATACCGTCAGATCAGTCTTTCTCAGATGGGAGGTGAAACAGATGAAGCACATGAATGATACTGAAATCCATTCAGAAAAAAGAACCGAAAAAAAGAAAGATTCCGGAAAGAACACTTTTTCCTTCTTTGGAAAAGCCCCGGAATCGGAAGAAGATGAAAAATACAAGAAAGAAAAGCCAAGAGACAGACGCTACGTACTGCTCCGTCTGTGGAGTTACCTGTATCAGTACAAATGGCTGCTGTTTCTCGCTTTGTTCCTGACGATCGTCAGCAACCTCCTTGGCCTGGTGGGACCGATGCTCTCCGGCTATGCCATCGATGCGATCCATGGACCCAACGATGTGGATTTTCCCCTGGTGTTTTTCTACGCGGCACTGATGATCGGGTTTTACGCCCTCTCTTCTCTGCTGACCTATATCCTGACCCGCATTACCATCCGTTTCAGCCAGCGCGTCATCTATCAGATGCGCAAAGACGTGTTCGATACACTGATGGAACTGCCGGTGGGCTATTTTGACCGTACCCAGACCGGAGACATCATCAGCCGGATCTCCTACGATATTGATACGGTAAATGCCTCCCTCTCCAATGACCTGCTGCAGATCTGTACCAGCGTGATCACCGTCATCGGCTCTCTGGTCATGATGCTTATGATCGCGCCGGCTCTGGTGTCCGTCTTTGTCATCACGATCCCGGCATCCATTTTGCTGACCCGGTATATGACAAGGAAAGTCCGTCCCCTGTTCCGGAAACGCTCTGCAAAGTTGGGAGAACTGAACGGATATACGGAGGAAATCATCAGCGGCCAGAAAACCATTAAGGCGTATCATCAGGAAGAGACGATGATCTCACGGTTTGATCAGAAAAACACGGAAGCCGTGGACGCCTACTACAACGCGGATTATTACGGAAGCATGACAGGACCGTCCGTCAACTTTATCAACAACCTTTCCCTGTCTCTGATCAGCGTTCTGGGCGCCGTGCTGTACCTGTTCCAGAGCATTTCTCTGGGTGATCTGTCGTCCTTTGTCCTGTATTCAAGAAAATTTTCCGGCCCGATCAACGAAGCCGCGAACATTCTCAGCGAACTTCAGTCCGCCACAGCGGCGGCAGAACGTGTCTTCCGTCTGATCGATGAAGCGCCGGAACCGGCGGATGCACCGGATGCGGTCGAACTCACCGATGTGAAGGGTGACGTGCGGATGGAACATATCTGCTTCGGCTATCTGCCGGGCCAGACCATTCTCCATGACCTGAGTTTTCACGCAGAACCGGGAAGCCTGACGGCAATCGTCGGACCTACCGGAGCCGGCAAGACGACGCTCATCAACCTTCTGATGCGCTTTTACGATCCACAGTCCGGTTCCATCACCGTGGACGGAAAAGAAATTTCCCGGGTGACCAGAAGAAGCCTTCGCCGCGCTTACACGATGGTGCTCCAGGATACCTGGCTGTTTACCGGCACCATTTACGAGAATATCTCCTATGGAAAAGAAGACGCTACCATGGAAGATGTGGTGCGCGCATGCAGAGCGGCTCACATCCACGAAGCGATCATGCAGATGCCGGAAGGATATCAGACGGTCCTGACCGGGGACGGCTCCGGCCTTTCCAAGGGACAGAAACAGATGCTGACCATCGCCCGTGCGATGCTGCTGGATTCCAAAATGCTGATCCTGGACGAAGCGACTTCCAATGTGGATACGCAGACGGAAGAAAAAATTCAGCTTGCCATGCGGGAGCTGATGAAAGGCAAGACCTGTTTTGTGATCGCTCACCGGCTGTCCACGATCCAAAATGCAGACCACATTCTCGTTGTCCAGAATGGAGACATTGTCGAACAGGGAAACCACGATACTTTGCTGAAACAGGGCGGTCTGTATTCCAAACTGTATTACTCCCAGTTCCAGTAACACACCTCAGGCAATGATCCCTGCCTGTTTCAGCCACAGCACCTCATCATGGATCGTCTCCTCATAAGGGCGGGTGGAATAGCCAAGTTCTCGTTTCGCCTTTGAAGAATCAAACGTATTGTTTCTCGCAAGGTTGTATACAGAGAACGTTGTCATCAACGGCTTTTCCCCGCTCTTCTTCGCTTTTTTCTCCATCATGGCAGCCAGGAAATTCGCTGCTTTCAAAGGAAGAAAGAAACGGATTTTCTTGCATCCGGCTTCTTTCACCAGCATCTTGGAGAAATCACGGAAAGAAACCTCCTCATTTCCAAGAATATAGCAATTTCCTGCTTTTCCCTTGTCTGCCGCAAGGATGGTCCCTCTTGCCAGGTCACGGACATCGCACAGATTGAAGGAACCGTCGATTCCCATAGGCATTTCGCCGTTGATGATCTGGACCACTGTTCCTGTCGTCTCGCCTACGGCAAAATCTTCCGGACCGAGGATTCCGCTGGGATGAACCACACAGGCATTCAGTCCGTCCATGTGAACCGCATCCAGAACCGCCTGGGTCGCCAATGCCTTGGACTGGCTGTAGCATCCTTCCACCTCGTCGGCGCGGAACTCCTCCACCTCTTTGATCTTCACACCTTTCGGCTGCTCCGGGATCGCGCCTGTACTGTTGCAGTAAACCAGCTTCTTACATTCTTTATGTTTTTTACACATTTCAATGATATTTTTTGTACCGCCCACGTTTACATCCATAACCTTCTGGCTGTAATCGGGATTGACGGTGACGATGCTTGCGATATGAAGCACGATGGTTTCCATTCCCTGAGGAACCTGGAAAAAGCGTTCCAGGGATTCCATGTCGCAGAGGTCGCCTTCAGCAATCTCCGCTTCTTCCGGCAGATATTCTGCAGCCTTGTCATTGGGAAGGACAAAGGCACGCACGCGGTCTCCTCTCTCAATCAGCTGACGGCAAATCGTTCCTCCCAAAAAGCCGGCTGCTCCGGTTACCAGATACATGGTCCGTGTTTTCTCTGCTTTTTCTGTTTTTTTATTCCCGATTGTTTTCATTGTTTTGTACCCTCCGATTTTATTTTTGATTTCATCTGCTTTTCTTAACTTCTGTACAGAGGATACCGTCGGTACATTTACGAAATGTTGAAAGAATGTTTCTGGAATGTAAAAAAGCAAACTATTTCTTGTCTGCGGATGTCAACTATGTTATAGTTTGTTCAGAATCAACCGGCAGATATGCCGGAAAAGAAAGGATGGGAAACATGAAAAAAAGAATGATGATGCAGACAGAGAACAAAAGGAGGGACTCTGACCGTTAGACCCTCCTGAACAAAACAGCTGATGAAAGGGCGGACTTCTGTTGTCATCGCCCACCGGCTGTCCACCATTCAGAACGCAGACAGGATCTACGTACTTGGAAACCGGAAAATCGTGGAAGCCGGCGCCCACAGAGAACTGCTTGAAAAGCAGGGGGAATATGCGCGCCTGTATTCAATCGGCGCTTCTCAATCTCCGGTATGAGCAGACAGAATCTTTGAAAAAGTTTGCCTATAAAAGCCAAAAGGCCTGCTGAGAGGCTGTTTCCTCTCAGCAGGTCTTTTGGCTTTCAGTTCAGATTCTTAGAAATCCCTTACTCAACCGTTACGCGGCTGTTGAATTTATCCAGCGCAAGCGCCGCAGCGATACCAACTACCAGACATATGACATTTACAAGACACTGGCTCGGCACAGTGAAACTGGAAAACGGAATGATCATAACCGTTGCAGCAATCACGATACCGATGATTCCATGAAACGCGATGGAATAATAGTTGTCAAACAGTGCGTTGATTGCCTTCGCCAAACAGATGACCGTAACCAGGGCTCCGATTCCGCCAGGGATCAGAACGCCAAAATCAAAATGTCCGATTCCATCGATAAACGGTGTGTAAAGCCCCAGCGGCATCAGCAGCGTGGAAAAACTCATGCCCGGAGCGATAACGCTCAGCGCCAGACAGAATCCGCAGAACAGATACCAGAAAAAGTTCGGGGTGACTTCCACAGAAAACATCTTCAGTCCGATCAGCAGGGCAAAGATCACCGCCATGCAGATAACCATGGAGAGATAAGAACCCTTGCTTCTTCCCTGCTCTCCCGCTTCCCGGAACAGAGACGGAAGCATTCCTCCGATCAGTCCGATAAACAAACAGACGGAAGGATCCGGATATTTCTCCAGAAAAAAGGAGAGAATGTTTGCAACGCCGAGAAATCCGATCACACCGCCGATTCCCACCGGGATCAGTGGCGGCACATGGGTTTTAAAGTTTTTTACCGGGTTTGACAACAGTTCCATGATCGGTTTGTAAATACCGAAAATAACGCTGAGCACTCCCCCGGAAATTCCCGGAAGAACCGCGCCAAGTCCGATAAACGCTCCCTGCACAATCCGGAATACAAACTGCATCGGATTGAAACCGCCTTTTCTTTCATTACTCATAAGTTTATAAGTCCTTTCACCATTCTATAAGAATATATCTATGTTCCCTGCAGAAAATGCATGCCGGACCTTTCTGTCATATCTTCGGATCCAATCTATCAACATCTCCCTCAGAAAAAAAGCAGCAGGAACCGCCGCCCGCTCCCGGGAACAACAGATTGATTATACTATTATTCTGCTTTTTTTTCAAGAGCCGGAAATTTTAAGATAAAATTCAAGAGAGTGGCAGCCCAATCTGCTGAACTGCCACTCTCTGTGAATTATCTGCCGATGAAAACCCTGTTTTCTCTCCCGGATTTTACATTCCAAACACAACCCAGATGTAAATATACGCCGGAATAACCGCCGCCAACGTAAACGGAATTCCAATCCTGAAGAAATCACTGTTTTTTACCTCGTAGCCATTCCTTCTCAGTATTCCGATACCGGTAATATTTGCCGAAGCGCCGATCGGAGTCATATTTCCTCCCAGCGTGGCGCCGCTGAGAAGTCCAAAGTACAATACGGTTGGATCCACGCCCATTGCCGCCGCAATCCCCTGCACCACCGGAAGCATTGTGGCAACATACGGGATATTGTCAATGAATGCGGAAAACAATACACTCGCCCAGAGGATCACCGTATAGATGAGGAATAAACTGTTTCCGCCAATATTGGCAAAAATGCCTGCAAGCGCATCGATGACTCCCTGCTCCTTGATTCCTCCAATGATAAGAAACAGTCCGAACAGCAGAAAAATCGTTCCGAAATCAATCTCTCTGAGCGGGTTTAATATGCCGTTCAGAGACTTCTTGCGGATACTGCTGTAGATTCCTCCGATCACCATCAATGTCGTACAGATCAAACCGTTGGTAATAGACGGCGTATTCGGGATAAAGGACGCTACAACCAGCAGAACGATCATCGTTACGATCAAAATGGTCGGAACATAATCCGTTACTACAGTCCTTTTCGTTTCAGGAAGTTTCTGCTTCTCTTTCCGGAACAGGAAATACAGGATCACCGCAGACAGGACCGCTCCCAGTTCCACCGCAAAAAACATACTGGGTTTTCCCTTGTAAACGAAAAAGTCCAGGAAATTCATATCCGCATAACCGCCAAGCAGAATGGCAGTGGTATCTCCTACCAGAGTCGCCGCTCCCTGAAGATTCGAAGAAACAGCAATGGCGATGATCATCGGAACCGGAGATATGTTTGCGCGTTTCGCCATGACAAGTGCGATCGGTGCAACCATCAATACCGTCGCCACATTATCCACCAGCGCAGAGATTGCTCCTGCGAACAGGGCAAGTGCAATGGTCGCCCAGCAGATATTCGGTACTTTCTCGATAATAATATCCGCGAGAAGTGCCGGCATCTTTGACTCAATGAACAGAGAAACGATGCCCATCGTTCCGGCAATCATCAGCAGTACATTAAAGTCAATGCTTCCCACGATCTTATCCAGAGGCAGCATTCCGGATACAATGAAACACAGTGCCGAAGCCAAAGCGACATACGTCCTGTATTTCTGCAATGCCAGCATCAGCACATAAGTTGCAGCAAATAAAATCACTGCATAAATCATGATTTTTCCCCCTTTCACAAAAACTTTATAGTATATATTATACAAAATCAGTACCATTATCAAGCAATGGTTTTCTATTTTCCTGCAGAAAACTTTAAAAACTAGATATCCGCGTTGTAATAATAAATAAGAAAGAATCATATTTAAAACATATTCCATTAATTGATAAATGGTTTTTGCTGCTAAATCTGATTCTTTCCTTAGGTTTGTAAACACTTATTTGAACTTTTTCCGACTTGTCACACAAAATCCAGCTATAAACCTTGACAAAAAACCGGATATTTGCATTTTATACTATTTTACCAGCCAGAAATGCATACCATTTTCTGTTGTGCTGTCTGTACCAACAAACACTTCAAATTCTCCAGGTTCACTCTCCCAAATTCCATTTTCCGTAATAAATCGAAGTTGTTTTTCCTCAATCGCAAATGTTACGTTCTTCTGTTCGCCTGGATTTAAAGTTACCTTCTGATAACCTTTCAACTCTCTAACCGGACGCACCACACTGGCTGTCACATCTCGCAGATACATCTGCAACGTTTCTGTTCCGATTGTAGAACCAATGTTTTTCACTGTGACAAAGACCTCAATTTTCTGTCCCTTTGTCATTTTATCCATACTAAGCTTTATCGGTGATACATCAAATTGCGTGTAACTCAATCCAAATCCAAAAGGATACAGCGGCTGATTCGGAATATCAAGATATTTTGATCGAAAACGATCTTTATCTTTTCCCTTAACATGTGGACGACCTGTCGAATATTCATTATAATGAACCGGTACCTGCCCAACACAATACGGAAAACTCATTGGAAGTTTGCCACTCGGAAAAGTCTTTCCAAATAAAACATCTGCTAACGCATTTGCACCTTCCGTTCCTGGCATCCATGCAATCAATACACCTTTTGCCTTTTTTGAAATTTCACGAATATCAAGAGGTCGACCGCAGAATAGCACAACCACAACATTCGAATTAACTTCACAAATTTTTTCGAACAGTTCCATCTGTACAGATGGAATTAATAAGCTGGCATTACTGGTCGCTTCTCCCGATTGTAATCGATCTTCACCAATCGCAAGTACAACTGTTTTTGCATTTCTAGCTACTTCTATAGCTTCCTGTAACATTTTATCCTGCTCTTCCTGGGATATCTGATGTTCTGATATTTCTCCAAAACCTTCCAGTTTCGTATCTCGTCCCAGCATAGGGCATCCCTGTAAAAATATAAAATTCCCAGTTTTCTTTTGTACCGCTTCCTGAATATTTGGCACATCCGCAGAATCACCAATAAATGACCATGCACCCATTAAGTTTCTACTTTTAACATAAGGACCAATAAAAGCAATTTCTTCCCCTTCATTTATAGGCAAAACTTTCTCGTTTTTTAACAAAACAAAGGATTTTTCTGCCGCTTCTTTGGCTAATTTTCTATGTTCTTCACACAAAATCACTTGCTTTTCTTTTTTCTCATCCGCATCCCTATATGGATTTTCAAATAATCCCAGCTTATTCTTTAATGTTAAAATGCGTAGAACTGCTTCATCAACCAGCTTTTCATCAATTTCTCCAGACCGAACCATACCGCAAAGATGTTCCGAGTATACGCCTGTCATCATATCAATATCAACACCTGCAGTCACTGCACGCTTTGCTGCGTCTTTTCGATCTGCACAATAACCATGATAAATCAATTCTTCAATTGCCGCCCAATCAGAAATTAGGACACCTTCAAATCCTAGTTCCTCTCTCAAAATATCTCTCATTAGACGTCTATTCCCCGTTGCTGGAACACCATTGACCGTATTAAATGAAGTCATGACAAGCTCTGCACCTGCATCAATCCCAGCTTTATAGGATGGAAGATAAAACTCTCTGAATGTATGTTCCGACAATTCAACCGTATTATAATCTCTTCCCGCAACCGGCGCTCCATATCCTGCAAAATGTTTCACACAGGAAGCAACATGGTACTCCTCTTTGAGATTATCCCCTTGGAATCCTTTAACCATGGCTTCACAATACAAACTATTTAAGTATGAATCTTCCCCTGTCGACTCCATGACTCTTCCCCAACGAGCATCTCGAACAAGATCCGTCATTGGAGCGAAAGTAACATGAATGCCGCTGACTGCCGCTTCCTTAGCTGCAACTTCTGCACAACGTCTGGAAAGTTCCGGTTCAAAAGCAGCGCCTTGACCCAACGGAATCGGAAAAATGGTTTTAAAACCATTAATAACATCCAACATAAATAATAATGGTATATGATGAGGATGTTTTCTCATAAACTCTTTTTGTATTTTTTTTACCTGACTCGCACCAAATGTCCCTATTACAGATCCCGCCAAATAAATATTTTCATCTGTAAATCCATTCTCTTTCATCGGTCCCATAGCAGCTATTTCTCCTGTAAAAAAACCACCAGTCACCTGAAGCATTTGATTTACTTTTTCCTCCAACGACATCTCTTTCAATAATTGTATCAGTTCATATTCTTTCACTTTATGTTTCCTCCCGCTTCTTTATCATTCTCCTATATTCCAGTGGTGAATACCCCGTATTTTCTTTAAACATTTTCGTAAAATATGAAAAATTACTGTACCCTACATAAATGGAAACCGTGTTGATTGGAAAATTGCTTTGTGCCAACATTTTTTTCGCCTCCTCCACACGTTTTTTCATAACATACGAACTAATCGATATACCAACTTCTTTTTTGAAAATCCTTGAAATGTAATCAGTATTTAGATATACCCGCTTACTTAAATCCTCACGTCGAATATCTTCTTTATAGTGTTCATCAATGTAATCTTTTATCTGTTCAACAACTGACACTGTTTTGTCAATAAAAAGCTCATGTTGAATCGCTTTTTCTAAAAGATACTCTGCATACTCCTGCATTTCTTTCACACCATTTAGTGCATTTTGAAAAAGCAGATCATTTTCTTTTGAAAGAAACAATAGATGTGCCTGTATCTCCTTTTCCGCTAACCACGAATAAACAAGCTGTGTCAAATCAGTACGAAACGATTTAAGAATCTGTCTGGTAATCAGATCTTGAAACTGCAGTTCTCCTAAATACCGTGCAATATCGGAACATAATTCTCTTTGTTTCCTCTGATTCAATAAAGTCTTCCATACATGAATATTAGGATTTACATAACGCGTATCTGGCTGTTCAAAATCAGAGAGATAAAAGGCTCGATTTCGATAAGAAGAACTGTTCTCATACATTCCCCAAACTGCCGCCAAAGAATCTGGAATCGCAGAAGCTTCTTCCCAATTTCCAACACCACACCATAAATCAATGTGAAGTTTCTGGCTAAACCATTGAATAAATTCTTCAATCACGGCAAAATCCTCTGCATGAGTAAGTACTTTTTTGCAAATCACAGTACTACTATCCTCTTTCATAGAAAGAATTGTTTCAATTTGCATATAAGAATTTTCCAGCATCTCTGATAGAACATTATGTATAATAAAATTAATTGTCTTTTGTTCCCAAATCCCTGAATCTTTCTTTCCATTAAAAAATACAATCTGA
>ERZ1090867.228-NODE-228-length-26640-cov-20.712281_pt1 | contig 26640 bp, 28 predicted proteins | sample MGYA00478476_ERZ1090867 | MGnify/ENA primary metagenome ERZ1090867 (study PRJEB33644, sample SAMEA5815742) | chicken gut metagenome | biome: Chicken; feature: Gastrointestinal Tract; material: Caecum | place: Ireland | collected 2019-01-01 | study: A study of the... | reverse complement strand
TTTTCTCACCCTTGCTGCCGCTTTGATCGCTTTTCGGTTTTGTTAGGTGTTCTAAGCTACAATGAAGATGTGCTGAGAGAACGATGCCTTGCTTGAGCTGCCAAGCTCGTACGTGCAAACTGTTCTCCGCCATCTCATTGCAGCGTTCGGTTGACGCAGGTTGAGCTAGCAGTATGTATGCTGAATGCTCGTGTAACAAAGCAAGCAGAATCGGTAATGGGCATCGACGGAGCCAGCATAAAAAGGGAGGCTAGTCAAATGAAATCATCCACTATCACCGCTGTGGGAATTGATGTTTCCAAACACAAAAGCATGGTCGCAGTCCGCAGACCCGGAGGAGAAATTGTTATGCATCCGTTTGAGGTCTGCCACACAAGTGATGATTTAAGTCGGCTGGTTTCAACTCTGAAAAAATTAGGAGGGGATATTCGGGTCGTAATGGAACATACCGGAAACTATTGGAGACCTCTGGCACTGACACTGAGAAAAGCAGGTTTTTTTGTTTCAGTTGTAAATGCCATGCTGATCCATGATTTCAGTGATAATTCCATCCGCAAGCTTAAAACAGACCGTGCCGATTCACTTAAGATTGCCAATTACGCTTTGACTTTCTGGAATGAGCTTCCGCCCTTTGATGACGAAGAAGAAACGCGTCTTCTCCTCAAAACGCAATCCAGGATGTACGAGCGGATTACAACTGCAGCGACGGCCCTGAAGAACGGATTGATTGCGCTTTCAGACCAGACGTTTGCAGGGGTTAATCTAGCATTCGATCATGCCACAAAAAGCATGGAAGGGCATTTGAAATGGGTGGATTTCTTTATGCATTACTGGCATCGGGATTGTGTGTGCAAACTTACACTTGAAGCATTTATAGAGTCGTATCGAGGCTGGTGCAAGAGGAAAAAGTACCGATTTAGGAGCGAAACAGCCCGAAAAATCCACGAATTGGCAAGAAAATCAGTCGCGACACTTCCCAAGTGTGAAAGCACAAAAATATTGATCACGCAGGCGTGTAAAAGCTTAAATGCTATCTGTGAAGCAAAACAAGCTTGTCAATCTGAGATGCAAAGACTGGCATCTCTTCTTCCTGAATACGACATTGTTATGAGTATGGAAGGTTTAGGTCCGGTAACTGGTTCTACTCTAATGGCAGAGATCGGCGATGTTCGCCGCTTTAAAAACAAGAAAGCACTTGTAGCATTTGCTGGTGTAGATGCATCGCCGTTCCAGTCAGGTACATTTGAGTCCAAATCAAGGCATGTTTCCAAACGTGGCTCTCCTCATCTGCGACGGACACTGTTTACCGTTTCGGGGATAATCTTACAGCTGTCACATGGAGAAAATCCCGTGTTTTGTTTTATGGATAAAAAGCGCTCGGAAGGAAAACATTTTTACGTTTATATGGTTGCAGGTGCGGCCAAATTCCTACGTATTTATTATGCTACAATCACTCATTATCTGAGAACGATAGAAACATCTGACTTTGTCAGTAGCTGAGAGCTATATTTCAAGATTCCAGAGCTTTTACCTGCCAAGGGGGTTCCGGGGGCACAGCCATCGCTGCCAAGCGACTTGGCCTTGATGGCCGGTTGGCGGCGCGGTATGCTGGGTGTGCGACGGCCAGAGCGGGTAAAGCTATATTTCTGAGTTCTGTCGCTGGAAGAACACAACCGCGCCGCCGATCGGCTGTCAAGGCTGGCGAATGGTGATGATGAAACTAAGCGATGCTGGCTTCCCACTGGAGCCGGCCTATTTGTGTCGCCTTCTAAGTCAATGCCGCTGTAAAAGCGAAAGCTCGACTAGATTTTAGGAAATGGGTACTTGACACATATTGGCAGGTTTGCTGGTACAATCCTATTGGTGAAATTAAAATAGTTTCATCACAGACGGTTATATGGTTGTGCCGATTCCTGAAACAGAAAAACATTGAAGTACTAACTGAGGCTAAAAATAACAAAATTGCTGAGCTTCCATTCAGAAATTACTAACAGCGTAGACCGTCTGTTCGATTTGTGAAAGAACCAATGTTGGGGTGACAAAATCATTACCTGTGCTAATAATGTGCCTGGTGCTTTTGCGAAGAAGCAAAGCTGTCCTGAGATGAGAGATATATGAGTTTCTATCCGGTAGCAGGAATCGATGTCAGCAAGCGATTCTGTGACATATGTATTTTATCACAACATAATAAGATCGTTGCTCAGGAAAAGATTTATCACGACAAAATTTTGATAAATTGGGCAAATGCCTTGCTCCAAAAGGCTGAGCTGATCTTTTCCAGCAATCTTGTTATTGTGGCGGCGTCCACCTCGCATTACCATTTGTTGCTTTTTAAGCTCTTCTCGTAGCATGGATACGATGTGAGTGTAATGAGCCCACTTCAAAGTAGATCGATAAAGGGCTTTTCTATTAGGAAAAGAAAAAGGAAATCACTTGGGGAGATTGCAAACAACAAAGACGCACTAAACTGGGAAGTTCTGGTGCGTCTTTGCTCTGGATTAGAAAGAGCCTGTTCCTGTCACAAGCCAATAGCATTGTGCCAGAACCGGCATGGTGGCAAGGCAGCATACGGTGGTGACCAGGTTCACAGAGCTGGCTGCCTGGGCGTCCTTCCCATAGACTTGTGCCATCTGGGTAATGGTGGCAGATGCAGGGGTGGTGCAGGCAAGAAAAGAGATAAACAGAATGATGTCAGCTTTCGGAAGCCAGGCTGCAGCATGCGTGACCGTGAACAGGGCCAGAACCAGCAAGGGACAAACCAACAGACGAAGCCCGGCTACCAGATAGACCCGGACCGATCCAAAGACCGTGGAAAGGCGGCTGCCGGCAAGGAGCATACCCATTACGATCATCCCCAGAGGGGCCATCAGATTCCCGATGGAGGAGAAAGTGTCTGATACCAGGACGGGCAGGTGAATTTGCATGATGAACAGGAAGATCCCCGCCAAAATAGCCCACACATTGATGTTGCGCAGGAGCTTGCGGAGGTCCGGGCGGGATTCCCCGCACAAAAGTCCCTTGCAGTGCACCCAGAGAAAAAGGATTTGAACCGAGACAAAGGCACTGGAATACAACACCCACTCCGGGCCCAACACAGAGGAGACAATGGGGATAATCATATTGCCCGCATTGGAGTAAATGACCGAAGCCTGTTCCACCGGGTCCAGATGAAACAGGCGCCGAAACAGGGCATTGACAGAGACAAGAAGAAAATGGATGATGCAGGCGGCGCCAAAGGCCAACAGAAGCCCGGAGGAGGTCTCTTTGGTCAGCTCCACCTGAAATGCGTTGACAATGACACAGGGGAGGACCAGATAAATGGAAAGGGTGGAAAGGATTTTGCTGTCATCCGGCCCAAGAAGCCGGCTTTTGACAAGGATAAAGCCAAACAGCAGCATCAGAAAAAACTGCAGCATCTGATTCAGGATCAATCCGGCAATCTGCATAGCGTTTTGCTCCATTCGAAAAGACAGGGACAGGCATCGGAATGCATGCCTGTCCCTTTTATGTGTTCAGAAGGAAAATGGGTGTATAGCGGGGTTACTCCTCGTCAAACCCTACGACATAGGTAAAGACAAAGCCCAGGCCAAAGCCCATGGCGGCGCCCACACAGGCCAGGACGAAATTCATCATGCTGTCCCCGCCGATGAAGATGGGGAGAGACAGCAGACAGGGGCTGGCGATGGCGTATGCTACCACATTGAAAGCACCGAGGAACAGGCCGGTAATGGCGGCAGCCACGCAGGCGCAGATCAGAGGTTTCCGCAGACGGATCAGGCAGCCGTAAAGGGCGGGTTCGGTGACACTGAGCAGTGCGGTGACCGAGGAGGAAAAGCCGATGCTTTTGTTTTCAGGTTTTTTTGCCTTGACGCCCACTGCCATGGCGGCACCGGCCATGGCAAAGTTGGCAGCCAGGGCGCGGCCCAGCACGAAGGTGGCGCCGGTTTCGGCCAGCTCATTGGTCATAATGGGGGTGAACAGGTAGTGCATGCCGAACATAACGGTAATGGCATGCAGGCCGGCCAGAACAGCCATGGCCAGAGAGCCGACAGTATTCATCAGCCAGATGCAGCCGTTTGCCAGTGCGCCGCCGATGGCCGCGCCGATGGGGCCAAAGACAAACAGCATGATGGGTGTGGTGATGCCGAAGACGATCAGCGGCTTGATGGTAAAGTGTGCGGCCGCAGGAATCCACTTGGAGCAGAGTTTGTCCACCCCCACCATCAGGGGAACCATCAGCAGAACAGGGATAATGCAGTTTGCGTACTTGACGTTGGGGATGGGGAGGCCAAAGATGGACATTTCAGCCTGCTGGTTGAAACAGACGATCATGGCCAGAGAAACCATGGCCGCAAGATATTCATTGGTGCGCAGCTTCCGGGCTGCAGAAAAGGCAACGAAAACCGGAAGATAAGTAAAGCCGATGTTCGCCACAGCCGACCAGGTGGAATAGGTGCCGCCGGTTTGATCCAAACCCAAAAGGACGGCGACCGCCAGTACGGCGTTGATCATACCGGCGCCGATCAGGACCGGCAGGGTGGGGGAAATGGCGCCCGAAACATAGGCCATCACGGAATTGAACAGGGACTGTTTTTTACTGCGGTCTTCGGCGGCAGCGGCGTCATCTTTGACGGCAGCGGCAGCCACTGCGCCCTTCATCAGAGGAGTGATCTGGTTGTACATCTGCTCTACAGCGGGACCGATCACCAGCTGGAACTGGCCGCCCTTGTTCACGACGCCCAGCACTTCTTTCAGTGCGTTCAGTGCTTCCAGATTAATTTTGCTTTCATCCTTGATGGCGAAGCGCAGACGGGTGGCACAATGGGTGAAACTCTCCACGTTTTCCGCGCCGCCGATATATTCCACAATTTTCTGAGCGGTTTCTTGTTTGCTCATAACACATGCTTCCTTTCCAGCCGTTTCAAAGGTCTTCCAGACGTTCCCCGTTGGAAGAGATAACCTGTTTGTACCAGTCGAAACTCCGTTTTTTTATACGTTTGAATGTTCCGTGTCCGTCATCATCGAGATCTACATAGATCAGGCCATAGCGTTTGGACATCTGGGAAGTGGATGCGCTGACAAGGTCGATGCAGCCCCAGCAGGTGAAGCCGAACAGGTCTACGCCGTCGCGAATGGCTTCTTTCATTTGCTGAATGTGGCTCCGCAGATATTCGATGCGGTAGCTGTCGTTGATGAAGCCGTCGGCCTCGATATGGTCCACAGCGCCCAGACCGTTTTCGGCGATCAGAAGCGGTTTTTGATATCGGTCGTACAGCTGGTTCAGGGCGATGCGCAGGCCTTTGGGATCAATTTGCCATCCCCATTCGCTGCAGGCGAGATAAGGGTTTTTAACGCCGTTGGTCAGCAGGTTTCCCTGGACCGTTGCATAGCGCTCCGGGTGGGCGCTGGCGGCGGTGGACATGTAATAGCTGAAGGATACATAGTCCACAGGATTTTCCCGCAGAATGACCTGATCTTCCGGCTCCATCTTCACGTCAACCCCCATCTCTTCAAACCACCGCCAGGTATAGGAAGGATAATATCCGCGGGCCTGGACATCGCTGAAGAAAAGGGTCTGCCGCTGCAGTTCAACACAGCGCTGGATGTCGTCCGGGTCGCAGCTGTAAGGAACCGGCAGCTGATAGCTGATCATGCAGCCCATCTTTGCGCCGGGAATGATGGCGTGGCAGGCTTTGGTGGCCAGGGCGCTGGCCACAAACTGGTGATGGGCGGCCTGAAATTCATCCTGGGTCAGGTGGTCGTTGCCCTCCTCGATGACGCCAATGCTGGTAAAGGGGTGGCGCAGGATGCTGTTGATCTCGTTGAAGGTCATCCAGTAGGTCACTTTTCCCTTATAGCGCTGGAAAAGGCAGGTGGCATACCGCACAAAAAAGTCGATCAGCTTGCGGTTGGTCCAGCCGCCGTAAGCCAGTGCCAGATGGAGGGGCATCTCGTAGTGGGAAATGGTCACAATGGGCTGAATGCCGTACTTCAGCAATTCATCAAAGACTGCATCGTAAAAGGCGAGGCCAGCCTCATTGGGTTCCAGTTCGTCCCCCTGAGGGAAAATACGGCTCCAGGCGATGGACATCCGGTAACACTTAAAGCCCATTTCTGCAAAAAGGGCGATATCTTCGCGGTAGTGGGAGTAGAATTCGTTGCCCACCCGCTTGGGGTAATACAGTCCGCTGCTGGGGTCCTGGGCTTTGTTGACCTGCTGATGGGTCATCTGTTTCCATTGATCGCTCCAATGTTCTTTCGGAAGGGAAGAATCAAAGGAATAACAGTCAGCGACAGAAAGCCCTTTGCCGCCCTGGCTGGTTCCGCCTTCCACCTGGTTGGCCGCGGTAGCGCCGCCCCAGAGAAAGCCTTCCGGGAAAGTTTGTCTTGCTTTCACACTTTGTCCTCCTGTTCTGATGGAATATCGGACCGGTCCTGATGGCTTTATTATAAAAGACGGGCAAAGAAAATGCCATTCAATAAAATCCTCCGATGAAAAGGGATTTCATTGAATGGCGAAAGGTTCTGAACGGAAGGCAACGGCGGTGCTCAGCCCTCCAGCTCTTTGGTCAAAAATTCAGATACGGTGGTAAAAAACTGCAGCATACCCGGCTGTCCCTCCTGGAAGCTGGCAAAGATGACGCGCCGTATTTTCTTGTGCCGGAACAGGATGGGGAGCTCCAGGTCATAAACCCAGAGACGGCCGGTCTCACAGGGGCCGGTACGGCAGACATACAGGCGTTTGCTGCCCAGGGTCTGGCGACTTTCCTGGCATCCGGCAGAGGCCGGCGGGAGAAGAGCGGAAAGATCGCTGCTGCCGGGAACGTGCTGGATCTGATAACAGGTCTCCAGGAAGTCGATCTGGCGTTCTTCCCGCAGGGATTCGGCTTTCTTTTTCAGGTAGAGGTCCAGCTGCTGGACATCGTCATAGGTCAGGATACAAGGGATCAGATGGAACTGGGGCGACAGCATCAAGGTAGCCTGGTCGGTGGTCAACAAAACATCGAAATCGGCGCAAACCGTGGGGTCGCAGGCAAAAGCATAGCCGGGCAGAACCTGAAAACGAACCATCTGGGGGGTGCCGATGCCTTGCAGTGCTGATGCAATCTGACCGATGACGCTTTGGTTTTGATTGCTGACCAGCAAAACAGAGATGGTATCCCGCCCCTGGTTCAGCTGGCTGGCCAGCTGGAGCGCAAGGAACGAAGTCTCCTTGTTGGGTTCCAGGCCGAAGCAGTCGGGCAAAAGGGTGCAGATCAGATGGGTTTCCAGAGGATACCGGCAGATGATTTCCTCATTGTAGTGGTTGATGGCGACGCTGCCGGCCTGACGGCGGACCATCAGCTTGGTGATGGAAGGGAGGAAGGCTTCACGGCGGAGAAGCAGCGGCTGCGGTGTTGTGGGCAGGATATGCTGCAGTCTGGATTCCAGTTTTTCCAATCCTTCCTGCGCTTCATAGGGAAAAGGGGCGGCAGCCCAGTTATTGAGGGTGTTTTCTCCTTCCAGGCGAAAAGCAAAGCAGGCAATTTCCGCTTCTGTAAAGCGGTAGCCACAGATTTGAGCAATCTGGCTGCAGGCCTGGGTAGAGAATCCGGCATACGGCCCGGCAGGCCGACGAGCCGGTGTTTCCAGCTGAAATCCCATCTGGGAACGCAGGGAACAGACTGCAAGGTAGCGGCAGCTCTCATCAAATGCCTCCCCCGTGATCCAGAACCCGGCAGCGGTGAAAGCTTGTTTCAAAACATCGGTCGCCGTCTGTAAGATGGATTCATAAGCCTGCACGGTTTCCTGATCCACCGGCACGCTGCGCATCGCCTGCACCGTGGCGAACCTGGCACAATAACTGCGCTTGTGGTCTTCCGGACCATCGAGGCGAATCCCGCGGCTTGTGGATACTTCCAGGGACAGGCCTTCATAGCGGGCTGCCCAGCGCTTGAGGGTCTCCATTTCCAAAGAAACCGCTGTTTTGGACAGGTAAAACAGATCTGCTAGCTGCTGCATCGAGATGTAATCCTTCAGCAGCATCAGATAGAGGATCAGGGCAGAAGGGCGGACACCGAGACAGTTTCTCCCGCCGGCGGCGGTGATTTCCTGATAGATGGATTTTCGGGCGGCCGGGGTAAGGGCGGTCAGATGATAACCTTTCCGGCCGCTTTCAATTTGCCCCTGGCTGCCCAGTTCCTGTTCCAGCAGCTTCAGCTCGCTCTGGACCGTTTTTCGATCCAGATGGAAGTGGTTGGACAGTTGTTCCCCGCTTACCCAGTCTTCATGGTTGGCCAAATAGGATAGAATGTGGATTTGCCGGTTGGTAAGCATGATGCAACTCCTTTTGAGATGCAGCCCTTTTTGAAGTAGGATCAGGAGGCCGCGGGCGGTTCAGTCAGTGCCGACTGATTGGTTTTTGGGAAAGCGCTGAAAGTATTTCTCGGTAAAAATGGTCTGCAGGTAGGTGCGGAGCATTCGCTCGGTGTTGGAGCGCACATCCCACATGCCGTCCGAAGAACACCAGATAAAGACGTTCCCCACCACAATCGCCCGCAGATCCTCCACAATGGCATAAGCAGGGAGGAGCGTTTTCACTTCTCCCTGGCTCTGGGCTTTGGCCAGCAGTGGACCATAAAGGGAAGCGGGATAACTGCCGGGGCGGCGGGTATGGATATTGAAGGCTTTGTTCCTGGGGTTGTAGTAATTGGATGTAAACTCAACACCCATGTCGCAGCAGTTGTCGATATGCTGTAAATACAGAGCCACAATGTATTCCAGAAGACCCTTTTTCTCCAGCAGGCTTTGGTCCTGCTGGTCTGTATGCATCTGAAACTCTGAAAAAAGCTCGTCCTTGGAATTGAAAAAGTGATAAAAGGAACCAACGGAAACCCCTGCACGCTCACAGATTTTTCTGACGGTGAGACTTTCAAACCCCTGCTCTTTCATCAGCTGGGTGCCGGCATCAAGAATTTTTCTGCGTGTATCCAATCCGCGTTTTTCCTTTGCATCGTTCATCAGAGCATAAACCTCACCAAAGCAAAATTGATATAAAAACTGTATCACATATGAAAATGAATGTCAAACAGAGCAAAAAGGACTTGACAGAAGCGATTTGGTGTATTAAAGTATAGAAAATTAGAACATGTTCTAATATATATTCTAGAACAAGCGCGGAATGATCTTGGATTGGAGGAACATTGCATGTGGACGTATGGCTGCTTCGGACTGTTGGTTCTTTGCCTGTCTTTTTGGATTGGCGATTTGTGCAACAGCAAGACCAAAGGAATTCTTTCCGGATTGCTGATGGCTTCAGTGATCTACATCATCGGATATCTGACCGGGATCATCCCTGTCACACAGCCTGCCGATCTGGGGCTGGCAGCGATGACAAGCCTTTTCGGACAGATGGTGATCGTCGCGAATCTGGGTACCATGGTCAGCTTGAACGACCTGCTCAAACAGTGGAAAACGGTGCTGGCCTGTCTGTTTTCGCTGGTCGTAATGGCAGTTCTGGTGGGGGTTGTGGGTACAGCTCTGTTTGGCCGTGAAATCGGACTGCTGGCTGTATCTCCCATTTCGGGCGGTGCAGTGGCATCTGCCATGGTGGCGGAAGTGGCTACCAATGCGGGCCGTGCGGATTTGGCGGCGCTGGCAATGCTGTTCAATGTGGTACAGCTGCTGTTCGGTGTGCCGGTGTCCTCGTTCCTGCTGCGCAAATACTGCACCCATGCTGTGGAGATGGGCATTGACAAGGCTGTGGCTGATGGGCACAGACAAGTCCGGCAGTTCCATTTTTCCCTTCTGAAACCGGTGCCCGAAAAGCTGAATACCAAATATCTGATTCTTGCCAAGCTGGCCCTGGTGGGCTTTGCAGCCCAGCTGATCAGCGGAGCCACCGGCGGAAGTTTTCCGTCTTCCATCGCGGCCCTTCTGTTGGGCGTTGTCCTAACCGAAATCGGCTTTCTGGACCGGGATTCCCTGCGGAAATCCGGATTTTACGACTTCTTCATGTTTGCTTTTATGGCGATGCTGGTAGGTGCTTTTTCCTCTCTCACCATAGATAAGCTCATCGGTTTTATCCTGCCGCTGGTTGTTCTGCTGACCATCGGTGTGGCAGCCCTGGCCCTCGGCAGCATGATGATGGGCGTGGTGCTGAAAATGGACTGGCGGCTTGCCGCCTCGCTGGGACCGGCCGCCATGTTCGGGTATCCGTTTTCCCAGTTCCTCTGTGAAGATGTGGTTCGGGAGCTCCATCTCAATGAGGAGGAATCCAGCAAGCTGCTGGGATATGTCATGCCCCAGATGGTCATCGCCGGATTTGTGACCGTGACCATCGCATCGGTTTTTGTGGCCGGCATTGTGGCGCCCATGATTTTTGTTTAAATGCTTGATTCTCAATCACAGGTAAGGGGAAAAAGATGAAGTATCAAAGAACTGGCAATTACGTTGCAGTCCTGCTGGAAACAGGGGACGATATTCTGAGCTCCATTGGAGCGGTCTGCAGTACAGAGAAGATTCAGACAGCGGTCGTAACTGGAATGGGAGGCCTGAAGCAGGTGGAAGTAGGTGTCTGGGGCAACAGCATCGGCCGCTACCATACCCGGACCGGCACCGACCCCGACATGGAGATGACCGCCCTGGTGGGCAATGTGACTATGGCGGAGGGCAAAGTTTTCCCGCATCTGCACGCTACGGTAGCCGACAGCACCGGCAATGTGTTTGGCGGTCATCTGATTGTAGGAACGGTACAGAACATGGCTGAAATTTGGGTGGAGGACACCGGCGCCCGGATTGAAAAAGTCCGGCGCGGCCCTTGGTTTGTGATGAACTTATAACGAATTGGAAAGGAGAATCCCTGTGCAAAAAGTCTATGATTACATTGACGCCCACCAGAAAGAATTTCTGGAAGATCTGTTCCGTCTGGTGCGCATCCCCAGCGTCAGCCCGCTGCCGGGCCATCAGGCGGATATCCAGTCCTGCGCAGCCTGCGTGAAAGAGATCATGGAGGAGTGCGGGCTGAAAGCTGCCATCTATCCCACTGCCCACAACCCGGTTGTGTACGGGGAAGGCCCCCAGAAACCCGGCCGGCCCACCATTCTGATTTTCGGACATTACGACGTACAGCCCGAAGGAGAGCACGCCGAATGGGACAGCGACCCCTATGAGCCTGAGATTCGGGACGGCCGCATCTATGCCCGTGGCGTGGGGGACAACAAGGGGCAGATTTACGCCCACATCAAGGCATACCAGGCCTACTGCGCCGTCAAAGGGGAGCCCGGCGTCAATCTCAAGTATATAGTGGAGGGCGAGGAAGAAATCGGCAGCGTGGACCTGGCAGATTTCGTGGCGTCCCACCTGGATCTGCTTCGGGCCGATATTACGGTCTGGTCGGACAGCAACATTCATGCCAGCGGCAAGCCCATCATCATTCTGGGCCTGAAAGGGATCAGTTCGATGAAAGTGACGGTCCAGGGGCCCAGCAGCGACGTTCATTCCCAGTGGGGATCTGTGCTGCCCAACCCGGTCTGGAAGCTGATTCGCCTGATGAGCGCCCTGAAGGATGAAAACGGCAGAGTGGCCATTCCGGGCTTTTACGATGATCTCCGCAAGCCCACTGAGCGAGAGCTGCAGGAAATCCGCAAACTTCCCGCAGACCTGACCCCCTTTGCACAACTGTGGGGAAGTCCCGACTTTGACGGCAGCATGGATTCTGTGGAATTCTTCACCAAATTCATGTATGAGCCCACCATCAATATCGGCTGCATCTCTGCGGGCAACGTCATCGGCACCAAAAACATTGTCCCCCACGAGGCATCCTGCTGGGTGGACATGCGGCTGGGACCGGGGCAGGATTCCGCCAAAAAACGGGAAGATTTCATCCGTTTCCTGACCGGCATCGACGGCAGGGGCGTCACAGTGGAAGGCGTGGGATCGGATGCAGCCTTTACCCCCATCGACAATCCCTTTGTAACGCCGGTTGTGGACTGCATCACCGAGCTTTGGGGCCAGGAACCCCTGATTTATCCGGGCCTGGGCGGCTCGGGCCCCTTCTCGGTCTTCAATAATGTGCTGAAAGCACCTTGCATTTTCGTGCCGTTTGCGGATGCCCAGCAGCATGACCATGCTCCCAATGAAAATGTCCCGGTGGAGCTGCTGATCCGGGGCTGCAAGGTTGGGGCTGCCATGATTGACCGCTTTGCGGATGTCAAAGGTTTCTGACGCCTGCTCCCCTCAGGAGCCGGGGTCAAACAATAGAGAACGCATGAGGAGGTTTTCAAATGAAACGAAAAATTTTTGCAGTGCTGCTGAGCTGCCTTTTGCTTGGGTCCTGCGGGGCGCCGTCGTCCACAAGCGAGGCTTCGTCCCAGGCGGATGCAGCGCCGACAGCGGAAAGCAGCGCTTCTTCTGAGGCGGCAGAACCGGCTGCTGCTGCGACCGAAGGCGTGGGCGTGACCTATACGTTCCGCCAGAATGCCACCGGTACGTCTTTTTATAACGTCACGTTTGCCTTCGTTCAGTTTGACGATGACGGGAAAATCACCGACAGTTACATTGACGTGCTGGAACTGGCCGATCCCACGGTGACCATGGCATCCTGCCCGCGGTATGCAGCGGTAGGGGACACAGTGGATTGGTACGACCTGGAAACCCAGGAAACCACCCAGGTGGAAGTGACGCCCGAAATGGCCCAGGAACTGGTGTCCAGCTGGCGGACCAAGCGGGAGCGGGGCGACGAGTATGGTATGGCCGGCGCCGGCGAGTGGTATGAGCAGATGGATGCCTACCAGGCGTTTTTCCAGGGGAAAACCGTGGAGGAGCTGAAGGAGTGGGAAGCCACCGGCCTGGATGAGAACGGCAAGCCTGTGGATGCCGTTTCGGGTGCAACCATGTCGGTCAATGATGCCCATTCCGATATTCTGGGCGCCATCTATAAGGCCTGGGACAATCGCAGCGACTACATTGCCTGTGAGAAAGAGGGCTATGGGTTCACCTATACCGTCCGCCAAAACGCAGCTGGAACCACTTTCTACAATGTGGCATTTTCCCGGGTCAAGCTGGATGAGGCCGGCAAAATCGTAGACAACTACGAAGACGTGCTGGAACTGGCCGATCCCACGGTGACCATGGCATCCTGCCCGCGGTATGCAGCGGTAGGGGACACAGTGGATTGGTACGACCTGGAAACCCAGGAAACCACCCAGGTGGAAGTGACGCCCGAAATGGCCCAGGAACTGGTGTCCAGCTGGCGGACCAAGCGGGAGCGGGGCGACGAGTATGGTATGGCCGGCGCCGGCGAGTGGTATGAGCAGATGGATGCTTACCAGGCTTTCTTTAATGGGAAGACCGCAGAAGAGCTGACCCAGTGGGAGGCCACCGGTCTGGATGAGAACGGCAAGCCTGTGGATGCTGTTTCGGGTGCGACCATGTCGATCAATGATGCCCACTCTGACATTTTGGGGGCACTGCTGAAAGCTATGGATGCGGCCGTGTAAAAGAAGGTAAGGCGCGGATATTCCCCCGTTGTGGATGGAACGCTGCGCTTTTACGGAATCACTGCTGCGGTCTGCACAGATTGGATGAAAGAGAGAATCCCGTTTCGGATCATGTTTGATCCGGGGCGGGATTCTTTTGTATGCTTCAGCGATATAAGAACCCCCAGCTCTGCTGGGGAGAGTAAAAAAGCTTTAGCATGAAGTAATTTGAGCGAAGCGAAAAAGAATGATAAATCTCAATCCTCTAAAAAGTCCGTGTTTGAGGATTTGCAGCCCGTTTACGGGTTGCAGTGCGAGTGATGCAAGAGACGAATCATTCAGTGCCTCTTGAGAGGCTTGCCGGTATAATGCCCTTCTAGGGCTTACTCAAGCCCCCGGCTTTGCCGGGGGTCATGACTGTATGCTTCAGCGATATAAGAACCCCCAGCTCTGCTAGGGAGAGTAAAAAAAGCTTTAGCATGAAGTAATTTGGGCGATGCAAAAAAGAATGATAAATCTCAATCCTCTAAAAAGTTAGTGTTTGAGAATTTGTAGTCCGTTTACGGGTTGCAGTGCAAGTGATGCAAGAGACGGATCATTCAGTGCCTCTTGAAAGGCTTGCCGGTATGATGCCTTTCTAGGGCTTACTCAAGCCCCCGGCTTTGCCGGGGGTTATGACTGTATGCTGTAAAGAGAAAAATCCCGGTTCTGCCGGGGATTTTGGATGGGTAAAATGTGGTTTGCTGCATGATGCTCTTTGACTGTGGATGGGAAATTGCGGATACGGATTGTTGGGCAGTTGCTTTGCTGACCCACTTGTCAGCAGAGAGAATTCCTGGCACTGTACAAAAATGCCCCCGGATGGCCGGGGGCAAGGCAGAAAGTATATGGGGCAGGGAAGGAAGCAAACTTCCTAAAATACAAGCTGAACCAGAAGCATATAGCAGATGGTTCCGCCTGCAATCGACAGCAGCATCTGGCGCTTCCATACATGCAGCCCCACCACAACCGCAATCGCAAGAAACTCCGGAATGGCATGGTTTCCGGCCCACAGGCTGACATCTTTCAAACAGTAAATAACCAGCAGGCCAAATACGGCAGAGGGAAGTACTTTGCCGAGGTATTGTATGTAGCTGGGTGTTGGAAAGATCAAAAAACGGCAGAAACCTTGTCAGCATGGTTGCAAGGATGACTGCCGCGATGGTCATGATCTGTTCTGCGGTGGTCATGATTCCACACCACCTTTCTTGATGGGCCTGCGCATCAAAGTCAGCACAGCAGCCATCGAGGGAATCATAAAACGATCTGCACCAAACGCAATCAGGCATACAAGAGACAACCCAATTCCCAGCAATGCGCTGGTATGTTTTTGTCTTTCAGCCACTGATCCATAAAAATCACCACAAACATTGCGGTCATCACGAAGTCAAGACCTTCGGTATTGAAGTGGATCAAAGAGCCGAACATGCCGCCCAGGGTTGCGCCGGAAAACCAGTAAAAATGGTTGAGCAGTGTGACGAAAAACATAAACCAGCCCCGGTCTACAGTTTCGGGAATCTCCGCTGTGTAATTGATGGAAAAGCTCTCGTCACACATGCCGAAAATCAGGTAAAACTTTTTCCATCCGGTGCCCTTGTATCGATCCAGCGTGGAAATCCCATAAAACAGATGGCGGGCATTGATCATCAGGGTCATGGCAAAGGCCTGCAGCGGATGAAAAGCGCCCAGCAGCATGTTTACTGCGACGAACTCGACAGAGCCGGCAAAAATTGCCAGGCTCATCAGCATAGGGTATAAAAAAGAAAACCCTGACACGTTCATGTAAATGCCATAGGTAAGGCCGAGAAACCAGAAACCGGCAAAGATCGGAATGGTGTGCGGAAAAGCAGCCTTGAGAGCTGGAAACCATTTTGTTTGTTGGATGCGAGCCATTTTATCCTCCCCTGTTTTCCAGCAGTGCCGTTACACTTTCACCGATGTCGCCGTTGATGCAGATGGACTGGCCCTCGATCTCTTTTGGGCAGACTGCCTGGCCGTCGTTGATGCAGGCATAGATGGCTTTGGAGTTTTCTGCGGTCATCTGCCAGAACGGATATTTGATGATGCCGGGGGTGTTGTAGCCTACCCCAAGCTCCAGAAACAAAACAGACTGCTGCCGCCGGCTGCGCAGGAACTGCTGGTACCGCCCGGTGGCTGCGTGCCACCCCTCGTCCTCCACAAAGGTATCGTCGGCGCGCAGATTCATCGACATGGAGGCGCCGCACACCGGGCAGCGGGGCACCAGTTCCGACGGGATTTTCATCTCCTCCTGCCGGGCGATCATTTCTTTCACCAGTGCTTCGTTGTCGTAGGTCTTTTGGCAGCAGGGCCGGGAACACTGAACCAGCCCGTAATCTCCCTGGGTATAGAAAAGCCGCTCTTTGTCAAAGCCGGCTTTCTGAAACTGGTGATCCACGTTGGTGGTAATCACAAAATAGTCCTTGTCTTTTACCAGCTCCAGAAGATCGCTGTAGACGCTTTTCGGAGCGATCATGTAACGATTTACATAGATGTACCGGCTCCAGTAGGCCCAAAATTCTTCCGGCGTTTTGTAAGGATAAAAGCCGCCAGAATACATATCGTGAAACCCGTATGCCTCCTCAAAGTCAGAAAAATACCGCTGGAAACGCTCGCCCTCATAGACAAATCCTGCCGAAGTGGACAGGCCTGCGCCGGCGCCGATCACGATGCAGTCAGCATGCTGGATGGCTGCCTGCAGTCGGTCCAGCGAGCTGGAGCAATTTTTGGTAGATCTTGTAGTCAGCCTCTTTAAAAACATTGAATATCACTTCCATTTCGCTCTGCGTTTCCAGCAGATAGTTTTTTACAGTGGTTACCGCGATGTTGGCCGCTGCATCGTTGGGAAAGTGGAATTCGCCTGTGGAAATACAGCAAAAGGCGATACTCTTGATCCCGTGTGCAGCGGCAAGTTCCAGGCAGGAGCGGTAGCAGGAAGCCAGAAGCTCCTTGTCTGTTTCTTTCAGACGGCCGGAAACAATCGGACCCACAGTGTGAAGGACATAGTCGCAGGGGAGATTGAAGGCTGGGGTGATCTTTGCTTTTCCGGTCTCTTCTTCATGGCCCTGCTGCTCCATCAGCTCTGCACAGGCAGCCCGGAGCTGAACACCGGCGCAGGTGTGAATCGCATTGTCGATGCAGCCGTGACAGGGCCAGAAACACCCCAGCATCTGGCTGTTGGCCGCGTTGACGATGGCCCCGCAGCGGAGGGTTGTAATGTCCCCCTGCCACAGATAGAGATGGTCCTGGATGGGTTTCAGATCGGCAAGATCGATGATCCCTTTTTCCGCGGTTTCTTCCTGGAGGTACGCATCCTGAATCGCCAGAAATTCATCCGATACAGGGGCCGGCATCCGGACATTGAAGAGAGAGTGCAGCAGATGCTTCTGCTCCTGCCGGCTGGCGGGAATCTGGATGCCCTGGTACTGTGGCTGTTCTTTCAGCAGTTCCCGGATCAGGTAAAGCCGTCTTTCTGATTGAGTCATGCTCGAGCCTCACTTTTCAGCCTTGCATTTTGTAGCCTGTGCAAACAGACTATCGCGTTCATTTGGTTGACCTCCGAGGTTTTGCGCTATTCGATGATTCTGCTTCTGTTGGGTTTTCTGGATTTTGCAGCCGGATACGCTCCCTTGCAATACCCCAGCAGAACAAAGCAGCGGGCAACGTGGGTTTCAGGGATGGCCCATTCCCGCATCAGGGCTGCGCCGGCCGGATGGTCAAATGTTTCTTCGCCTCTTGCCACAATGCAGGAGGAAACGCCCAGCGCTGCTGCCGCCAAAACCATATTTTCCGCGCAGCAGAAGGCATCCGGGATGCTGTAGAGAAAATGTTTCGGCCCGAAGACAACGCATACGCAGGGTGCGCCGTAAAAGCCGCTTTTCATGGAGGGATCATCGATCACGCTGGGCTGGTCTTTGGAAACATAACCGCCGGCCAATCGGGAACGGTCGAATCGGGCAAGATTGAATCTGCCGATTCGTTCAGCAAGTTCCGCATTCCGTATCCCAACGATGATACTCCGTTGTCCGCCTCCGGCGTTGGGGGCATACAGCCCCGCTTCTATGATTTTTTCCAGGGTTTCCCGCTCTACCTGCCGTTCTTCATACTTGCGAATCGAGCGGCGGTATTTCATTAGTTCCAAGAGATCCATCTCATTCCCGCCCTTTTTAGTCCCAATGGGATACTTTCAGATTTTTGAAAAAACCCTCTGTGCCAATATCCACAAAAAGTGCAATGCTTCCGCGCGCTTCCCCGCTGCCCTTCATGTCTTCCACACAAAGAACGTTTGTGTCGTTGGTATAGAGTTTGCCGTGGATTCCGTTTACCTCGATCCGGACGTGTATCCATTCGTCCAGGCCGATGTCTGCAGGTGCTTCGTATTTTGTGATACCTCTTGCCCGGAAATAGGCAAAGGTATAGTTCGGATAAGAGAAATATTCAACAGCGTGGGCGCGTCTCTCCGAATCGTCGCACCGCCCGTTTGCCGGGCGGAGGTAAAAACACTCAAACGGGCCATCGTTTTCCGGCACACGGAACGCGATGCCGATGAAACCTCTGGCGAGATCGGGCGCATCCGGCAGGATTCTGCTGCGCACATCAACCTCGATCACACCGTTGTGAAAGCTGCTGCCGGGGACAACGGCACAGCTTCTCAGGCCATATTCGTTCTTCTTCACATCCTTGATGACCCGAACGGCTGGTTCTCCGTCGAGAATGACATCGCTCACAGCAACAAAGCTTGGCGACAGGGTACTCTGATTGATCAGAATCGGTTCAAAAGTTTCCATTACTTGATCTCCTTCCAACATTGAGGATCAGCGGCGTAGAAATTCCCGTCACGGCCGCTGGCCACTGCGGGGCAACCTCGGCACCAGCTCAGCAATTCGCACCTGGAACACTTTTCAAATTTACTGTAGTCCCGATACTGCTCCATCTGGCAGATCCAGATGTCGGCGATCCGGTCTTCCAGGACATTCCCCACTTTGCTGTTCTGCACTCGGCGGCAGGCAAACAGATCTCCTGTGGGCAGGATGGTCAGATGACAGTTGCCGCAGTTGCACCCGCCATAGATCATCCCTTCCTTTGCACCTTTGGGAATCTGAAATTCTCCCGTCTCATATTCGTACAGGGTCCAGAGATGGTCCTTTTTGTTGAAGTAGGTCTCGCAGCCGGCGGCTGTATAGGCTTTGAACTTCCGGTCGCAGTCCTCCAGCAGCCGGCGATATCGCATCGGCGTGATGCCGGTATCCTTTTCCTCACTGGTGGGGCAGTACCGGGCAAAGGCGAAGACATCCACCTTATGGGTCACCACGGTGTCGATGATGTCGGGCACCTGGTCGATGTTGGCCCCTGACACCGTGGTCATGATGACGCTTCGGATTCCGGCTTTTTTGATGCAGTCGATCTTCTCCAGCGTCACATCAAAACTGCCCGGCTTCCGGAACCAGTCGTGGGTCTCCCGGATTCCGTCCAGGGAGAGCTGGTATTTCTCGCAGCCATATTCCTTCAGCCGGCGGCAGACCTGGTCGTCCAGATGAAACGGATTCCCCAGAATCGTAAAGGGGATGCTGTGCGCTTTCATCAGCTCCAGCAGCTTCCAGAAATCCGGGTGGAGGATGGGGTCTCCTCCAGTGATGTAAAAGTAGGGTAGCCGGTCATAGACCTGGCAGAAATCCAGGCAGTTGAAAAAAGTATCCTGGATCTGGGCCCAGCTCATGGAGTCCGGCTTTTTGCAGACGTCCTCTGAGAAAATATAGCAGTGTTTGCACCGCTGGTCACATGCGTCGGTGATGTGCCACTGAAAAGAAAAGTACTGTTTCATATGCCCTCTGTCTATTTGAAAATCGGCCTGGCAGATTTGATTTCCCAAAAACCCGGCGGGGAGAGCCCCGCCGGGAAGTTTTGCCGGAGTGGATTACTTGTCGCCGGCGCCGCAGGCGGAACCACAGGCGGCAGGCTTTTTCTCCGGCTCACCGGCTGCACCGCAGGCTGCAGGAGTTTCGGTGGGCTTGTCGCTGGTGCCGCAGGCCGAACCACAGGCAGCGGGCTTGGGTTCCGGCTTGTCCGATGCACCGCAAGCGGTGCCGCAGGCTGCAGAAGCCCCCGTTTCGCTCCAGCCGTACAGATTGGAAAGTGCCATTGCATTGACCTCCTTTGAATTGTCGGACGGTTTCCTGTCCGCACTTTCATTGTAATCGATGGCCCACCGGGAAAAAAGTACGCACAAATCTATTACCTGGTCACTTTTTTGTAACTCTCTTGCGAAAAAAAAGAATGCTGCATTATATTTTAGATACAGTATTCTTTTCATAACCAGCAAACGAGGTGAAACCATGCTTACCAAAGAAGAAATGCCGGCCTGTCCGGTAGCTACTACCGTCCAGCTGATCGGGAGCAAGTGGAAGCTGCTCATCATCCGCAACCTGATGCAGCGCCCCTGGCGGTTCAACGAGCTGCGGCGGGATCTGGAAGGGATCAGCCAGAAAGTCCTGACCGACAGCCTCCGCTCGATGGAGGAAGACGGCATCATCACCCGCACTGTCTATCCCGAGGTGCCGCCCCGGGTGGAGTACGCCCTCAGCGAGCTGGGGGAATCCATGCGGCCCATCATTGAGGATATGGCCGCCTGGGGCGAAAGCTACAAGAAACGGTTCCAGTAAGAAAAAACATCGACTGCGCCGGTTATGATGTCTTCCTGGGCTGAGGAGATTCTGGCTGCAGAGTAGTGAAAGAAATTTTTATTTGCCTTATTTCGACAAAAAATACCCTTGATAAATCGAAACTTCTTCTGTATAATCACTTGTAACGCACAGTAGCACATACAAGTAGCGTTGCATTGAAAACTTTGTAGTAAAACTTGAGCGAGTTAAAAAAAGGTAACTCGTTCGAGGGCGTTAACGTGTGCATGAGGGCGCAGTTACCACAACTCCATAACTTGGAGGGTGACTGCGTCTTTTTATTTTATTCGTTTATCTTGTACGGCTTTATTCTGTTTGGCAGGAAGGTTGCACTTGCTGCAGAATGTGTAGAGAACGAAGAAAGAAAACATCTTGCTATGATGAACACCAGCTTCCTCCAGGAGGGAGCTGGTGTTTTTGCTTTTTATCAGAACTGTAACATAAAGTGTCGCTTTATATCTGTTGTTTTGGAGCATTATCCATCAACTTATATCCAGAAGGAAGACGAGATATGGTCAATCATTTCGGTAATGAAGCCTCAGCATACTGGAAGTTCTGTCCAAAGTGCAAACTGAGGCTCTATAGGATAACCAAAAAATGCAGCGGGATCATTTACATGAAGTGCTGGCGGTGTCGTGAGATCTTGCGGATCGATCTTTCCCAGCAACCGCGATAGCACAAAACATTTACATAAATCGGGTGCTTGCACCCTGAATATGGACTGTTAGCACCGAGCAACGGGCCATCACTCTCGGGTGATGTATGAAACGTAGCACCAAATAGCCGGGCAGCAGCGGATGGAGATTTTTCATTTGAAAGGTCTCTGTTCGCTGTTGTCCGGCTATTTTTTTAGCTTCAGGAAGCCTGCTCCCGAGAAAGGGACAGGCTTTTTATGTTTCTCCGATTTCGGTGGACCCCACAGATAGCCAAATATCCGTAGCCTTCCAGATTTTCGACTTTTCACGTTTGAGCGAAAATTTGGAGGTTTACCATGGGATTCAATAACGGAAGCGAACGCCGCAAGCTCAATGCTGAATGGGAACGTCTGAGAGTGACGTACCGGCAGGCCGGGATGTCTGAGGAAGCGATTCAAGCCATGTATGAGTTTGACTTGAACGCTCTCAACAGCGAGCGAGCATACTCGACAAATACCGTCAAGATCGAAGAAACCGGAGATGATGAGAGCAACGCAGACCTCATCAAATTCAAAAAAGCCTGTGAAGTGAAAGATACCTACCATGAAACCAAAACCAAGTTTGCATGGGTGGGAGAAATCCAAGATGAGCGACTGAGTGTCGGCATTGAAAAGCTATCGGAGGAGGATTTGAAACTGTTGACATTGTACTTCGTTGAAGGATACACGCTTGCTGAAATTTCAAAAGTATATGGCATCGCAATGCAGAATGTTCATAAGAGAATTTGTAAAATAACTAAATTTTTGAAAAAGTTTTAATTTTTGGGTGAAAAAGTGCCCTTCTCGATGGCTCGTAAGTGTAAGGAACTTTTCTCCAAAGGAGAAAAGTTTCAGGACCTTGAAAGGTGAATAAGCAGCCTCCTGGTACTTCCAGACAATGATACTTCCGTAACTCGCGGCCCGGCCACAAAGAAGGCGGGGCGGCCGAAAGGCCGATGGAGCGGTGCAAATCCGCCGCCAGAAGGTTCCCAACCCTCCCCGGGGTGTCGAGGACAAATGGGGGAGGAAGCCCAAAAACAAGTTCAGCCCACCGCCCGGGATCACAGAACTCCAGACGGTGGGTTTTTTACATACCCGATCTTTTTAACAACCAAAAGGAGGAAAAGCTTATGAGCCACAGCTACACACGCAACATGAATACCGCATCCCTCATCACCCTGTGTCCGGTTTGCCTGTACTCGTTCCGTAACGCCAGGAAATCATTCCTGCGCCGGGCGGATGTCAACCAGCAGACCAAGGATGTCTGTACGTTCTGCCAAACCCGCTATGGTTTTGACTATTACATTCAGCCTGCTGCGGCTCAGCGTGATGCCGCCCGTCGAAAGGTAAAGACCTATGTCGCTGCATCTGAATATTGACCCGGAGTTTGCAGGCAAAATTCCTCCCCTTCGGGAGGAAGAGCTGAAACAGCTGGAGGAAAACATCCTGGCAGACGGGGTGGTTATCAACCCGCTGATCGTCTGGAACGGCGTCATCGTGGATGGACACAACCGCTACCGCATCCTTCAGCAGCACCCGGAAATCCAGTTCACCACCTATGAGAAGGCGTTTCCTGACCGGTACGCAGCCATCGCCTGGATCTGCAGGAACCAGCTGGGACGGCGAAATCTGACGCCTCAGCAGTTCAAATATTTAGTTGGACAACGATATGACGCCGAAAAACAATCTAAAGGGCTGGAGTTTCAAGGAAATCAGTACACTTCACAAGACAGAAGTGGTCTGGGTCAAAATGACCCAGACCAAAAATCACATGGTACTCGCTCAAGAATAGCGAAAGAAACGCAAACGAGTGATAGCTATGTAAGACGTGCAGAGCATTTTGCAAAGGGTGTAGACGCCGCTGAAGAAGTTGAGCCCGGCATCAAACAGGAAATCCTGACCGGCAGCATTAAACCCACAGAGAAGGCCGTAGCGGCCATCGCCAAAGCCCCGCCGGAGGAAAGGCCCGCTTTGGTCCAGCAGCTCCGGCAGGCCAAAGAACCCGAAAAGCCCGAAGAAAAGCCCGAAGAAAAGCCCCAAGACAAAGAAAAGCCCGAAGAGAAGCCCCAAGAAAAGCCGAAACGTAAGCGCAGCGTTGCAGAAACCCTGCAAACCATCCGGGATATCTCAGAAAATATGCTGCAGTCCAACGGGGAAATCGACGCAGACGATATCTGCTATGAATTGGAAGATGCCCTGGACAACATGATTTTCCGCTGGGATACCTGCCTGGAAAATAACAAGGAGCTGCGCAGCGCCTGCCGGGACGGCATTAGAAGACTTACAGATAAGGGAATTCAGTACCTGAAAGAGATGAGGAGAACCACATGAGAATGAGCAGCACCAGTACCTACAAGGAAATGATGATCAACAGCAAGCAGCTGGAAGTGCCCCGCGGCAGCTACCAGCGGGAACTGAACGTCAAGCGGGTCCACAAAATTGCTGCGAGGTTTGATCCCCGTCTGGTCAATCCCCCGAAGGTCAGCTACCGCAACGGACACTATTATGTGTTTGACGGCCAGCATACCATCGCAGTCCTCAAGCTGCTCAACGGCGGCAAGGACCTGATGATCCGCTGTATCGTGTACACGGGTATGACTGAGAGCGAGGAAGCCCTTCTCTTTGCCCAGCAGACCGGTGAATCCGCCAAGTTGACACCGGGCGACCGGATGCGGGCTATGATCTACGGCGGCGACCCGGAGCGCATGGCCTTTCTCAAGGCCACTGAATCGGTTGGCTTGAATCTGGACTACGCCCAGCGGAGGGGGAAACTGAGGATCGGCTGCATAGGCACCGCCTTTGAAGAATTTAAGCGGGTGGGAGCTGACCTTTATAAGGAAGCACTTTCCCTGATCGTGGCCGCCTGGCACGGTGAGCCTGAGTCCCTGCGGGCTGAAACGATCCAGAGCGTGATCCGGTTCATCGAGCTGTACCGCGATGAATATGACCCCCGGCGTTTGGTCACACGACTGCACAAAACCGACCCCCTGACCATCTACCGGGAGGGGCGGGCCATGGGTGTCAACATGGCTGGGTACAAGAAATACCTCTACCAGGTCTTCTGCATCTACAACGGCAGCAGCAAGAAGAACGTGCTGCCCATGAAGTTCTAACCTGCCATTCTAATCCCCCTTTTTGCACAGAAGCCGCCTGCAAATCAACAGGCGGCTTCTTACATAATGAAGCACAAGGGGGTGCATAGCCTATGATTCCCGAAAACTGGCGATATAGCCGGGGTGACATCTACTACGCCAATATGGAACCCCATGTTGGTTCCGAGCAGGGCGGGGAAAGGCCGGTAGTGGTGCTGCAAAATGATGCGGGCAATAAACATTCGCCCACAATCATTATTGCCACCCTTACATCCAGGGTGGACAAGAAACGCCATTTGCCTACCCACGTCCTGCTGGACCACAACCCAGGACTGAAAGTTCCGTCCATTGTACAGCTGGAGCAAATCTTCACTATTGACAAGCGCCGTGTACAGCGGTTTGCCGGTCAGGCCAGTGAAGAGGAGATGAAGCAAATCGAGACGGCCATAAAGATCAGTCTGGGGATGAGCTGAGAGGAGGAAAACCACATAAAACAAGACAATCGGCGCAAGCAACAAACCGTTACAATCGAGGGTTGCACTGGTATGAAGTAGTTCTGATTATTATGATCGACCACAATGGCCAGCATGATAATCAAATATCCTGTGTGGCAGAGGAGGCGGGGATGGAGTACTCAAGAAAAATGGGACTTCGTAACCTTCTGTAAGAGAGCATCTGGAACACCCGGATGCTCTTTTGATCCATGAAAACAAGGTTGAAAGGTTCTCACCAGTGATAGGATTCCATAGATTGTATAGTGGCTTTTACAAAATGTTCTGCGAAAGGGGAGATTGCGATGGAAAAATGTGGTTTTATCCTACGCGAAACATTCCAGTCCCAAAGTGATGAACAGCGCAGAGAACGATTTCAAAAAGAATTTGAACGATATATTATCGACTTGATGGACGGAGTATCGCTTGAAAATCCCTTGGAATAAAGCTGCATCCTTGCGGTCAAAAGGAAACTACGATATGTTATATACAGGCGATTACACCGAAAGGAAAGGTGTAACTCATGAAAGCTGCGATTTATTGCCGGTTGAGCAAGGAGGACGAGTATAAGATTGGAGAATCGGAGAGCATCCAGAATCAGAAATCCATGCTTGTCCAGTATGCCATTGAAAAGGGGTTTGATATCTACCAGATTTATTCCGATGAAGATTACTCCGGCATTGACCGGAATCGACCGGCCTTCAATGCTATGATCCAGGCGGCCAGCGAGCACCGGTTCGACCTGGTGCTAGCCAAGACCCAGTCCCGTTTCACTCGTGATATGGAACTTGTGGAAAAGTATCTGCATGGAAAATTCATTGAATGGGGCATTCGTTTTATTGCGGTAGTGGATCATGTAGATACCGATGACCGAGCAAACAAAAAATCTCGCCAGATTAACGGCCTTGTCAACGAGTGGTATCTGGAGGACCTTTCCAATAACGTCCGCTCGGTGCTGGACCACAAGCGGCGGGAGGGACAGTACATCGCTTCCTTTGCCCTCTACGGGTACCGGAAGGACCCGACGGCAAAGGGAAAATTGCAGATCGACCCGGAGGCTGCAGCGGTTGTGCAGCGCATTTTTGCCATGACCCTCGGCGGCATCGGCGCCCGCAGAATCGCCCGAATCCTCAATAGCGAAGGAATCCCCAGCCCCACCGCCTATAAGCAGATGAATGGAATGCATTATAAGATCGCGGCAAAGAATCCCAATGCCTCGCTTTGGAGCTGCCCCACCATTTATCAGATGCTCCACAACCAAACCTACACGGGGGACCTGGTCCAGGGGCGGCACAAAAAGGCCAGCTACAAGTCCCCAAAAACCGTCTGGCTGCCCGAATCCGAGTGGATCGTGGCGCCGGATACCCATGAGGCCATCATCGGCCGGGAAACCTTTGAGAGGGTGCAGGAGATGCTGAAAGACCGCGCCCGGAGCGGTTCTGGCGGGATGGTTCATCCCCTGGCCCGGAAAGTGGTCTGCGGCTGCTGCGGGAGCATCATGGAGCAGTGCGGAAGCGGGGCGGTCCGGGCAGATGGAACAAGGAGGAAATACCTGCGCTGCCGGATGCACCAGCGCGCCCCGGACCGGTGCCCCAACAAAACCTGCACCGACCTGAATGCATTGAAGGAAACGGTCCTCCAGCGCATCCGCGCCTATGCAGAACATTACTTCGACCCCCAAAAGGTGGATTTGCCCCGGCGGGAGGCCCCCGACCATAAGCGGGACCAGGCCAGACGGGAGGAACTTCGGCGGCTCAAAAGTGAAGTGGAACGGCGGCGAAAAGCCATGGAGGAGCTCTATCTGGATAAAGCCTCCGGGCTGATTGATGCCGGGATGTTTTCCCGGATGAATCAATCTTTTCTGCAAGAGGTGAAGCAGGCGGAGGCCAGAATGGAGGTTCTGGAAACCGAGCTGGGGCAGCAAAAGGCGGAGAAAGAGGAGATCGAGGCCCAAATGCGGCGGGTGCGGCAGCTGGCCGAGGCGCCGGCCCTGACCCGGGAACTGGTTGTACTTTTGGTGCATCGGGTGGTGGTCTCCCCAAAGGACTCCGAGACCGGGAAACAGGCCGTCACCATTGAATGGAACTTCTAAAAAGAACGCATCAAAGACAAAAGCGAATTTGGGTTGTTTTGTGCTTCCCAAGTAGAGCAAATCCTAGCCAACATCTATACAGATAGTGCCCGTGTTTCAGA
>ERZ1090867.224-NODE-224-length-26913-cov-6.825787_pt1 | contig 26913 bp, 20 predicted proteins | sample MGYA00478476_ERZ1090867 | MGnify/ENA primary metagenome ERZ1090867 (study PRJEB33644, sample SAMEA5815742) | chicken gut metagenome | biome: Chicken; feature: Gastrointestinal Tract; material: Caecum | place: Ireland | collected 2019-01-01 | study: A study of the... | reverse complement strand
GAAAGAGACACGCATTTGCGTGTCTCTTTTTCTTTGTTATATATTATTGTTTTTATTTGAGGTAAACAGCCGCGCGGCTGTTAACTGGCGCAAGAGCTTGCGCTCGCGGGGCGAGAAACAGCAAGCTTTTGCGCAGGAAGAAACAAGGAGCAAGACGAAGCGCTCCAAGCGAGTCGTGCGACTATGTTTCTGACCGAAAGGGTCGTTGGTTCGAGCGAAACTTTGGGGAGCCACATGAAAGAGACACGCATTTGCGTGTCTCTTTTTCTTTACACAACGTTTGCATTGTGATAGACTAAAGCCAGTTTTCGGTGTCGAAAAAACAATATTATCTATTTCTCGGAGGTGCAATATGCTTGGCTTACAACGCGGAACGGTTCGGCTTTATCCGCATGAAACGGCGTGGGAAGCGGAAGCCGAACATACGATTATAATGCTTCAAAAGCTTTTGGGCGACGACGCAAAAGAAATCCAACACGTCGGCTCAACCGCAGTGCCGGCCATTTGTGCAAAACCGATTATTGATATTGCGCTTGCGGTCAACAGCTTTGACGATGTGATGAAACATTTGCCAAAACTGCAAGCGGCAGGGTTTTATTATCGTGCCCAAAATAATATTTCCGGGCAAAAGCTGTTTGCCTGCGGCAGCTTTTATGACGGCACGGGCGACTTACAGACACATTTTATTCATGTGGTTTTAACAGACAGCGAACAGTGGCGGGATTATATCTTGTTCCGCGATTATCTGAACCAACATGCAGACACCGCCAAAGCCTATGAAAGCTTAAAGCTTTCCCTTGCCGAAGCCGCGCCGGTGGACGCGGGACGAGAGCAGTATTTACAAGGGAAAAAGGATTTTATTGCGGCGGTTTTACGAAAGGCGTTGGCGGCTTCTTTTCTCGGTCAAATTGTCGAAATTAAAATTGACCGCCCGCTTGGCAGCGCCCACCCGAAGCACCTGGATTTGATTTATCCAGTCAACTACGGCTTTATTCCGGGCGTTTTCGGCGGCGACGGGGAAGAGATGGATGTGTATTTGCTTGGCGTGGACGGGCCGGTTTTTAAATCTTCAGCGCAAATCATCGCGGTTGTGCACCGTTTAGACGACGAAGAAGATAAATTGGTCGGTGCGCCGGTCGGAACGCATTTCACAAAAGCCGAAATTGAAAAATCCGTTGCTTTTCAGGAGCAGTATTTTAAAACGGAAGTGGAAATGTGGAAAGGGTAAAACTATGATGTTGTAAAAACCGCAACAGCTTTACAACATCAGAAAAAACGAAGAAAATCCTGAAAAGCATTGACTTTTTCGGGATTTCTCGTTACATTTAGGTTAATAACACAAATTTCGGCGGGAGGTTGTGCAAATGAAAACCAAAAAGAAAATCAAAATTGCGGTGTCGGTGCTTGCAGCTGTGGTTTTGGTCGGGATTTTGGCGTCGGGAATTTTGTGGTTCCCGGGAAAAGGGGAGACCACCGACGAATTTTGGCTTTCCACGATGCCTTATCGCTTAGAAGATACCGTTATTTTGCAAAAAGAGCCGGGCAAGGATTTTAAAATTCTGAACCTTGCCGACATTCAGCTCGGTGACACGTTGGATATCGGCAAGCGCGCTTATACCGAAGAAACCATCCGCCGCTTGGTCGAAGAGACAAAACCCGATTTGATAACCCTGACCGGAGATCAAACCTGGACGGGGTCGCAAAGGCTGTCCGTTCGATATTTTGTCGAGTTGATGGATTCGTTCCAAATTCCGTGGGCACCCGTGTTCGGCAACCATGACGGTGAGGGGAACGTCGATAAAAACTGGATTGCCGACCGCTATATGGCGTCGGAATATTGCCTCTTTCAAAAAGGCCCGAACAATATAGGCGGCGTGGGGAATTATATCATCAACATTATGGAGGGCGACAAAATCGTGCAGTCGCTCATTATGATGGATTCGGGGCAGGGGCGCGAATATCCCGACGACCCCGACGGCACAAACCCGCTTTATCTGTATGCGGACGAACTCGACGGCGGCGCCTATGTCTTAAATGCCGACGGCACGCGCAAGCAAGCGCAGGTCGGCGACAATTACGAATTCATCAGCGAAACGCAAATTGCCTGGTATAAGTGGGCGATTACGGGCGCGGCGGTCGCAAACGGCGGTGAAATTCCGGAATCCATCGCGTTTTTCCACATTGCTTTGCCGGAATACCACTACGCCTATCTCGACTGGAAAGCGGGCGGCTATGATGAAGCCGTTGGCTTCGGCGAAAAGCGCGAGCCGGTCTGCTGTCCCAAAGTCAACAGCGGGCTGTTTGCGGTGATGCAGGAGCTCGGCTCCACCAAAAACGTGGTGGTCGGGCACGACCACGTCAACAATTATTCGGTTTTGTATAAAGGCATCCGCCTAACTTACGCCTTAAAAACCGGCGACCGCTGTTACGCGGACGCCGATTTAAACGGCGGCACGCTCCTGACCGTTACAAAAGACGGCGTGACCACCGAACACGTTTACATCACCATAGAGCAATAACAAATCACACAGCGGCAATTTTGCCGCTGTGTTGTTTTTTAGGTCTTTTCTTTTGGCGGGCAAGCCGCTTTTGTTAAAACGCTTGCAAAGCGCGGTAAAATAGATTATACTAGGATTTGTCAGAAACCCGCACAAAACCCGGTTTGTAAACCGCGGATTACACAAAAAAAGGAGTGGATTTCTTTGGATCCCATCAATGTCGATTTCACCGGCGGCGGTAAAAAGGATGACGGCAAAAAAAGCGTCGTTGCCGATATTTTAATCCCCCCGGAACACGCCGGCAGAAAAATTGCAATCAACATTATTCTCACGTTGGTTGCGGCGGCGGTTTTGTATTATTTCATGATTCCCGCGCTCAACTTTAAAGCGATTGAGCTTTATATGTATGTGGTGTTTGTCTGCCTGATCTATTTAGGGCTTACCATTCTTTCCACCAAATTGTTTGCAAGACCCGAATACGGCCCCTATGTGCGCAAACGCGCCCGCGTGCCCGGCATCATCATCGGATTGGTGCTGGTTGTCGGTATCGTCGGCTACCTTTGCGGTGCGACCATTTTCCGCGCGCAGTCTTACAGCAAGCTGTTGACCGTCGAAGAAGGCGATTTTGCACAGGACGTCGCCGAAATTGATTTTTCAAGCGTTCCGCGCCTCGACTCCGCGTCTGCAAACCAGCTGGCGGTGCGTGCGCTCGGCGATTTGCCGGACTACGTCTCCCAGTTTGTCGTTTCCGAATATTCCACCCAAATTAACTACCACGGCACACCCGTCCGCGTCTCGACGCTCGCCTACGGCGATATTTTCAAATGGCTGAAAAACACCAAAGACGGCCTGCCCGCTTATATCATTGTCGATATGACCACGCAGAAAAGCGAAGTCGTGCGTCTCGAAGAGGGTATGCGCTATACGCCCTCCGAGCACTTCAACCGCTATCTTCTGCGGCATCTTCGCTTCCAGTATCCGACTTTGATGTTCGATACACCGAGCTTTGAAATCGACGAAAACGGTGATCCTTACTGGATTGTGCCGATTCTCGATAAGACAATCGGCCTGTTCGGCGGCACGGACGTCATCGGCGCCGCAGTTGTCAACGCGGTGACCGGCGAGTCCCAGCTTGTCTCCACAAATCTTAACGGCGAGTCCGCGCTTCCCACCGACCAGTTTGTGACCGATCCCGAGTGGCAGTGGCTTGACCGCGTTTATTCCGCGAATATTTTAGACCAGCAATATAATTACTACGGCAAACTGTCCGGCGGGTTTATCAACTCGATTATCGGGCAGGAAGGCGTTAAGGTGACAAGCTCCGGCTATAACTATTTGGCGCTCAACGACGACGTGTATATGTATACCGGCGTAACGTCCATAAGCTCCGACCAGTCGATTATCGGCTTCGTGCTTTTGAACCAGCGCACGAAAGAGACCAAATATTATCCGATTTCCGGCGCGCTCGAACAAACGGCGCAGACCTCGGCACAGGGCGCGGTTCAGCAATATGCTTATGTCGCGACGTTCCCGCTGCTTCTGAATATCAGCGGTGAGCCCACTTACTTTATGGCGCTGAAAGATTCCAGTGAATTGGTGAAAATGTACGCCATGGTTAACGTCAAACAATCGACGATTGTTGCAGTCGGCAACAGCCTGACAGAGTGCACGGAAAAATATGCCGCCGCGCTTGAAAGCAACGGCATCAATGTCGATATTGACGTCAGCGAAATGGGCAGCGAGGAAGACCCGTCTGTCGAAAAGCCGACCACGCGGGACGTTACCGGCAAGGTCGCCGAGATTCGCTCGGTGGTCACCGGCGGCGAGACTTACTTCTATATCCGCCTGGAAAATGACCCTACCTTCTATAAGGTTTCAGTCGCCAACGCGGAAAAAGTGGTGCTCTTAAATGTCGGCAGCGACGCGGCGTTTACCGTCGGCGCAGACGCCAAAGGCGAAATTGTCGACGTTGTCTCGATGAAATAATAAGCCGAAATCAAACAAAGCAAAAGCCGCGCGGAAATTCGTGCGGCTTTTCTTTTACAAAAAAGAGCCGGTGCGCTTCGTATGCACCGGCTGCTGTTATAATATTTATTTTTTCATTTTCATTGAAATGTCGAATGCCTGCACCGAGTGGGTGAGCGCGCCGAGCGAGATAATATCCACGCCGGTTTTCGCGACTTCTGCGATTGTGTCAAGCGTGATGCCGCCGGAAGCTTCGGTTTTGGCTTTGCCGTCAATAATTTTCACGGCTTCGCGCATCATGTCGTTTGTCATGTTATCAAGCATGATGATGTCCGCGCCGGCTTTCAGCGCTTCACGCACTTCGCCAAGGTCGCGCGTTTCGACTTCGATTTTTACCATGTGACCGAGCTTTCCGCGAAGGGTCTCTACTGCGCTTTCAATCCCGCCGCTTGCGTCAATGTGGTTGTCTTTGAGCATTGCACCGTCGGAAAGGTTGAAGCGGTGGTTTTTCCCGCCGCCGCAAACCACGGCGTATTTTTGCAGCGCCCGAAGCCCGGGAAGCGTCTTGCGCGTGTCGGTAATCTGCGCGTTCGTGCCTTTCACAAGCTCTACGGCGCGCGCCGTAGCGGTTGCAATGCCGGACATATGCTGTAACAGGTTTAAAGCTGTGCGTTCGCCTTTCAAAAGCAGAACGGCCTTGCCGGAAAATTCCGCAATCAAATCGCCTTTCTGAATTTTGTCTCCGTCTTTTTTATACACTTTTGCGGTGAACGTGTCGTCCAAAAGGCGGAATGTGCGCAAAGCGACGTCCAACCCGCACAAAACGCCGTCCGCTTTCGCGACAAAATAAGCGTTGTTGCGTTGGTCCTCCGGGATTAGGTAATCCGCCGAAACGTCGAGATAGTTAATATCCTCTTTCAGCGCGCGTAAAATGATGTCGTCTATATAAAATTGCGGCAGGCTCATCCTTCGTCGACCTCCTTTAAGATAATATGCGCCACCGTTGCAAGGCTGAGCGCTTCACAATAGTCGGGGGTAATGGCGAATTTGCCGGTCTGAAGCCGTTTGAGAATCGCGTCAACACGTTTAAGACCGGTGTGCACCGCGCCGAGGTCGGGAATGACGAAATAAGCGCGCTGCATAATTGAGCGGATTTCCGTGCGCAGGCCTTTCGGCAGCGGAGCGCCGGAAACGTCCGGCACGCGGTTGTCGGGGACTACGTGCTCCACGTTGGTTTCTTCGCGGCGTGCAATGTCCTGCGCCGCCCGGCGGCCGAACACCAGCGCTTCCAAAAGCGAGTTGCTCGCCAGTCTGTTTTTGCCGTGAACGCCGGTGCAGGAGCATTCACCGACTGCGTACAGCCGCGAAACGGTTGTGCGCGCGTCTAAATCTACGCCGATGCCGCCCATCAAATAGTGCTGGCAGGGGAAAACGGGGATTAAATCTTTGGTAATATCCACGCCGTGTTCCAAACAGCCCGCGTAAATGCCGGGGAAGCGGTTGACCAGATAGTCGTGCCCGCGGTGTCTTATGTCGAGATAAAAGTTGTTGCTGCCGGTTTTGCGGCTTTCCATGATGATACACTTGGAAACCACGTCACGCGGCGCCAATTCGAGCCTCTGGTCGTAACGGTGCATAAAGCGTTCTTTTTTGCAGTTGAGCAGATAAGCGCCCTCGCCGCGCACGGCTTCGCTGATTAAGAACTGTTCGCGGTCCGCGCCGTTGAACGCGGTGGGGTGGAACTGCACATAGCTTAAATTGCGAATGGTTGCGCCGAGCTCATAGGCAAGGCGAATGCCGTCGCCGGTCGCCACGGCGGGGTTTGTGGTGTATTTGTAAACCCGCCCGATACCGCCGGTCGCAAGCACACAGTAATCGCAAAATACCGTATAAGGTTTGCCTTCGTGCAAAATATCGGCGCAAAAGCCGCCTTTTACCTTTTCAAGCCGGAACACCATGCTGTCTTCCAACTGTGTAATGTTTTTGTGCTTTTTGACTTCTTCTAACAGCTTGTTGACAATTTCCGCGCCGGTGGTATCCTTATGGTGAACGATACGGCGGCGGCAGTGCCCGCCCTCCAGCGTTTTTTGAATCGTGCCGTCGGGGTTTTTGTCAAAATCTACACCGTAAGACATAATTTTGCGCACATCGTCCGGCCCTTCGGTCACGAGCGTCCGCACGGCGGCCGGGTCGTTTTTGTGCTGGCCGGCAATCATGGTGTCTTCGTAATGCAGGTCAAAGCTGTCGTTTTCAAAGCTTAAAACTGCGGCGACGCCGCCCTGCGCTAAGGAGCTGTTTGAGAGCGTGTCGCTTTTTTTCGAAAGCATCAGCACCGAGAGGTTTTCCGGCAGGGAAAGCGAGGTGTATAGCCCGCCGACACCGGAACCGACAATTAAAACATCATATTTCTTTTCCATTTTCACATCACACCATTGGGGTAAAATTTAAACAGTCTGCAAGTTATTTTCCCTGCAGGCGGTGAATCATGATTTTGGCGGCTTTGTAAATATCGCCGCAGCCAAGTGTCAACACCAAATCTCCGTTTTGCGCGTGCGCCAAAACGTAATCGGCGACTTCTTCAAAGGTGTTGAACCACACTGACCCCGGGATTTTGGCGGCCAGCTGCGAAGTATAAACGTTATAGGTGTTGCGTTCACGCGAGCCCATAATTTCGGTCATTACGCAATAGTCCGGGATTTTGAGCACTTCGGCAAATTCGTCCATGAGCATATAGGTGCGCGAATAGGTGAACGGTTGGAACACCGCCCAAACCTTGCGGTACCCCATCTCCATGGCGGCCTCCAACGTCACGCGCAGTTCCGTCGGGTGGTGGGCGTAATCGTCGGCAAAGCTGATGCCCTGATAGGTGCCGAGTTTTTCAAACCGGCGCCCCGCGCCGTGGAAGGTTTCAATTCCTTTTTTGCAGTCTGCAAAGCTTGCGCCCGCGTGCATGGCGGCGGCCACAGCGGCCAAAGCATTGAGCACGTTGTGCTCGCCCGGGATTTCCAGTGCTAAGTGACCGAGCTTTTCGCCGTCACGGCACACGTCAAACGCGTAAAACGCGCCGTGCTCGTCAGAAATATTTTCGGGGTAATAATTGTTCTCTTTCGAGAACCCGAACGTGATTTTCGTCTTTTCACCGACGCCCTGCATAGCGGTTCGGGTGTTTTGGTCGTCGCCGTTGTAAATGACCGCGTCGGTTGCCATATCGGCAAATTTGTGGAAGCTGTGAATCAAATTGTCCAGCGTCTTGAAATAGTCCAGGTGGTCCTCGTCAATATTCAAAATGACCGCAACCGCCGGGGAAAGCTCTAAAAATGTGTCCACGAATTCACAGGCTTCACAAACAAAGTTTTCGCTTTTGCCCACGCGCCCGTTGGCGTTGATTAACGGCAGCTTCCCGCCGATAACCGCCGAGGGGTCAAGGTTTGCAGTAATGAGAATCTGCGTCAGCATCGAGGTGACGGTGGTTTTGCCGTGCGTGCCGCAAACGCCGATGCAGTTTTTATACATTCTGGAAATCGCACCGAACAGCTTGGCGCGCTCAAAGGTCGGCACACCGCTTGCCTTAGCGGCGACAAGTTCCGGATTGTCGGGGAGCAGCGCCGCGGTGTAAACCACCATTTCGGCGTCGCCGATGTTTTCCGCACGCTGACCCATTGAGACGGGAATGCCGAGCGCACGAATCCGCGCGAGTGTGTCGCTTTCGTTGTTGTCCGAACCCGAAAGTTCATAGCCCCAGCTGTGCAGAATTTCCGCAAGCGGGCACATGCCGCTTCCGCCGATGCCGATGAAGTGGATGCGTTTCACTTTTTTCAATAAGGTATCGATATTTTCCATATCAAAATTCCTTCCAAACTTTAATACTTATATTATATTGCAAAGCGCGAAAAATTTAAACCCCTAAAAGCATTTTTTATCACCGCGCGGCAAAAAGAAACATACAATAAGGTAGTGAACCGAAAAGGAGCGTGTCAATTTGAAAACATTTGTTTTACTCGGCGGCGATTTGCGCCAACGGTATTTGCATTCGTTTTTGAAAGAAAAAGGATTTTCTACATATTGCTTCGGCCTGTACCCGGGCGACAGCCTGCAAGCGGTCCGGGACGTTCTGCGAAGCAATACTGTGGCGGCGGTCCTGCCGCTGCCGGTAACCCGGGACGGCACGCACGTGCAAATGCCTCTGACGAACGAGACGCTGCCGCTTTCACAGGTGGTCGCCAGCGTTCAGCCGGGGAGCCTTGTCGCCGGCGGCATTGTGCCAAAGGCATTGAAAGACAGGTTGCTGCAAAAAGGCGTCGCCGTCTCGGATTACTACGACGAGGACTTCATTTTAAAAAACGCCGAGCTCACAGCAGAAGGCACGCTTTTGGAACTGCGCAAATATATTACCGCGCCGCTTGATACTTTTCGCGTCGCGGTCACGGGTTTTGGCCGTGTGGCAAAAGCGACGGCAAAAGCCCTGCGCGCGCAAAATTGCAAGCCGGTTGTTGCCGCGCGAAAAGAAGAAGCGCGCGCCGAAGCGGAACGTGCGGGCTTTTCGGCAATTTCGATTGCCGCGCTTTGCGAAACCGCGGGGGAATACGACGTAATTATCAACACCGTTCCCGCGCAGATTTTAGGCGCGGACGCTTTGCAAAAAACCAAGCCCGGCGTTCTTTTGCTGGATGTGGCCTCGCCCCCGTTCGGGGTGGACTTTGCGGCGGCGGAGAAGCTTAAAAGAACCGCCGTCAAAGCGCTTTCCCTGCCCGGGAAATACCTGCCGGCAGAGGCGGCGCAAATTGTGGGGGAGAAGCTTCTTTCTCTCCTGTAACAAAGGGGGGAAAACCATGTCCCAAACACGAGTGGGATTTGCCATGTGCGGGTCTTTCTGCACATTTCATAAAGTGCTTCCGGAAATGGAAAATCTTGTAAAAGCGGGCTATGACGTCTTGCCGATTATGTCACAAACCGCGTATTCGACCGACACCCGTTTCGGCAAAGCGGCGGATTTTGTCCGTCAAATTGAGGATATGACCGGTCACGAAATTATCCACACCATTTTTGCGGCGGAGCCGATAGGCCCGAAGAAACTGTTGGATATTTTGGTGATTGCGCCGGCAACCGGCAACACGCTTGCCAAATTGGCGAACGGTGTGACCGACACGCCCGTAACGCTCGCCTGCAAAGCGCATTTGCGCAACGAACGGCCGGTGCTTTTGGCGGTGTCGACCAACGACGCGCTCGGCACGGCGGCAAAAAACATAGGATTGTTGCTAAACGCGAAACACATGTATTTTGTACCCATGCGCCAGGATGACCCGGTGAAAAAACCGAATTCACTGGTCGCGGATTTCTCGCAAATTCCCGAAAGCGTCCTGTCGGCGCTTTCCGGGCGCCAGCTTCAGCCGGTGCTCGTATAAAATTTTTCGGCACGGAATGTCTGACACAGTTTTGTCGGGTGTTCCGTGTTTTTTTGTGTGCGAAATCCGATTTTCTCACTTTTTCCGGAGAGCGTGAAAAAATTGCCCCCAAGACCCGGCTTTGCGGGACATTTCCGATTGATAATGTCGAAAATCGTTGTCATTTTGTCGAAATGACAACAAAAATTTTATGCTGTTTGCCTAAATTTGCCCGCGTAACGATTTTCGATAGAATTCCGCAGCATTGTGTGCTACAATAAAGGGTACTTATTGTATACAGGAGGCAGACAATGTCTTTTATCGAAGTAAAAAACGTGACCAAGACCTATAAAATGGGCGAGGTTGAAATCAAAGCATTGGACGATGTCGGCTTCGGCATTGAAAAAGGCGAATTTGTGGTAATTGTCGGCCCCAGCGGCGCGGGCAAAACGACAATTTTGAATATTTTGGGCGGCATGGATACCGCCACCTCCGGCGAGATTTTCGTGGACAACGACGATATTACCAAATACGACGAAAAAGCGACCACGCGTTACCGCCGCGACGATGTCGGTTTTGTGTTCCAGTTTTATAACCTGGTTGGGAATTTGACCGCGCTTGAAAACGTCGAGCTGTCTTTGCAGATTTCCAAAAATCCGCTGAGTGCAAAAACCGTTTTGCAGGAAGTCGGGCTTTCAAACCGAATGGACAACTTCCCGGCGCAGCTTTCCGGCGGCGAGCAGCAGCGCGTTTCGATTGCGCGTGCGCTTGCGAAAAACCCGAAGCTTTTGCTTTGCGACGAGCCGACCGGCGCGCTGGACTACATCACCGGCAAATCCATTTTAAAGCTGCTGCAGGATACCTGCCGGGAAAAGGGCGTGACGATTGTCGTCATCACCCACAACCTTGCCATTGCCCCGATGGCGGACAAGGTCATTAAAATCAAAAACGGAAAAATCGACCAGATTTTGATGAACAAACGCCCCACCCCCGTGGAGTACATTGAGTGGTAAAGGAAGAACAGGCATGACAAAAGGTATGAGAAAAGACTTCCGGCGCGAAGTCCGCAAAAGCATCAGCCGGTTTCTGTCGATTCTTCTGATTTCGGCGCTCGGTGTGGCTTTCTTTGCCGGTATCCGCTCGGCAAGCCCCGCGATGGAGGCTTCCGCGGACGCGACCTTTGACAAAGAAAATATGGTGGATATCCGCGTGCTCGGCACCCTCGGCATGACCGATGATGACGTGGCGGCGCTGCTGACTTTGGACGGTGTTGCGAGCGCAGAGGGGATTTTCACAAAAGACTATCTTTGCGAGACCGAAAACGCAATGGTCGTCACCAAAGTTTTGTCTTTGACCGACCAAATTAACCAAGTGAAAGTGCTCGAAGGGCGCTACCCGGAGAAATATAACGAATGTATCGCGGACCAGCAGTTTTTGGACGCTTCCGGCTATCAAATCGGCGACACGGTGAAGCTGAAAACCGGCACCGACGAAAAAGTCGGCGATATGCTCGCCGACGATGAATATACGATTGTCGGCGTGGGCGAAACCGCGTATTATCTCGATTCCGACCGCGGCACTTCCGCCATCGGCGACGGCACGGTGGACGGCTTCTTGGTCATTCCGAAAGAAGCCTTTACACAAGACGTTTTTTCCGAAGTGCTTGCCACGATGACCGGCGCGAAGGACATGAACTGCTTTTCAAAAGGTTACACCGACCTTTTAAATACGGTTACGGCGAATATTACCGCAATCGAAGAACAGCGCTGCGCCGCGCGTCTTGCCGAATTTAAAGCGGACGCCGACGAACAGCTCAATGAAGCGCGCTACAAATTCCAACAGCAAAAAGATAAGGCGTTAAGCGATTTGAGCGACGCCTATCAGACGCTGATTACCGCCGAGTCGGAGCTCGAAAGCGCTCAAATTGAAATTGACCAGCAGCGCCAACAGCTCGACGAATTGAAAGCGCTGTTTGATTCCGGCGACCAAAGCCTCGCAAACGGCCAGGCGCAAATAGAAGAAGCGCGCAAGTCGCTTACGGAACTTGAAAATCAGAAAAAGCAAATCGAAGCCCAAATTGCCGCCGAAGAAGCAGAAATTGCGAAAAAACAGCAGAAATTAAAAGAAGACGCGCCTTATATTTCCAATGACGAGTATTATTCCCGCAGTATGGAAATTATTCAGGCCACGGCACAAGTGCAGTATTACAAAAGCCAGCTTTCTACGCTCGACCAAAGCATTTCAAGCGTAGAACAGCGGGTGGATACCGCACAGGCGTTTATTGACAACTTCCCCGAAGCGGCGGCCGCCGCGCGTGAACAAATCGCGCAGGGCGAAGCCAAGCTCGAAGAGGGCGAGAAAAAGGTCCAGGACGGTCAGATTCAACTTGACCGCAGCAAAGAAGATTACGAAATCGCGAAGCAGGACGCCGAAGCGGAACTCGAAGCCGCCGAGGAAAAACTCCAAAATTCCGAAGACGAAATCAATAATGTTTCCACACCCCAGTGGTATATTATGGACCGCACGTCCATTTCCAGCTACGCGGCTTATAAAGCCGACGCCGACAGCATTCGCGCCATCGGCACCGTGTTCCCGGTCATTTTCTTTTTGGTCGCGGCGCTGGTTTCCTTAACCACCATGACGCGCATGGTCGAAGAGGAACGCACCCAAATCGGTACTTTGAAAGCGCTCGGTTACAGCAAAGCGTCCATCACGGCGAAATATGTGCTTTATGCGCTGTTCTCGACGCTGTTGGGCAGTGTGCTCGGCGTGGCGCTCGGCGAATCGCTGCTGCCGTCGCTGATTATTCACACTTACCAATCCGTTTATGTCAACCTTTCCAACGTGGTTGTCGAAGTGAACGTGCTGAACGCCGTGATTGCAACGGTGCTCGCGGTATTGGCGACCGTCGGCGGCGCGTTTGCGGCAAGCCATCGCGTGCTTTCCGAAAGCCCTGCCGCGCTGATGCGCCCCGAAGCGCCGAAAGCCGGCAAACGCACCTTCCTCGAAGACATCGACTTTATTTGGCTGCGCCTGAATTTCGCACAGAAAGCGGCGTGCCGCAACCTGTTCCGCTACAAAAAACGGTTCTTTATGACCATTTTGGGCGTCGCTGGCTGTATGGCGCTTCTGCTCGTCGGCTTCGGGATCAGCGATTCGGTGGAATCCGTGCCCCAAAAGCAATACGGTGACGTTTTCGCCTATCAGGGCACCGTCGGCACCGACACTTCTCTTTCTCGCGCAGAGCGCCGGCAGCTGCTTGCCAAAGTCAGCTCCGTTGCAGGGGTAACCGATTATTTGCAAACCCAAAGCCAGGTGACTTACGCCGAAACCGACAAAGGCGAGACGACCGCCTATTTGATTGTCCCGCAGGATACGGTCAAACTCGGGGACTATGTCAACTTGAAGCCCCGGTTGTTCGGGGATAAGCTGAACCTCACCGATGACGGCGTTCTGATTACCGAAAAATTCGCCGATTTGCTCGGCGTATCCGTCGGGGATATGATTACTCTCAAAGACGACAAGACCGCAACGCCGGTCGGTGACGTCCGTGTGGCGGGGATAGTTGAAAATTATCTAAACCATTATATTTACATGACGCCGAACGTCTATAAGGCGCTTTACGGTGAAACCGCGTCGCTCAACGCCGCGCTGATTAAGACCGAAGCGGACGCCGACGTGTCACAGATTGCGAAAAATATTTTGAGCATCAACGGCGTAACCTCGGTTTCCATGAGCGCGACCGCCGAAGAACAGGTCAACACGATGATGGATAACCTCACGGTGATTATTGCCGTTATGATTATCGCCGCCGGCCTTTTGGCGTTTATTGTGCTTTATAACCTCAACAACATCAACATTACCGAACGCCGGCGCGAGCTTGCGACTTTAAAGGTGCTCGGGTTCTATGACGGGGAGCTTGCGGCTTACGTCTACCGTGAAAACGTCATCCTGACGATTCTCGGCGTGCTGTTCGGTCTCGTGCTCGGCACGGTTCTGCACTTCTTCGTCATGCGCACGATTGAAACGGAATACGTTATGTTTGGGCTGGAAATTCATTTCTTGAGTTATTTGTTCAGCGCGCTGTTAACACTTCTGTTTGCCGCGGTTGTCAACTTTATTATGTATTTCCGCTTGAAAAAGGTCGATATGGTCGAGTCACTCAAGAGTGTCGAATAATTGTGCCTAAATCTTGTCAAAACTGCATATTGCAGAATGACAAATCGTGTGGTACAATACAAATACAATCAATTCAACAACAGGCGTGTAACTGACGGAACACCGCGTAACGCGGACGCAGGCAAACTGCGGGGAAGCACGCTTGTATACATAGCCGACCGTCTGGGCAATCTTGCAAAACGCAGGGTTGCCCTTTTTGTTTTGCAGGAACGTGAAAAAAGGAGCAGACAAATGGATTTTGCAGCATGGAACGGATTTAAAAAAGGGGAATGGAGCGAAAAAATTGATGTTCGCGACTTCATTCGTAGAAATTACACCCCCTATCTCGGCGACGCCTCGTTTTTGGCGGGACCTACGGAACGCACAACAAAGCTGATGGACAAATGCAATGCGCTGTTCAAAGCGGAACGTGACAAAGGCGGCGTTTTAGACGTTGACACCGAGCACGTCTCTTCCCTTGTGACCTATGCACCCGGCTATGTCGACAAAGAAAATGAACTGATTGTCGGTCTTCAGACCGACGCGCCCCTGCGCCGCGGCGTAAACCCGTTCGGCGGCATGCGTATGGCGCGCAGCGCGGCAAAAGCTTACGGCTATGAACTTTCCGACACGATTGAACAGGAGTTCAGCTATAAAACCACCCACAACGATGGCGTTTTCCGCGTTTATACCGACGAAATGCGCGCCGTCCGCCATATTGGCCTTTTGACCGGGCTTCCCGACGCTTACGGCCGCGGCCGCATCATCGGCGACTACCGCCGCGTGGCGCTTTACGGTGTGGACGTGTTAATTGAACTGAAAAAACAGGATAAGCGCGAAATCGGCAAAGGCAATATGCAGGTCGACACCATTCGCCAAAGCGAAGAGCTTTACCAGCAGATTCACTTCTTAGAGCTCCTCAAAGAAATGGCGCAGCTTTACGGCTATGACATCAGCAAGCCCGCAACCAACGCGCGCGAGGCGATTCAGTGGCTGTATTTCGGCTACCTCGCCGCAATCAAAGAGCAAAACGGCGCCGCCATGTCTTTGGGACGCACCAGTACATTTCTTGATATTTACATCAACCGCGATTTGGAAAACGGCACTTTGACCGAAAGCGGTGCGCAGGAGCTCATGGACGATTTCGTCATGAAACTGCGCTTGGCGCGGCATTTGCGCACGCCGGAATACAACGAGCTGTTCGGCGGCGACCCGATGTGGATTACCGAAAGCATCGGCGGCATGTCCTGCGACGGCCGCACACTCGTCACCAAAAACTCCTACCGCGTGCTCAACACGCTTTACACCCTCGGCTCCGCGCCCGAACCGAACCTGACCGTTTTGTGGTCCGAGCAGTTGCCCGCGCCGTTTAAAGCGTTCTGCGCTAAGGTCTCGGTCGATACCGATTCCATTCAATATGAAAACGACGACTTAATGCGCCCGATTTACGGCGACGATTACGCCATTGCCTGCTGTGTTTCCGCGATGCAGGTCGGCAAACAAATGCAGTTCTTCGGCGCGCGCTGCAACCTTGCAAAGCTTTTGCTGCTTGCGATTAACGGCGGCTATGACAATATGAGCGAAATGCGCGTCGGCCCGCAAATGGATCCCATAAAAGGTGAAACCCTCGACTATGCCGAAGTCGCCGGCCGCTTCTCGGTCTATCTTTCCTGGCTTTGCAGACTGTACGTCAACACCATGAACGTCATTCACTATATGCACGACAAATACGCCTATGAAAAAATCCAAATGGCGCTGCACGACACAAACGTCACGCGCTTTATGGCGTTCGGCGTCGCCGGCCTTTCCGTTGCGGCGGACAGCCTTTCCGCAATTCAGTACGCCAAGGTGCACCCGATTCGTGACGAAAACGGCTATATTGTCGATTTTGAAACCGTCGGCGAGTTCCCGACCTACGGCAATGACGACGACCGCGTAGACTTCATTGCGCGCTCGCTTTTGGAAAGCACCATTACCGAGCTTCGCAAAACCCCGGCTTACCGCGGCGCGATTCATACGCTGTCTGCGCTGACGATTACCTCCAATGTGGTTTACGGCAAAAAGACCGGCAGCACGCCCGACGGCCGTAAAAAAGGCGAGCCGTTTGCGCCCGGTGCGAACCCGATGCACAACCGCGAAAAGAACGGCGCGCTCGCGTCTTTGAACACGCTGACCAAAATGCCTTATGACGCCTGCCGTGACGGCATTTCCAACACGTTCTCGATTATTCCGCAGGCGCTCGGCAAAACCGACGAAGAACGCGTCAATAATCTTGTTACGATTTTGGACGGCTATTTTAAAAACAAAGCGCACCACATTAACGTCAACGTCATCAACAAAGAAATGCTGATTGAAGCTTACGAAGACCCGGAAAAATACCCGAACCTGACCATTCGCGTGTCCGGCTATGCGGTGAATTTCCACAAGCTTTCGAAAGAACAGCAGCGCGAAGTCATTATGCGCACGTTCCACAGCGTGATGTAACCAACCAAAACCATTCCCAAAACCAAAACCCGCCCTTGCCGAAAACGGAAAGGACGGGTTCTTTGCTTTTTATCCTGCACTTTATGCGCGCGGCGCTTCACCGTATTTTTCTTTGTAATCAAACGGCGTTCTTTCGCCGCCTCTTTCAATATGTACGCAAGCGCGCCCCAGCGAAAAAATCGGCCGGTCGTTTTTATAGCTGTCGGAATACACTGTGTTGACTTTGGCACCGTCGGGGAACGCTTCGAAAAACCGGCGCACCTTTTCTTCCCCGCGGCAGTTGTTATAAAGCAGGGTGCCGGTTTTTGGGTCGTGACGCGTGCACAAAAGCGTGTCGATTTTTAGCCGCGCGGCGATTTCTTTTAACAGAAAATCCGGGCTTGCACTAATCACCACCGTGTACCGTTCGCGGTTTTCCGGCAAAAACCAGTCGAACACATCTTTTTCGTGTTTGTCCCAAAACGCTTTGACCGCCTTTTTTAAAGGAATAAAACGGATAAACACAAAAATATGCTTTTTAAAGCGGTCAAGCCGGATAACGTGAAGCCCGAGCAAAAGCCCCATCACCACGTAAAACGGCAGCAGCAAGAATAAATACGGATATCGTAAAAAACAGAAAATCAGAAACGTCGAGCCCGAGTCAAAAGGCACGACGGTTTTGTCAAAATCGTAAATATCTAATTCCATATTTTCTCCCCAAAACAGTTTTTCCTTAGTATAGTGGAAAACGCCGAAAAGCACAACCCCTTTTCGTACTTTTTGTCAATGGATATAACCTTTGGACTGTGATATATTAATGCCATAAAAGGATATGTGCGGTCGGAGGGGTTCACACATGTCGCTTAACGGTTGATAACAAGTCCGTTCAACCCTATTGGACTTCCGGAACTGAAGATATGTCCGAACAAGATTCTCACGAATTAATCACAGCACGTGCTTGTGGCCTTGTTCTTGCGGATAAAGGATTTTGGGGAACCACACATAACGGTTCAATTGTTGTAGCATTATCAATTTCTCTTGCTTCGATTATACCGGATAAAAATTTATTGTTGGGACCGCTCGACCTTTTTAAAGGCCACTTTTATGATCCTGATACAGGAAAAAACTTTTTAGGGGGAAGTAGTAACACTGCCTGTACGAATACGAATAAATTTTATCAAGAAGCGCTTGCTGAATACAATAAAAATGGATCGACGGAAGAGTTTATAGAGGCTGTGGGAAAAATGTTGCATTATATACAAGATGCCAGTGAACCACATCATGCAACAAATATAATTAAAGGTCAGAATAATGATGTGCATACGAAATTTGAAGAGTATTCAGATAGTAAAATAAACTCTTATATTGATTCCCTAACAACTTTAAGTAGTAGTTCTTATTCAAATGCCGTTTCCGCTTCCGTTATTTCGTTGGTAAATTCAACAGCTCGTACAGGTAAAAATGCTTCAGTTTATGCAATGGATGGAGACGACCAAACGAATTGGGATAGAGCAGCTTATTCAACGACAAGAAGTGCAGTACAGTATTCCGCTATGTTGCTGTATAAACTATCTGTGCAGGCGAATATTCCGTTAACAAAATGAGAGAGGTGCACTTTATGAAATTGACGGGGTGGCGGCGCATTGTTTACGGCATAGATTTGCTGCTTTTCTGGATAAGCGTCGTCTATTATTGCTTGCAGGGTGTATTTGGTTTGGCAGTTTCCGTGGATTTGGCGAGGGCGCAATCCGACACAACGCGTTTGCGCGACCTTTTGGGAGAATCCTTTTTGGACTGGTGTAACACATGGCTCCGGGAGGAAAGCTCCGTGATCCCCATGATAAGCTGTTTTGTTCTTGCGGTGCTCGTTTCGGTGCTTACGCTTTCGGCTTTGCGAAAGGCTTTGCCGCGGGCTGTGGTTTGGGTTCTGTCGCTTACGCCTGCTGTGTTCGTGGTGATTTATCTTTTACTGAAAGGGCTGGCCATGCTCATCCCGCTTGGGTATCCCGAAAGCAATCTCGCAGGGTACGCGGTTTACAGCGTGCTTTGCATAGCTTACGCGGTAACGGCGCTTGTCGTTCTCGTGCGCGGTGCGAAGCGCGCAAAAGCCTCGGTGTAAGAAAATGAAATTTCACTTGCAAAATTTAAAAAGTGTGCTATACTATTATACGCAAAATAAATCCAACAAACGCTGTGAAAAAGGCAGTAGGCAAAAAAGTTACCGCCTGAAAGAGAGAACGCGTCACGGGCTGAAAGCGCGTTCAAGCTGGTTTTTTGCTGAACTTTCACTTTGGAGCGGTGCGGCTGAACGTTTTCAGTAGGTCGCAACGGTGGCCGCCGTTACGGGCAGGGGCGTATTGGCGCCTTCACATTGGGTGGTATAACGGCTTTTTACGCCGTCCCTTTGGGGGCGGCGTTTTGTTTTGCAATTTTGCAAAAAACAGGAAAGGATGAACGGCCTTGAAACAGAAACTCGAAGAAATCCGTGCGCGCGCCGAAGCGGAACTTCAAAAAATCGACTCTCTTGCCGATTTGGAAGCGCTGCGCGTGCAGGTGCTCGGCAAAAAAGGGGAACTGACCGCCATTTTGAAAAGCATGGGGTCACTGTCCAAAGAGGAGCGCCCGAAAATGGGGCAGCTCGCCAACGAAGTGCGCCAGAGCATTGAAGCGATGCTCACCGAAAAAACCAAACAGTTAAAAGAAGAACAAATGCGCCGTGAAATCGAAGCCACGCCGGTGTTCGACGTGAGCGCGCCGGTCGATTTAACGCGTGGGTCTTATCACCCGATTACGCTTGTCCAGCGCGAATGCGAGCGCATTTTCAAATCCATGGGCTTTACTGTGGAAGATTACAGTGAAATCGTGACCGACTACGAGTGCTTTGAGTCTTTGAATATCCCGAAAGCGCACCCCGCGCGCGATATGCAGGACACCTATTACCTCGAAAACGGTCAGCTTTTGAAAACCCAGACTTCGGCGGCGCAAAACGCCATTTATAAAAAATATAAAGATGCGCTTATTAACGACGGCGTGCCGATTAAGGCGATTTTCCCGGGCCGCTGCTTCCGCAACGAAGCGACCGACGCCTGCCACGAAAACACCTTCTTCCAAATGGAAGGCGTTATGGTGGATAAGAACATTTCCATTTCCAACTTGATTTACTTTATGAAAACCATGTTGTCCGAAGTGTTCCAAAAAGACATCAAGGTACGGCTGCGCCCCGGCTTCTTCCCGTTCGTTGAACCGGGTTTTGAACTCGACATCAGCTGCCTGATTTGCGGCGGCGAAGGCTGCCCGTCCTGCAAACACAGCGGCTGGCTGGAACTTTGCCCCTGCGGCATGATTCACCCCGCGGTGCTTCGCGACGGCGGGATTGACCCCGAAGAATACACCGGTTTCGCGTTCGGCTTAGGTCTTACAAGACTTGCCATGATGAAATACGGGATTAAAGACATCCGCGACTTAAACAGCGGCAACTTAAAGAGTCTGTCGCAGTTCGCGGACGACGAATAAGGAAGGAGGAGAAAAGACATGTTTTTATCGATGAACTGGATTTCGGATTTTGTCGACCTTTCGGGCCTTGACAAAATGGATTTAATCCACCGCTTTTCTCTGTCCACCGCCGAAGTGGAAAATGAAATTTTTGAGAAAGGCAAAGACCTTTCCGGCGTTGTGGTCGCCGAAATTAAATCGGTTGAACCCCACCCCGAATCGAAAAAACTGCACCTGTTAAAAGTCGATGCAGGTGACGGCAAGCTTACGGACGTTGTCTGCGGCGCACCGAATGTACGCGTCGGGATGAAAACCGCGTTTGCAAAAGTGGGTGCTCGCCTCGGCGACATCACCATTGCGCCGCGCCCGCTTGCAGGCTTCGATTCTTACGGCATGTGCTGCTCCGAAAAAGAAATCGGCATCAGCGACGACAATTCCGGCATTATGGATATTACAGACGATATTCCCGCCGGCACCGATATTAAAGATGCTTACGCCGTGGATGATATTGTGTTTGAGGTCGATAACAAATCGCTGACCAACCGCCCCGACCTTTGGGGCCATTACGGCATCGCGCGCGAGTTCGCCGCTTTGGCGGGCAGACCGTTAAAGCCGCTCGACACGGTCGATTTACACGCTTATGACGCACTGCCGAAAGTGGATATGACAATCGAAGACCCGCTTTGCCAGCGCTACTCCTGCCTGCAGGTGGAAAACATCCACACGGCGGTAAGCCCCGTGAATATGCGTATCCGCCTTTACTACTGCGGAATGCGCGCGATCAACTTCCTTGCGGACCTGACCAACTATCTGATGCTCGAAATGGGTCAGCCGATGCACGCGTTCGACTCGCGCAAGGTGGAAAAACTGCGGATTAAGCGCTTCCCAAAACCGTTTGCGTTCCAGACGCTCGACGGCGTGGAACGCCATATCGACGAAAATACTTTGATGATTTGCAACGGCGACACGCCGGTGGCAATCGCCGGGATTATGGGCGGTCTCGACTCCGAAATCGTCGAAGACACCACCACCCTGACGCTGGAATCCGCCACCTTCGACGCGGTTTCCGTCCGCAAATCCACCGTCCGTCTGGCGCACAGAACCGACGCGTCCATGCGCTATGAAAAATGCCTGGACCCGGAAATGACCGTTCCGGCTATTGCGCGCTTTGTCAAACTGTTGACCGATACCGACAAAGACGCCCGCGTGGTCTCGTCGCTTACCGACGAATACGCCTATCATTACGACACCGTAACGCTCGACTTCGATCAAAGCTATGTCGACCGTTACACCGGCATTCAAATTGACGGTGACACGATTGTCCACACGCTCGAAGCACTGGGCTTCGCCGTCACAAGAGACGGCGACAACTTCTCGGTGACCGTGCCGAGCTGGCGCGCCACCAAGGACGTCACGATTAAAGCGGACATCATCGAAGAAATTACGCGTGTTTACGGCTATGACAACTTCGCCGTCCACACCGCTTCCGCGCCGCTTTACCCGGTGCGCCCCGAAACGGAAAAGACCGTCGAGGACAGAATCAAAGACATTCTCGTCAAACGCTTCTCTCTGCACGAAGTCCATTCCTACATTTGGGCGTATTATGACGAATACAAGGCGCTCGGCCTTGCGGTGGAAGACAACGTAAAGCTCCTGAACGCTACCAACCCGAATATCGAGACTTTGCGCCGTTCGATGATTCCGACTCAGCTTTGCCAGGTGCGCGGCAATACCGCGTTTGCGCCGTCCTTCGGCATTTTTGAAATCGGCAGAACCGTAGACGGGCTCGATGAAAACGGGATGTGCCGCGAATATAAGAAACTGGCAATCACGCTGTTCTCGAAAACCGACTCCACCGAAACGCTGTATTTGTCGCTTCGCGATATGCTGGCGGTTCTCGCGGCGGATATCAAGCACAAACCGCTTAGCTTTACCGCGGCGGAAGCGTCACATGATTACCAGCACCCGCGCAACCTCAACACCGTGCTTTGTGATGGCGTAGCGCTCGGCGAACTGGGCGTTGTCCACCCGACCGTCGCGAAAAAGATTGATAAAAAGGCCGCGATTGTGTATGCGGAAATTGATGTCCGCGCGTTTTCGGAAATTGCTGATGCCGGCATCGTCTACCGCGAGCCCTCTCGCTTCCCCGGTATGGAAGTCGACCTGTCGTTTGTCTCGGAAACCTATGCACCGATCGGTGCTGCGGTCGAAGCGGCCAACTGCCCGTGGATTCAGGATGTGGACGTGGTTGACACCTACCGCGATGAATCGGGCAAATCGATTACCGTGCGTCTTGTGTTCTCTGACGACCAGCGCACGTTAAAACGTGAGGAAGTGATGGAAGTGGCCGATCAGATTATCGCGTCGCTTTCCAAACAGAACATTGCACTGAAACAGTAATTTGCAAAAAACAATAAAGCCGACGGCAAACGTAAAGTTTACCGCCGGCTTTTATCTTTTTCGTTTTGTGTGTAAAATCAATCTGTTTTCCTTGCTTTTTAGCGGGTTTGTAGTTATAGTAAAGACAGAAGCTGCAAAAGCGGAAACTCAAAAACAGGGGGGCGTTTTTATGAGTTTTAGTGTGTTCTTGAGCGTTGTGGGAAAGTATATCGGGCCCTTAATCATTTATATGGTGATTGCGGCGGCGATTTATATCCCGTGCCGCCTTTTATATCTTAAGCGAAAACGGCAAATTTTTGCCATTTGCCATGAGCTTTTTCTGTTTTTGTTTTGGGTGTATGCGTTCGGCGTTTTTTCGCAGACAGTCCTGCCGCGGTTTTATATAGGGGTTACAGACAGCGGCGCGTTTTATTTTGACACCTACATTCCGCCGCGGACCGCGCCGAATTTCATGCCCTTTGCAACGCTCCGGCTGTTTTGGGAAAACCGGGGGGATTCGTTGGATTGGCATTCGTTGTCGGTTGTGAATTTGCTTGGAAATCTGTTGTTGTTCCTTCCGATTGGTTTTTTGCTCCCGGCGGCGTATCCGCGTCAGCGGCGGTTTTACCGCGTGTTCCTCCTTTCCTTTTTAGGGATTTTGGGCGTGGAAGTTTTGCAGTACTTTTTCGGCCGCGTGGCGGATGTGGATGACATGCTGTTAAACAGCATCAGCATCGTCATCGGCTATTTCTTGTTCGCCGTTTGGATGCGGATTTACAAAGCCTTTCAAAAACGGCGTGGACTAAAATCGAAAACATAAATAAAACCATCCCGCAGCAAAACACTGCGGGATGGTTTTTGTGTTAAAAGAGATAGATGCCTTATTATTCCTGATAGGTTTTCGCCTTTTCAAATTCGTCTGTAATTGCCTTATCGGGCGCTTTGGAAAGAAGCGACACCACAACGATTGCGATACAAGACAGCACAAACGCCGGGAACAGCTCGTAAATGTCCCAAAGCCCGCCCAAAGGACGAAGCAATAAGTTCCAAACAAACACCATCACGCCGCCCGTGAGCATACCGGCAATCGCGCCGGCGCGCGTGGTGCGCTTCCAGAACAGCGAGAACAGCATAATCGGTCCGAACGTGGCGCCGAAGCCTGCCCACGCAAAGGAAACGACCTTGAAAATGACGCTGTCTTCGTCCCAGGCAATCGCAATGCCGATAAGCGCAATCACCATCAAAATGATGCGCGACACCCACATAACCTGCTTGTCGGAAGCACCTTTCTTAAATACGCCTTCATACAGGTTCTTTGAGAATGCCGAAGAGGCAATCAACAGGTAAGAGTCCGAAGAGCTGATGGTGGCGGCGAGAATGCCCGCCATCACAATGCCCGCAACAGCCGGGTGGAACAGCGTCTGGCTTATGATGATGAAAATATTTTCCGCGCCCGAAGAAGTGTTCAGCGATTCATGCACCGGGAACATCGCTCTGCCCATAAGGCCGATGTAAACCGCCGCAGCGAGGGAAATGAAGCACCAAATTGTTGCAATGCGGCGCGAACGGGTAAGCTCTTTGCCTTTGCGGATTGCCATAAAGCGCAGAAGCACCTGCGGCACACCGAAATAGCCGAGCCCCCAAGAAAGGGTGGAAATAATCGTCAAAAAGCCGTAGCTTCCCGCTTTCCCAAACAGCGGTAGGCCGTTTGCGACCTGCTGAACGCCGTCGGCGTCTACTGTGGGGGAGGCAATAGAAGTCAGCGAGAAGAAGCCCTCAATCGCCTGCGCATTATCAATAACCTCCGAAAAGCCGCCGGCTTTAATCGTGCCGAAAATCAGAACAACCACCAGCGCGAAGAACATGACGACGCCCTGCATGAAGTCCGAAGCGCTTTCCGCAAGGAACCCGCCGAGAAACGTGTAAAGCAAAACAAACAGCGCCCCGACAATCATCATCGAGTGATAAGAGAACCCGAACAACGTGCTGAACAGCTTGCCGCAGGTTACAAAACAGCTTGCCGCATACACGGTGAAAAACACCAAAATAAAAACGGCGGAAATCGAAAGAATGATTTTCTTCTTTTCGTGATAGCGGTTGCTCAAAAAGTCCGGAATGGTAATCGAGTCGCCGGAAACAATCGAATAACTGCGAAGCCGTTTGGCAACGATTAACCAGTTGACATATGTACCGATTGCAAGGCCCAAAGCCGTCCAAAACGCGTCGGCAAGGCCGCACCAGTAAGCAACGCCCGGAAGGCCCATCAAAAGCCAGCCGCTCATGTCCGAAGCTTCGGCGCTCATTGCGGTGACCCACGGCCCGAGCGAACGCCCGCCGAGGAAGTAGTTCTCGGAATTTTTCTGAGAACGCTTTGCGAAATAGATGCCGATGCCGATAACAATCAGCATGTAGGCCGCCATGGCAACCAGCACCTGTAAGGTATCACCTGACATAATTTTACCCCTTTTTCAAAAAAGATGTTTCCATTATATAGGAAAAGGGCAAAAAAGTAAACAAATATTTGACAATCTGAAAAAGGAGAGCGCTTTTAAGTCTTCAAATCTTCTTGTCTAACCGCCCGACAATGAACGGCACAACTTCGTCTTTGGTCAAAAGGTAGCGCATTTTGTCGCTCGGCGCGTCTATGGGGCAGTAAATGGTTGTGTTCGGGTCGTTTTGCGGGCACAGCACATAATATTGCCGCGTTTCTTTTCCGAATTTCTTTTCGCAAATGTCCAGAATTTTACAAATTCCCGATTGCTTGTACATGACAATATCGTTGACAGCAAACATATTCTTCCTCCCACCTGAAATGAAAACGCAATCTGCGAAGCAGCCGAAGCTCTGCTCCGGCTGCCGCAAACTGCGCGTTGTCGTTATATTCATTATACCGCTTTTTTCATTTTGCGTAATAGGCTTTTTGAACAAAAATCGCAAAGCCGCGCCCTTTTTCGAGAAAAACTTTGCTTGTGTTTGCATGCCTCGGCTGCGCCAACCGGCACGCATGGACGGTTCGTTCGAGTCTCTCACGGACTTTTCAGAAAAAATAAAGACCTGTCAAAAGACAGGTCTTTATTTTGGCAAATGACTCTAATTTTGATAGAAACCCGTTAAGGGGGTGCAATTACGGTTTGGAGGGGGGTGCATTTTTGATTTTAGGGGGGTGCAGTTCTTTGCCAAAGGAAGAGGAGCGCCTTCATGGAATAATGTGTTGAGGGAAAATAATTTTTTGTTAAAATGCGTATGTTTTTCTCTACACCCCTTGCAAACCAGAAAAAAGCGCGGTATAATATGACCAAAAGAACCGAAACGGTCATATTTTCAGGGAGGGTGCGACCTTGGCTTTTACCGATTACGAGACTGAGCAGCTCCGCAAGGCGTTGCTGAAGGAAACGAGACATTGTGCTGTCACGCTGGGGATGAAGAAAACCTCCGTAGAGCAGCTGACGAAGGCGGTCGGCATTGCGAAGGGCTCGTTCTATAAATTCTACGAATCCAAGGAAATGCTTTTCTTTGCGGTTTTGGAGGGCATCCATGCCGAGCTTTACGGGGTAGCCGACCATGCACTGAGCGAAACTGACGGCTTGCCGCCGTCGGAGCGTGCGGCAAAGGCGGTTCTTGCCGTCTGCCGGCGGCTGTCCGATACCGGCGACATGGTCTTCATTGAAAACGATGCGAAGCTGCTTTTACAGAGACTGCCGGAGGGCGTCAAAAATGTCCATTACCACGATGACGAAACGCATATTCGTCAGCTCTTGGAAAAATATGATTTGATGCCAAGGCGCGGCGCTTCTTTGGCTGCCGCGACGATGCGGGGACTGATCCTCACAGTTTCCCATAAGGAGCAGATTGGGGAGTTGTACCCGCAGGTGCTGGAAACGCTGGTGTACGGCGCTTGCAGGGAGTTATTTAAATAAGCGGAAGGCCGCAGAGATGCGGCTTTTCCGAGGCACAGCGGTTAGCATACTCTAACTGCATGACTGTGCGTATCGGTTAGGCGAATCTAACATCGAAAGGAATGACAGCGATGCAGGAACACAAGAATTTCTGGGACAAAAACGCCGGTCGGTATGACCGCTTTATGCGAAAGGATCGGGCGGCGTATGACGAGATGTATGCACTGATCCGGCCGGTTGTAAAAGCCAAGACGGTGTTGGAGCTGGCGATCGGCACGGGATTGATCGCAAAGCACATCGTAAACGCGGCGGCGCACATCGAGGCGACGGACGCCTCTGCGGAGATGATCGCTGAGGCAAAGCGAGATACCCACTCTGCCAAGCTGCACTTCTCCGTGCAGGATATGTTCCGCCTGCCCTATGCGGAGGAGTCCTTCGACGTGGTGATCGTGTCCAACGCGCTGCACATTGTGCCGCAGCCGGAGAAAGCCCTTGCCGAGATCCGTCGGGTGTTGAAGGATGACGGAGTGCTCATCGCGCCGACCTTCACCCACGCGGGAAACTCGTTTTCCGGCAAGGTCAGGGCATTTTTTATGAAGCGTGTGGGCTTTCCCCTCCACAGCAAGTGGACGAGCGCGGAATACCTGCGCTTTCTAAGTCAGAATGGCTGGACGGTGCGGA
>ERZ1090867.223-NODE-223-length-26933-cov-18.194248_pt1 | contig 26933 bp, 19 predicted proteins | sample MGYA00478476_ERZ1090867 | MGnify/ENA primary metagenome ERZ1090867 (study PRJEB33644, sample SAMEA5815742) | chicken gut metagenome | biome: Chicken; feature: Gastrointestinal Tract; material: Caecum | place: Ireland | collected 2019-01-01 | study: A study of the... | reverse complement strand
CCGTTGCCCACGCTGCCCACCACGGCGTCCAGGCCGATGGTCTTGAACTCGTCCATGTAAGGCTCGGTACCGATGAAGTGGTCGCCCAGGAACATCATGGCTTCCTTGCCGCATTCGTGGGTGATGTCCACCATTTCCTTGGCCAGCTTGGCCACTTCCCGGCGCTGGAACGCCATGAAGTCCTTGAACTCCTTGCTGGGCACCCGGTACTGGTTGTTGTAGTAGCCCTGGTCCACGATGAATTCGGGGCGGAACTTGTAGCCCACCTCTTTCTCGAACTGGTCCAGGATGTAGGGGGAAACACTGGCCGAGTAGCCGTACCAGTCCACGTACTTTTCCCGGCGCAGCTCGTCAAAGATCAGGGTGAACTGATGGAAGAAGGTGGTGTACCGGATGACGTTCACATAGGGGTGCTCGGCAATGAACTTGCGCAGCCGCTCCATGGTGTATTTGTGGGTCTTGGGCTGGCGCACATCAAAGGTGATCTGGTGCTCAAAGTTGGTCCAGCCGTTGGTCACGGCGTTGTACATGTGCACGGGGTCCCAGATGAGATAGGCCAGGAAGGCCACCGTGTAGTCGTGGAAGGGTTCGCTGTGGATGGTCACGGCGCCGTCGGCGTAGTGCCAGCGGTCGGTGGGCACCACTTCGCCGGTGGTGCGGTCCATGACTTCCCACCAGCGGGTGATGTCGTCCCGGGTGTTGACCTTCAGCAGGTCGGTGGAGATGCCCTCCATCAGCGGGATGGTCAGGCTGTCGCCCCGGGCGGTGCGGAAGCCCGTCATGATGTAGCACTGCTGTACTTCATCGGGGTTGGCCTTGGCCCAGGCGTTGTCCTTGCGGGTGGTGTAGTAGGTGGCGTAGATCTTGGCCTCGGCGCTCTTCAGTTCCTCGGGGAAGGCGGTGCCGTCGCAGTCCCGCAGGGCATCGCCGCCCCAGCGCTTGAGAACTTCCAGGGTTTCGGGAATAACGTCCACATCGGTGGGCACGGTCACACGGCCGTGGGTAAGTGTATCCTTTGTTTCCATTCTCTGTTCCTCTATTATCTCTCTTATTTCTCTATCACAAAAGCAGGCCGGGCACGGGGTTCAGCCCTGGTCGGCGCCGATGGACGGCACCCCGGAAAGTTGGTGCCCAAAGAAATCCCGGGCGCCGGCACCCGGCACCGGTACGCCCGCTCCCCGGGCGGGGCTGTCGGCGGTCAGGCGGTAGCCGTCCAGCGTAGCCAGGGCGGGGCCGTCGGGCCCGCCGGTACCGCCGGTGCCGGGGGCCAGCAGGCAGGGACCCGCGGCGCGGTTGCCGCTGCCGTCGGGCAGATCGGCAAAACCGCAGAACAGGTTGTTTTCGTACCGGGTCACATCGTTGTACCAGTTCTGGGGCGTGGGGGTATCCCCGGCGGCGATGAGCAGATTGTTCTCGATCACCGTGGGCCCCACCGACTGGCTGTTGGTGGCCAGGAAGGGCACCCCCGGCTTCATATAGAAGGTATTATTATAAATGTAGGCCAGCGGACTGTCGGCGGGCAGCACCATGGCGCGGTCATCGTTCTGGCTGATGTTGTAGCGGAACACCGTGTTCACGGCTTCCGCACCGCAGACCATCAGGCAGCCGCCCTCGTTGTCGTGGCTGTAGTTGTACTGGTAGATGGTACCGTCGCCCCAGTCGGCGTCAAAGGCCTGGCCGTCCTGGTTCTCGCCCCCGTGGTAGCGGGTGCGGAACACCTCGTTGAACTGGAACAGGGCGTTTTTGCATTTCCAGGGCCAGACCGCCGCTGCCACCCGGCCAAAATCACTCTCGGCATAATCGGTTTTGTTGATCTGCCGGCCTGCGCCGTCCGATACGTTGTATTCGATCAGCGGCCGGTCGCAGTACATGGTGGTGATGGCGTCGCCCCCCGGGTCCTTGACGTAGTTGCCCCGCACCACCACGCGGGTGGCGCCGTACCGGGCAATGACTTCGTCGGAAATTTCCGGGGTCATGAAGTGGGCACAGTAGGCGGTGTAGGCCACAGCAATGCCCCAGCGGTTCACATCCTCCACATAGCAGTCCTCGATGAGCACATCATCATACCGGGCAATGCCGGTGGCGGCTTCGTCCAGGGGCTTGAAGGCCGTGAAATAGATGCCGCCGTTGTTCATGTGCTTGTCGTAGACATTGCCGTGCACATGGCGGACGTCCAGCGCCCGCAGGCAGATGTGGCGCAGGGTGCCGGCGTTCTGGGCCACCACAGCCACACCGGTGCGGTTCATGGTGTCCAGGTCGTTGTAGGCGGCGTCCCGGGGGCGGCCCCGGTTGGTCATGGCCAGGTGGTTCAGTTCAATGCCGTCGCAGTCAAACAGCAGCACGGCGCTGGAAACATACCCCCGGCGCCGGTGCAGGGGATTGTCCAGTTCGGTGCCGTAGTCCTGGAACCAAAGGCCCTCGCCGTTGGCATCGATGCGGGGCAGGGGGCCTTCACCGTAGGCGTCGATGACGATGGGGGCTTCGGCGCTGCCGTGGACACCGTGCAGGTGCAGGCAGTCGTTGGCAAATACGCTGCCCCGTTCCAGCAGCAGCCGGTCCCCCGGGCCCAGCGCCAGGGCCGAAAGAGCCTGCAGGCTGCGCAGCGGCCGCTCCGGACTGCGGCCGTCATAGGCATCGCTGCCGTGCAGGGTGCTGCAATAGTAGGTGGCGGGCATGTGCTGCCCCGTGGTGTTGCCGGATGAATTCATAGCTTCACACGTTCCTTGTTCACTGCACCGGACCGTTCAGATGCTGAACTGGTGGCACAGGGTATTTGCGGTGACGATCTCGCCGTAGGCTTCCCGGGCGGGGGTGCGGCCATCCTCGGCCAGCAGCCCGCTGTAGGGCAGGTACGGTTCGTCCAGTTCGGTCAGGGTATCCAGTTTGCCTGCCATATACAGCGCCAGACGCTGGCACAGGGCACGGCAGCGGCCGCTCACGCCGCCCAGGCGCAGGTCCAGAACCTCCAGGCCCTGGCCTTTGCACTCCCGGCTCCATACGGCCACGGTGGCGGTATGCAGGGTTTCCGCTTCCCGGGCCAGCTGCTCCAGCAGTTCGCAGGCGGCCCGCAGGCCGTGGCAGTCCCGCTTTTGCCAGGCTTTGTGCAGCCGGTCGGCCGCGCGGCAGCGCAGGGCCAGCACGGCGGCCAGCGCCTGGTACATCTTCAGGATCTGCTGCAGGTGTTCGTCGCCCACGGTGTCGGCCGTCTTCTCGTACTGGGCGGCCAGTTCCTGGTAGTGGGCGGCCAGCCGCGGCACATCCTGGGTGATGGCGGGCAGGAACAGCTCGCTGGCCATATCGCCGTAGAGCAGCAGCTTGTGGGGAATGAGCGCTTCCAGGTTGGCGTCCGGCCGGTCGGGGATGCGGTCCAGCTGCTCCATGCTTTCGTATACCGAAAGGGGCGCACCGCCCAGCAGGCGGCAGTAAGGGTCGGTCTGGGCGGGAACGGCACTGCCGAACCGCAGCAGCCCGTACAGGGCCAGCCCGGGCAGCACGGTGGCCAGCGGCGTTTCGTCGCCGTCATCCCCCCACAGGGTGACCAGGATCTCCTGCACGCCCATGCGGCAGCAGGCCTCGGTGGCGGCAATGGCATCCTGGAAGCTCTTGCTCAGGCAGGGTGCCCAGCCGCCCCATTTCCATACGCCGCCCGCAAAGGTTACGTCCAGGCAGCCCCGGCGGCGCAGCTGTTTTTCGTAGTCTTCCTGGGTGTCGTGGTAGTAGTCCCAGTAGACAAAGCGCAGGTTGGCCGGGTACTGGGACTTTTCTTCCTCGGTGACGGGGGCGCTGTCGCCGTAGTATTCCATCAGCGGGGTGTGATCCCGGAACAGCATATCGTCCCAGATCATGGGCTGCAGGCCGTACTTGTCGCACAGGCCGCAGACGGTGTTCAGGTGTTCCAGCAGAATCTCCCGGTGGTCGCGCCAGCCCTTGTACAGCCGGTAGCGGCCGGTGCCCAGGCCCACAGCCTCGTCCATGCCCAGATGGATGCGGCGGCTGCGGAAGGTCTTGCTGAAGTGGGCGATCATCGCTTCCACCAGCGCCAGGGTACCGGGTTCGCCTACCATCAGGTTGTCCACGGTGTCCCGCATGGGCTGCATATACTGCCACCGGATGGCCGTGCGCAGATGGGCCAGGGTCTGGATGCAGGGGATCAGCTCAATGCCCAGGCTGCAGGCAAAATCGTCCAGCTCCTTCTGTTCGGCCACGCTGTACCGGCCCCGGCGATACCCGAAATAGGGGTAGCCCGGCAGCTCGTAGGTGTCCTCCATATAAAGGTAGCAGGCGGTGTACCCCAGGAAGGCCAGCTGGCACAAAAACCGCTTGAGCATGGGCAGGGTGTACACCGAATTGCGGGATACATCCAGCATGGCGGCCAGTTCGGCCACCCGGGGAATGAGCTTTTCGGTGGTTTTGTCGCGCTGGGTCATGGCACGGCCCAGCAGCATCAGCGCATCGTGGACCGAAGCACACGCCAGGGTCACGGTGTCGCCGGTGCGCTGCCAGCACAGGGGGGCATCGGGCTCCTGCCAGTGCACCGTGACCTGCAGGCTGGTTTCCGAGGCATACAGGGGCATCTGGCGGCAGACTTCCGCCAGTGCCGCTTTGAGTTTGGGATCATGGGTGGTAAAAATCATGGCAGTGATTCCTCAATGATAACGGCGGGGGCATCAGCCCTTGACACCGCCGGCGGTGATGCCGCTGATGATGGTCTTGGACAGGCACAGGAAGAGGATCAGTGTGGGCAGGAAGACGATGACGACGGCTGCAAACAGGCCGCCCCAGTCGCCGGTGTACTGCATGGCGGTGAGGACGCTCTTCAGGCCGGGGCCGACGGACATATTGCGCTCGGAGGAGGCAAAGATCAGCGACAGGAAGTATTCGTTCCAGATGTTCATGAAGTTGAAGATGCCCACGGTGACCAGGCCGGGCTGGGCCAGGGGCAGCATGATCTTCCAGAAGGTCTTCATCGGGGGGCAGCCGTCGATGGCGGCGGCTTCCTCATAAACGCGGGAAAGGCTGCTGAAGAAGGAGATCAGGAAGGTGGTGGTGTAGGGCACCTGCATACCGATGTAGATGAAGATCAGCACGATCTTGGAGCCGGTGAGGTTGGCACGGGTGGCCATGGAGAACAGCGGCATGACGATCATGATATGGGGCAGGCTCATGGCGGTGATGAAGCCGCTGCGCACGACCTTGTTGCCGCGGAAGACGAAGCGGCCCAGCACGTAGGCGGCGGGGGCGCTGATGAGCAGCGAGCCGATCATGGTGCAGGTGGAGTAGAGCAGCGAGTTCAGGAAGAATACCGAGATGTTGTTGGCCGTCCAGGCTTTGGCGTAGTTTTCGGGATGCAGGCCGGTGGCGAACTTGAGCACTTCGCCGCGCATGATCTCCGGCGAGGTGGAAAGGCTGGCCGCCACGATCCACAGCAGCATGCCCAGGGTGAACAGGCACCACAGGCCCACGATCAGGTGGCCGGGCAGCAGCCGCAGCTGTTCTTTCACACGCAGGCCATTGTAGGAAGGCACGGCGCGGGTATCTTTCGTGTTTTTCATGGTTGTGCCTCCTTTACAGTTCTACGTCGTCGTCTTTGACCAGACGGTTGACGAAGAAAAAGACCACCAGGACCGTCAGGGCCATCAGCACGCCCACCGCGGCGCCCATGGCAGCGTTGCGCTGGGTATCGCCCTGGGTGCCGAAGGTGATGTTGTACATATATACAAAGGGTGTTATGGTGCTCAGTTCGCTCTGCAGCGGGGCGCTCCACATCTGGCTCCAGACGAAGAAGCCCACAACGCCGATGGTCCAGAAGGTCAGGCAGGTCTTGATGACGCTGCGCATCAGGGGCAGCGTCAGGGAGAAGAACTGTTTGACCTTGCTGGCGCCGTCGATGGTGGCGGCCTCGTAGATGTCGGGGGAGATGCGCTCGATGCCGCCCATGAAGATGAGCATATAGTAGCCTACCGAGCCGAAGCAGAAGGCCACCAGCAGGGACCAGAACTTGGTGCTGCCGCTCATGTAGTCGGTTTTGGCCAGGTCGGAGCCGAACAGCGAGAAGAAGGTGTGCAGGAAGCCGAAGCGCTTGTTGAAGATGGCGTTGATCCACATGGTAGCCATGGCAACGGCGTTGATGATGTTGGGGATGTAAACAACGGTCTTGTAGAAGGTCTTGCCGCCCACGCCGCTGGTGAGGATGGCGGCGAACAGCATCGAGATCAGCATGACGATGATGCCGCCCCACAGCCAGATCTTGAGCATGTTGAGCATGGAATCCAGGAAGATGGGGGTGTTGAGCAGGGTGATGTAGTTTTCAAGACCGGCGAAAGTCCAGCTGCTGACGGGATCGCTGACGCCCTCCGCGTGGAAGAAGCTCATGGCGATGGTGCGGCACACGGGGTACAGGAATACCACCAGGAACATAAACAGGGCCGGCGTCAGAAAACACACGATCATTTTTTTATTGTTGCGCAAAGGGTATCGCTCCTTTCAAAGAAAAGGGAGCTCTTGTCAAACGAAAGAGCTCCCTTACTCTCAGCCTGTTCGGACCGAACGTTTGACTTGCTCAGCGGGCAGGCGGTGCTATTCGGTTATGTTTTACATGCTGGCCAGCTGGGAAACAAATTCGTCGGGATTGATCTCCATCTTGCACAGCTGGTTGATGGCCTCCTGGATGTAATCCTTGTAGTCGGCGTTTTTCTGCAGACCCACAGCCCACAGGTAGGACTTGGTCATCTCTTTGAAGTAGGGCTCAGCGCCGGCCACGGCAGTGGGCCATTCGGTGTTGTCGGTATCGGCGGGGATGGAGGAGACGGACTGCGCCATCTTCAGGTCGTATTCGCCGGTAACAACGCTCATGATGAAGTCATAGGCTTCCTGCTTGTGCTCGCTCTTGTCCACGATGCCGAAGCCCTGGGCGCCGACCATGGCAGCCTCGGTGCCGTCAACGCCGCCTTCCACAGCGGGCCAGGGGAAGAAGCCCCAGTCGATCTGGGCGCCGGTGTTCTGCACAACTTCGTTGGGAACCCAGGAAGCCTGCAGCAGCATGGCGGATTCTTCGTAGCCCAGCTCGTTCTCGCCGTCGGGGTAGTTGGCGGGGGCGTACTCGGACATATAACCGTTGGAGAACAGGCTGTAGATGTCCTCGGCGGCCTTCTTGACCTCGGGTACGTCAGCCCAGCTCTTGTTGTCGATGGTTTCCACCAGGGCATCCTGGCCGATGTAGCGGCCCAGCTGGAAGCCCATCAGCAGGGCCGTGCCGTCGCCCTGGTCACAGGTCATGGGGTTCACGCCGCTCTCTTTCAGCTTGGCGCAGACATCCAGCAGTTCGTCGAAGGTCTCGGGCACTTTCTCAATGCCGGCGGCCTCGAACATGGCCTTGTTGTACCACACGCCGGAGGTGTACGGCTGATAGGGGATGACCTTCAGCACGCCGTCGGTGTAGCTCTTGGCGGTTTCCAGCAGGACGGGGAAGGTGTGGTCTTCCAGGCCGGAAGCTGCGTTCATCTCGGTCAGGTCAGCGCAGTACTTGCCGCACTGCTGAGAAATGAAGACGTAGTCCTGGTCGAAGAAGTCGATCTGCTCGCCGGCATCCAGCGCAGCGCCGATCAGGTTCTTGACGTCACGGCCCTTCCACTCGATGTTGATCTTGATGCCGGTCTTGGCCTCGTAGGCGTCGGCGGCTTCCTGGATGACCTTGGCCTGGCCTTCGGTGGAGTTCCACATGGACCAGTAAGTCAGCGTGGTGCCGCTGGCAGCCGCGGTATCGGTGGTGGCGGTGTCAGCAGCCGTGCTGTCTGTCGCAGCCGAAGAACCGGCCGTGCCGCCGCAGGCAGACAGCAGCATTGCCGCTGCAGCCGCGCCGCAAAGAACTTTCAGGAATTTGCTTTGTTTCATGGTTTCCTCCCTTTTCGTTACAAAAAACATCAAAAGCGGGGTGCTTCCGATGCAAAACCAGAGCGCTGACGAGGAGGGCCCCCGGCGGGGGTTCTCGCCTGCTGTGCCCATAGTGTAACGCCTTGCAAAGCAAAAGGAAATATGTTATATTGACCTTGTAGTTATAAAAATTGCACGGCACTTCATGGTAAATTGCCCGGGAAAAGGGTAAAAGCAGGAGAAAAAATGACCTATGTACGAACTTTATGAATTGAAGGATACCGTAGCCGAAAACGGCCTGCAACTTTTGTATGTTACCTGCTTCCGGTACGAGAAACAGTGGTACGGAACCCGGCACACCCACAATTTTCTGGAAATTTTCTTCTGCGTGGGGGGTGACTGCGAGTTCCACGTGCGGGATACCATGTTCCTGATGCACCCGCGGCAGTTCGTGGTCATCAACCCCGGCGTGGAGCACGTGGAAAAGGCCATCCCCTCGGACCCGGTGGAGTGGATCGTGCTGGGGGTCAAGGGGGTGCACAGCGACCTTGTGAACGATTCCGACGGGTACTACCACGGGGACTTCTCCTCCGACGACAAGGCGATGGTGCACCTGCTGGTCAGCCTGGTCAATGAACTGCAGGATAAGCGCGATGGCTACAGTGAAGCCTGCCTGTGCATCGTGCAGCTGCTGCTGATCCATGTGGCGCGGTCCTCCAGCGCCAACATCGAGCCGGAAACCACCCCCATGGATCGGCTGCACAGCAGCATTGCCTGGGTCAAGCAGTACATCGACGACAACTACACCACCCCCCTCAACCTGGAAATGCTCTCCGAGAAGGTGGGCCTGAACCGGTTCGGGCTGATCCGGGAGTTCAAAAAGCTCTACGGCGTCAGCCCCATCGAGTATATGCTCAGCTGCCGCTACCGGGAAGCCAAGTTCCTGCTGGAAACCACCGACCGCAGCATCATCAATATCAGCCGGGATCTGGGATTCAGCAGCGGCAACTATTTTTCCCAGAGTTTCCAGAAGCGCTTCGGTGTAACGGCTTCGGCCTACCGGGCCTCCCACGGCGGCAAATAAAAAACGGACCGGAAATTTCCGGTCCGCTTTTTTATTTCTCTTTCACATAGGCGGGGCGGGGACCATAGCGGTCGGCCAGGGAGGCGTAGCAGCCGGGCCGGTCGTGCTGGCCGGTGCCGGCCACTCCTTCGCACCGGGCGTCAAAAGCCGGGTCGGCGTACCGGCGGAACCAGGCATCCATCTCCCGGCTCAGGGCCAGTACCAGCGGTTCATAGGCTGCCTGGCCGTAGAGATTGTGCTCCTCGCCGGGGTCCTGTACCAGATCGTACAGCTCGTTGGGGCCGTAGGGGGTGCGCAGCACCAGCTTGCAGTCCCGGCGGCGGATCATCCGCACCGGGCCGTACTCGTCGTACACCACCACCGGTGCAGGGTTCTGCCGGTCCGGGTCGGTGAGCCAGGGGGCAAAACTGTGCCCCGGCAGCGGCTGGATGCTCCGGCAGGGCACCCCGCACAATTCGCACAGGGTGGGGAACAGGTCGTAGTGGCTGAACATCTCCTCACAGACGGTGCCTTCCGCCACCCGGCCCGGCGCCATCATCAGGAAGGGCACCTTCACCGAGGAATCGTACATGTTCTGGGGGAAGGTGCCGTTGCCTTTGCCCCAGATGCCGTGCTGGCCCAGGTTCATGCCGTTGTCCGAGGTAAAGACCACGATGGTGTTGTCCAGCACGCCGCTCTCCTCCAGCTGGTCCAGGATGCGGCCCACCCAGTGGTCCATGGCGCTGATGGCTGCATAGTAGCCCCGCAGCAGCTCTTTGCGCCGGGCGCCGGTGCCGTACTGGCAGGTGTGCACCTGGTTGGGGTGCAGGGGCAGGTCGGGGGTGGCGGTGAAGGCACAGTCCTTGTAGAGGTCAAGATACTCCCGCGGGTGCTGGTCGGCATCCCAGGGATCGTGGGGAGCCGTGAAGTGCACGCTCAGGTAGAAAGGCGCGTCCTGGGCGGCATAGCGCTGCAGCCATTCCACCGCCCGGCTTCCCAGCAGGTCGGTCACATAGCCGTCCGCTTCGTATACTTCGCCCTTTTCCACCATCTCGGGGTGGAAATAGTCGCAGCCGCCCCGGGCAATGGTGTACCAGTCGGTAAAACCGTGCTGGGGGTGCAGGCTGTCGCCCAGGTGCCATTTGCCGCACAGCCCGCAGTGGTAGCCCGCCTGGGCCAGCAGGTCGGTGTAGGCGGTGAGGGATTCCAGGTACCGGATGGGCCGGCTCTCGTGGGCAAAGGCCGGCCGCCCCTGGGCAAAGGGATGGTCAGCCGCCAGGTTGCCGCCGTCCAGCCAGTCCAGCACGCCGTGGCGGCTGGGCATGGTGCCGGTCAGGATGGAAGCCCGCGCCGGGGAGCACACCGGGGAAGCGCAGAAGAAATTGTCGAACCGCATCCCCCGGCGGGCCATCCGGTCCAGATTGGGGGTTTGGATGTCGGTGTTGCCGGCACAGTGCAGCGCCCAGGCGCCCATGTCGTCCGCCAGCAGAAAAACCAGGTTGGGGCGTGGGGCCGCCCCGTTTTGCATAGCCATCAAAACGTCGCTCCTTTCGGTTTTGGGCACATGGTAAAGCAGGCGGCGGGCACTTGTCAAGGGGGTCGCGCGCGCGTATAAAGGCGGCGCAGCAACGAAAAAAAATATTCTGCAAAACCCCGAAAAGGGGCTTGCAAATCGTCGCCGATTTGCTTACCATAGGAACCGCTACGCCCCGTTGTGCACGGCTGACGACGGCGGGGCACTGTGCCACAAAAATCCATTATGGGCTCTCGGCAGAGGGCCGAAGGCTAGGGTGTCGTGTTATGAGCAAGAGACTGCGTCTGTTCCTCAGTGAGTACATTCTGTCCATGGGGGCGTACTGGGTATGTACGGGCTTCATCATCGCCAAACTGACCGACTACTTCCAGCTGCCGCTGGGGGTGTCCAACCTGTTGACGAGCCTTTCTTCCACCTTCCTGATCCTGCAGCCGGTGGGCGGTATGCTCTACGCCCGTATGCGCCGCAAACGCCGGTATCTGCTGTCGCTGAATATGATATGGCGGCTCAGCATCGTGCTGGTGTTCTTTGCGGTACTGCTGCCCCAGACCAGCGGCGCGGTGCTGTTCGGCCTGTTGCTGCTGGCCATGCAGGCCGCCCAGCAGATCTGTTCCCCCGCCTACGAGGCCTGGCACGTGCAGGCGGCGGAATCCGAGCACTGCGCCACCTTCTACACCACCCGGGAAGTGCTCTTCATGCTGCTGTACACCATCGTCATGGCCGCCGTGCAGATTTTGATCTCGGTGTCGGAACACGCCGGCACGCTGCGCAACGGCTTTATTGCGGCCGGCATCATCGAAGGGGTGCTGCTGGTGGCCAGCCTGGTGCTGCTGCCCCGGCTTACCCCGCCCGGTGAAAACGCCGGCAGCCAGCCCGCCAGCCTGCGGGCCATGCTGGGGGTACTGGGCGACCGCAACCACACCCAGGTCATCTGCGGCAACGCCCTCTGGAGCTTTGCCAACGTCTTTGTGGGCGGCTTGTTCAGCATCTACGCCGTGCGTGTGCTCAAGGTGGACTTCATCCAGCTGATGATCTGGGGTACCGTGGGCAATCTGCTGCGCATGGTTTTCGCGCCGGTGTTTGCCCGTATCGCCGCCCGCATCGGCTGGAAAAACTGCCTGGCCGACATCTTCTTTGTCTACGCCGCACTGGCGGTGCTGCTCTACTTCTCCACGCCGGAAAACGCCTTCTGGATCGTACCGGTCTACCTGTCCTTCAGTTCGCTGCCGGTATCCGGCATCTCCATCGGCACGCTGGAACTGCGCATCGCCACCAGCCCTGCCGAACTGCGCAGCGTCTATTTTTCGGCTTATTCCCTCATCAGTGGTCTGGCCTCCCTCATCGGCACCAGCCTGTGTTCCGCACTGCTGGGTATGCTGGAAACCGGTGCCCTGCCGCTGAAGATCCAGGACCTTTTCCTCATTGGCCTGGTGCTTATCGCACTGCCCTACCTGACCTTCCGCCGCCTGCCGGTGGACCTGCACTGACCGCTTCGCAAAGGAGGCTTGCCTATGCAACGTATTGTGACCCCGCTGCTGGAACACTGGTATTTCCGCCCCGGCTTTGTGCCCCGGGATGCTGCGGACCCCGCCACCGAAGGCTTTGTGCCGGTTTGTCTGCCCCACACCGTGCGGGAAATGCCCTGCAGCTATTTCTCGGTACAGGATTTCCAGGGGCTCAGCTGTTACAAACGGCGGCTGGACCTGAAAGAAGAATGGAAAAACCACCGCATTTTCGTGGATTTTGACGGCGTTATGACCGCGGCCCGGGTCTTTTGCAACGGGCGGGAAGCGGGCGCCCACAAGGGGGGATTCACGCCGTTCTCGGTGGAGATCACCGACTTTTTGCGCTGGGACGGCGGGGATTTCCTGGCCGTGGAGGTGGACAGCACCGAGCGCCCCGACACCCCGCCCTTCGGCTATGTGGTGGACTATGTCTGCTTTGGCGGCATCTACCGGGAGGTAACGCTGCGGGCCGTCCCGCCGGCCCATATCCGGAATGTGAAAACCGAGGCCCGGGATGTGATGGCCCCCCGCAAAGCCCTGGCCCTGCGGGCGGACCTGCAGGGCGTACCGGCGGGGGCGGTGCTGGCGGCGTCGCTGTGGGACGGCGATACCCGGCTGGCTGCCTGTGAAACGGCGCTGGCCCCCGGCGCGCAGACCGCCGAACTGCTGCTGCAGGACCTGGACGTGCGCCGCTGGGAACTGGATGACCCGGCGCTGTACACGCTGCGGGTGACGCTGCACAGCGGTGCCGACACCGACGAAGTGCGCCTGCGCACGGGATTCCGCATCGCCCGGTTTACGCCCCGGGGCTTTTTCCTGAACGAAAAATCCATAAAGCTGCGGGGGCTCAACCGCCACCAGCAGTACCCCTGCCAGGGCTACGCCATGCCCTGGCGTGCTCAGTACCAGGATGCCGACCTGCTGAAACAGGAACTGCACCTGAACATCGTGCGTACCAGCCACTATCCCCAAAGCCCGCACTTCCTGGACCGCTGTGATGAAATCGGTCTTTTGGTGTTCGAGGAACTGCCCGGCTGGCAGCACATCGGGGACGCCGCCTGGCAGGAGCAGAGCTGCCGCGATCTGGAAGCCATGATCCGGCGGGACTGGAACCACCCCTCCATTGTGCTGTGGGGGGTGCGCATCAACGAATCCCTGGACGACCATGATTTTTATGCCCGCACCAACGCGCTGGCCCGGGCGCTGGACCCCACCCGCCAGACCGGCGGTGTGCGGTACCTGGAACACAGCGAACTGCTGGAGGATGTGTACACCATCAACGACTTCAGCCACGATGGCACCAATGCGGGTCTGCGGGACCCCCGGGCCGTCACCGGTCTGACCCGGGATGTACCCTATCTTGTCACCGAGCACTCGGGGCATATCTATCCCACCAAGCGCTTTGACAACGAAGAACGTCTGCTGGAACAGGCCCTGCGTCATCTGCGGGTGCTGGATGCCGCTGCGGCGGACCCCCGCATCAGCGGCGCCATCGGCTGGTGCGCCTTCGATTACAATACCCACAAGGATTTTGGCAGCGGCGACAAAGTCTGCTACCACGGCGTCATGGATATGTTCCGGCTGCCCAAGTTTGCGGCGGCTGTTTACCGCAGCCAGACCGAGGAGGAGCCGGTTCTGGAACCGCTGACCCGCTGGACCCGGGGGGATCGCTGTGCGGCACAAATCACACCGCTGGTGATATGTACCAACTGTGAGGAGGTGCGCGTCATCGTCAACGGCGTGGACCAGGGGAAGTTTACACCGGACCGGAGCAACTACCCTTCGCTGGCGCACCCGCCGGTGATCCTGCGACAGCTCAGCGGCGGCTGGGGCGATGACTGGAACGGCGCCGAGTTCATCGGCTACCGCGGCGGCAAAGAAGTGGCCCGGCAGCGTTATACCGCCGACCCCACCCCCGCCGCTCTGGAACTGCAGGCCGATGCGGCGGCTCTGAATGCCGGCCCGTGGGATACCACCCGCATCGTCTGCCGTCTGGTGGACAGCTGCGGCCATCCGCTGCCCTATGATTTCACGCCGGTGCAGCTGACCGCCGAAGGCCCGGGGCAGATCATCGGCCCCGGGCTGCGCAGCCTGCTGGGGGGCGAAATTGCTTTCTGGGTACGCACTACCGGTAGGGAAGGCATACTGAAAGTTATAGTTAACACACCGGAAGGCCTGACCGCAGCGGTCACTCTGCCGGTAAAATAACACAAAAACGGCCGCCCGCGATTTTCTGCCGCGGACGGCCGTGCTATAATTATAGAAAAATGTGGAAAAAGGAGGGCGCCATGACGTTACGCCATCTGCGCATTTTTGCGGAAGTGTACCGTGCGGGCAACGTGACCCGGGCGGCGGAAGTCCTGCACATGACTCAGCCCGCCGTGACCCGCGCCGTGCAGGAGTTGGAACAGCACTACGGCGTGCGGCTGTTCGAGCGGATGTACCGCCATCTTTCCCCCACCGAGGGCGGGCGGCGGCTTTATCCCCAGGCCGTGCACCTGCTGGATGCCTTCGACCGCATGGAAACCGGGCTGCGGGACTGGGATTCCCTGGGTGTGGTCCGGGTGGGGGCCACCGTCACCCTGGGCGGGGCGCTGCTGCCGGGGCTGGCCCGGCAGTTTGCGGCCCAGTACCCCGGCATCGAACTGCAGGTCACGGTGGCCAACGGCGGCAGCCTGACCGCCGCTTTGTGTGAAAACCGCCTGGACCTGGCCCTGCTGGAAAACGGTCCCGGCCTGCCCGAACTGCACTGCGAGCAGCTGGGCACCGACCGCCTGTGCGCGGTGCTGGCGCCCACGCACCCGCTGGCGGCACAATCCTCTTTGACGCTGGAACAGCTGGCGGCGGCGCCGCTGCTGGTGCGGGAACCGGGCAGTACCGCCCGGGCCGTGCTGGAAAACGCCCTGGCTGCCCAGGGGCTGGCCCTGCACCCCGCGTGGGAGAGCGTCAGCACCGAAGCGCTGCTGCAGGCCGCCGCCGAGGGATTGGGGGTGGCGGTATTGCCCGAACAGCGGGCCCAACCCGCCGCCCAAGGGGGGCGCATCTGCCTGCGGCCCATCGGGGACGGCGCCTTTGTGCGGCGCCGGGTCATTGCCTGGCACCGGGAAAAATACCTCACGGCCTCCATGCAGCGGTTCATCGACCTCTGCCGGGCCCAGGCCCGCTGAAAGGCCTCAGGCCACGCCCAGCAGCAGGTGCAGCACCAGCCCCACGGCGCCGCAGGTGCACATGACGGCGATCTGGTCGGTCTTGAATTTGCGCAGCACGATGAGCGCTGCCACAAAGCAGCCGGTGTCGATCCAGTCCACCGAGCTCAGGGCCGGGGTGGCACCGTCGAACAGCACCATGCCCAGAATGGACAGCCCGGCCCCCAGGATCAGCGCCACCACCACGGGTCGCAGACAGGCCAATACATTTTGTAAAACGGATATATCTTTATACTTGTTGTAAATAAATGCCAGCAGCGAAACAAGGATCAGCGCCGGGGTGATGCAGCCCAGGGTGGCGATGAGCGCCCCGGGGATACCGGCAATGCGGATGCCCACAAAGGTGGCAGAATTGATGGCGATGGGGCCGGGGGTCATGCCGGCAATGGTGATCAGATCGGTGAATTCCCGCAGGGTCAGCCAAGGGTGCAGCGTGACCACCTGTTCCTGGATCAGCGGCATGGCCGCATAGCCGCCGCCGATGCTGAACAGCCCCACCTGCAAAAAACTCACAAACAATTGCAGATAAATCATTTTTGCACCGCCTTTCGCATCTGGAACAGCGCCCGCACCACACCGATGACGGCGGCCGCCACAATGATGAGCACCACGTTGACGCCCCACAGGAAGTTGGCGGCAAAGGCCACCACCATCAGCCCGATGAAGAGCACCGATTTAGTCTGCAGCACCTTGCCGCCCAGGTCACACACCACGTCCAGGATGACGGCGGCCACACCGGCCTGCATCCCTTTGAGCACCAGCGCCACATACAGGTTGCTGGCAAAGGCGGTGTAAAAGAAAGAGATCACCGAAAGGGTGATCAGCGGCGGCAGCACCGAGCCAAGCGCCGCCACGATCATGCCGGCCAGTCCGGCCACGCGCCACCCTACCAGGATGGCCGCGTTGACGGCGATGGCCCCCGGCGACGACTGGGCCAGGGCGGTCATATCCAGCATTTCCTGCTCATCGATCCAGTGCAGCTGGTCCACGAATTTTTTCTTCATCAGGGTCACGATCACAAAGCCGCCGCCAAAGGTGAAAGCGCTGATGTACAGCGTGCCGAAAAACAGCGCGCGGAGCCGGGCGGCCCGGCTCATGGGTTGGGTTTTCGGGTCCATAATGTTCCTCCTTATCACGTCTTTTCCTATGATACCGCAGGACGAACTATATGTAAAATGCTATTCTTTTATCAAGTCCATGCACAAAACGCATGGTATACCCAAAGGAGTTTCCTATGCCACTGATTCATCTGCTTGTCAAACCGGCGTCCAGCCTGTGCAATATGCGCTGCCGCTACTGTTTTTATGCCGACGAAGCGGCCCACCGCACCCAGGCCAGCATGGGCCTTATGACAATGACCACCGCCGAAGCCATGATCCGCCAGGCTCTGGAAGCCGCGGGACCCCAGGGGAGCGTCACCTTTGCCTTCCAGGGGGGCGAACCCACGGTGGCGGGGCTGGATTTCTTCCGGGAGTTTGTGGCGGCGGTGGCCCGGTACAACACCGGGCGGCTGCCGGTGTCCTACTCGCTGCAGACCAACGGCTATGCCCTGGACGCTGACTGGGCGGATTTTCTGGCCCGGAACCGGTTCCTGGTGGGCATCTCGGTGGATGGCGACAAGGCCCTCCACGATGAATTCCGGGTGGATGCCGGGGGCAAGGGCACCTGGACCCGGGTGCAGAAGAATCTGGCCCTGCTGCAGGCAGCGGGGGTGGACTGCAACCTGCTGTGTGTGGTCACCCGGCGCTGCGCCAAAAGCGCGGTGCGCACCTACCACGCCCTGCAAAAGACCGGGGTGGGGTACCTGCAGTTCATTCCCTGCCTGGACCCGCTGGAGGAATCCCGTGGCCAGCGCCCCTGGTCGCTGACGCCAGAGGACTACGGCAGTTTCCTCTGCGCGCTGTTTGATGAATGGTACCGGGACTGGGCGAACGGCCGCTATACCAGCGTGCGCCTTTTTGATGACTACGTGCACCTGGCCATGGGGCTGCCGGCGTCCACCTGTGCTTCCAGCGGGCAGTGCGGCGCCTACTTTGTGGTGGAAGCCGACGGCGGTGTGTACCCCTGCGACTTCTATGTGCTGGATGAATGGAAGCTGGGCAACCTGCTGGAAACGCCGCTGGCCGAACTGGGCCGCAGCGAGCGGGCGGCCGATTTCCTGCGGGCGGGGCTGCAGCACCCTGCGGCCTGCGGCCAGTGCCCCTGGCAGCGCCTTTGCGCGGGCGGCTGCAAGCGGGACTGGACCACCGACGCCGCCGGTCAGGTGGAAAATTACTACTGCCCGGCCTTCCGGCGCTTCTTTGCCCACGCCGAATCCCGGCTGCGGCAGATCGCCGCCGCCGAGCGCCGTGCCCGCGGCCTGTGAGCGAAAAGTACAAATCTGATTCTGCCCTTGGCGGAAGAAACAGCCCCTGCTCGCCGACCGGTATTGCGTACCGGCTTGCGGGCAGGGGCTTTGTGGGTTCCGTTGCAGATAAAGAAAAGCTGGGCAGAGGAATTTCAGCCGATTCCACTGCCCGGTTTATGGTTCAGCCGAACACCTGTTTGCACAGGCGGCAGGCGGTGGGGGTGGCGGCAAGGCCCCCTTCGGCGGTTTCTTTCAGGGCGGGGGACATGGCATTGCCCACCCGGCGCATGGCTACGATGACCTCGTCGGCGGGGATGCGGCTGTCAATGCCTGCCAGCGCCAGTTCCGCCGCCATAAAGGCGATGGATGCCCCGGCGGCGTTGCGCTTGATGCAGGGAATCTCCACCAGGCCCGCCACCGGGTCGCAGACCAGCCCCAGCTGGCATTTCAGGGCGATGGCCACCGCGTCGTCCAGCATCCGGGGCGTGCCGCCGGAAAGTTCCACCAGTGCCGCCGCGGCCATCGCCGCAGCACTGCCGCACTCGGCCTGGCAGCCGCCCTGGGCTCCGGCCAGGCAGGCGTTTTCGGCGATCACCAGTCCCACGGCGCTGGCCGTGAACATACTCATGACGCAGTCGTGCTCGGTGGCGCCCCGTTCCTGCATCGTCAGCAGCACGGCGGGCAGGATGCCGCAGCTGCCGGCAGTGGGGGCCGCCACCACCCGGCCCATGGCGGCGTTCAGCTCGCTCACGGCCAGGGCGCGGTAGAGCGCCCCGCCCAGCACCGGGCCGGTAAGGTTTTTGCCCGCTTCCACCTGGCGGCGCATTTTATAGGCGTCGCCGCCGGTCAGTCCGCTGGTAGAGCGCAGATCAGGCTGGCAGCCCGGTTCGATGCAGGCCGCCATCACCCGGAAATTCTCCTGCATCCGGGCATAGACTTCCTCCTCGGACTGTTCCAGCTGGGCGGCCTGCTGGCGCAGCACCAGGGCCGACAGCGGCTGCCCGGCGGCCTCGGCGGCCTGCACCAGCCCGGCCAGGGAATGATAATTCAGTTCTTCCGGCATAAGCCCCTCCTTTGTGTTACGGCAGCAGCGTGACGCAGAGCATCACGTCGGGCAGCGCCCGCACCTTGGCGGCCAGCGCTTCGTCCAGACCGCCGTCCATCTCGATGGTCATAACGGCCACCCCGCCTTTTTGCCGGCGGGACAGGGTAAAATTACAGATGTTCACGCCCTGGTCGGCCAACAGGTCGGTGACCTCGGCGATGACGCCGGGGCGGTCCCGGTGCTGCACGATGAGGCTGGGATGCTGGCCGCTGATATGCACCGGCATACCGTTGATGGCATCCACCACGATGTTGCCGCCGCCGATGCTGGAACCCCGCACCGTGAGGGTGCCGCCCCGGCGGCCGGTGAGGGTCAGCACGGCGGTGTTGGGGTGGCCTTCGGGCAGTTCCCCGGTGGAAAGGCTCACGTCCAGCCCCTGTTCTTTGGCAATGCGGGGGGAAAACCGCAGCCGGGCGTCGTCGGGCTCCATGCCCAGGATGCCCGCGATGAGCGCCTTGTCGGTGCCGTGGCCCTTGTAGGTCTTGGCAAAGCTGCCGTAGAGTACGATCTGCGCGGCCACCGGCTCGTCCTGCAGCAGCTGCCGGGCAATGTGCCCGATGCGCGCCGCACCCGCCGTGTGGCTGCTGGACGGACCGATCATGACCGGCCCGATGATGTCGAATACGTTCATAGTCATCCCCACAATCCCAAGTTTCTGGCAAGATTGTAACACAGCGGCGGCGCAAAAACAACCGCCGCGGCCCACCCTTAACGGCGGGCACAAAATATGCTATACTGGTTTGTACAGAGTGTTTGGTACAGGAAAGGAATTGGAAAGTATGGCAGTTTCAACCCCTCATCGCGGCGGGCAGGTGGATTTTTCCACCGGCGATGTGCGCCGCGGCATCCTGGATGTGGCGGCCCCCATGCTGGTGGCCCAGGTGCTCAACCTTTTATATAATATTGTGGACCGCATCTACATCGGCAAAATCCCCGGGGAGGGCACCCTGGCCCTGGCCGGGCTGGGGCTGTGTTTTCCCATCGTGACGCTGGTCACGGCCTTTGCCAACCTGTTTGGCGTGGGCGGCGCGCCGCTGTGCTCCATCGCCCGGGGCCAGAAGGACGAAAAAACCGCCGGAAAAATCATGACCAACGCCTACTTTATGCTGCTGCTCTGCGGCGTGGTGCTCACGGTGGTGGGGCTGGTGTTCCACAAACCGGTGCTCTACCTCTTCGGCGCCAGCGACGATACCTACCGCTATGCCGCCGACTACCTGACCATTTATCTTTTGGGCACCGTCTTTGTCATGACCTCCCTGGGCCTCAACCCTTACATCAACAGCCAGGGCTTTGCCCGCATCGGTATGCTCACGGTGCTGCTGGGGGCTGCCGCCAACATCCTGCTGGACCCCCTTCTCATCTACGTCTGCGGCCTGGGGGCGCGGGGGGCGGCCATCGCCACCGTGATTTCCCAGGGGCTTTCCGCCGTCTGGGTGCTGCGATTCCTGACCGGCCCCAAAACCGAGCTGCGCCTGGTGGTCCGGGGCTTCCGTCCCGACTGGGCCTGCATCCGCCGCATCACGGCCCTGGGCACCTCCAGCTTTGTCATGTCCTTCACCGACAGCCTGGTCCAGGTGGCCTGCAACGCCACCCTGCGCACCTTCGGCGGGGATTTGTACATCAGCGTTATGACCGTCATCAACTCGGTGCGCCAGATCGCCCAGACCCCCGTCATGGCCCTCACCGACGGTGCCTCCCCGGTCATCAGCTACAACTACGGCGCCCGCAATGTGCCCCGGGTGCGCAAGGCCATCCGGTTCATGACCCAGCTGGGCTTCGGCTATACCATGCTCATCTGGGGGCTGATCTCGCTGTTCCCGTCGGCATTCATCATGATCTTCAACCATGAGCCCGACCTGCTGGCCGCCGCCGTGCCTTCGCTGCACATCTACTTCTTCGGCTTCGTTATGATGGCCTTCCAGTTCAGCGGCCAGAGCGTCTTCAAATCCCTGAACAAAGCCAAAATGGCCATCTTCTTCTCGCTGCTGCGCAAGGCCTTCATCGTGGTGCCGCTGACCCTGCTGCTGCCCCATGTGGCGGGGCTGGGCGTCAACGGCGTGTTCCTGGCAGAGCCCATCTCCAACTTCATCGGGGGCCTGGCCTGCTACATCACCATGCGCTGCACCGTCATGCCGGAACTGAAAACCATGGAAATCCAGGAGGCCGCCCGTTGACCCCCCTCACCATCCGCCCGGCCGCTGCCGCCGACCTGCCGGCGCTGGCGGGCATCTACCAAAAGGCCCGGGCCTTTATGGCGGCCCACGGCAACCCCACCCAGTGGGGCAGCACCAACCCGCCGCCGGAAACCCTGCGGCAGGACATCGCCCGGGGGCAGCTTTTTGTGCTCTGCGAGGGCAACACCCCCCACGCCGCCTTTGCCCTGGTGCCGGGGGAGGACCCCACCTACGCGGTCATCGACGGTGCCTGGGGCAGCGACGCCCCCTACGCCACCATCCACCGGCTGGCCAGCGACGGCACCTGCCGGGGTGTTTTTGCCGCGGCCATCAACTGGGCGGCGGCGCGGCAGCCCCATCTGCGCATCGACACCCACGCCGACAATCACATCATGCAGACGCTCATCACCCGGGCGGGCTTTGACTACTGCGGCACCATTACGGTGGCCGACGGCAGCCCCCGCCTGGCCTACGAACGGCTGCCCCGCTGAAGGGGCGGCCCCACCAAGGAGGGACCCGCCATGCTGCAAACGCTGCTGACCCCGGCAGGGGAGCACCTGCCCGAAACACCCTGGCAAAGCTATCCCCGCCCGCAGTTCCGGCGGGAGGGCTGGCACAACCTCAACGGCCGGTGGGACTTTGCCGTCACCGAAGGCACCGAGCCGCCGGCAGAATTTCCCCGGGAAATCCTGGTGCCCTTCTGCCCCGAGAGCACCCTCTCGGGCATCGGCACCCATTACGGGGAAAACCAGTCCCTGTGGTACCGGCGGCGGTTCGCCCTGCCCGAAGGTTTTGCCCGGGACCGGGTGGTGCTGCACATCGGGGCGGCGGACCAGGTGCTGGATGCCTGGTGCAACGGCGTGCCGGTGGGCCGCCACGTGGGCGGCTACGAGGCCATGACCTTTGACCTTACCGATGCACTGCAATCGGGGGAAAACGAACTGCTGCTGCGGGTGAGGGATGACCTGCGCAGCACGGTGCAGCCCTACGGCAAGCAGGTGCTGCAGCGGGGCGGTATGTGGTACACGCCGGTATCGGGCGTATGGCAGACGGTCTGGCTGGAAAGCCTGCCGCCCCACGCCATCCCGGGGCTGACCATCCGGGCCGACGATACGGTGGCGCTGCTGGATACCGGGGACCCCACCCAGGAGGGCACCGTCACGGTGCAGACGCCCCAGGGCCCGCTGACGGTGCCGCTGCATACGGGGCGGGCGGCGGTGCGCCCCGACGCACCCCGGCTGTGGAGTCCCGACGACCCCTACTTATACGAATTTTCCATCGACACCGCCACCGACCATGTGGAAAGCTACTTTGCCCTGCGCAGGCTGACCATCGGGGCGGCGGGGGGCCATCCGCGCCTTTGCCTTAACGGCAAGCCGCTGTTTTTCCACGGGGTGTTGGACCAGGGGTATTATCCCGACGGCCTGTTCACCCCGGCAGCCCCCGAATGTTACGAAGCCGACATCCGCGCCATGAAGGAGCTGGGCTTCAACACGCTGCGCAAGCACATCAAGGTGGAGCCGGAGGTCTACTATTATCTCTGCGACAAGCTGGGCATGATCGTCTTCCAGGATATGGTGAACAACGGCGACTACGCCTACTGGCGGGACACGGTGTGGCCCACCCTGCGGTTCCAGCGGCGGCGCAGCGACGCCCGGATGCACCGGGACGAAGCCACCCGCAGGGCATTTTTGGCGGGCATGGAAGCCACGGTGGCCCGGCTGCGCAATCACCCCAGCATCTGTTACTGGACGATTTTCAACGAGGGCTGGGGCCAGTTCGATTCCTCGGCGGTGTATGCCCGGCTGCGGGCGCTGGACGATTCCCGGTTCATTGATTCCACCTCGGGCTGGTTCCGGGGCGGGGAAACCGACATCGACAGCCGCCATATCTATTATGGCCCCTGGACGCTGCGCGCGGGGGACAAGCCCCTGGTGCTTTCGGAGTTCGGCGGGTGCTGCCTGGCGGTGGAGGGCCACCGTTTCAACCCGGACAAAAGTTACGGCTACAGCACCAGCCGCAGCCCGGCGGAACTGCAGCAGGCCCTGGACCGGCTGTACACCCAAAAGGTACTGCCCGCGGTAGCCAAAGGGCTTTGCGGGGCCATTTACACCCAGCTTTCCGACGTGGAGGACGAGATCAACGGCCTGTTGACCTACGACCGCCGCGTTCTGAAACCCGACCCCGGCGCGATGCGGGCGCTGGCCGGGCAGCTGCACCAAGCCTTTGCCGCATCCTGCAACGGAAAGGAGCCTGCCCATGCCGGCACACAGTGAACACCTGCGCTACCTGCGCCTGCTGGCCCAGCGTTACCCCACGGTAGCGGCGGCCGCCAGTGAGATCATCCGCCTGGAAGCGGTGCTGCGGCTGCCCAAGGGCACCGAGCATTTCATGAGCGACCTCCACGGTGAGCACGAGGCCTTCGTGCATATTTTAAACAGCGCGTCGGGGGTTATCCACGAAAAGATCGACACGGTGCTGGGGGATACGGTCCCGGCGGCGGAGCGCGCCGAGCTGGCCACGCTGATATACTACCCGGCCCAGAAGCTGCCGGAACTGAAAGCCAGGCAGAGCGATTTGCCCGCCTGGTACCGGGCCACGCTGCTGCGGCTCATCGAACTGTGCCGGTTTGTTTCCAGCAAGCACACCCGGGCCCATGTGCGGGCGGGCCTGCCGGAAAGCTGTGCCTATATCCTGGACGAACTGCTCCATGCCCATTTCGAGGACCACGACAAGGACCTGTATTACGGCCAGATCATCGACAGCATCCTGCGCCATGACCGGGCGGACGCCTACATCACCCGGCTGTGCGAGGTCATCAAATGGCTGGCGGTGGACCGGCTGCATATTGTGGGGGACCTGTTCGACCGCGGTCCCCGGCCCGACCGGATTCTGGACAGCCTGATGGCCCACCATCAGGTGGACATCCAGTGGGGCAACCATGACGTGGTGTGGATGGGGGCCGCGGCGGGCAGTCCGCTGTGCGTGCTGACGGTGCTCAAAACCACGCTGGCCTACAACAACACCGACCTGCTGGAAACCGGCTACGGCATCAGCCTGCGGCAGCTGGAACGCTTTGCCGAGTACACCTACGGGCACTCCGATGTGACCCGGTGGCTGCCCCACACGGCGGCACGCACGGCCACGGCGGGGGACCTGACGGCCACCGCCCGTATGCACAAGGCGGTGACGGTGCTCATGCTCAAGCTGGAAGCCCAGGTCATTGCCCGCAACCCGGATTTCCACATGCAGGGCCGTGCCTGGCTGCACCACATTGACTGGGCGGCGGGTACCGTGCGCTGTGGTGACGGGGAGTACGAGCTGCTGGACAAAGACTTTCCCACGGTAACACCGGCGGACCCGGCCACACTGACGGCGGCGGAACAGCGGGTGGTGGACGGGCTGGTCCGCGCCTTTGCCGAGAGTGAACGCCTGCAGCGGCACGTGCAGTTTTTGTACGCCCACGGGGCGCTGTATAAAATCTGCAACGGGAATCTGTTGTATCACGGGGCGGTGCCCATGACGCCCCAGGGGGACTTTGCCGTGCATACCTACGAGGGCCACCCCTGGAGCGGCAAGGCGCTGTTTGACTACTGCGACCGCCGTGCCCGGCAAGGCTATTTTGCCCCGGCGGCCAGCGCGGCGCGGCAGGCCGGGCAGGATTTTTTGTGGTATTTGTGGTGCGGGGCGCAGTCGCCGCTGTTTGGCCGCAGCGCCATGACCACCTTTGAGCGGCTGTACATTGCCGACCCCGCCACCCACACCGAGGTGAAGGACCCCTACTACCACCTCATCGACCGGCCCGAAACGGCGGATAAGATCCTGGCGGCCTTCGGGCTGCGGGGGGAAGGCTGCCACATCGTCAACGGCCATGTGCCGGTGCGTGCCATCGAGGGCGAAAGCCCGGTCAAGGGCGGGGGCAAGCTCATCATCATCGACGGCGGGTTCTGCCGGGCCTATCACCAAAAAACCGGCATTGCGGGCTACACGCTGGTGTACAATTCCCGGGGGCTGATTTTGCGCACCCACCAGCCCTTTGAAAGTGTGGAGAAAGCCATCCACCAGGACGAGGACATTGCCAGCAAGAGCGAGTATATCTACACGGCGCCCCGGCGTATCCAGGTAGCGGACACCGACGAAGGGGTACGCAAGCAGGAGCGGGTGCGGGACCTGGAAGCCCTTGTCAAAGCCTACCAGGGCGGCCTGATCCCCCAGGGACTGCAGATGTAACGGGGTGAAAAACCGGACGGCGGGCCGCTGCGGCGGTCCGTTTTTTGTTAAAGTTGTAAAATCTGTACAGAAACCGGCGTTCCCGGTTTCTTTTTTTGTCGGAATATGGTATGCTGAATTCAATACTCATGATGGGGGCTGTGCCCCTGGGCGCCGTCGGGCGGGCTGCGGCCCCGTCCCGGTACTCTCTGCCCGCCAAAGGAGGAACCCGTATGAAAAAAACGATTCTGAGTCTGTTCTGCGTCCTGGCGCTCTGCCTGGGCCTGCTGCCCACCACGGCGCTGGCGGCGGGAGAAGATGCGCCTGATACGCTTTATGTGGGAAATCAGCAGGTTATTAGTGGTACTGAAACCACCTACTGGAGCACAGATCCATCAACAGGGAATCTGACGGAATCCAACGAAAGCGGGAATTGGAATGTCAAATACGACCCAAGCACCGCCACCTTGACCTTAAACGGGGCGACCATCAATGGAGCTCATGATGCCACCTCACCTCCTTATGGCTCCGGGATCTATGCTCTGTGCAGCAGCAATCAACCAGTTGCCCTGACTATCGAACTGATTGGCACGAATACCATCACAGGCAACTATGGGATTTGTGTGGATGCACAACAAGGAGAAACAGTAGGCACAAATGCCTCCCTTCTCATCCGAAATAGCAGCGATGACAGCATACTGGAAGTTTCTGGTTCTTCTCACGGAATTTATGTCATAAGCGGAACAGGCGATGCTTCCCTGAACATTGAAAACGCTTCCGTCGATGCAAAGACTACTCAAACCAATTCTGGCTACGCCGGCGTCTGTGTGCAGTCCAGCGCAAGCGCCACCACCTCCCCGCAGCTCTCCCTTGCCGTCAATGGCGGCAGCCTGACCACCAGCGGCAGCGCGAGCGGTGAGGGAATAAAGTTTTATGTGGGAGCAAATAAGGCTACCAGCGCCACCACCAGCCTGACCGTCACCGATAATGCCATTGTAGACGCCCGAAATGGCGGGATCAGTGCAGATGGTGTCAACATTACACCGATTGTCAATATTGGCAGTACCGGCAGCACCGGCGGCATCGTATTTGACGGCACGGAAGGCACCGTGTATGGCAATGTGGAATTGCAGAAAGACCTTGAAATTAAGAGCGGCGAGAGCCTGACCATCGGAAAGGGTGCCAGCCTGACCGTGCCGACGGGTACGACCCTGACCAACAACGGCACCATCAGTGTGGAAAACGGCGGCACCCTGAGCGGCACGACAAGCGGTAATAAAGTAACCTATAAAGTCACCGGCGTGACGCTGGACCCGGCCGAGTTGCCCCTGTTCACAGGCGACAGCAAGACCCTGACCGCCACCGTAAAACCCGACAACGCCACCAACCCCAATGTGACCTGGAGCAGCGATGCCGAGAGCGTCGCCACGGTGGACGCCGACGGCAAGGTCACCGCCGTGGCCCACGGCACCGCCACCATCACCGCCACAGCGGCGGACGGCAGTGGTAAGACCGATACCTGCACCGTCACCGTCACCGACAAAACCTATACGATTTCCGTTACACCGGACATGCTGGACTTCGGCACCATCCTGCAGAACGCCGCCCAGCCCCCCGCCCAGACCGTAAAGGTGACCAATACCGGCAACCAGACCGTGACGCTGAACCAGCCCGCGGCCACCAACTTCCTGGTGGGGACGCTGTCCAAAACCGAGCTGAAACCCAACGAAACCGCTACCTTCACGGTCCAACCCAAGGCGGGCCTGGACGTGGGCCGGTATGCAGAACCTCTGACCGTCAGCAACACCAACGGCCAGACGGCATCCCTTACCGCTACCCTCACCGTCAACCCGGTGCCCGTCACCGGCGTAACGCTGGATAAAAACACCCTCGCCCTCTTTACGGGGGACAGCGCCACCCT
>ERZ1090867.216-NODE-216-length-27661-cov-131.321597_pt1 | contig 27661 bp, 37 predicted proteins | sample MGYA00478476_ERZ1090867 | MGnify/ENA primary metagenome ERZ1090867 (study PRJEB33644, sample SAMEA5815742) | chicken gut metagenome | biome: Chicken; feature: Gastrointestinal Tract; material: Caecum | place: Ireland | collected 2019-01-01 | study: A study of... | reverse complement strand
GTACAAAGACCACTTGGCGACTATCAGAGCGTGGAAACGCAAGGAGAAACCGCCTGAGCAGCCGTATGTGCGCAAGGACTATAGCGATGATTTGCCGTTTTAGCGGCAGGAAAGGAGGCGTAGCGGATGGACGCGATAGGTGAAATCCTGCAGAGTGTGGGACAGGCGACACAGGCACGGATAGAGGCCGAAGCTAAGCGTGGCAAGATCGCCATCGGCGCGGATGGCCTGGCGTACTGCCGTGTATGCGGTGAGCCAGTACAGCGATATATCCGATGGCTGGACTTGCCGCCCAGGGCGGTACCTATAGCGTGTAAGTGTATCCGCGCCGAAGAAGCGGCGTGGAGGTCGAAGCAGGAAGCCGAAGAGCGGGAGAGGCGGAGGTCTATCTGCTTTGGCGGTGTAGGGCTTGCCCGCCTTGAGGGTGCTACGTTCGCGACGGACGGAGGGAAGAACCCGGAGCAGAAGCGACAAGGCGAGGCCTATGTGACGCAGTTCGAGGAGATGCGACACGCAGGGCAAGGGCTGCTTCTATGCGGTGGTGTAGGCACCGGCAAGAGCCACCTTGCGGCGCAGATATCTAACGCGCTGATAGACGCGGGATATCGCGTGTACTTCGCGACGGTGGGACGGATCCAGGCCGATACGGCGTCGGGGTATCTGGATGATCGGGCAGAGTATATCCGCAGTCTGAACGCGTATGATCTGCTAGTGCTGGACGATCTGGGCGCGGAGCGAGGGACGGAGTACATGCAGGAGCTGATGTTTTCGGTGATAGACGGGCGATACAGCACGGGCAAACCGCTGATCGTGACGACGAACGCCGGCGTGCAGGATATGAAGACGCCGAAGACGCAGATGCAGGAACGCATATACGACCGGGTGCTGCAGATGTGCTTCCCGATACGCTTTGATGGCGGATCGCTGAGGCGGGAAGACACGAAGGCCCGGTATTACAAAACGCAGGAAATACTACAGAGAGGGTGATAGATATGGCGATGACGGACGAAGAAAGAAAGAAAAAGCATCGAGAAAGCTGGAGAAAACGCATAGAATACAGGCGAGAGCATCACTTATGCCAAAAGTGTGGGAAACCTCTCCCCGACTGGGACACAGAGCATACAAGGTGCGAGGGATGCAGGGCGCAGGAAGTGCTGAAGAGAAGAAAGCAGAAACTTGCAAAGAAGTACGGGCGTAGCTATTCTAACGGCTTGATACACGGAGACAGCGCGCTGACGAAAGAGGTCAGGAGACTAATGGCAAAGTACCCAGATATGCCACCGACGGCATACGGGCGGATGAAGGCCAGGGAGTACTGGGAGGCACAAGGGGTGAAGACGCATGATAATCGTATTTGACATACCGGGCGAGCCGCCGCGCACGACGGCGCAGCAGGCCCGGAGCGGAACTGGACGGAACGGGCGGCACTATCACTACAAACCGCAGAAGCTGAAAGAGGCGGAGGCACATCTGATCGCGGGGATGCTGCCGCATAGGCCGAAGAAGCCGATGGAGGGGGCGGTGGAGTTGTATGTGAACTGGGGGTTTTCCGCTGGGAAAAATCACAAGCATTGGGAACCCAAAGTCACAAGACCCGACACGGACAATCTGCAAAAGCTGTTGAAAGACTGTATGACGCAATGCGGATTTTGGAAGGACGACGCACAAGTGTTTGCGGAGCACGTCTTCAAGTTTTGGAGCGAAACGCCAAAAATACACGTCGAGATTGTGGGGTTGAGTGATGAAGATGGCTGACCATGTGAGCATGATGCGGACACCGAAGGCGACGCGCCAGTACATCGAGCATATCGCGGCGACGGTGTGGGACGATGGCGTGAAGGCTGGGCGATCTGCGACAGACACAGAGTGGTATGTCTGGTACATGGAGGGATTTCTGTCTGAGCTTCGGCGTGCGGCGTACGAGCTGATAGACAGGACAGAGGACGAGCAGAAGGAGGAAAGAAATGGAGTTTAAAGTCGATCATACGGACCTAGAAAAGATGATAATGAATGACGATCTGGACACGCTGTCTGTGATGCTGGCACTATACCTGTATGCCGGCGGGATGGATGTGGAGCGGATTGTGCCTCCTTTGGGGGACGCAGAAGAGCATATGTTCCGCGAAATCTTGAGGCGCAGCGGGTATGGGCATGGAGGTAAAGAAATATGATCTGGTTTTTTGTGGGACTGATCGTTGGCGTGATAGGCGGCATCGTCATAGCCGGGTTGCTGGCGGCTGCGAGTAGAGATGAGAGGTGACGGAAACGGAGGTGTAGAGTATGTTTGAAGAAGCGAGTAAAATCACGCTGGAATATGAGAACCCGGAGGCGTGGGAGAAGGCGTATCGGGAGAAACGGGCCTGGGAAAGTCTGACAGAAGCACGCGACATTGCAAAGCTGAGCGTCGCGGAAGCGGCAGTGTATACGCAGACACGGGCGACACTGATCATGGCGATGGAAGCTGGGGACGTGGTACCTGCATATGACATGTACGAAATGTACATTACAAAATTAAAAAAGTCGTGGTTAAGAGTATACGAAGAGTACATTACAAAAGTTACACAAATGGCGAAGAAAGGAGAAGACGATGGACAAGGAGAAGTATGAAAAGGCGATACGCAAGATCGCTGATATATATGGTCTATATAATCAGCTGTCGGTTCCTGAGTGGGCGCAGGAAAACGGAGAAGTACAAAGGCTAAGATGCATGGCGTCTGATATCGACGCAGAAATCGCGTGCATTGAAGGACTGGACGACTGGCAAGACGATGAGCTGGCGAGACAGGCGACGATCCGGAAACGGGCGATTGAGAAGCGGATTCGAGATCTGACAGAGGGACAGCCGTAAGAAAGGAGAAAGATCATGGGACTAGAGTGTATCAAAGCGGATTGTTTTGGCAACGTCGTGGACAGGCGCTCGGGCCGGCGGCGTTGCCGGATCCTGAACGAAGCGTTGGGGAGTCAGGGCGTGGGGTGCCCGTTTTACAAGACAAAAAAGCAACTGGAAGATGAAAAGAGAACGACGGACGCAAGGTTGATGGGAAAGTTCGGCATGACGGCGCGAGACTATATGATGGCGATCAGCGCATACACAGAAAGCGTCGCGAAGAGGTATCTGGATGAGTAGGCGGGCGGAGTACCGAAGGGAAGCGAAGAAGAAACCGGATGCAGTGTATCACGTAACACGGGCTGAGCTGGAAAAGATGATCGCAGATGCGACCAGGAAGGCGTGGCGGGAACATCAGATGTATACGGCGTTCGCGACGATGAAGGTATATGAGCGCGTGCAATCCGTCGTGTTGATGGAGATGGGCTGGGGCGCGAGAGGGCCGAGGATGAAGCGATACTTTGACAGAACAGGCGAGATCATGGATCGGTTCGGGCGGATCCTGGACAGGGGGAAGCAGGAAGAGATCAGAGCGTTCTGCGACGAGTACGGCGTAGATCCGGAGATTTTCGGGGCGGCGATAGAGGTTGGAAAGCTGGCAGAGCAGGAAGAGATCGAGATAGAGTTACAGGGGGAAAAAAATGGAAATTGCGTCTAATAGTATAGAAAAGTTTGAAAATTACGAAGCTTTCGTGGAAAAATTTAAGCCTAAAAAGACGACGGATGACTGCTATACGCCGCCGCTAGTGTATGATGCAGTAGCCGACTATGTGGCTAGGCGGTACGGGCTGGACAAGGGGAGCTTTGTCCGGCCGTTCTGGCCGGGCGCAGATTATACGTCGTATGACTACGGGCCGGAAAATGTGGTGGTGGACAATCCGCCGTTTTCGATATTGACAAAAATATGTGATTATTATATATCCAAAAATATAAAATTCTTTTTATTCGCGCCGTCACTCACAATTTTTGCTTCCAAAAATTGTAAAATGATGAATCGCGTGATCACGGATTCTGAGATAGTTTTTGAAAACGGGGCAAGCATAAAAACAGGGTTTATCACAAATTTAGACAGCGGCATCGTCGCGGAATCGTGCCCGGAGTTATACAGGGTGATAAAAGCGGCCGTTGAAGAAACGCTAAAAGAGGCGAAGAAAGAATTGCCAAAGTACAGTTACCCGGTTGAAGTGCTAACGGCAACGAGCCTGCAGCATCTGGCACACTATGGCGTGCGGTATGTGGTACGGGCAGAAGACTGTGAATTTGTGCGCACGTTGGATGCGCAAAGAGCGCACGGCAAGTGCATCTTCGGGTCCGGTTTTTTGCTATCAGAGAAAGCAGCGGCAGAGAAAGCAGCGGCAGAGAAAGCAGCGGCAGAGAAAGCAGCGGCAGAGAAGGCAGCGGCAGAGAAGGCGGCGGCAGGGAAGGCGGAGGCACATGTGTGGGAGCTGTCAGAGCGAGAAAGGGAGATCGTGAGAAAGCTAGGAGGGCGAGAGGATGACCACTAAGGACTATATAGACATCACGCGCAGCGAGCTGATCGGGTACTATCTGGATATGCAGGCGCAGGATAGGCTTGACGAGCGGGCGGCTCTGATCGAGCATGAAATGACGAGCCTTAAAGGTATGCGATACGACAGAGAGCCAGTGACAGGATCAGGAGCGAACGGATATGAGGATAGGATATGCGCGATGATCGCGGAGAAAGACATCATAGCGACGAGGAAACGGCAGATCGGAGAGCGGGCGAGGATGGTTGAAAGGGCGCTTGCGACGTTGCGGGACGAGTCAAGGGATATCCTGATGACGTTCGTCCGGGCGTCGGCAGAGCATGGAAAGTATGCATCAGAGGAGATGCAGGAGAAGTACATGTATAGCAGATCGCAGGTGTACGCGATATACCGAGAGGCGCTAGCGGACGTGGCCAGAGCGATGTGGGGAGGGATAGGATGACAATCGAAAGAAAGCTGCCGATATGCGAATCTTGTCCACATAAGAGACCAGTAGTCATTGAAAAGACGTTTTATGCGGACTGTGTAAAAAAAGAAGTCACGGTACAATGCGCAGCCATAGATGATTGCGCAAGGGCGTATAGCATGGGCCTATACGATGGGGGGAAGCGATATGACAAGGCAAGAGATTGAGGTGATTTTGCTTCTGGAAAAATTGTGGACAAAGTTAGCTGATATACATGGTATAATGGTATCGTGGATTAGCAGATAATCCATCGTGATTTTCTCCATCCTTTCTGTGCGGGGGCGTCCTTGTGGGCGTCCCTTTTTCGTGGATGGATAACGGGAGGGACGGGAAGACGGAAGACGAGATAGTCTTTATGCGACAATGCGCCAGAGAGAACCCGCTGCGGTTCTATAACTCGGCGCTCTGGGAGAGGACAAGAGATGCAGTGCTAGAGATGGATCATCACGAGTGCCAAGACTGCAAAGCGAAGGGAGTGTACACACAAGCCGAGTGCGTGCATCACAACTACTTCTTCAAATTGTATCCACACTGGGGCGTGAGCGTGTGGGTGGACGTAGGCGGAGAGAAGAAGAGAAACCTAGTGAGCTTGTGTCATGCATGCCATGAGGTGCGACATGGGCATCGGCAGAAGGAAGGGAAGAGGCCGCTGACGGTGGAGCGGTGGGACTAAGGCATACCCCCCGGGGTAAAAAAACGGGGTTTAACCGGGCCCTGGGATAACGGGGGGTAGGCTAGACTTTTTATAAACCTATCTAGCGGGCGGGTTTTTGGAGGTGAGAGGAGGAAATCATGAAGTCATTGAGTGATAAGACGAAGGAACTGATCGAGAAGGCGCAGAACGGAGGCCTTGAGCAAGACTATTTTTTCACAACGACGTTTGAGCGCTATCAAACACAGCTTGCCATTGCGGAACGGCTGAAAAAGGTCATTGAGTCGGAGGCGCCGCTGGTCGAAAAGGAATATGTCAAGGGACGCGTAAATGTCGTCATCCATCCTGCGATCACCGAGTACAACAAGACGGCGACAGCCGCCAATCAAACAGCAGCCACTTTGCTGAAAATCATCACGACTCTATCCGATCATGCGCTGCAGGACGGAAGTGACAAGGATGACGATCTGTAAGGAGATCAAAGACTATATGGATTTTGTCGAAAGCGGCAAAATCAGGTCATGTAAGGAACAGAAGGCGCTCGTGCGTCTTGTGCGAAACGTCTTGGAAAGCGGTGAGGTGTATGTAGACGCAGAGCGTCTAAAAAAGTACGTTGGTTTATCGAAGTATTTCCCTTGGGATCAGATCTTTCCCTGGCAAACTTTCGTCCTTGGCCTGCATGACTGTACGTTCCGTAAGGACAATGGGATGCCGCGATGGCCGACACTCTTCTGCCTGATCGGACGAGGAGCCGGGAAGGACGGGATGATCGCTTGGGAGTCAGTGGCGCTTGCGTCGCAGTATAACGGCATACCTAGATACGACGTTGATATATGCGCGAATAACGAAGAGCAGGCTATGCGACCACTCACAGAGGATATCATAGGATCTTTTGAAAATCCATCCTGGGAAAAAGTTTTAAGGGCAAATTTCTACTGGACTAAAGAAATGGTAAAAAGCAAGAAGACGGGCGCATATATCAAGGGACATACGAACAATCCGAAGGGGAGAGACGGATTGCGTTCCGGGATCGTCATACTGAACGAAATCCATCAGTATGAAAATTACGGAAATATCGACGTTTTCACGACTGGTCTTGGCAAAAAGAAACATCCGCGTATGTCATACTATACGACAGACGGAAACGTTCGAGGCGGCCCGCTGGACGATCTGAAAGAGCAATCGCGGAGAATCCTTTTCGAAGGTGAGCCCGATGAAGGCTTTCTGCCTTTCATCTGCAAACTGGACGACAAAGACGAAGTAATGGATCCTGCGAACTGGGAAAAAGCTAATCCGTCGTTGCCGTACCTGCCGAACCTGCAAGCTGAGATCAAGCGAGAATTTGAAATCTGGAAAAGAAACCCGATGCAACTTCCAGCATTTATGACGAAAAGAATGAATCTTCCGGTTATGGCGGAAGAAACACAAGTCACAGACTATGAGAATATCAAAGCAACGGATGCGCCGCTTCCGGACTTGTCCGGCTGGTCGTGCGTCGTCGGAATCGACTACTCGAAGATAACGGACTGGGCGAGCGTGGACCTACATTTTAGAGATGGAGATAAGCGCTATGATATCAATCATTCGTGGATGTGTAGAAACAGCCGAGACATCCATCGCCTGCGCTGCCCTTGGCAGCAATGGGCAGAAGAGGGGCGTCTCACGATAGTGGATGACGTGGAAATCCATCCGTCTTATATCACAGACTATATACAGGTTGCGAAAGAAAAATACGATATCTTAGGAGTCGCGATAGATGACTTTCGATATGCGCTCATGTCGTCGGCGCTTCGAGAGATCGGTTTCTCTGCTAAAGAATACAAAAATGTAAAGCTGGTGCGTCCGTCGGATATCATGAGGGCCGCTCCCGTGATTGACTCCTGCTTCGCTAATCAAAATTTTGTATGGGGCAAAAATCCGGTGTTAAAATGGGCGACAAACAACACGAAGCTTGTGCCGTATGGCAGAAATCCGGGGAAATGCGATGATGCAGACATAGGTAATTTTGTTTATGGAAAAATCGAAGCGAAAAGCAGAAAGACGGATCCTTTTATGGCCCTGGTTGCGGCCATGACGATAGAGGATCAGCTGCCGGATGCGCAGCTGCAGGATACGAGCGAATTCTTGGGCGTATATGCCTACTAGGAGGTGAGAAAGAATGAATTGGAAAGACTGGATCATCACAAAGCTAGGCGGTAACGCGCCCGCTGTATCTGTATCGATGGAAGAAATCATGGCAGATCCGGAGATACAGCAGATTATAGGCGAGACAAGTCTAAGAGAGCTGGCGTTTTGGACGTGCGTAAACAAGATCGCAAACGCACTAACGAAGTGCGAATTTAAGACATATCGCAGAGGCGAAAAAGTCAAAGATCTATCATATTACAGATGGAACATCGCGCCGAACATCAATCAAAACAAGGCGTCATTTCTGACAAAGTTGATCGGGCAGCTGTACCGACACAACGAAGCGCTTGTCGTCAAGATAAATGATGAGATGTATGTAGCTGATAGCTTTGTGAAGACAGAGTATGCGCTGCGTGAATACATTTTTTCAGACGTTACAATAGATAATTTTACTTTTGGGCAGACGTTCTATCAGGCGGATGTCCTTTTCTTTTGCCTAAACTTCGTAAACATGAAACGCGTCACGGACATGCTGTATGATAGCTACCAAAAGCTGATTGCTTATAGCTTTAAGGCGTATCTAAGATCGCGCGGAAATCGAGGAATCTTGAACATATCTGCAAAAGCGCAGGCTGACAAGAATTTTAAGACGACCTTTGCCACGATGATGGGAGAATATTTCAAAAATTTCTTTCAGACGGAAAACGGCGTTCTTCCGCTTTTCGAGGGATACAGCTATACAGACTTAACAAATAACAAAACGTACACGAACGAAAGTACGAGAGACATAAAAGCGCTGGCTGACGATATCTTCGACTATACAGCAAGAGGATTTTCCTTTCCGCCGTCTCTGGCAAAGGGAGATGTGCAGGATACGGCGAAGGCCGTCGATGAAATGCTGACTTTCTGCATTGATCCGTTGGCTGAACTGCTTGGGACAGAGATCAATAAAAAGTCTTATGGATACGAAGGCTTTTTGCGGGGAGACCGGATCATCATTGACACGACAGCAGTCAAACATGTCGATATCTTCGACATCGCAACGCCGATTGAAAAGCTTATATCGTCCGCAGTCTTTACGATCAATGACATTCGAGCGGTGTTGCATGAGCCACCGCTAGAAGATGAGTGGGCCAATCAGCATTTCATAACCAAGAATTTCTCCACGATCCAAGACTTGCTGGAACAGATAGGAGATGGATCGCTGGAAGAAAACATTGAAAGGGGGTGAGAGGGTGGAGCAACAGAAAATTAAGTGGCGTATGGAGCCGGTACAAGCCGAGAACAAAGCGAAACTGTATATCTATGATGATGTGACAGAATTCGGGGAGTTCGACTGGGACACATGGGAGTACAGCGACAGCGAAACATCCGCAAAATACATGCGCGACAGGCTGGCTGAGATTCCGGAAAATCAGGAAATCGAGCTGCATATCAACAGCAATGGTGGCAGTGTCAAGGAAGGCGTGGCGATCTACAATCTGCTGCGCCAGGCCCCGAACAAGAAAACGGGGATTGTAGACGGTGTGGCGCATAGCGTGGCCTTTCTCATCCTGCAGGCTTGCGATGTTCGCAAGATGGGCATCGGAACATCGGCACTGATCCACAACATGTGGATGTATGTGGCTGGAAACGCTGCGCAGCTGCGAAAGGCCGCTGATGACCTGGACGATCTGATGGAAACAAACCGGCAGATCTTTTTACAGCGTGCAACGATCACAGAGGATGAGTTGCGGCAGATTATGGATACCGAAACGTATCTGACGCCGGAAAGAGCGTTGGAATATGGATTGATTGATGAGATCATCGGAAAGATCGACCGAGAGGACGTTCAAAGACAGGCGGGGAGCATGCAAAGGATGGTAAGCATGTTACAGAGACAGCTCGCCGAACAGAAGAATTTTCGCGAAGAAATGAAAATGTTCGCGAAAAGCGTCCCGGAGGCTTCCGGGGAAGAGACGGAAACAGCAGACCAAAAAGAAGATGGCCTGCTGAATTTTTTTAAGGTCAAAAAGACCGGAAAGGAAGTATAAAATGGGCTTTGATTTTAATGATGAAAGAATGGCAAGAGCAGGAATCTTGCAGAGAGCGCACGACGCAGCAAGCGCGAATGACAGCGCGGCGTTTGACGCGGCATTTATGGAGCTGGCAGAAAATATTCAGAACTCTACGTTGCAACGCGCCCGCGAGATGATGGAAGGTTATACCGAGCAGACAGACCGCCAGGTGCTGGCCGCACGCGGAGTAAGACAGCTTACTAGTGCAGAAAAGAACTACTATCAGAAGCTGATCGATGCGATGAAGAGTGGAGATCCAAAGCAAGCAGTAAATAACATTGGTATTGCAATGCCGACAACTGTAATTGATGAGGTTTTTGAGGAGCTGCGCACTGAACATCCGCTGCTGAGAAAGCTGCAGTTTAGAAATCTGACTGGGGTCACTAAGTTCATGGTGAATACCAACGGGTACCAGACAGCCGCGTGGGGAAAGCTGTGTTCTGAAATCACCGAGGAGCTTACAAGCGGTTTTAAGGAAGTAGACGCGACACAGAGCAAGTTGTCTGCATTTTTGCCCGTTTGTAAAGCGATGCTGGATCTCGGCCCGGAATGGCTGGATTCTTACGTTCGCGAAGTACTGTATGAGGCTTATGCGAACGGACTGGAATTCGGTTTTGTCCAGGGCACTGGCGCAGATCAGCCCATCGGTATGATGAGACAAGTCGGCGACAATGTTTCCGTAAGTGGCGGTGTGTATCCTATGAAACCGCCTGTATATATCACTAGATTTGACAATCAGCAGCTTGGCGCGCTGGCTGGTCTGATGGCTGTCAATCCGAACGGACAGTACCGTCCGGTGCGGGATCTGATCATGGTAGTCAACTACAGCGATTACTACTCCAAAGTTCTTCCGGCCATCCAGAGACAGGCTCCCGGCGGAGGTTATATCAATAATTTGCCGTTTGCAATCGAGATCATCCCGTCTGCAGCGGTTCCGCTGGATCGCGCCGTGTTCGGCATCGCATATCAGTACATCTGCGGAGGCGGTATCGGCCAGAACGGCAGAATTTTGTACTCTGACGACTATCATTTCCTTGAGGATGAAAGAGTCTATCTGATCAAGGGATACGCGCTGGGCTTTGCACGGGATAACAACTGCTTCTTCGTGCTGGACATCTCCGACCTGCTTCCCGCTGTATATCAGGTTGAAAACGTAACGCTGACGGATACGCCGAACGCAGAATTGTCCGACTTGAAGGTATCTGGCCATGCGCTGAATGAAGCTTTCGTGGGATCTACTACGACCTATACCGTGACTACGACTGACGCCAGCAATACGGTGACGGCGATCCCGGCCAAGCTTTCCGCCGATATTGAGATCACCTTTGACGATGAAGAGGTGGCGAACGGATCTGCGCTGACCTGGGCATCCGGAGCTAATACCGTGACGATCAAAGTCACTGACGGAAGCGCGAGCAAGACCTATACGCTGACCGTCACTAAGTCGTAAGATGGCCACGCAGATCAGCGATGCGCTCTTCGATGCTGTCGTAAACTATCTTGACATAACATGGACCTTGAATCCCGGAGAGGAACAAAAACTTTCCGGGATCATCGCCCGCGGCGAGGCGGAGATATCACGTCTTATCCCGTCTTGTGATTTTGAAAGTGAGACGCCGGAGCGAAGCCTGCTGCTGGATTACTGCATGTACGTTCGATCCGGTGCGCGGGACGAGTTCTTCAAAAACTACTCGTCTGATATCATATCACTGCAGATCGGACGATGGGAGGGAGCCGACGATGCCGAGAATCAAGAACCGGACGTTTGAAGCGTTTAATGACGGCGATCTAGCAATCTGCGAAGTAAGGGAAAGAAAGATCCTGCGTGAGAAGATATCCGGCGTTCGGTATGGAGATAAGACGATAGGAGAAAAGCGACACTATGATGCAAAAGTTGCCGGAGCGCAACTGTCAAAGATGGTGGCCGTTTTGCAGGGTGTGGACGTATGCGAAGATGATATCGTGGTGATAGGTACGACACAATACGCCATAGATCAGATACAAGATAAGTTTGATGCTATGCCGCCCTGCAAGTATCTTTCCCTTACATCCGCACAGATATCTTACAGATACGAAGGTGAGACGGATGCCTAAAGTAAAAATAGATGATCTTGCGATAACGATAGCGAGAGAGCTGGATAAGTATGACAGAAGTGTGACGGAAGAAGTCAAAAAAGCTGTACGGAAGACGGCGGCAGATACAAGAAAGCTGCTCAAGCAGACATCGCCGAACAGAAGCGGCGAGTATGCCGACGGGTGGTCTGTAACAACGAGGTCGGAAACAACCAATAAAATTTCCTTATCGGTCAATAATCGCGGAAAGCATAAAGGGTTGACTCATCTTTTGGAGTTTGGGCACGCGTCAAGAAACGGATCACGCGTCGAAGCGCAGCCGCATATACTTCCGGCACAAGAGGAAGCGGCAAAAGAGCTGCAAGAATTAACAGAACAATATATTAAGGGGGCGAAGGCATAATGTTTGTTTTTAGCAATTTGACGGATATCGAAACGATGCTAAAAGAGACGGGGCTTCCGGTGGCGTACAGCCAGCTCGAAGTAAGCCACAAAAATCCCGTGTCTCCGCCTTTTATCATTTTTACACTGCCGGAGAAAGATACTTTTATGGCAGATAACGGTCTGTTCGTAAACATCTATACTATGGTAGTGGAACTATACTCTGATATGCCGGATCTATCAATATCCGACAAGCTGGAGGCCGTACTTGCGGAGAACGGGATAAGCTTCTCACAGGTGAGCCAGTACTGGATAGATACCGAGCAAATGTTTGAAACATCATATACAATGGAGGTTATAAGGAATGCCAACAGCGAATAAAGTTAAATTTGGCTTGAGCAAACTGTATTATTCAGTCTTGACGGAGGCGGACGGCGAGTATACGTGGGCAACGCCCGTCGCGATCCCCGGAGCGGTAAGCATCTCCCTGGATCCGTCCGGTGAGACAAGCACTTTTCGTGCAGATAATATAGACTATTATGTAACTGCATCCAATAACGGATATGAAGGAGACCTTGAGGTGGCTATCTTTCCGGAGTCTTTCCGGACAGACGTTCTGGGGGAGACATCGACGGAGACAGACAATGTACTGATCGAGAACGCAAACGCGCGTCCGAAGCCCTTTGCATTGCTTTTCCAGTTCGAAGGCGATCAGAGCGGAACGCGTCACGTACTGTATAACTGCAGCACGACGCGTCCGGCCGTATCGTCTCAGACGACGGATGAGACAATCGAGCCCGTGACGGAGACGGTGACCATCACGGCATCTCCGCTCAACGACGGAGTTGTCAAGGCCAGCACTAACGCGCAGACGACAACGACGGTATATAACAGTTGGTTTACTAAGGTATACGAGCCTGCTGCATCTGCGGGCTAAGGGGGATAGGATGGAGACGACGGTTAAAATCAACGGAGAAGAAAAGCGGGTGAAGGCTTCGGCCTTCTCCCCTTTTTTATACCAAGACATTTTTAGTAGAAATCTGGACGAAGATGTGGTTCATATCGCGCAGAGTGACGCGGAGGCATATATGGTGATTTCTCGCATGTTATATGCGTTTCTATGTCAAGCGAATATGGATTTAGTGCGAGATAAGAAACATTTTGAAGCATGGCTGGATGAGATAGACGAGGAGCAGATCATAGGTGCGGCAACTTCCGTCATCGAGCTATATACAGCCAACAAAACAACGAAAGTAAAGATCAAAAAAAAACAGGCGCAGTAGATAGACCGTCATCCCTTGCGCTTGTGCTTTTGCGATGCAAAGAGCTGGGTTTAAGCATCGCAGATATGCAAGAAATCAGCTATGGAATGGTGATAGATATGATAAGCGAGCGGGGAAACGACGGCTTTTATCAGGAACATCCTCCGGCAAAGCTGGCGACGCAAGCTGATATGGATAAATTCGCGCGGGGGTGATTAAGTGGCGAAGAGAATAACCGGCGTAACTGTCGAGATAGGCGGAGACACTACAGCGCTTAGTACGGCCATAAAAAACTTGAACAAAGAGATAAACGAGTCACAAAGTGAACTGAAAGAAGTAGAAAAGCTTCTGAAGATGGATCCGACAAGTACGGAGCTTCTGACGCAGAAGCAGCGATATCTGGGCGAAGAGATAGAAGCGACGAGAAAGAAGCTTGAAACGCTGAAATCCCTAGAAGGACAGATGACGGATCAGCTAAACTCCGGAAAGATAAGCCAAGATAAGTATGATGCCTTCCAGCGTGAGATCATGGAGACAGAGGACAAGCTGAAAAGTTTGGAAAAACAGGCTACATCTCTTCCTGCTACGCTGCAATCTATTGGGGGAACGCTTGACGGAGTTGGTGACAAACTTACAAACGTTGGAAACAAGCTTCTTCCCATTACTGCCGGAATAACGGCGTTAGGCGGATCTGCAGTCAAAACAGCGAATGAATTCGAGTCTTCTATGAGCCAGACCGCCGGAGCATTAGATATCCCCGTTGACCAGATGGAAAACCTTCGAGAATTGGCGTTGCAGATGGGACAGGATACTATCTTTTCTGCAAAAGAGGCAGGAGAAGCCATGACGGAACTGGCAAAAGGCGGATTGACAGAGGCGCAGATCGAAGGCGGAGCGTTAGCGTCTACGATGGATCTTGCGGCATCATCCGGTATGGAGCTGGGGAATGCGGCTAACACGGTTGTGCAGACGATGGGCGCTTTCCAGCTTGGGGCGGAGGATTCTGCGGTTGCCGTAAACGCTCTTGCTGGAGCCGCAGCGGCATCATCCACGGATGTAGAACCGCTAACACAGGCTTTATCTCAGGTCGCGGCACAGGCTTATAACGCGGGCTGGAATGTGCAGGATACGACAGCGGTTTTGGCGGCGTTTGCGGATGCTGGCATAAACGGATCCGACGCTGGAACATCGTTAAAAACAATGTTACAGAGACTTGCAGCTCCGACAGACAAAGCGGCTGCGTTGATCGAAGACCTGGGGATCAACACGCGGGATAGCAATGGCTATATGTTATCCGCGTCGGATTTAGCGCAAGAACTACAGGATAAGCTGGGAACACTGGAACCAGCAACGCGAGATGCCGCGATGCAGACGATCTTTGGCAGTGACGCAATGCGCGCGGCTACAGTCATGATGAGTGGCGGATCAGAGGCCATCGAGAAATACACAGCGGCCACCTACGACATGGAAGCTGCGTCCCGTCTGGCCAACAGCCAGATGGGCGAAGGTGAACTAGCGATGGAGCAGCTAAAAGGATCCATCGAGACGGCATTGATTACAATAGGGACACAGCTTGCGCCCGTTGTGACGGATATTGTAAACGGATTTACGGATTTGGTAAACAAATTCGGGGAACTGGACGAAGAAACGCAGAAAACAATCATCACGTTTGCGGGGATAGCGGCTGCGGCAGGGCCTGTCTTATCCGTTCTCGGAAAGCTATCAAGCGCCTTATCTTTACTCTTTGCTCATCCAGTCATTGCGGGAATTACAGCCGTTGCGGCGGTTATAGGCGTGTTGGCTGCCGCCATAGGAAGCGCAAAAGATGAAACAAACGCGCTTGTGGAGGCTTCAGAAGCGTCTTTGGATGCCCAGACGGAGCAGCTTCAGGCCGCGAGAAATCTACGCAAAGAGTATGATGATCTGGCACAGTCTCGCAGAGAATCTAATAGCGAGATCATGACGGAGTACGGGTATTATAACACTTTGGCCGATGAGCTAGAGGATATAGTAGACGAAAACGGACGGATCAAAGAAGGATATGAAGAGCGCGCAGAAGTCATCACTGGGCAACTTGCGGATGCCTTGGGGATAGAAATCGAAATCGTTGACGGAGTTATAAATAAGTATGGAGAGCTGACGGAAAGCATAGATCAAATTATAGCTAAAAAACAGGCGGAAGCGCTGCTGAATCAGAACGAACAGGCATGGCTTGACGCTAAGTCTAAACAGCTCGAGCTGTACACACAGCTAACAGATGCGCAAGATCGCTATAATCAGGCGTATCAGCAGTACAACGACACTCTGCGCCAAATTGCAGAAAAAGAAGCTGAGATGAAGGAGCTGCAGGCCGGACTATATACAAGTCCAGGACAGGTTCTCGAACTCGCGGAAGAGATTGATGTCTTAAAAGAGTCGGCATTAAATTATAAAAACGAATGGCTCATGGCGTCGGCAGAAGTGCAAGAAAGTAATGCGGTTTTCCAGCAGAATGAAGCTGTCATACAGAACTACGGCAATCTTTTGACGGCAGTCGCATCCGGCGATATAGAGGAAATGAATAATGCCGTTGTACGTATGACGGAGAATTTTCAGACGGCGGAAACGGCAAATGAAGCGACTTTGCAAAAACAGCTTGACACGTTAACGCAGACATATGAAATGATGCGTCAAGGCGTGGAAGAAGGAAGCCTGCAGATATCCCAAGAGCAGATGGAAGCTTATGAGGGCCTTATCGCAGATGCTCAAAACGAACTACAAAAATTCAAAATGCAGCATGTGACGGAGATGAAGGAATCCGGCCTTGAGGGTGCGGTTGCGCTAGGGTATACAAGACAGGCTTATATAGACGAAACGGGCCAGACGGTTGAAAGCGTCAATACAGAATACAGCAAACTGCAGCTGCCGGGCATAACAGAAAGGAAGATGGATGAGTCCGCGCAAGCTATGCGGAATATGGCGGATACGATAGACAAGGCCGCCCGGTATGTCCGCAACACTGCGGAGGATGAGCTGGAAAACTCAAACACGAGCTCGATCGGATACGATTTTACAAGCGGATTTGCAAGCGGAATCCGAAGTGGGCAAGGTATAGTAGGATCAGCTGCCTCTGCTCTTGCGAGCATTGCAATGAATAATCTAAAAAACAGGCTCGCAATTTCTTCTCCGTCAAAGGTAACGAAGGAATACGGAGAATTTACAACAGAAGGTTTTGCCATCGGTATGACGGACGAGCTGGGGCAAGTAGCAAAGGCGGCAAACGAAGTGACAGATACAGCGCTAGCAAAGTTGCGGACAAGCGAAGAATCTTATAGACGGAGCGCGCAGGTGCTGACACAAAGCGCAAACGTTCGTTCTACTCCCGTCCAGGTGTTACAAAATATCTATCTCGGCGGCGAATTGATTGCAAACAAGGTTACAGATGCGGTGATATCTAACATCGGGGGCCAGCAAAGTCTGGATTCGCTGTATAAGGGGTGGGTAAATGCGTAAGATATATGACATGTACTATAACGGGAAAGCGGGATCTATGTATGGCGCATACCTTGAAGAGCGGCCTGCGCCGCCCGCCCCGACAAGACGGTATGAAACGGTTACGGTGCCGGGACGTGACGGAGATCTATATATAGACGATGGATCATACGACGATATTACGATATCCGTCACATTAAATTTCATGTCCGATCATGCTTCGGATTGGGGCCGGAAGTATAGAAATGTAAAAAGCTGGATACTTGGTGACGGAGATAAAAAACTCATGTTTCAAGACGATCAAAGCGTTTACTATAAAGTAAAGATGGCGACAATCAAAGGAACGGAGCGAGACGCAAGGATTTTTGGCGGGATAGACGTCGATTTTGTATGCGATCCGTACACTTATCTTGTAGGCGGAGATATAGCTATAGAACCCGGATCCATAGAAAATCCGACACTGGTTATAAGCCATCCAGTATACAAAATAACTGGTGAGGGTATGTGTACGTTGACGGTGAACGGGAAGACAATGACGGCGAACGTTGGGCAAAATATCACGATAGATACGGATAGACAGGTGGCGTACAAGGACGATGGAACATCTCAGAATGCTGCGTTGACGGGGGATTATGAGGATATGTATTTGCAAGTTGGGAGCAACGCGGTATCCGTAACGGATGGATTTACGGTGAGTATATATCCGTCATGGAGGACGCTATGATACAGCTATATGTACAGGGGAATACAGACTATGAAAAGAACGGAGATTTAGTGCTTTTCCCGTCTCTATGCGAGATAACACAGATACTTAACGGCTCATGGATGCTGGAACTTGAGCTCCCAGTTGTTGGGAATAGCCATCTTTTGGTAAAAGAAAATTGCGTTATTTCCGCGCCTGCGCCGAACGGGACGACGCAGCTTTTCCGTATTTATGAAGTAGTCCGCAATGAGACATATATCATAGCCTATGCAATGCCCATATTCATGCAAGCCGCCTATGATTGCTTCTTGACGGACGTAAGACCGACAAATAAAACAGGCCAGCAGGCGCTGGATATACTCATGGCGGGGACACAATACAGCGGCACATCCGACATTACTTCCGTCAGCACGGCCTATTATATCAATAAAACGCTGATTGAGGCGCTACAATCCGACGATGATAACAGTTTTTTGAACCGCTGGGGCGGTGAAGTCTATTATAACAATTTTCATATTACTATAAACAAAAGAATCGGTGCCGATAACGGCATGAAAGCGAAATTCGGGTGGAATCTCGCGGGGATGCAGCAGCGGGTCAACATGCAAAACGTCGTGACTCGCATCGTCCCTATAGCATATAACGGGTACGGACTTCCGTCACCGGGCTATGTGGACAGCCCAAAGATCAACGATTATCCCTTTGTCCGCGTCCGAGTCATAAAGTATGACGACATACGTCTACAGGAAGACGTGACGGGGACAGATATGGAGGGATATGCGACACTTGCGGAGTTGCAACAGGCGTTGACGGAACGGGCGCAATCAGAATTTGAAGCCGGGATAGATCTGCCGGAGATATCGTACACAGTAAACATTGTTGATCTATCCAAGACAGAACAATACAAAAACGTATCTAATCTTGTGAAGGTAAATCTTGGCGATACGGTACACTGCGAAAACGAACGCCTGGGAATAGAGACAGAAGCACGCTGCACAGAGCTGATATGGGACTGTATCCATGAGCGAGTGAAAGAGCTAAAACTAGGACAGTACGAGGATTACTTTTCTAAGATCTCATCCGTCGTAAACTCAGTTTCTCAAGTTATAAATCAGGGCAGCAATACAGTAAAAGGAGAAGCGATCTATGGCATCATAGACGCGATGCAGGCGCAGCTTCGGTTACAGAATACGGCGGCGGAAAAATTGGATGTACGTGCGCTTTATATGGAAGATACTGATCCGACATCTCCGCTATACGGAGCAATGTCTATAGGAACTCAGGGTTTTCAGATCGCAAACTCCCGTCTGCCGGACAACTCAGACTGGGACTGGAAGACTTTCGGCACTGCAAAAGGCTTCGTGGCGGATTATCTGATAGGCGGCATCCTGGCATCGCAAAACTATCAGGAGGGCGTGCAGGGTTTTAAGATGAACCTGAACACAGGCGAGGCGGATATCCCATCGCTGGAAATCGACACAAGCCACCTACAGGTACAGATTACAGAACTGCAAGGCGATGTCGGCGGACTGCAGACGAGCATGACGGAAGTCCAAGGAGATATCACCGACATAAACGGCGATATCGGGAGCCTGCAAACAGACGTTGACGGAGTACAAAACGACGTAGACAGTCTACAGCAGACGACGACGCAGAAGTTTGCGACGATTGAGGCGGACGTTGACGGACTAACGACGACGGTTGGACAGGTGCAGACGTCCGTCACGAAGGCACAAAGTACAGCGGATGCGGCGCAGACAGCGGCGGGGAATGCGCAGAGCGCAGCCAATGCAGCACAGGACGACGTGGATGCACTGACTACGACGGTAAACACGCAGTTTACGCAGATCAATCAAACGACGGATAGCATATCGCAGACAGTCGGCAGCATCCAGCAGGTGACGGACGCGCAGAGCGAGTCTATATCGCAGCTCAATACGTCGATCAACAACGTGCCGGAATTGATCGAGAATGCATTGGATGAATCTGGCCTGACGGAGTTAAAGGCGCAGGTGTCGTCCATAGAGCAGGAAGCAGATCAGATCAGGATCGAGCTGACGGAAGTATCGCAGTATGGTGATACCGTGGAGCAGATCAATAGATTTTTCGATTTTCTACAATCCGGCCTGAAGATCGGCCTTGGCGGAAGTCCATTTTATACTTTGTTGAACGAGACGGAGCTAGGATTTTACGAGAATGGAAACCGCATCGCATATATCAGCAATAACAGCTTGTATATTTCATCGGCGCGGATCCAGAACGATCTGATCCTGGAGAATCCAGCGTCCGGCGACCTGGTGCGATGGTATGTAGATAGTGCGGGCTATGCATGCTTGCAATCTACGTCCGCATGACGGAGAAGGAAAGAAGGTGAAACATGGCTTTAAGCGGAACAATAAACGGTACTACATCGAATAGCGGCATAAAATCCCGCATTGAGTGGTCGGCAGTGCAGGATATCAACGCCAACACATCGACGATCACAGCGAAAGGTATACTGTACTGGACATCGAACCTGCAGACGTGGGGCACGGGAACATACCATATGTCCATAGACGGAGTACAGGGCAGCAACACAGTATACGCGGAGATATCGTACAATTCTAATACCGTCGTTATCACGTATACACGGACTGTATCACATAACGCTGACGGAACAAAATCGCTAGTCCTGGACTTCTCGGGCGGCATCAGCGGCACGACGCTGACCAGCATAGACTGTCAGGGGACGATCACGCTGGACACGATCCCGCGTGCATCCAGTTTTAGCATTCCTTCCTCCGTCAACATGGGAAGCAATTTATCCGTCAGCATCACGCGGGCATCATCGAGTTTCACGCACGATGTAAAACTGACGTTTAACGGCCAGACTGTGAGTGCGTCCAACGTCGGCACATCCGCCACGCTGGCGGTACCGATCGGCTGGGCATCGCGGATCCCGAACGCCACAAGCGGGACGGGCACAGTGACAGTGACGACGAAGAACGGCGGTACTACAATAGGAACCACATCTAAAAATATTTCTGTGGCGGTGCCGTCATCCGTAGTACCGACGCTGACGCTGGCAACGGCGCTAGTGACGGGGTACAGCGGGCTGTATCTGCAGGGTGTGAGTAAGTGCAAGCTGACCGGGACGGCGGCGGGAGTCTACGGATCCACGATCAAATCTATATCCTACAGTGGTGCCGGATATACAGGATCCGGAACGACGTACACGACGGGGGTTCTGAACGTCACGGGCGACATCACTTTTACTGCGACGGCGACGGATACGCGGGGCCGAACGGTGACAAAGCAAGCTAAGATCACCGTCATAGCCTACAACAAACCTAGCATATCCAACTACAGCGCGCAACGATGCAATAGCGGAGGAACTTTACAGGTTGACGGAACATATTTGTCCGTCAGAGCGACGTTTTCTTGCGCCAGCGTCAACGGCAAGAACGCCGTCAGCTGTAACGTCAGCTACAAGAAATCGACAGCCGGCGCATGGAGCGGCACGACGGCGCTAACGTCGAACACAGCTAAGGTGATAGGCGGCGGATCTATCACGTTAAACGAGTTTTGGCAGGTGCGGTTCGTCGTGCAGGACAGCGTCGGCGCATCACTAGGCCTGGCCGCTACGACGGTAACGGCGGATATACCCACGTCCGCATACAGAGCGGTTTTCGGCGAAGATCGGAGTGGGTTCGGTCAGTATCCGGAGGGTGCCGGAGCATGGTTCGCGTATCCGGTACATGCAGATAGTTTCATCGGCACACTGACGGGGAACGCAAGCACATCCAGCGAATCCACAAAGGTGGCCCGGCTGAACCAGATGCTGGAAGATTCCACGGCGAGCGGCTTGACGGCGCTAATGCAACGCAAGGTAGACTTGATCCGTCAGATCGCCAACGGGCAGGACGGCGTGTACTGCATCCATGCCGGATGGTCTGGGCATGAATGGGGGTTCACAATCGGCGCGCACTATGCCGGAGCAAATGTTACGGACGCTGTTTTCTTCCAGGGAGCGGAGATCGACACGATCCGAAAAAACGGGAACAACTACGGCGCAGTGCAAGTATATAAACCGTAGTTGTGACGGAGATATAAAAGGAGGTATATAATGCTAGAATTTAACATTTTGAAGGGCCAGTATCTGAATCGGCTAGACAAAAACGTCGTTTCGGCGGATACAACGGATCTAAAAGCGCAGTTTGAGCTGACGTCGGACTTCACGGGCACGATCACGGCCTGGTGGCGGAGATCGGACAAACCGGGCATTACATGGACGTCTACGCTGTCAGGGAATCAGTGTACGATCCCCGCTGAAACACTGTCTGCGGCGACGGATAATGTCATGTATGGCGAATACGATCATTTCGTATTTGTATCTATATCAGATACAGGACGGACTACATCGTCAGAATGCGAAATCAAGGTGAACAAATCTGCGTTTTCTACAAACGCCACGCCCGGCACAGGCGGCAGTCCGACGGCGTACGAGGAGCTTGTCGAGCAGTTCGATGAGCTGAAGGCGGAGAACGAGCAGTTCAAGACGGATATAACGGAGCAGCAAGAGACGTTCGAGAACACTGTGACGGAGAACGTGGACAACATCCGCTATGTCGTCGAGACCGAGACCGCCCCGCCGATCATCGAAGAAGCGTCCGGTGCGGAGATCACGCTGGAAGACAGCGCATACAGACAGGTGCGGGGGCTGAACCTATACGGCTATAGCAAGCAGGTGACGACGACGGGGGCGCAGCTGCTGGATTATAGCACATTGTCAGGAACACAAAATGGCATCACGCCTAGCATAGATGATGATAATTATATTGTTCTAAACGGAACAGCTACGGCAAATGCATTCATCTATGTTTTGTGTAACATTCCTTCTGGAACAAGTATGTTTATATCCGTCAACAATCCAGTTTTAAATAATAATATCTCCGTCTACATAAGAGACGAAGAATCAACCTATTCAAGTGAATATATCGCGCTAGATACTGCCAACAAGACACACGCGTTTGCATCTGTAAGTGTAGCGATATCTCGTTTTGCGATTCGTGTCGTTCAAGGTACAACGCTTACCAACTTCCGTCTACGTCCCATGCTCAACGCCGGCACATCCGCGCTCCCCTGGGAACCCTACTCCGGAGGCGTTGCATCTCCGTCACCGGACTGGGCGCAGCCGATTACGTCAGTAGGAGACGGAGGAAGCGTGACAGTGAACAGCGTGGGGGCGAATTTGTTCCCGGCTTTGGGTGTCCCAGACGTAACGTCTGGCGGTGCGACCGTTCGGAATAATAATGACGGATCCTTGACTATATCTGGGTCGGGCAACTTGACAGAAACTATATATAGTCCGAGCGATAATAGATTCAACCACGCGGAAACCGTCCAGAGACTTAAAGCAGGACAGTATATAATATCGGGAGCAGAACCAGGTTCCCCATATATTTTTGCATCATATCGAGAAAACTATGCTGAAGCTAACACCATAGCGTCATCTGAAAGTACTATCGAAATATCGCAAGATGCTTTGAATGATGTATCATCATTCATCGCATTCGGGCTTTATGGACGCTCCGGAGCTACCATCACTCAACAAACAGTATGGCCAATGTTTAATCGTGGTTCTACGCCCCTTCCCTGGCAACCCTACGCCGCCCCGTCCTCCGCACTGATCGCTCTGACGGACTCTCTGCGCGGCATCCCGGTCACATCCGGCGGCACGTATACGGACGACTCGGGCCAGCAGTGGATCGCGGACTATATCTATCGCCGTCAGACGGACGGAAAGTGGAGGCTATGGAGGAATTGCGGGAGAGTGGAGTATATCGGGGGCGATGACGAAAATTGGACTTACGAAGGCGCGTATTTCAGATTTACAACGTCTAGCGGAGTGTCAAACGCATTAGTGGTTGATGGCAGATCAATGGTAATATGCAATCGCGGATTATACCATCAGTCTGGAGTCGGAACCGGATACGCATTTATCGCCGGCGGTCCACGATTTTATTATTCCCCAGATTCCGGCATGGATAGCGTTGACGGCTTCAAAACCTGGCTCCAATCCAATCCGCTGGAAGTCGTCTATCAGCTCGCCACGCCGACCGTCGAAGAACTGCCGGAGAACGTGCAGACGGAGCTGAACGGGCTGTATACGTACAATCTGCATACGGATATGTGGAACAATGACGGAGCATATATGGGATTGAAGTATGTGGCGGACACAAAAACGTGGATCAACAACAAAATCGCCGGATTATCCACGGCGATGATCGAAAATCTGTAATGTGAATTTTATATGAATACGGAGGTAATGGATGATGTACGAGGTTTTTAAGAACGTGATTGAATCGGGAAATTTCAAGGTAAACGATCTGACAAACAAAATAGATACGTTGTGGGCTGAAGGAAGAATGTCGGACGATGAAAGGGCTGCGCTGATCGCATCCATGACGGATCATATCAATCCCGCCACAGAAGCGCCGGAGCTGGCACGGCAGATTTCTATGGTTGCTGAGCAAGTGGCGGAGATGAAAGATCAAATCGCCGCGCTGATAGCGGATGTGGCCACCCTTAAGAATCCAGAAGGAAGCGAAGAAGGAGGAGGGGAAGAAACTGAAAGTGATCCGTTTACGGGAAAGATTCCTGACTGGGAGCCGTGGGACGGAATTTCTGACAGGTATCAGCGTGGCGCAATCGTCCGTGAAAATGGCGAGTACTATGTAAACGTGCTGAGCGGGATGCAGAACACATGGCAACCGGGCACTGCCGGAGTAGATGATAGGTATTGGATAAAGCTGACTGCGGAGCAGGCGGGGCAGTATGTGGACAGCACGCTTACGATCGACGATGTGTTAGCAATGAAGACGGAGTAAAGGAAGGTACACGAGGGAATGGACGTTATTTTGCAGACATACTACATCCTGCTGCCTATCATCGCGACGGCCTTGATCGGCTGGGTAGGAGCGATGCTGAAGGGGCAGAAGAAGCGGGAGCAGGAACGCGTTAAGGCAGAGAAAGAAAAGGCGCACGCAGCGGAGAAAGACAGCAAGGCCGCAAGCACTGGTATTATGCTGGTGCTGCGGTACATGCTGAAACGGTATCACAGCGAATACATGCTGCAAGGAAAGATCACGTATGCGCAGTATCAGGACTGGCGAGACATTTTCGCGGCTTACTCCGCTCTTGGCGGCAACTCCATCGCTGTAGACTGGAACGATGATATCGAGGGGTTGGAGCGTACTGACTCCATTCCTTCCGCGTCGCCGTTCGAAGCGATGCTGCAGAAGAACTACGAGAAAGGAGGTGACGGAGATGAACGATAAGGTATACAATGTCCTGAAGTGGATTACGATGCTGGTACTGCCCGGCCTGGGCACGCTGTACTTCGCCCTGGCGAACATCTGGGGCCTGCCGTATGGCGAGGAAGTGACGGGAACGATCACGGCAGTTGTAACGTTCCTCGGCGCGGTGCTGGGCATCAGCACGGCAAAGTATAACAAAACGAAGAATAACAATGTGACGGAGGTAAAATAATATGGCATGTTTTGCGAGTAAAGTAGTGAATTGGGCGCTGGGAGAAGTAGGATATAAGGAAACGCCCGACAACGTGACAAAATACGCGGAGTACATCGACACTACATATCCGAACTTTTATAACGGCAAAAAGAACGGATATGACTGGTGTGATGTCTTTGTTGACTGCGGCTTTCTGCAGTGCTACGGATATGACGACGCTCTACGCCTGCTGTGCCAGCCAGAGCATAGCACCGGTGCCGGAGTTGGCTTCTCCGCAGATTTCTATAAGGCTAAGGGACAGTTCCACGATTCTCCGAAGGTTGGAGATCAGGTCTTCTTCTACAATCCCGCGACAGGGAGCAGAGAGCATACAGGGCTGGTTGTGGCTGTCGATGATGCGCAGGTCTTCACGGTCGAAGGAAACAGTGGAAACGCAGTAGCTAGACGGACATATGCCAGAACAGATAAAACGATCTACGGCTACGGCCGGCCAGCGTATGATGCGGAGGAAGAATCCGACATCGAGACGTATACCGTCAAGGCCGGAGACACGCTGAACGATATCGCCGCCAAGTACGGCACTACTGCGGATTATCTGGCGGAGTATAACGATATCCCAGACAAAAACAAAATTTATGTCGGGCAGGTCATCCTGATCCCCGCATTCCCGGAGGATCCAGAAGAGGCGGACGATACGGACAAGGTGCTGGCCCTGCAGACGGCGCTGAACGTGTCCGGCAGCGGCGAGTGGGACGAAGAGACGGAGAACGCCGTCGCGCGGAACGAAATCCAGCAGGGCGATAAGGGCATTGACGTCCGTCTGCTGCAGTGGCTGCTGGAAGCGAACGGATACACGCTGCCTGGATACGGAGATGATGGCATTGCCGGAGCAGAGACGATCAAGGCGGTAAAGGCGTTCCAGGCGGATGCCGGACTCAAGGAAGACGGCATCGTGGGTGTGAACACGTGGAAAGCGTTGTGCGGAGTAGAGTAGTAAATACTTGACATCTTGACGGAGATGTGGTATACTATATATGAATCTGGTTGTTGTTTTCATAGTGTCCTCCTTTCGAGAGGTGCCGGGGTGGTGTCCGGCAAAAAAGAGTAGCTCAAAACATCCGGCTGGGTGGAACCGGAAGAAGAGCGGCCCACGATCAGGGCATGGATGCGGGTGCAAATCCCGCCTCTTTTTTTACCATTTTTTCGCCATTTATCTTGACAGCCCTGGCGAGATATGATATAGTGATCTTGTCGATCAGGTTTTTCCGGCAAGTAGCCGAGGCTTTCTTGGAGTCCAATCGTTCCCGCAGCATCCTGGCGGAGCATTCCCCGTATAGCGGGGTTGATCCCGGATCCATGCCAGGGTTTCATCTGGTCGACGGTCACTTTCGTCCTGGATGGAAGTTGTGAGTAGAAACATATTGTTATGGTAAAGCACCGTAAACACGAAAAAGGCCCCCATTCGGGGGCTTTTTTCGTGTCGTTTTGCTTCATGCGTCCAGACCGCGTTCCGCGATCCACTTGTCGGCCAGCTCTTCGGCCTTCTTTTCCCAGATCGTATCATCGTTTAGCTCGCTCTCGAACAGGGTGAGATACTCGGTGTCGTGATCCTCGAAGGACCCGATCTCTTTTTCACACTTGGCTTCTGCGTCGTCCGCTTCTTCGCAGCGAACCCATACGCCGTTCCAGTTTACGATGTATCCGATGTCGTCCTTCTCTAAGAAGTTCCAGCTGCCGCTGATGTCGTCATAGATCTTTTTTACTAACTCTGTTCTTGTCATTTTCTTATCCTTTCTGGTTTGCGCTGTGTCCTTCAGCTGTGAGTAGGTTTTATCTCCGGGATCATCTCCCTTTGATGATTATAGTATAACATACTACTTGCAGTATGTCAAGCATTTTTTGAGAAATTTTTCAATTTTTTTCTGGATTTTCTCGCAGCCAGCGCACGGCTTCCTCTGTCTGCATCTGCTGTCGCGCCATCCGGCGGAAAGTCTCGGCTTTCCTCGGCTGTTCCTTCCACCATGCGATGATCTCTGCGTCTGAGTCATCCATCAGGCGGATGTTGATGTTGGTCGTATGCTTTTCGTTCCACTTCCTTTGCGGATCAAGTTTTCCCATCTTGCCTTCCTCACTTTCCAAAGATTTCTCCCAGCATTTTCTGCAAGGTATACGCTCGATCTCCCTCTATCATCTTTAGCTGATACAGCCCGTACAGTACGCCACTAGCGAACGCTAGCGCCTTTTCTTCTTTCGTTTTGTCCACTGCCTCAGATTTTCTGCTGTACGCGTCTTGGATCGCTTTCTTTGTGATGGCCACGATCTCAGGATTCTTTCCGCGCATCACATGATCAACCCGTCTGGCGTACTCTTCCAGCGTTGCTTCGTCAACAGCTTTTTCTTCCTTCTTTTCCAGTTCGGATTCTTCTATGACCTCGACGGTCTCGCCCTGTTCTTCGTCCGCATGTCCGTATACGTCCATCATGATCTCACGCGCCTGCGTCAGCATATCTTCCGATATCGTCCAGCATCTCTTGCTGGCGTTCCATCTTGCTCCGCCCAGCG
>ERZ1090867.215-NODE-215-length-27669-cov-15.785435_pt1 | contig 27669 bp, 22 predicted proteins | sample MGYA00478476_ERZ1090867 | MGnify/ENA primary metagenome ERZ1090867 (study PRJEB33644, sample SAMEA5815742) | chicken gut metagenome | biome: Chicken; feature: Gastrointestinal Tract; material: Caecum | place: Ireland | collected 2019-01-01 | study: A study of the... | reverse complement strand
ACAGCCTGACCGGCCTGCCCATGGGCGGCGGCAAGGGCGGTTCCGACTTCGACCCCCACGGCAAGTCCGATGCCGAAGTCATGCGTTTCTGCCAGAGCTTCATGACCGAGCTGTACCGCCACATTGGCCCCGATACCGACGTGCCCGCCGGTGACATCGGCGTAGGCGGCCGCGAAGTCGGCTACCTGTTCGGCCAGTACAAGCGCATCTGCAACGAATTCACCGGCGTGCTGACCGGCAAGGGCATTCCCTTCGGCGGTTCTCTCGCCCGTACCGAGGCTACCGGCTACGGCCTGTGCTACTTCGCCGACGAAATGCTCAAAGCCAACGGCAAGAGCTTCCAGGGCGCCAAGGTCGTTATCTCCGGCTCCGGCAACGTTGCCATCTACGCCAACCAGAAGGCTACCCAGCTGGGCGGCAAGGTCATCGCCATGAGCGATTCCAACGGCTACATCGTGGACGAGAACGGCATTGACTACAAGGTCATGAAGGAAATCAAGGAAGTCAAGCGCGCGCGCATCAAGACCTACCTGGATTACGTTCCCACCGCCAAGTACGTCGAGGGCAGCCAGGGCATCTGGACTGTCCCCTGCGACATCGCCCTGCCCTGTGCCACCCAGAACGAGCTGCCGCTGGAGGGCGCCAAGGCCCTGGTTGCCAACGGCTGCTACGCCGTGGCCGAAGGCGCCAACATGCCCTCCACCCCGGAGGCCATCGCCTACCTGCAGGCCAACAACGTTCTGTTTGCCCCTGCCAAGGCTTCCAACGCCGGCGGTGTCGCCACTTCCGGCCTGGAAATGAGCCAGAACTCCCTGCGCCTGGGCTGGACCTTCGAGGAAGTGGACGAGCGTCTGCACAACATCATGGTCAACATCTACAAGGCTGCTGCCGATGCTGCCGAGGAATACGGCTGCAAGGGCAACCTGGTGGCCGGCGCCAACATCGCGGGCTTCCTGAAGATCGCCTCCGCCATGATGAGCCAGGGCATCGTCTGATCCCCGTACATTCCCATACAAACCAACAGGCACCCGCCGCAAGGCGGGTGCCTGTTTTTTATTGCTGCAAAAATTCCCGGATCTCTTTTTCCACGGCGGCCACTTCCTCGGCAAAGGCCCGGGCCGATACCCGCAGCGCACCGTTGCCCAGCACAATGACCTGCTCGGCGCCGTCGCTGCTCACCACCCGGGTGCGGCGTTCCTTCGCCAGTTCGTGGGTGGCCCGCTCAATGTACATATCGGCGGTTTCGGCTTCCTTGGTGTAGACCACATACAGGTTGTGGTATTTTTCCACTTCCCGCGTGCCGCCCTTTACCTTGTAGGCGTCAAATACCAGGATGGGCACACACCGTTTATATCCGGCGTAATTGCACAGAATATCCATCAGACGGCGTCGGGCGGCATCCAGATTGCTCTCGGCGATGTGGTGCAGGTCCTCCCAGGCAAAAATCACGTTGTACCCGTCCACCAACAGGTAATCCGGTCCGGCAGGCCGGGGTTTGACCGGGGCGGGAGCGCTGGCGGGCACTGTGTGCAGGGCGGCACGGGCGGCCTTTTTGGCGTCGGTGCCGTTCTCGCCCCGGTGCCTGATTTTGCCATAGGTGCGCTCAAAGATGGCCAGGAGCTCCTTGTCCTGCTCCAGGGTCCCGCGGTAGGCATCCGCCCGGCGGCGCCGGGCGCTGTTCTCAGTTTCCTCGTCGGGGGCAGCGGGGCCGGCGGGGGCCAGCCGCCGGGCCAGACCGCTGTCCACATGGGCCTTGGCGGGTACCTCGTCCCACTTGACCACATACCCGGCCCCGTGGGAGCAGAACACCGAATCCGCAGGATTTTCCACATCGGCGTCGGCGTCGTACCCGGCTGCCGCAATGATTTCCTCGGCATTGTGGCAGGCATCGTACCCGGCGGGCAGCACCGTCCAGCGGCCCAGCCCGTGGGTGTAGGCTGCGATCTCCCGGGCGTACCCCCGGGAGGTGGCCACCGGCAGCCGCCCGGTCAGGCGGGCGGTGTCGCCCAGGGTTTCGGGCGGCTCAAAGCTGCCGCACATCCGCTGGATGTCCGCCATGGCCCGGCCGATGGTGTCGGCGGGCACTTCCAGCGTGAAATCATACCAGGGTTCCAGCAGCTGCACGCCGTTTTTGCTTTGGGCCGTCCGCAGGCCCTGCCGCACGGCGCGGTAGGTGGCCTGGCGGAAGTCGCCGCCCTCGGTGTGCTTCAGGTGGGCTTTGCCCGCCGCCAGGGTGATTTTTGCGTCGGTCAGCGGCGCGCCGGTCAGTACACCGGGATGGGTGCGCTCCGCCAGGTGGGTCAGGATCAGCCGCTGCCAGTTTTCCGCCAGAGTGTCCGGCGGGCAGTCCGCCGCCAGCTGCACGCCGCTGCCCCGGGCACCCGGTTCCAGCAGCAGATGTACTTCGGCGTAATGGCGCAGCGGCTCATAATGGCCGATGCCCTCCACCGCCGTGGTGATGGTTTCTTTATATAGAATACCGCCCTCGCTGAAAGTGACCTTCAGCCCGAACCGGCTTTCCAGCAGCGTCTGCAGAATCTCCAGCTGCACTTCGCCCATCAGCTGCACATGGACCTCGGCCAGGTCATCCCGCCAGGCTACGTGCAGCTGGGGGTCCTCGTCCTCCAGCGTCTGCAGGGCTTTCAGCAGGGTGTGGGGGTCGGCGTCGCAATCCGCCCGGTAGTTCAGCACCGGTTCCAGCAGCGGCGCTTCGGCATCCGCCTCGGCCCCCAGCCCCTGCCCCGGGCGGGTGGAGGAAGGCCCGGCCACCGCTACCACCATGCCGGGGACAGCGGTGTTCACCAGCCGGAACTTGCTGCCGTTGTACAGCCGCAGGGCATCCGCTTTCTCGCCCCCCGGCAATACGGCCTTGACCGGCAGTTCGCCGCCGGTCACTTTCAGCCAGCTCAGCCGGGTACCGGCGTCGTCCTGACTGATCTTGAAGATGCGTGCCCCGAACTCCGGCCACACCGGCGGCATCCGGGTCAGCGTCTGCAAGCCCTGCAGCAGCCGGTCCAGACCGTCCAGCCGCAGCGCCGCACCAAAAAAACAGGGGAATACCTGCCGCCGGGCAATCGCCGTCACCAGGGTGTCGGGCTGGGGGGCTCCGTCAGCCAGTACTTCCTCCATCAGCGGCTCACTGCACAGCGCCAGCGCCTCGGGGTCCGGCTGGCCGGTGAAATCCACACAGCCGTCCCCGAACCGCCCCCGCAATTCCCGCAGCCGTACGGCGGCATCGGCACCGGGCAAATCCATCTTGTTCACAAACACAAAGGTGGGCACCCGGTACCGGGCCAGCAGCTTCCACAGCGTTTCGGTGTGGGCCTGCACGCCGTCGGTTCCGCTGACCACCAGCACCGCATAGTCCAGCACCTGCAGGGCGCGCTCGGCTTCGGCGGAAAAATCCACGTGGCCCGGCGTATCCAGCAGCGTCAGCTCGGTTTCCTCGGCGCCGTCGGTGGCAGGCAGCGTCAGCACGGCCTGCTTGGCAAAAATCGTGATGCCCCGGGCGCGTTCCTGGCTGTCGGTATCCAGAAAAGCGTCCCGGTGATCCACCCGGCCCAGCTTGCGCAGCACGCCCGCGCGGTACAAAAGCCCTTCGGCCAGCGTGGTTTTGCCGCTGTCCACATGGGCCAGAAGCCCCACGACCAAACGTTTCATAACCATTCCCCTTTGTGCATAGTGCTACTATTGTACCTTTTTTGGCGCAAAATGTACAGCGCGGCTGTATATTTCAGAAAATTAGTAATAAATCCTAAATAGGGTCTTTACAAAGTAAAATAGTATGATATAATATAAGCACAGATCGGGAGCACGATCTGCTATGGAAAACTGATTTTTAAGAATACAGAGCAAACCCAAGGAGGCAAGCTATGGAACTGAAATATTTTATCTGTGAGCACTGCGGCAACATCATCACCATGGTGGAGGACAAAGGTGTCCCCGTATTCTGCTGCGGCCAGAAGATGACCCCGCTGGTGGCCGGCACCGTGGAAGCCGCCCATGAGAAGCACATCCCGGTCTACACCGTGGACAACGGCGTCGTGCATGTGACCGTTGGCAGCGTGGAGCACCCCATGCAGGATGCCCACTACATCCAGTGGATCTCGGTGCAGACCAAGCAGGGCAGCCAGATCAAGCATCTGCACCCCGGCGAGGCCCCCAAGGCGGATTTTGCCCTGACGGCCGGCGACGAAGTCGTGGCTGTTTACGCCTACTGCAACCTGCACGGTCTGTGGAAGGCCTGATTCCCTTCGCATTTTGAACTTTCACTATATAAAAAGGAGCGTTTTATCATGAAGAAGTATGTTTGCCCCTGCGGCTATGAGTACGATCCCGCCATCGGCGATCCTGACAACGGCATCGCCCCCGGCACTGCCTGGGAAGATGTCCCCGCCGATTGGGTCTGCCCCGTCTGCGGTCTGGGCAAGGATTCCTTCACCGAGGAATAACATAGCGTAAAAACCGGGGTGTCCCACACAGGGGCACCCCGGTTTTGTTGTGCCTGGCCGTTCCCGCGCCCCGCCGCGCGGGGCTTTTTATTTTTGGCACGGGGGAGAAAAACGTAAAAATATACAAAAACAGGTGTGAAACTTTGTGCAGGTGCACAAGAAAAGTATACATGAATTATTTTCACTTTACAAATTAGAAATGCTCAACTATAATCAAACAAGCGCTACAGATTGCGACGGAGCAATCCACAGCCCGGTCCGGTATGTTTCGGATCGGGCTGTGCTATTTGTCTAACGAGGGGGAGACGTCCATGCTGACACTGGATAAGATCTATCACGCCAAATTCATTCTCAAGCAGATCGCGCGCAAGACAGACCTCATTGCAGCGCCGCGGCTGTGCCCGGATACCGACCTGTACCTGAAAACCGAGAACCTGCAGGTGACCGGCAGTTTCAAGGTACGGGGAGCCTACTACAAGATCAGCCAGCTCACCGAGGAAGAGCGCGCCAAAGGCGTCATTGCCTGTTCGGCGGGCAACCACGCCCAGGGCGTGGCGCTGGCCGCCACCCGCATGGGTATCCGCAGCGTGGTCTGTATGCCGGACGGCGCCCCCATCATGAAGGTGGAAAGCACCAAGCGGCTGGGGGCCGAGGTGGAACTGGTCAAGGGCACCTACGATGATGCCCACGACCGGGCCGTGGAACTGCAGGAAGAAACGGGCATGACTTTCATCCATCCCTACGACGATGAACTGGTCATTGCGGGGCAGGGCACCATCGGTCTGGAAATTCTGGACCAGCTGCCCGATGTGGACGCGGTCATCGTGCCGGTGGGCGGCGGCGGACTGATCTCCGGTGTGGCCTTTGCCATCAAGAGCCTGCGCCCCGAGGTCAAGGTCTACGGTGTGCAGGCGACAGGGGCCCCCGGCATGGAGCGCGCCTACCACGCCCACCAGTACCAGACGCTGGAACGGGTGGACACCTTCGCCGACGGCATTGCCGTCAAGACCCCCGGCGAAACCACCTACCAGATGGTGGAAAACTACGTGGACGACATCGTCACCGTCAGCGAGGACGAGATCGCCGCGGCCATCCTCTCCCTGATGGAGAACCAGAAGCTGGTGGCCGAGGGCGCCGGTGCCACCCCGGTGGCGGCAGCCCTCTTCGGCAAGCTGCCGCTGGCGGGCAAAAAGGTGGTCTGCCTGATCTCCGGCGGCAACATTGATGTGAATATCCTCTCCCGGGTCATCACCCGCGGGCTCGTCATGAGCGGCCGCAAAGCCAACCTCATGATCGCCCTGGAGGACAAGCCCGGTCAGCTGACGCTGGTCAGCGATATTATTTCGGCCTGCGGTGCCAACGTGGTCAGCGTGCACCACGACCGTTCCGATACCAACATGGCCATTACCAGCTGCTTCCTCAAACTGGGGCTGGAAACCCGCAACGCCGCCCAGATCGAGGAAATCAAGGAAAAACTCACCGAAGCGGGGTTTGTGCTGGTCAGCGAGCGGGTTTGACCGCATAAAAAAGAGCAGGGACAAAGGTCCCTGCCCGGAAAATCTCCGTTACACTTTTACGCCGCCGGCCAGCATCTCGATGAACTGCTTGGCCACCCGGGGGCTGCGGCCCCCCGCCCGCAGGGCAAAGGCCGCCCCCTTGATGAACAGCTGGTCGCTGGGCATCTGCACGCCGTACTGGCGGGCCAGTTCCAGCAGAATGGCGTCGAACCGCTCCTTGTCCGGCTGCTGGAAAGTCACCGTCAGCCCAAAGCGGGCTGCCAGGCTCATGAGCTCCTGGCGGGTATCCGAAGCGTGCAGGTCGTCGCCGCTGCGGTCGGCCATGGATTCCTTCACCAGATGGCGGCGGTTGCTGGTGGCGTACACCGCCACGTTGTGGCTGCGGCCCCCCACGCTGCCTTCCAGAATGGCTTTCAGCGCCGCGAAGTTGTCGTCGTTGGCGGCAAAACTCAGGTCGTCGATGAAGAGGATGAATTTCAGCGGATTCTTCGCCAGATCGTCCATCAGGGCGGGAATCTGGTACAGCTGGTTCTTCTTCACTTCGATCAGCCGCAGGCCGTCGGGGGCAAACTCGTTGGCGATGGCCTTCACGGTGCTGGACTTGCCGGTGCCCGCGTCGCCGTAGAGCAGCACGTTGTTGGTGGGCTTGCCCTCCAGCAGCGCCCGGGTGTTGGCGATCACTTTCTCCCGCTCCCGCTCGTAGCCGGGCAGTTCGCTCAGCCGCTGGGGGTCGGGATACCGCACCGGAACCAGGTGCCCGTCCTCCAGCGTAAAGACGTGGTGCCGGGCAAAGATGCCGTAGCCTTTCTGGCCCACGGCTGCCCGCCGCGCTTCGTAGGCGGCATGGAAATCGGCGTCGGGGGTCACTTCCCACCGGGGCAGGTACTCCGGCGCGCCATGGCACAGATCATCCAGACCCGCCCGGCCCAGGGCCTGCAAAAAGTCCAGTTCGCTCACGAGAGCGGCTTCCAGCACCGGGCCTGCATCGCCCCCCGCCGCCGTGCGCAGACAGAGGTTTTCGTCCTCCAGCACGGCGTCCAGCAGGGCGTCGGTCCAGTTGGTGCCCCGGGCAAACAGCACCGCTTCAAAGGCGGCCACCGTGCCGCCCAGGTCACATTCCTCCGCGGCCAGTGCCGCACGCAGGGCGCGCAGCAGCCCGGTGTCCAGCAGATTGCGGAACACCACCAGGGCATCCAGACGCGCCAACCATTCCATACGTTGCATGATCCATCGATCCTTTCCCAAGAAAACTACTCTCAGTATAAACAGTGCCGCATAAAGTTGCAAGATTTTCACAAAAAAACTTGACAAACCGGAACAAGTGCGGTATAGTTTAACACAAATTCAGCAAATGCTTGGATGGGAACTAGTAACGTTCTGAACACAGCCAACAGAGAACTGCCGGTGGGTGCAAGGCAGCAGGGCAGGCGGAACGCGAACTGATCCCGGAGCAGATCCACTGAACGCTGCGGCCAGTAAGGGGATACGGGTGCACCCGTTACAGTGCAGGACTTTGTTGGAAGTCCGGTGAGTGGGGACGCATCGTCCCAATAAGAGTGGTACCGCAGAGCGCTTTTTACAGCCTTTGTCTCTTGGGTTCAAGGGGCAAAGGCTGTTTTTTTATTCCCGTTTGCGCACCCGTGCAGCCGGCGCAGAAGAAAGGAAGGAGAAGAAGCAAAATGAAACTCAACGGTTCGCAGATTTTTGTTGAGGTCCTGGCGGAGCAGGGGGTAGACACCCTGTTCGGCTACCCCGGCGGGGCCGTCCTCAACCTGTATGATGAATTGTATAAAAATTCGGACCGCATCCACACCGTGCTCACCGCCCATGAACAGGGCGCCTCCCACGCGGCGGACGGATACGCCCGGGCCACCGGCCGCACCGGCGTGGTGCTGGCCACCAGCGGCCCCGGCGCCACCAACCTGGTCACCGGCATTGCCACGGCCTATATGGACAGCGTGCCCATGGTCGCCTTCACCGGCAACGTGGCCACCACCCTGCTGGGGCGGGACTCCTTCCAGGAAGCCTACATCGAGGGCATCACGATGCCCATTACCAAGCACAACTACACGGTGCGCCGGGTGGAGGACCTGGCCGATACCATGCGGGCGGCCTTCCGTATCGCCCAGCAGGGCCGCAAAGGCCCGGTGCTGGTGGACATCCCCAAGGATGTGACCGCCGCCGTCTGCGAGTTCACCCCCAAGGCGCCGGAACTCATCCGCACCGTCACCCGCTACAACGAGGAGGACGTGAAAAAGGCTGCCGCCATGATCAACGCGGCCCAGCGCCCCATCGTCTACTTCGGCGGCGGCGTCCGCAGCGCGGCGGGCTGCCAGCCCCTGCGGGACCTGCTGGAAAAGACCGGCATGCCCGCCACCTACACCCTGATGGCTGCCGGTGTGCTCAGCTACGGCGAACCCCATAACCTGGGCCTGCTGGGTATGCACGGCTGCTACGCCGCCAACAAGGCCATTGACGAGGCCGACCTGGTCATCGCGGTGGGCACCCGGTTCAGCGACCGGGTGGCGCTGAACCCCGATACCTTCGCCAAGCGGGCCAAGATCATCCAGATCGACATCGACCCCAGCGAGCTGGGCAAGAACGTGGCGGTGGACCTGAGCCTGACCGGCGACGCCAGCTACATCCTGCAGGCCATCCTGCCCTATGTGGAAAAGACCGAGCACAAGCTGTGGATGGAACAGATCCGGGAATGGCAGAAAAACGACTACAAACCGGTGGACAGCGATACCGAACTGAAACCCCATCAGCTCATCGCCGAGATCTGCCGCCAGGCAGGCCCCGAGGCGGTCTACGTCACCGACGTGGGCCAGCACCAGATGTGGGCGGCCCAGTACCTGCACCACACCAAGAGCCGCGGCTTCCTCACCAGCGGCGGCCTGGGTACCATGGGCTTTGGCTACGGCGCCGCCATCGGCGCCCAGATGGCCCTGGGCCGGGATGCCCGGGTCATCATGCTCACGGGTGACGGCTCCTTCCACATGAACCTCAACGAAGGATGCACGGCGGTCAGCTACGGGCTGCCCATCATCACCGTCATCTTCAACAACCAGGTTCTGGGCATGGTCCGCCAGTGGCAGACGACTTTCTACGGCAAGCGCTACTCCGACACCGACCCCCACCGCCACACCGACTTTGTCAAACTGGCCGAGGGCTTCGGCGCCAAGGGCTACCGTGCCACCACCCCCGCGGAATTCAAGGCGGCTTTTGCCGACGCACTGAAGCAGCAGGGCCCCAGCTGGATCGACTGCCGCATCGGCAAGGACGAAAAGGTGCTGCCCATGATTCCCGGCGGCGGCGACGTGAACGACATCATCATGGAATGAGGTGAACCGGATGGATTCTATGCAGCAAAACAATACCAGCCAGCGCCGCGTCATCAGCCTGCTGGTGGACAACCAGAACGGTGTTCTGGCCCGGGTCGCCAGCCTGTTCTGCCGCCGGGGCTTCAACATCGACAGCCTGACGGTTTCGGCCACCAACGACCCCAAGATCAGCCGCATCACGGTGACGCTGCGGGGGGATGAACAGGCCCTCAGCCAGCTGATCCTGCAGACCGAGCGGCTGGAAGTCACCCGCCAGATCTTTGAACTCAACCCCGAAAAAAGCCTGCAGCGGGAACTGCTGCTGCTGAAAGTGGCCTGCAACAGCCAGAACCGCGCCGAACTGCGGGAGATTTCCACCGTCTACAAGGCAAAGATCATCGACCTGTCGCCCGACAGCATGGTCTTTGAACTCACCGGCAAGCCCGACAAGGTGGACGCCTTCCTGAATATGTTCAGCGGATACGAGATCCTGGAACTCTGCCGCACCGGCGTTACGGCGCTGGAGCGCGGCGGCAAACACCAGCACATGCAGAAGCCGGTGCAGGAGGTGGGCGAAGCCCAGCTGCCGCTGCCCGGCACCCGTTGCCCCCAGCCCTGAGGGGCCCCACAACATTGTTCCCCCTATAGAGGAATATAGAGAGATTATATAAAAAAGGAGATCATCACCATGGCTATCAACAAGTATTACGATTCCGACTGCAACCTCGGCATGCTCGACGGCAAGACCGTCGCCGTCATCGGCTTCGGCTCTCAGGGCCATGCCCACTCCGAAAACCTGGCTGAAAGCGGCGTCAACGTCGTGGTCGGCCTGCGCAAAGGTTCCGCCCACTGGGAAAAGGCCGCCAAGTTCGCCGAAACTCACCCCAACTTCCAGGTCATGGAAGTGGAAGAAGCCGCCAAGGCCGGCGACATCGTCATGATGCTGGTGCCCGATGAACTCTGCGCCGACATCTACAACCGCCAGGTGGCTCCCTATATGACCGAAGGCAAGGCCCTGGCCTTTGCCCATGGCTTCAACATCCACTTCAAGACCATCGTTCCCCCGAAGAACGTGGACGTCATCATGATCGCCCCCAAGGGCCCCGGCCACACCGTCCGCAGCCAGTATGTGGAAGGCCACGGCGTGCCCAGCCTGATCTGCGTGGAGCAGGACTACACCGGCAAGGCCAAGGACATCGCCCTGGCTTACGCTTCCGGCATCGGCGCCGGCCGTGCGGGCATCCTGGAAACTACCTTTAAAGAGGAAACCGAAACCGACCTCTTCGGCGAGCAGGCTGTGCTGTGCGGCGGTGTCTGCGAGCTCATCCACGCCGGTTTCGATACCCTGGTGGAAGCGGGCTATGCGCCTGAGATGGCCTACTTTGAAACCTGCCACGAGATGAAGCTCATCGTGGACCTCATCAACGAGGGCGGCTTCGACAAGATGCGCTACTCCATCTCCAACACCGCCGAGTACGGCGACTACCGCACCGGCAAGCGCCTGATCACCGAGGAGACCCGCAAGGAGATGAAGAAGGTCCTTACCGAGATCCAGGACGGCACCTTTGCCTCTGAGTTCCTGGCCGAGATGAGCCCCAACGGCGGCCGCAAGGTCCACTTCCTGGCCCAGCGCCGTATGCAGTCCGAGCACCTCATCGAGAAGGTGGGCAAGGAGCTGCGTCAGATGATGAGCTGGCTGAAGAAGTAATTCCGGCCGGAACATCCCAATCCAACGGAACGGAGAAAAGACCAATGAACAGCGATAACGTGAAAAAAGGCCCCGAACGGGCGCCCAACCGCAGCCTGTTCTACGCCCTGGGCTACACGCCGGAGGAACTGGACCGCCCGCTCATCGGCGTGGTGTCCGCCTACAGCGAGATCGTGCCCGGGCACATGAATCTGGATAAACTGGCGGATGCCGTCAAGGCCGGTGTGCGGATGGCCGGCGGCACCCCCATCCTGATCCCGGCCATCGGCGTCTGCGACGGCATCGCCATGGGCCATGTGGGCATGAAGTATTCCCTGGCCAGCCGGGAACTGATCTGCGACAGCGTGGAAACCATGTATATGGCCCACCAGCTGGACGGCCTGGTGCTGGTGCCCAACTGCGACAAGATCGTGCCCGGCATGGTGATGGCGGCCGTGCGCATGGATGTGCCCGCCGTGGTGTGTTCCGGCGGCCCCATGCTGGCGGGCCGCTACGGCGGCGAGGAAGTCAGCCTTTCCAAGATGTTCGAGGCGGTGGGCGCCTACAAAGCAGGCCTCATCAACGACGAACAGCTGGAGGACTGCACCTGCAACTGCTGCCCCGGCTGCGGTTCCTGCTCCGGTATGTATACCGCCAACAGCATGAACTGCCTGTGTGAAGCCATCGGCATTGCGCTGCCCGGCAACGGCACCATTCCCGCCGTCTACGCCAAGCGGCTGCAGCTGGCCAAACACGCCGGCATGGCCATCATGGACCTGGTGCGCCGTGGTGTGACGGCACGCCAGATCATCAACGAGCGCTCCATCCGCAACGCCCTGGCCTGCGATATGGCCCTGGGCTGCTCCACCAACACGGTGCTGCATCTGCTGGCCATCGCCCAGGAGGCGGGCGTGCCCATTGACCTGAAACTCTTCAACGAGGTCAGCGCCAAAACGCCCAACCTCTGCCACCTGGCCCCGGCGGGTCCCACCCACATGCCCGACCTCTACGAGGCCGGCGGCATCCCCGCCGTGCAGGCGGAACTGGCCAAGGCGGGCCTGCTGGACCTGGATGTGCCCACGGTCACCGGCAAGACGCTGGGGGAGAACATCGCGGGGGCAAAGATCCTCAACGAGAAGGCCATCCGGCCCATCACCAATCCCTACAGCCCCAACGGCGGGCTGCAGATCCTGTGGGGCAACATCGCCCCCGACGGCTGCGTGGTCAAGCGCAGCGCCGTGGCGCCCGAAATGCAGGTCCACAGCGGCCCGGCCCGGGTCTTCAACAGTGAGGAAACCGCCATTGCGGCCATTTACGCAGGGGAGATCCACCCCGGCGATGTGGTGGTCATCCGGTACGAAGGCCCCAAGGGCGGCCCCGGTATGCGGGAGATGCTCAACCCCACCAGCGCGCTGGCGGGCATGAAGCTGGACACCACCGTGGCCCTCATCACCGACGGACGCTTCTCCGGCGCCAGCCGCGGGGCAGCCATCGGTCACGTTTCTCCGGAGGCCGCTTCGGGCGGTCCCATCGGTTTGGTCGAAGAGGGAGATACCATCGAGATCGACATCCCCAACGCGTCGATCCACCTCGCCGTAGACGACGAGGAACTGGCCCGCCGCAAGGCGGCCTACGTCCAGCCGGAACCCAACATCAAGTCGGGCTGGCTGGCACGGTATGCACGGCTTGTTACCAGCGCCAACAAAGGTGCGGTGCTGGAATAAAAGCCGAAAATTGATCAAATACGCAGCGGTTGTGCGGCCGCTGCGTGTTTTTTGTGCAGAAAAATCGGGAGAAATTTCACAAAAGGGAATACCCACAGCCGTTCATACATGGTATAATCAAGACGAGTTTGAGAAACTGGAAAAGGGAAGAGGATACTATGCTTTCGTTACTGCTGCCGGTCATCTATCTGGCATTCATCAGTTTGGGCCTGCCCGACGGCTTGCTGGGCGCGGCCTGGCCCAGTATGTACAGCCAACTTGGCGCCGGTTTGTCCTGGGCCGGGGCGGTGTCCATGATCATTTCGGCGGGCACCATCGTGTCCAGCCTGGGCAGCGACTGGCTCAACAGCCGCCTGGGCACCGGCAAGGTCACCGCGGGCAGTGTGGCCCTCACGGCGGCGGCTTTGTTCGGCTTTTCCACCTGCACGGCTTTCTGGCAGCTCTGCCTGTGGGCGGTGCCCTACGGCCTGGGGGCCGGCAGCGTGGACGCAGCCCTCAACAACTATGTGGCCCTGCACTACAAAAGCCGCCACATGAGCTGGCTGCATTGTATGTGGGGCGTGGGCGCCAGCATCGGTCCCGTCATCATGGGCCGGGCGCTGGCGGCGGGCAGCTGGCAGGGCGGCTACCGCGTCATCTCGCTGCTGCAGATCGCGCTCACGGCGGTGCTGGTGTTCAGCCTGCCCCTGTGGAAGCGCCCCGATGAGGACGGCGCCGGGGCCGGTGTTACACCGGAGCACCGCAGCCTGCCCCAGCTGGTGCGCATCCCCGGCGTGCCGGAAGTCATGATCAGCTTTGCCTGCTATTCGGCGGTGGAGTGCACGGCCGGTATGTGGGCGGCCAGCTACTGCACGCTGGTGCGCGGCATCGACGCCGGTACCGCGGCGGGCTGGGCCAGCCTGTTCTATCTGGGCATCACGGTGGGGCGGTTCTTCTGCGGCTTCCTGACGATGAAATTCAACGACCAGCAGATGATCCGCGGCGGTCAGGCGGTCATTCTGCTGGGTCTGCTGCTGATCTTCCTGCCTGCGGGCAACACGCTGCTGTTTGCGGGGCTTATCATCGTGGGTCTGGGCTGCGCGCCCATCTATCCCAGCATCATCCACGAAACCCCCGCCAACTTCGGGCGCAACCTCAGTATGTCCATGACCGGTGTGCAGATGGCGGCTGCCTATGTGGGCACCACGCTGCTGCCGCCCTTCTTCGGCCTGCTGGCCCAGCATATCAGCATGACGCTGTTCCCGTGGTATCTGCTGGTGGCGCTCATCGTCATGACGGTTTCGTCGGAGGCAATGCACCGCAAGACGGCGGCCCACCGTGCGGCCAATCCCGGACTTTGAAAAGACAGGAAAACCCTGTGGAATAGAAATGTGTGTGAGGAGGTCCCCTATGCAGAAATGCAGTCTTTGCGGCGGCAAAGTCGTCAACGGGCGGTGTGAGGAATGCGGTTTGCCCATCCCGCCGGAGAATCGCTACACCCTGCGCAGCGAAACCGTACATACCCATAAGGTCAACGACGAAAAAGTCCTGCACCGGGTACGCCAGGCGCCGGGCAAAAAGCCGGTGTACACCTGCCCGGAGAAACCCCTGGCGCAGCGCCGGGCCGCGGACCGCTCCCGTCCGGGCAGCGACCCGCGCAAAAAGACGCTGGCGAACCTTACCTGGGGTATCATTGCGCTGGTGCTTATTCTGAATGTGCTGCCGTCGCTGCTGGTTTCCTGTTCGGTCTGAGCAGCCCCCTGCATTGCCGCCCGGTCCAAAGGGTCCGGGCGCTCTTTTGCGCCCTGCCGCGGCGCACCAATCTCCCGCACAGTAAGGAAGGATCTTGAATCATGGTTTTTAATTCTGCGCAGTTTTTGCTGTTTCTGCCGCTGGTGGTGCTGGCCTACTATCTGGTGCCGCGCAAGGGGCGGAACTTCTGGCTGCTGATCGCCAGCTATTTCTTCTATTTCTGCTGGCACCCCACCCATCTGCCGGTGCTCTGGTTCATCACGGCGGTGGCCTATGGCGGCGGCCGACTGCTGGCATCCCTCAAAACCCATCGGCGCCTGTGCCTGGGCGGGTTGATCGTGCTCTCCTTTGTGCCGCTCATCACCCTTAAATATCTGAACTTCCTTGTGGATTCCTGCCTGGTGGTGCTGGCGCATCTGGGCATCCAGATCGCGCCCCCGGGCTTTGCCTGGCTGCTGCCCATGGGCATTTCTTTCTATACGCTGCAGGCGGTGGGCTATCTTATCGACGTCTACCGCGGCGAAAAACCGGAAAAGAACCTGCTGCAGATGGCGCTGTTTGTGGCCTTCTTCCCCCAGCTGGTATCCGGCCCCATCAGCCGCGGCAAAAGCCTGCTGGCCCAGTTCCATGCGCCCCAAAAGCTGTAGTTTGACAATCTGCGCGACGGCGTGCTGCTGATGATCTGGGGCTACTTCCTCAAAGTTGTCATCGCCGACTGCGCCACGATTTTTGTGGATACCGTCTATAACCTGGAAAACGGCTTTGACGGCTGGTTCCTTATTGTGGGCACCATTCTCTTCGGCATCCAGCTGTACTGCGACTTCGGGGGCTGCACCACCATCGCTATGGGAGCGGCCAAGATGCTGGGCATCGATTTGATCGATAACTTCCAGGCGCCCTACCTTTCCCGCTCCAACGCCGAGTTCTGGCGCCGGTGGCATATCTCGCTGTCCACCTGGTTCCGGGATTACCTCTATATCCCCCTGGGCGGCAACCGCAAGGGCAAGGGCCGCAAATATTGCAATGTGCTCATCACCTTTGCGGTCAGCGGTCTGTGGCACGGCGCCCAGTGGAACTTTGTGTTCTGGGGCCTGCTCAACGGCCTGTACCAGGTCATCGGGGACTGGCTGCGCCCGGTGCGCCGCGCTTTGCTGCGGGTCACCGAACTGGATACCGATACTCTGGGCCACAAGGGTGCCCAGGTCTTCTGCACCTGGCTGTGTGTGAACCTGGCCTGGGTGTTTTTCCGGGCCGACCGGCTGATGGATTCTTTTGCCATCCTGCGCAGTATCTTCACGGCCAGCAATATTTACATCCTGTTCGACGGCTCGCTCTTCGGCTGCGGGCTGGACGAACCCAACTTCCTGTTGCTGCTGGTGTACATTGCCATCCTGTTTGTGGCGGACCTGTGCAAGTACAAAGGCATCAACATCCGGCAGGGCATCGCGCGGCAGAGCTGGCTGTGCCAGGTGCTGGTAGTGGCGGGCAGCGTGCTGGCCATTCTGCTGCTGGGTGTGTACGGCCCCGGATTCGAGGCTTCCGACTTTATCTATTCCCAATTCTGAGGAGGGCTTGTATCCATGACTGTCAAACAGATCGCGGCCAGCCTGCTGTGCCTGGTACTCATCCTGCTGGGCATCGTGGGGCTGGGCCATATCACCCGTCCCACCGGGGACGACGTTGCCATTGCGGGCATTGAGGCGTTCCATCAGCTGCCGGAAAATTCCGTCGATGTCATCGTCTACGGCTCCAGCCACGCCTGGCGCAACGTCAACGTGAATGCCATGTACGACAATTACGGCATCGGCGCCTACAACTACGGCTGCAACTGGCAGCGCTGGGACACCACCTGGCTGTTCTTCCATGATTCGCTGCGCACCCAGTCGCCCAAAGTGGTGCTGATCGAAACCTTCCATGTGAACAGCAACATCTTCGATGATGACATGGACGGCGAGGTGTACTACACCACGGCCATTCCCGATTCCCCCTACAAACGGGAATATCTGGATATGTGCTTTGAGGGGGACATCGGGCGGTATCTTTCCTACTATATCCCGCTGGTGGCCTACCATGAAAACAAGACTCTGCTCACGGCGGATAACTTCACCGATACCAGCAACACGGTGGATTTTCTGGACACCAAGGGCTTCTATCCCCGGGACGGCCAGTTCGTGGCCGATGTGAAGGACTGGACCCAGATGGAAAAGTGGATCATCGGCGACCGTTCGCTGGAAATGATGGACGACATCGTGAACACCTGCCATGAGCGGGGCATCGAGGTGGTCTTTTTCACGGCACCCTGGTCCACCGAGGAGTTCCAGTACTTTGACGTGATGCAGCAGTATGCCGACGAGCATGGCTGCGCCTACATCAATATGTTTGAGCACATGGCCGATGCGGGCATCAGCGAGGAGACCGACTTCTGCGACCCGCACCACCTGAACATTTCCGGCGCCACCAAGATGGCCAACTATCTGGGCGCCTACCTGAAAGAGCACTATGACCTTACCGACTGGCGCACGGTGCCCGGCAATATGTGGGAAAACCACGCCTGAACCCAAAAAAAGCGGACGGCTTTGCAGCCGTCCGCTTTTGTATGCAAACCATCAGTTCAGCGTCTTGCCAAAGAATTCCAGCTCGGGGCGGATCACGCCCATCAGTGCGTCGAACTGGTCGGGGGTCAGGCTCTGGGCGCCGTCGCTCTTGGCCCGGGCCGGGTCGTTGTGGGTTTCGATCATCAGGCCGTCCGCTCCGGCGGCCACGGCAGCCTGGGCCAGCGCCGGCACCATAAAGGCGATGCCCGCCGCATGGCTGGGGTCGATGACCACCGGCAGATGGGTCATCTTTTTCAGCATGGGAATGGCGGAAATGTCCAGGGTGTTGCGCATACTGGTTTCAAAAGTGCGGATGCCCCGCTCGCAGAGTACCACGTTGGGGTTGCCCTCGGCCATGATGTACTCGGCGCTCATCACCAGTTCTTCCAGCGTGGAGGAAAGCCCGCGCTTGAGCAGCACCGGGATGTTCAGCTTGCCCACGGCTTTAAGCAGTTCAAAGTTCTGCATATTGCGGGCGCCGATCTGGATCATGTCCACCCCGGCATCCAGAAACAGGGGAATGTGCTCGTTGTTCATCAGCTCGGTGACGATGGGCTGCCCCGTCACGGCCCGGGCTTCCTGCAGCAGTTCCAGTCCTTCGGCCCGCAGCCCCTGGAAGCTGTAGGGGCTGGTCCGGGGCTTGAAAGCACCGCCCCGCAGGATGCTGGCCCCGGCGGCCTGCACCCGTTTGGCAATGCCGATGATCTGGTCCCGGCCCTCCACGCTGCAGGGACCGCTCATCACCGCAAAATAGCCGCCGCCGATCTTGTGCCCGCCCACATCCACGATGGTATCGTCAGGGTGGAACTTGCGGTTGGCCTTCTTGTAAGGTTCGCTGACCCGGCGGCAGGTGTCCACCACGGGGTTGGCCAGCACCCAGCTTTCGGCCAGGGCTTTGGTATCGCCGATGAGGCCCAGAATGTGGGTGTCATGGCCGGTGGAATCGTTGATCTCAAAACCCATGCCGCGCAGTTCGGCGCAGAAACTGGCAACCTGGTCGGCGGGGGCGTTCTGTTTTAATACGATGATCATGGTGGCTTCTCCTGTTGTCTGTTTTTTTGTTGATACCGGGATTTTAACACTTTAAAGCATTAAAGTCAAGCCCTCTTGCAGAAAAAAGGGCGTCGGCTTATAATAAGGGCCGAACAGAGTTTGCAAAAGAGGGATTCTTTATGGGAAAAGAAGCAAAAACCAACGCGATGCGTATGCTGGAGCGGGCCAAAATCAGCTATACGGCCCACGAATACCCCCACGAGGAGGGCCAGGCAGTGGATGGCGCCACGGTGGCGCAGCTCACCGGCCAGGACCCGGCCCGGGTGTTCAAGACGCTGGTCACCCAGGGGGCGGACCGCAACTACTATGTGTTTGTGGTGCCGGTACTGGCGGAACTGGACCTGAAAAAAGCCGCCAAGGCCGCCGGTGTCAAGAGCGTGGCCATGATCCATGTGGCGGACATCAACAAGGTCACGGGGTACATCCGGGGCGGCTGCAGCCCGGTGGGCATGAAAAAGCAGTACGTCACGGTCTTTGACGAAAGCTGCCTGGCCCAGCCCACCATGCTGGTTTCGGGCGGGCGCATCGGCACCCAGATCGAGTGCGCCCCCGCGGACCTCATCAAGGCCTCCCGGGGCAAAACGGCGGCCATCACCCAGGAGCACGCCCAATGATGCGGCTGGACAAGTACCTGTCGGAGCGCACGGGCATGACCCGCAGCGAGAGCCGAAAGGCCATCACCAAGGGCCGGGTGGCGGTGAACGGGGCGGTCTGCCGCAAGGCCGATACTCAGGTGGCCGAGGACGCCGCCGTGGCGGTGGATGGCACCCCGCTGGCCGGTGCCTACCAGAAATATGTCTATATCATGCTGAACAAACCGGAGGGCATTGTCAGCGCCAGCCGGGATAAGCGGGATACCACGGTGGTGGACCTGGTGGCAGCGGATTTCCCCCGGCGGGCACTGTTCCCGGCGGGGCGGCTGGACAAAACCAGTACCGGTTTTGTGCTGCTCACCGATGACGGCGCTTTGGCCCACGACCTGCTCTCCCTGGCGCACCATGTGGACAAGGAGTATCTCGTCACCCTGGACACCCCGCTGACCGACACCATGCGGGCGGGCTTTGCCGCGGGCGTGACGCTGGCCGACGGCGAAACCATGGCCCCGGCGGAAGCCGAACCGGCGGGGGAGGACCCCTGCGTGGTAAAAGTCACCCTGCACCAGGGGGTCTACCACCAGATCAAACGGATGTTCGGCGTTTACGGCGCAGGGGTCAACGCCCTGCACCGCTATGCCATCGGCGGCGTGGCCCTGGACCCGGCCCTGGCGCCCGGTCAGTGGCGGGAACTCACCGCCGAAGAACTGGCCCTTCTGCAAAACCGATAAACCAACCGGAGGCACCCCACAAGCGGGATGCCTCCGGTTTTTTATGGCTGTTTTTGCTTCATGTACGTCTGCAAAATCTCCCGCTCACAGAAGGGGAGCATTTCATCCCCCCGCTGCAGGGTGGTTTCGTGGCCTTTGCCGATGACCGCCACAATGTCCCCGGGGCCGGCGTGGTCCAACGCATAGTACAGCGCCTGCCGCCGGTCGGGAATCTCCACAAAGGGGGTGTCGGGATTGCCCCGGCGCAGCCCCGTGCGGATGTCCGCCAGAATATCCGCCAGCGGCTCCCCGCGGCTGTTGTCCTCGGTGACGATGCAGAGATCCGCCAGCCGGGCGCAGGCTTCCCCCATGCCAAATCGCCGTACCCGGCTGCGTCCGCCGCCGCAGCCGAACACCACGATAAGCCGCGCCGGTTGGTAGGCCCGCAGGGCGGTGAGCAGATTTTCGGCAGCGGCTTCGTTGTGGGCGTAGTCCAGCACCACGGTGAAGGGGGCGTCCAGCGGTACCGGCTCCACCCGGCCTTCCACCACGGCGGTGCGCAGCCCGGTCTGCACGGCGGTTCCGGGCAGGTGCAGCACATCCGCCGCCGCGATGGCCGCCAGGGCGTTGCAGACGCTGAACCGCCCCGGCATGGCCACCTGGAAGGCCCGGGGGATGCCATCGGGACCGGTGGCGGTGAATGCCACCCCCAGCATCCCCGGCTGCCGCAGCAGGGCAAAATCGGGGGCTGCGCGCCAGTCGGCGGCCCGGTCGATGCCGTAGCGTACCACCCGGCAGGTGTGCTGGGTCAGGATGGCTTCGGTCTGCGGGTCGTCGCCGTTGACGATGCCCACCCGGCAGCGCCGGAACAGCACGCTTTTCCAGGCGCGGTATTCGGCAAAGCTGGCGTGCTCGCCGGGGCCGATGTGGTCGGGGGAAAGATTGGTGAATATCCCGATGTCGTACCGGATGCCGGTGACCCGGTCCATTTTCAGCCCCAGGCTGGAAACCTCCATCACGCAGGCGTCACACCCGGCGTCCGCCATCTGCCGCAGCAGCCGCTGCAGGTCGCTGCTCTCGGGTGTTGTGTGGTCCAGCGCCTGCCGGAATCCCGGCCAGCAAACCCCGTTGGTGCCGATGAGCCCTACCCTGCGCCCCGCCGCCGTCAGCACTGCCGCGATCAGGTGGGCGGTGGTGGTCTTGCCCTTGGTGCCGGTAATGCCGATCATCGTCAGCCGTTTGGCAGGCTCGCCATAGAACCGGATGGCCAGCTGGGCCAGAGCACGGCGGCTGTGGGTCACCTGCACCACGGGCAAATCTTCGGGCAGACCGGCAACGGGCCGCTCGCAGACAATGCCCGCCGCGCCCGCTGCGGCGGCCTGCCGGGCAAAGTCGTGGCCGTCGGTGTGCAGGCCGGGCAGGCAGACAAACAATGCCCCCGGCGTCACGGCGCGGGAATCATAACACAGGCTGCGTACCTCGGTGCGGGCGTCGCCCTGCAGCAGTACGCCGTCGGTGGCTTGCAAAAGCTCACATAAATTCATGCCGCATCACTCCCAAAAAACTGCTCATACCAAACCAGAAAGCAGTAGATGCAAAAGATCTGCCGCCAGTTATCCTGCCGGCGCCGCAAGTGCCGGTCTAACAGTATATGCAGCTGCCGTACCTGAAAGAAGCGCGCCGCCGCGGGGCTGTCGAACATTGCCCGCACCCGGGCGGCGTACACGGGGTCCCGCAGCCAGTCCCGCACCGGAACCGGGAAACCCCGTTTCTTCCGCTGGGCGCTGGGCAGGGGCAGATGCCGGGCCGCCGCCGCCCGCAGGGCTTTCTTGGTCTGGCGGGCGTCCGCCTTGGCATCAGGCGGCAGGCGCCGGGCCAGGGCAAACACCTCCCGGTCCAGGAAGGGCACCCGCAGTTCCAGGCTGTGGGCCATGCTCATCTTGTCGGCTTTGAGCAGAATATCCCCGGCCAGCCACAGGTGCAGGTCGCACCACTGCATCCGGGTCACCGGGTCCAGCCCGGTGCTGGACTGCCAGTAAGGCCGGGCCAGGTCAAAGGGCAGGGCGGTGCGGTAATCGTGGCGCAGCAGCCTGCGCTTCTGCCGCTCGGTAAAGAGGGCCGTGTTGCCGTAGTACCGCTCATCCAACGGCCGTGCCCGCCGTACCAGAAAATTCACCCCCGGCACCGCGGGCAGCCGCTGGGCCATCGCCCCCAGCGCCCGCCGCAGCCCGGCGGGCAGGCGGTCGTACCAGCAGGCCGTGAAAGGCTCCTTGTAGATGTTGTACCCGGCAAAAAATTCGTCGGCCCCCTCGCCCGAAAGGCAGACTTTCACATCCTTGGCCGCTTCGCCGTTCAAAAAATACAGCGCTACCGCCGCCGCGTCGGCCAGCGGTTCGTCCATGTGGTACTGCACGGCGGGAATGGCGTCCCAGAATTCCTCCGGGGTAATGCGCCGCACCCGGCTGCGGATGCCCAATACCCGGGCCAGTTGGGCGGCTTCCTCGGCCTCGTCGTAACCGGCCTCGGCATAACCGATGGTGTAACACCGGGCCGGGCGGGCCAGCGAGGCGATATAGGCGGAATCCACCCCGCCCGAAAGAAACCCCGCCACCTCCACGTCGGCGATTTTATGGGCGGCGACGCTGTCCTGCATGGTTTCGTCGATGGCTTGCGCCCAGTCGGTGGGGGAAAGCTCCGGTGTGAATTCCGCCTGCCACCAGCGCTCCACCCGCAGACCGCCGGCATCCAGCGTCAGGCAGTGGGCGGGCAGCAGCTTTTTCACGCCCCGGAAAAAGGTTTCCTCCCCCGGTGAATACTGAAAACTCAGATACAGTTCCAGCTGGCTTTCGTTGAGCCGTTTCTCAAAGACCGGGTGGTCCAGGAAGGCTTTGATCTCGCTGGCAAACAGCAGCGTGCCGTCGGGGGCTTCGTAATAATACAGCGGCTTGATGCCAAAGGGGTCCCGGGCGCAGAACAGCGTTTCGGTCTGCCGGTCCCACAGGGCAAAGGCAAACATCCCCCGCAGCCGGGGCAAAAGGTCACGGCCCCATTCCTCCCAGCCGTGAAGCAGCACCTCGGTGTCCGACCGGGTGGCAAAGGTGTGCCCGGCGGCGGTCAGCTCCTCGGTCAGCGCCTGATAGTTGTAGATTTCCCCGTTGAAAACGACGACGAACCGCCCATCCTCGTTGAACATGGGCTGGGGGCCGCCGTCCAGATCAATGATCGCCAGCCGCCGGTGCCCCAGAGCAGCCCGCCCCTCCACAAAAACGCCCTGGCCGTCCGGTCCGCGGTGGGCAATGCGCGAAAGCATCCCCTGCAGCACGGTTCCTGACGCTTCCCCCCGGGCGTTGATAAATCCCGCAATTCCACACATTCGGTGTCCCTCATTTCCCCTGAACTGCTTTATAGTATGCGCAAAAATGCCCCGGCAACCACGGGTTGCCGGTTTGGCAAGGGGGCTTGCTGGTGTTTTGGCAGGGCGTATGCTACAATGAAGGCAAAGAAAGGGGGCGCTGAGGATGACGTTGGGTGAAAACATCCAGGCGGCGCGCAAGAATAAGGGACTCAGCCAGGAAGCGCTGGCGGAGCAGGTGGGCGTCAGCCGCCAGGCCCTGGGCAAGTGGGAGAAGGACACCGCCCTGCCCAGCCTGGACAATCTCCGGGCGCTGGCCGCTGTGCTGGACGTCAGCGTGGATGCCCTGCTGGGAACGGCGCAGCCCGACGGCACCCCGGAACCCACCCTGACGCTGGACAATCTGCGGGCGCTGCTGGATGCCCGGGACATAGAAAAACAACGCCGGACCCGGCTCTGGGGCGGTGCGGCGCTGGGCGTAGCCGCGGTGCTTGTGTGTGTACTGGCGGGCGTGGCGTACCAGTACGACCGCCAGGTGCAGGCTTTGCGGCAGAGCTATGCCATGATGCAGGATAATTTTTCCGCTACCCAGAGTGAACTGTCGGCCCAGATCGAGGAACTGCAGGCGGCGGTGCGCCAGGGGGAAGCCACCGTGCTGGACTGGAACTGGCAGCCCACCGGCAGGGTGGTCCATGATCTGGACGGCTCCTGGGTGCCGGTCTGCGTGGCGGTCACCCCCCGCACCGCTACCGACGGCATGACCGGCCAGCTGGTGGTGGTCCACCGGGGCGGCCGGTACGACGGCACCACCGAACTGGTGGAGATGACCCAGGGGGCCGACGGCGTCTACCGCGTGGAAAGCGGCCTGATTTTCTGTGTGGGAGAAACCGTGGACCTTTCGGTGCAGTGGAAAACCGCGGCCGGCACCGCCACCAACGAAACTTTGGGCACGGTGGACTGCAGCGAGGAAACTTTCCGCCCGATGTTTCTATGGAGCGGTTCCGGTACCAGCCTCGCCTATGGGTACCGCACCACCCAGACAGCCCAGGGACAGACGATGCTCACCCTGACCAGTTACCCGGTGGAGCTGGAGATCGACTGCCCTGCCTGGATGGAGGTACAGTCGGTGGAAGTGGACCTGCGGCTGGACGGTGCGGCCGGGGAACCGGCAGCCACCGCTGTGCTGGAATGCAGGGGCTGGAGTGAAAGCGGCGACCGCTACACGGCGGTGTGGGACGGAAACTTCTGGAGCGAAGAAAGCCAGGACGGCTGGCCCTACAAGGGCGGTACGGTGGACTTTGTGGTCCGCCTGACCGATGCCGGCGGCAACGTCTGGACCAATACCCGCCCCCTATCAGAAAAAACGTAGAATCTGAAAAAAACCAAAGACCCCGGCGCATAGCCAAGCCCTTTTGTCATACACTAAGACAGGGGGTGGTGGCTGTGGCCGGGGTCTTGCCTGTTCTGCTGGGCGGCGATGCCAATGTGTACGGCATGGCGCGCAGCTTTTACGAGGCGTACGGGATGCACAGCGTGGCGGTCTGCAAGCGGACACTGCCCGCCCTGGCCCACAGCCGCCTGGTGAAGGTAGCGGTGGAACATCCGCGTCTTGAGGAGGATGGGGTGTTCACCGCCGTGCTCACGGCGCTGGCCAAGGCCCACCCGGACAAAACCTGCCTGCTCATCTCCTGCGCCGATGGCTACACCATGCAGCTGGCCCGCTGCCGGGAAGCACTGGCGCCTTACTACCGGTTTGCCTGCCCGGGCCCGGCGGTGGTGCAGTCCCTGGGTACCAAGGAGGGCTTTGCGGAAGTCTGTGCGGCCCACGGGCTGCGCACCCCCAAAAGCGTTACGCTGCCCGTCGGCGGAGCGCTGCCGGAACTGCCCTTCGGGTGGCCAATCATCGTCAAGCCGGCGGATTCCCCGGCCTACTGGAACTGCCGCTTCCCCGGCAAGCGCAAGGTCTACCTGACCCACAGCAGGGCGGAACTGGAAAACGTGGTGGCTACCGTCGCCCAGGGTGGTTACCGGGGGGCGCTGCTGCTGCAGGAGTACATCCCCGGCCCCGACACGGCCCTGGGGGTCGTCAACGCCTACTGTGCCCGGGACGGCAGTGTGCCCTGGATCGTTCAGGGGCAGGTGCTTTTGCAGGAACGCACCCCCGAAGGCGTGGGCAACTACGGGGCCATCCTTACAGAACCGCCCCGGCAGGATGCCGCCCTTCTCACAGCGCTGGCGGAACTTTTGCGCCAAAGCGGCTGGCGGGGGTACGCCAATTTTGATTTGAAATACGACCCGCAGGGCGAACCCGTTCTGTTTGAGATGAATCCCCGCCAGGGGCGGGCGTCCTATTTTTGTACGGCGGCGGGGGCGAACCTGGCCCGTCCGCTGGTGGAGGATCTGGTGGAGCGCACAGCCATTGCGCCGCCTGTGCTGCGCCCGTCGGTGTGGTACACGGCGCCCTGGGGTGTGGTGCGGCGCTATTGCCCGGATCGGCACCTTCTGCGGCGGGCGGCTTCGCTGCGGCGCCGGGGGCGCGGGCGGTGCCAGCTGCTGGCCCCGGGGGAAGGTCCTGCCCGGCGGGTGTGGTTCTGGCTGCGGCAGGGGGCGTACTGGCGCAAAATGTATCGGCAGGGCGGGTAAAGCCCTGCTTTTGATAGGGGAAAGGAGGCCCGCCATGTGCGGCATTGTCGGCTTTACCGAAGCACACCATGACCCCGCCGAAGCCCGCCGTACCGTGCAGGCCATGGCGGCCCTGATCCGGCATCGTGGCCCCGACGGCGAGGGCATCTATGCGGACGACCGGGCGGCGCTGGGCCATCGGCGGCTGTCCATCATCGACCTGGACGGCGGCGGCCAGCCCATGTTCAACGAGGACGGCAGCCTGGTGGTGGTGTTCAACGGCGAGATCTACAACTATCAGGAACTGGCACGGCAGCTTTCGGCGGCGGGGCATACCTTTGCCACCCGTTCCGATACCGAGGTGCTGCTCCATGGCTGGGAGCAGTGGGGCAAGGCGCTGCCCGGCAAACTGCGGGGGATGTTTGCCTTCGTGCTGTGGGACCGCAATACCGGGACCCTCTTCGGCGCCCGGGACCTCTTCGGCATCAAGCCGCTGTACTATTACCGCCGGGGAGAATTGCTGCTTTTCGCCAGCGAGATCAAGGCCTTTCTGGCCCATCCGGGGTTTGTGAAGCGGTTCAACGAGGACCGCCTGCCCGACTACCTGAGCACCGAGTACCTGCCCGGGGACGAAACGCTGTTCACTGGTGTGTATGAGCTGCTGCCGGGGCACAGCTTCACCTGGCAGGAGGGGCGGCTCACCCGGGAGCGCTACGGCAAGATCCGCTACCGCATCCGGGAGGGGCGCAGCCTGGACGAGTGGGCCGGGCGCATCGACAAGGCCTTTACCGACAGCGTGGCCGCCCACAAGATCGCCGATGTGGAGGTGGGATGTTTTCTGTCGGGCGGGGTGGATTCCAGCCTCACGGCCTGCAAGGCAGCCCGGCAGCAAAAAAATCTGCAATGCTTTTCGGTGGGCTATGCCGAGGAAGCCTACTCCGAATTGCCCGCGGCCCGGCAGGCCGCCGAAGCCCTGGGCGTGCCCTGTACCGAAACTACCGTCAGCGCCGGGGAGTTTTTTGCCGCCAACCGGGCCATCCAGTGGTACCTCGACGAACCCATGCCCAACCCGGCGGAAGTGCCGCTGTATTTTCTCTGCAAAAGCGCCCGCCAGCGGGTGAAAGTCGTGCTCTCGGGGGAGGGGGCCGACGAACTGTTCGGCGGCTATCCCCTTTACTGCCAGGGCGTGCACATGGCTGCCTGGCAGCACCTGCCCAAAGGCGTGCGGCGGGCCCTGGCCCGGCTGGCGCCGGGCTGCGGCTTTTTGCGGCGCGGCGCCCAGAGCCGCTGGCAGCGCTGCGCCCGGGCCAACTATGTCTTTGCCGACCCGGCGGAACGGGACCGCTATCTCAAACGGAAGTATTCCTCCCAGACGCCGGCCCAGCGGTTCAAACCCTATTTTGACAAGGTGCGCGGCCTGGATGAAGCCACCGCCCTGCAGTGGGTGGACCTGCACACCTGGCTGCCCCGGGACATTCTGCGCAAGGCCGACCGCATGAGCATGGCCCACAGCCTGGAACTGCGGGTGCCGTTCCTCGACCGGGCGGTGCTGGCCGTGGCCATGGAACTGCCCCGGGCCGACCGCTGCACCCGCCGCAAAACCAAGGTGGCGCTGCGTGCCGCCGCGGCCCGCAGCCTGCCGCCGGAACTGGCGGGGCGCAAAAAGCGGGGGTTCCCGGTGCCGCTGGCCGACTGGCTGCGGCAGGACACCTACTATACCATGGTGCGGGAAAAATTTGTCGGCCCGGTGGCCGAGCGCTTTTTCGATACCCGGGCGCTGTGCGACCTGCTGGAAGCCCACCGCACCGGCAAGGTCAACGCCATGACCAAAATCTGGAGCTTTTACTGCTTTATTGTGTGGTACGAACTCTACTTTGTGGAGCCGCTGCCGCCAGAATTTTGAAAAAAATTGCAAAAATCCTGCCGAACCCCCTTGACGAGCACCGGTTTGTTTGTTATAATAACCCTCGCAGCATGCCCCTATGGGCACGAACCATGTGCGCCCGTAGCTCAGGTGGATAGAGCAACTGCCTTCTAAGCAGTGGGCCAGGGGTTCGAGTCCCTTCGGGCGCATTTCGTGGTGCCTATGGCGCAGTTGGTTAGCGCGCCAGATTGTGGCTCTGGAGGCCGAGAGTTCGAATCTCTCTAGGCACCCCACCAAAGACCGTGTAGGCCCGTCCCGCACGGTCTTTTCTTTTTCTGGGCCGTCGCCAAGCGGTAAGGCAGAGGACTTTGACTCCTCCATCCGTCGGTTCAAATCCGGCCGGCCCAACCAAAACAGCGTTGCGCTTTGCGCAGCGCTGTTTTTCTTT
>ERZ1090867.207-NODE-207-length-28109-cov-18.423968_pt1 | contig 28109 bp, 49 predicted proteins | sample MGYA00478476_ERZ1090867 | MGnify/ENA primary metagenome ERZ1090867 (study PRJEB33644, sample SAMEA5815742) | chicken gut metagenome | biome: Chicken; feature: Gastrointestinal Tract; material: Caecum | place: Ireland | collected 2019-01-01 | study: A study of the... | reverse complement strand
CCTACCGGCTGGAAAATAAGTACCCGGTCTACGGGGTGCAAAGCCGGGAGAACGGCTTGAAATACTTTTACGATGACGAGCGCCGGGGCATTGTGATCGCCGGCATGAAGGGCAAGACCGGGTGCTCAATCCGGCAGGCAAAGGCCATCTGTCGGGAGCTGCCGGGGATTTTGCGAGACTTGGGGGTGAGCGTGTGAACAGCAGACGCAAAGGGAAAGAGGGCGAATTATCCCTGGCCCGCAAGTTGCGGGAGTATGGCTACGACTGCCGCCGGGGCCAGCAATACAGCGGGGCCAATGGCGACGCCGATGTGGTGGGGCTGCCCGGCATCCACATTGAGTGCAAGCGTGTGGAGAGGCTGAACCTCACCGACGCCATGCACCAGGCCATGCGGGACACGAGAGCAGGAGAGCTTCCAGCGGTATTCCACCGGCGCAATGACGAGCCCTGGATGGTGACAATGCCCCTTGAAAGCTGGATTGAGATTTATCGAGAATGGGAGGCAGGAAGATGAGTAGACACAAGACAGACCCCATCGTGATGGAGAGGGTGCGCCAGGTAATCTACGACACCGGGATGACCAACAAGGAGCTGAGCGAGGCCCTAGGGCTTAACTACAACACCATCGGGTCGTGGATAAGCGGGCGAACCGAGATTTCCGCGGAGGGGATACGCAGACTGTGTGAGTATACCCACACCAACCCGGCATGGGTGCTGGGGCTGAGCGAGAGGAGGGAGTTGTGATGGAGCTTTTTCCTACAGTCTGTAATCTGTGCGGTGGCCCTGTGGTATATACTTCAAACGCGGAAATTTATGGACGAGAGTACGGGAGCGGAAAGTGCTATCTCTGCGTGAGGTGTGGAGCTTATGTAGGCACACACAAACCGCGTCCACGTGAAGCACTTGGACTCTTGGCGGATGAACAAATGCGTAAGGGAAAGATGGCTTGCCATGCACTGTTTGACCCCATGTGGCAGGGCAAGAAAAAGCCCCACAAAAAGCGCCGTGACCTGTATTCGTGGCTTGCAAAGCAAATGGGCGTTCCTCTCGAGGAGTGCCACTTTGGATATTTTACTCTGGAGCAGCTCAAGCAGGCGTACTGCATTTTGAGGGAAGCAGCCGCACGAGATATGAGGTATGACAACTGCGGAAATATTTACTTTAAGGGGGGAGAGTAATGGACCAAACCGCCAAGCGTGATGCCGGAAAGCCAAGGCCCACGCTGGTGCCGCCCAAGATTATCTGGGCAATCACCAAGGTGAGAGAGTTTGGCTGCAAGAAGTACAGCGACCCGGACAACTGGAAACGGGTGGAGCCACAACGCTACCGGGACGCGGCCTACCGCCACTGGCTGGCCTACCTGGAAAACACAGACTCCATCGACGAGGAGAGCGGGCTGCCGTCCCTGTGGCACCTGCTGACGGATATCGGTTTTCTGGTGGTACTGGAATGGGGGAGACATGTGAAGGCGATGGCGGAAAGGAGTAAAGCATGGGTCATTCATTTTCATTTTGCCAGACCTGCGAAACACCGCTAGACTGCGACTTTTGCGACAAGCTGGAAATGTTGGAAGAAGAGACGCACGGAAGCTGGGAGATGGTAAGCCGTTGGTGGGTGTGTTCCGAGTGCGGGAACGCCGTGCCTGGGGCGGTAACCACCTTGACAACGAAACTGCCGTTCTGCCCATACTGCGGCGCAAGGATGGAGGAGGGGAAACTATGAGCACAGTGTATGGGCGGGAAATAGGCACCGATAGCACACTCGGGGTAAAGTGTGATATTTGCGGTGAAATATATTGGACTGACCTAACCGGGCAAAGCTTTCCAGACCATGTAAGGGAGGCCGTGCAACATGGCTGGAAAAACACAAAGCAAAACGGGAAATGGTTAAACTTGTGTCCAGAGTGCGATGAGTACCGGAGAAAGCAGAAAAGAGAAGCGACATTGACAAAAGATTGCACGGGCTGCCGATGGAAAGACAGACCGCAGAAATGCAGTTGCTGCCGGAGAAACCAGAATCTCAAAGACTGCTATGAGGAGGCCCAGAAATGACAAGAGAAGAAGCGATTAAGATACTGGTTCGGGCGCAAAGAGGGTTAATTGCTACTGCTTTATCCGAGTACGAACACAAAATGATTGAGGCTCTAGAGATGGCCCTCTCCGCCCTGCGAGGCCCCACCAGGGAGCAGGCGAAGAAGGTGAGAGGAGAATGGATAGATATAGACGGAGAAAAAGTCCCAGTTGACAAATACGGGCAGCCCTTTGGCTGGGCAATGTGCTCTGCCTGTGGGGAGTATCTTACTGCCAGTGACGAATATCCATGTATAGGGCATTTTTGCCCCAACTGCGGTGCGCCCATGACAGACGAGGCCGTGGACATGGTGATGGAGAGATTGGAGGCGCTACACAGTGAAACAAAAACCGATTGAGCTGATGCACTATTCGTTCGGAGCATCATCCGGGAACCAATGTGGGGCGTGCTGCAATCTAAGAGAATATCAATACAATTCCAGGAGAGTGCGTAAGTGTACTGCTTACGGTGGATTACATAGTAGTAAGGCCGATTGGGCGAAACGCTGGCCTGCGTGTGGGCTGTATGGGACACCAGTACCATATCAAGCAGTATCCGACACAGCAAAGCGTACATTTGCAAGAATCGGTATTTGCAAGGATGAAAGCGGACCTATAGAGGGCCAGCTTAGATTGGAGGCGCTGAAAGATGAAAAAGATTGAAACAAGTTTTGTTTGCGATGATTGTGGCGCACCTTTGCCAAACGAGTATATAAAGACAGGAGTTGACGAGCAATATTTTGATATCCGCAGTTATAACAGTGCTCATTTTCCTGTCAACACGGATTGTTTTATCCACGTCCACGTAGGACTAAATGTTGTTGTGGATTACGGCGGTACATATAGAGAGCTTTGCCCAAAATGCCGGGTCAAGTGGCTAAAAAAGGCATTAAGCCAATTTGAGGAGGTGCTGAAAGATGGCAATTAAAGTGATACGTTCCGTAACTGTGGAGTGTGATGATTGTGGGTTCAGTTTTGACGAATTCGATGTAACTCCCGCAGAGGAAATGGAGCAAGTAAGAAAATATGGGTGGACTGGCACACACAGGAAATGCTGGTGCCCAGCTTGTAGTAAAAGACGGGAGGCAATGAAAGATGGATAAAATTGTGGCCTGCGCTCTGTTCGGGGCAATACTGCTTTTAATTCTGTGTGTCTGTTGCTATTTGGCTGGGTACAAAAAGGGCACACAAGATATAGCCAAATTCCATAATAGCGTTTGGAAAACGGCAGAGAAGGAGGTGCTGAAAGATGGCAAGGGCGATTGATGCTGACCGGTTGGCGGATGGCCTGAAGCTGCACCGCCAGCCAACAGACCAAAAGCATGAGGCGGATAGGCAGTGGGCCGTGGGCTACAACGCCGGACTTGATCGGGCACTGCATAGCATTGCATATGCGCCCACCCTCACCCCGCCGAACGAGCCGTTGACGCTGGAAGAGCTGCGGGAGATGGACGAGGAGCCGGTGTATGTGGTGCCGAAAGACAAACCTGCACATTGTGGAGGATGGTGCGGTGTTACTGTGTGGAAGTGTGATAGGTATTCGTATGTTTCCCTCCTGAGAGACGCTGATTCTGGCTGGGGGTTTGAAAAGTACGGCAAGACCTGGATAGCCTACCGTCGCCCGCCGGAGGGAGAGGAGGAAACATGAAAAGAATACTGACTAATACTTATCGGAAACAGTTTGTAATTATTCCCACATTCGGGATTATTCGCTGGACCGAAAACTACAGATTTCGCATCGGATTTATGTGGGGAATCTGGCAGTTGAGCATAGGAGTGCTTCAAGAGGAGGAAACATAAACATGAGCGCGGAATACCCCTGCATCTACTTTGAGAAAGACGGGAAGTGCCGAAAGTTTTCGGACGACACCTACATTAGCTACTGTGTGATGGGGCCTTGTCCAGAGCAGAAGCTATCCAATGCCGACCGCATCCGGGCCATGAGCGATGAGGAGCTGGCAAGCGAGATGAACCAGCGTTCAATACCCACCATTTGCGACATTGTGTGTCAAGGTGATTGTAAGGCAATAGCCGCGCTTAATAAGACAAGGGGCGAGGTGTGCGAGGAGATAATTATGGAATGGCTCAGACAGCAGCAGAGGAGGAACCCTGATGGAGATTGAAAAGCTGATTGAACGGCTGCAAAATTGGGATGGAATAAAACCAGACCGAGAAATAGACTGTGCCATAGAAGGGTTGAAAGCTCTCCAGGCCGAGAACGACAGGCTCAGGAGGGAGAGGGACGCGGCGGTAAAAGACATATCTGACCTTATAGACGAGGTTGAAGAAATCCGCAGAGGCTATGGAATTGATGATAGCGATGCCGACAAAGCCCTTGCAGATATGTGTGGCAACTATTGCGAGAACGAAGGAGACAGATGCTACATAGAGGGAGAAAAATACCATTGCGAAAATTTCAAGTGGCGCGGCCCGCAGAAGGAGGACTGACGATGGAGAGGCTGACATACAGAGATGCCAATGGGGAATTATGGTACAGCGACAATGGCACAGAGCGGGACAGGTTGCACCGCCTCGCCGCCTACGAAGACACGGGCCTCACCCCCGAGGAAGTCCAGCAAATGCGGTGGATTCCTGTAGAGGAGAGGCTGCCGGAACAGGAAAACACGCAGGTGCTTATGACGGACGGAGAATGTCACTATATTTCTTCGCGGAACAACATGGTGCGATTTTTGGACTGCGAAGGGATTTTTATTCCGGGGAAAGCAGGAGCGGGTGTGAAGGTCACCCACTGGATGCCTTTACCCCCCAGTCCGCCAAAGGAGGAAAAGAAATGAGCGAGATAATCAACGTCAAATATAAAGCACCACAAATCCCCTGCATTGCATTTGATGAGTATTACCAAGTCTTTATCCTTAGAGACATGGTTATAGCAACTGACGAGCATGGGAAAAAAGAATATTTTGACGGAAGCTACTTTGACCCTAAAGCAATGGACTTCAAAGAAGTGATTGTGGATGGGATACCAGTAAAAATTATGCGAAAGGTTGCATACTGGATGCCAATTCCAAACGCACAGGAGGAAACCAATGAAGACTAACACAAAAGCAAAGTTTATTCTTATAACGGTAGTATTTGTCCTCATCACCACTATTGTTCTTGGGGTATGCCCGCTGCCGATTTACTGGAAAATCCCAGTGATGTTTTTGGTTTTGGCGAGTGAATACATGGCGGTGATGATGGGCTACATGTGCAAGGAGGGAGACGATGACTGACCAATGCCAATTTTGCGTCTTTGGCCCCAAGATGCTGGACAAATGCGAGTACTACCACCTGCCGGAATCCATGCGGGGCGAGTGCTGCCAGTATTGGGATTTGTTCCGGCGGTGTGGGGAGGCGGCCCATGAAGCGAAAAAGCTGTGAGGGCTGCGTCTACTACCGTCCCTATTCACGTTCGGCGCGTGGGGAGTGGGGATGTCATTACCTGTTCGACACAGGCCAGAAGCGCGGCTGCCCCGTGGAGGGCTGCACAAAAAAGAAGGTTGGAGTCGCGAAAAGGCGCACAGACCCTTTTGACGGCACGATAGGAAGGTGATGAAGTATGACCAGAGAATTTTTAGAGCGCTACCAGGGTATCCTGGCGGACATTGCGGCCATCAAGGCGGACAAGGTGACGGATACGGTTTCCGCGTCATCCGCAGACTTTCCGTACAGCCAGCACACGGTGACAGTGCAGGGCGTCCCGGCAGACTGGCGCTCCCAGCGACTTTCCGAGCTGTACCGGGACAAAGCCCAGATAGAGCTGTACATCGAGAGCGTGGAGGACGACACCGTCCGGGCCATCATGCGCTACCGCATCAAGCAGGGGCTTCCCTGGGGGCAGGTGGTAGCCAGGATGGGGTATTCCCTGAGTGAGCAGCAGGTGAAACGCCGATACTACGGAGCTTTTGAAAAATAATATTCCAAAAGCGAACGAATCGAACCAAACGAACGAATCGAACGATATACTTGAAAATAGGGATTTCAGAAGAAATCCAGAGGGTTGCTTCCTTTCCTTTCGTGGACAGTGGTACTCCTCCATTTTTATGTGCTGGCTACCCTCTCCAGCACCTACTTTTCTCCCATTTTTTGTGGCCTGCCTTTGCAGAGTGTGGGCCACACCCATGCCCGGATTGGCATGCTGCTGGCTTGATGACCGGCAGCGGGTGGTTTGATTCCGCCCACGGGCTCCAAGTATACCACTTCTATCCTTTTACGCCCCTAGCCTCGCGGCTGGGGGTGGTTTTTTCTGGACGTGATGCCTATGTTCTGCCCCTATCCTACAACGTGCGAGTATGATGACTACTGGAAAACCGGCGTGCATTACTGCGCGGCGGGAAGATGCCAGTACATCATGACCGCCAAGGCTATGCTAGAGCGGGAAATTGAGCAGCTTGTCCGCATCAAGCACCGCACCGAGCGGCAGCAGCAGGTGTTGGATAGGCTGGTGGAGCAATATCAAAAAGAGTTTGGAGGGGAATCCATGAGCAAGAACCGAGGTGGAGGCCATGCCCCGCCTGACTGACAAGCAGCGAAAGCAAATCATCGCCGACTATGTGGAGCTGGGAAGCTACCGAGCAGTTGGAAAAAAACACGGTGTTACCGCCGACACGGTGAAACGCGCTGTTTTAGGGGATGCCACAACCACACAAAAAGCGACACATAAAAAAGAGGCCAACACCGCTGACATTCTGGCCCATATGGACGAAAAAAGGGACACGGTCAACGAAATCATCGACAAGGCCCTGGACGTGCTCAACGACGAGCGAAAGCTTTCCAGGGCAAGCCCCATGCAGATCGCCACCATGCTGGGCATTGTGATTGACAAATTCACAGGCACCCGGGCGGCGGTGGAAAAGCTTCGGGCGGACACTGCCAAGAGCAAGGGAGAGGACCCCATGACGGTGGAGGACGACCCTATTACCAAAGCCTTGAAGGAGGAATTGCATGGCTCTCAGTGAGAAGCAGCGGGAAATCCTGCGGTTCCCCTACCGGGGCTATGACGCCCTGATCTGCGACGGTGCGGTGCGTTCGGGGAAGACCTCCATCATGAGCCTGTCCTTTTTCCTCTGGGCCATGAGCAACTTTTCCGGTTGCTCCTTTGCCTTCTGCGGGAAAAGCGTGGGGGCGGTGGAACGGAACATTGTTACGCCGCTGCTGTCAATTGCCTATCTCAAGCAGAACTTTGAAGCTCGTTACAACCGGGCGGGCCATGTTATTACAGCCAGGCGAGGGCAGCGGGAAAACCGCTTTTACCTGTTCGGCGGCAAGGACGAATCCAGTTATATGCTCATCCAGGGCATCACTCTGGCGGGGGTGCTGCTGGACGAGGTGGCCCTGATGCCCCGCTCTTTTGTGGAGCAGGCCCTGGCCCGGTGTTCCGTCACAGGGGCGAAACTGTGGTTCAACTGCAACCCGGAAGGCCCCGAGCACTGGTTCCGCAAGGAGTGGATACTCCAGCCGAAAAAGCACAACGCCCTGCATCTCCACTTCACGATGGACGACAACCCCAGCTTGAGCGAGGGGACCCGCCAACGCTACTACAGCATGTACAGCGGGATTTTCTATCAGCGGTACATCCTGGGCCTGTGGGTGATGTCCGAGGGGTTGGTTTATGACATGTTCGACCAGACGGGAAACATCTACCGGGAGGGCCCTGTGGACTTGGCCTGGGCTGGCATGCGCGCCATTGCCTGCGACTACGGCACCACCAACCCCACAGTGTTCCTGGATGTTTACGACTACGACGGGACCCTCTATATCACCAGGGAATACCGCTGGGACAGCCGGGAGGAGCACCGGCAGAAAACTGACAAAGAGTACGCCGACGATTTGCTCTCCTTTATGGGGAAAGACTGGTGCACGGTGCTGGTAGACCCCTCGGCGGCCAGCTTCATTGCGGAGCTGCGGAGCCGGGGCGTGTATGTGCTCCAGGCGGACAACGAGGTGCTGGACGGCATCCGGCGCACGGCAGCACTGCTACAATCCCGGAAGATCAAAATACACGAATCCTGTGCCGGGCTCATCGACGAGCTCGGCACTTACATTTGGGACGAAAAAGCCAGTATGCGAGGGGAGGAACGCCCGGTGAAGGAACGCGACCACGGGCCCGACGCCCTTCGCTACTTTGTAAACACACTGCCGGATTGGAGGTTTGAGTGATGTCCAGACGAAAAAAAGCACAGCCAAGCTCCCAGCCGGTAACGACCACCGACGCCTTTTCCAACCCCCTGTTCCGGCTAGGGTGGGGAAGCCAATCCCCCACAGAGGCCACAGAGTATCCCCTCACCCGGATGACGGACAACTACGCCCTGCTCAACTCCCTGTACCGGGATAACTGGGTGGTGCAGAATGTGGTGGGCCTGGTGGTAGACGATATGCTGCGGGAGTGGTACAAGCTCCAGGGAAGCTTTTCTCCGGAGTATCTGGACGAACTGGCCCGAGTGGAGCGCGTCACTGGCCTAAAACAGCGGATAGCTGAGGGCCTACGTTGGGGCCGCCTGTATGGGGGCGCCGCGGGGCTCATCATGATCGAGGGCCAAGAGGGGATGCTGGACAAGCCCCTGGACCTGGAAACTGTGTACCCTGGCTCCTTCCGGGGGCTGTACATCCTGGACAGGTGGCAGGGCGTCACCCCCAACTTGGAGCTGGTGTTCGAAGGGGGCGAACCCAACCCGGAAAGCTACTCCATCATCGATGCCCAAGGCCATACAGTGACGAACGTCCACTACTCCCGTGTCGTGCGCTTTACGGGGCGGGACTTACCCTATCTGGAGCGGGTAGCGGAGATGTACTGGGGCGAGAGCGAGGTGGAAGCCCTCTACAAGGACGTGGTGGCCCATGACAATGTGTCGGCCAACATCGCGGCACTGACCTTCCAGGCCAACGTCAACACGATGGAAGTTAAGAACCTGACACAGCTTCTCTCCATGTCCTCCCCGGAAATCCAAAAGCGTTTTTGGGACACCATGCAGGCCCAAAGCGTCATGCGCTCTAACTTTGGTTTGCAGCTGGTGGAGGAGGGCACCAAGCTCACCAACAACCAGTACAGCTTTGCGGGCCTCAAGGACGTGTACGAAACCATGTGCTTGAATCTGTGCGGTGCCAGCCACTACCCCATGACCAAGCTCTTCGGACGCTCCCCTGCCGGAATGAACGCCACCGGGGAAAGCGACCTTCAAAACTACTACGACTATGTGGACACGCTGCGGGAAAGCAAATTGCGGCCGGCCCTGGAAAAACTGTTGCCTGTGCTGTGCATGAGCGCCTGGGGCGCCGTGACTGACGACTTACAAATCGCCTTCCCGCCGCTGTGGACGCCCACCGCCACCGAGCTGGCCACCATTGCCAAGACCAAGGCTGAGGCGGTGGTATCTGCTTACCAGGCGGGCCTGATGAACGTGGATACCACCCAGAAGGAGCTGAAAAAGCTGGACGACGAAACCGGACTTTTTGGCTCCATCACTGACGAGGAGATTTCCCAGAATGCCGGGAAAACCTATGCCGACGCCACCAGCCTGCACGACCCCACTTTGGGATACGGGCTGGGCGGCTTGGAGGAAGCGCTAAATGCCGAATCTGACGCCAGCATCTAGTGAGAAAGAGCTGGAAAAGCTCATCCGGGTTTTTCTCAAAGCAGAAACGGACATCATCAACGAAATCGGCTACCTGCGCTCCAAGGGCCTGGTGGATTACCACGCCGTGGCAGCTTTGGAACGGGTGCAAGCCATCCTCCGCAAAATGGAAAACGACTCTTGGGAGTACGTCTCCAAGATGGTCGAGAAGGAGTTCTACGTGCGGGTGCCCGAGGCCCGAAAAATCGAGGAGCCGGTGGAAAAGCACGTGGAAGGGTACAAAAACGCCTTGACCCTCACCGCAGAGCAGACAGACGTGGTGCAGCGCTTGGTGATGAACCTGATGGGGGAAATCACCGACGCCAGCATGACAGTGATGTCCACACTGCAAAGCGCTCTCATTGGCCGGGTAGAGCCTGACATCTACCGCCGGGTGGGGCTGGAGCAAGTGGCCGCCCAGGCTGCCTCTGGAAGGGGGGTAAACAAGGCGGTGCCGGATTTTGTGCGGCAGCTCATCCAAGAGGGCGTGACGGCGTTTGTGGACAAGGCCGGGCGCAACTGGAGCTTGCACACCTATTGCACAATGGTGTCCCGCACCACGCGACGCCAGGCGGAGGCGTTGGCCGTGCTTACCGCCGACCCGGAGCAGGACTTGTACAAGATCAGCAGCCACGGCACCACCTGCGCCATCTGCGCCCCCTATGAGGGGCGGGTGTATTCCCGCTCGGGGACAGACCCGGATTTCCCACCGCTGGCGGAGGCTTTCGGGAAGGTGGACGCCGATGGGCCGGACAGCTTGGAAAATAGCTGGCTGAATATCCACCCAAATTGCCTTCATGTCCTTCTTCCGTGGACACCAGCCGGGCGCAGTGAGGAGGAAATCCAGAAAATCAAGGATTTTTCCAACCCGAAAAAGAACCCCTTTACTAAAGACCCCCGCACGGAAAAAGAGATAAAAGCCTACCGCAAGAAGGAAGAAGGGCGGGCCAAGTGGCTGGCAGACTATCGCCAATGGGAGCGCTACCGCATGGCCCTGGGTGATAAAGTGCCCAAGACCTTCGAGACCTTCCAGAAGCACAAGATTGCGGGGGACGATAAATACAAAAACTGGAAAAAGCTCTACAGAGCGGAAAACAAGGAGGCGAATGCCAGTGAATGAGGAATACATCCAGCTGCTAAAGCAATCCCTGGCCGGGGAGACGGAGACCGTGCGGGTTTATCTGGCCTGCATGGCGGTGGCTCCCCCGGAGCACATCCCCAAGCTTCTGGAAATCCAAAGCGATGAGACAGACCACCAGGCCATCATTGCAGATTTGCTGCTGGAAGCTACAGCGGGCCAAAGCGCTGACCAGGAAGAATTGGTTCCGGGGGTGAAATGATGCTTGCGTACTACGGAGACCGCATTTCCCCCCACATGACAGAGAGCCCCGAGGGGTATCTCATCTGCCATGATGTGCCCATTGCCCGCACAGGCCCCCAAGAGTACCTGGCCCGGGAGTTGGCTTTGGATGGTGACCCCGAGCGGGTTATCAACGTGGACAGGCGCCCCGAGGATGTTTTCGAGGACGCCGCCTTGGCCAGCTTTGAAGGGAAGCCGGTGACAGACGGTCACCCCAGCGAGAGCGTGGGGCCGGAAAATTACGCGGCTTACCAAAAGGGCCATGTGCAGAATGTCCGCCGAAAAGGGGACTACATCGTGGCGGATTTATACATCAACGACGCCGGGCTGGCTGACCAGGTGCGCAACGGGGTGAAGCGGGAGGTATCCTGCGGGTACCTCTGCGATTATGTCCCTGACGGGGCCAGCTATCGGCAGACGAAAATTCGAGGCAATCACGTGGCAGTCGTGCCAAGAGGCAGGGCAGGCCACGAGGTAGCAATACAAGACGCCGCCGCGCAGGCGGAGAAAGGAAACATCATGAAAGATTTTAGAAAGCGCCTCCTGTCTCTGTTTGGGCAGGCGGCCAAGGACGCTTCCCCCGAGGAGCTGGAGGAGATGGCCCAGACCACCGCTGACGCGCTGGACGCCGAACCCGCCGCACAGGCGCCGGAGGCAGAACCCGCTCAGGATGAAGCCGCGCCCGCAGAGGATGAAATGGTTCCCAAGGGCGATGACCTGGGCTCCAAGCTTGACCGCATCTTGGAGATGCTGGAAGCCAAGGCGCGGGGCGGCAGGGGAGAGCACCCCCTCCACGATGAGGAAGACCTGGATGACATGATTGAGAAGTTGGCCGGGAAGGAAGACCCCGAGGCCGCCGTCACCATCCCCGCTGAAAAGATGGAGGACTGCGGCGTGGCTGGTCCCGCCCGAGATGCTGCTGTAGAGCTGCTGAAAAAGGTGCGGCCTGCTGTGGCTGCCATCCAGGACAAAGGCGACAAGGCACGGGTGGTGGACTCCCTGCTCCAGTCCATCCGTGACCCCCACATGATGAGCGACATTGCCCAGGCTGCCGTGTCCAGCGCTCGGAAGAACGCCCAGGACTCCCGGCCCATGAGTTACGAAAAACGCTGTGAGGAATCCCAGGCGGCTTACGCTGCCCGCAACCCCCACAAGAAGGAGGGCTGAACATGGCCTTGACGCCCCAGGTGGTGGGCAAAACCATGTCCCACGGGTTTGCTGGGGGATACGCCCGCCAGCCTGACATGATCGTGAACACGGCGCCCTTGGGCGGTGAAACGCCGGTAGCCTTTGGCACGCCTCTGGTGCGGGGGCAAAACGGCGAGGTGCTGCCAATGGGGGCCGGGGATACCGGCGGGCAGTTCATTGGCGTGGCTGGCCGGGAGGTGAAAAGCGCCGCGGACTATCTGCGGCAGAACCAGGGTAGCTACAATCCCCGGGAAGCCGTTTCGGTGTTCCAGCGAGGGAACATCAACGTGCGGTGCCAGAGGGGCGCTCCTGTGGCGGACGGCACGGTGTATGTGCGTGTGGCGGCCTCCGGCGGCTATGTTGTGGGCGGCTTTGAGGCCCAGGCGGACGGCGCTGATTCCGTGGCGCTTCCCAACGCCCAATGGGCGGGTCCCGCGGATTCCAACGGCGTTGCGGAACTGCGCATTGCTTATGTGGGCCCTGCGCCCGCTGTGCCCGGCAGCGAGGGGGAGGACGGCGGTTATTACCAGCCTTCCGTGAGTCCCTCTGGAGAGTTGACCTGGACAGCAAGCAAAGCGGGGATGCCCTCTGTGGCAGGCGCCAACATCATGGGTCCCGCCGGACCACAAGGGGCGAAGGGCGACACCGGAGAAATTGGCCCTCAGGGACCGGCCGGCGCGGATGGCGCTCCTGGCGCGCAGGGACCTCGGGGAGAACAGGGGCCGGAAGGGCCTCAGGGTCCCGCAGGACCCGCTTATACACTGCCCGACGCCACCACATCGGTGAGAGGCGGCGTGCTGCAAATGCCCGCTATAGCGGACCTGGCCGCCGCACCCACAATGGAAAATTTCAACAATCTGCTGGCAGCGCTCCGCACTGCGGGGATGCTGGCCAGTTCTTGACAAGGAGGAAACTGATATGGGACTGAATCCCCAGGTTATTGGCAAGGACATGCCCCACGGCTTCGCCGGCTGCTATGCCCGCCAGCCCGATATGATCGTCAACACCCGCCCCGCAGGCGGGGACGCCGCCATTGCTTTCGGCACCCCTCTCAAATACAGCGAGGGCACGGTGGTGCCGATGGGCGCGTCGGACACGGCGGCCCTGTTTGTGGGCATTGCCGGATTTGAAATCAAGTCTGCCCTCACCTATCTGGACCAGAGCGCGGGGCAGTACGCCGTGGGCGAGCCCGTGTCCGTGTTTCAGCGGGGCGCCATCAACGTGAAATGCAACCGGGGCACCCCTGCTTTGGGCGGCGCTGTCTATCTGCGTATCACCGCCAACTCTTCCTATTCCACCGCTCCCGTGGGCGGCCTGGAGGCCGAGGCGGATGACGCCAAAACCGTGCAGCTGACCAACTGCCAGTGGGCCGGCCCTGCCGACGCCAACGGCGTGGCCGAGCTGCGCATCTTGACCATGAACAACGCTTAAAGGAGGAAAAACGATGAGCTTTCAGAATGTCGGCACCTATAACGCCGGTGCTTTTACGACAAAAGGTACGATGCCCGGAGGCGGCGCTCCCGCCATGACGCTGGACGAGGCCGGGGTGGCTTCCGGCGGCGCTTTCCTGGTCTCCGAGCTGGAAAAGAGGGACCCCCTTATCCGCAAGCCCCTGACTTCCTTCACCTATCCCCGGGATATCGTGATCCAGTCCGGCGGCGGCTGGGTGGACTATGTGTCTGCCATGAGCGTGGCCTACGGCATCACCGGCGGGGCAGGCGCTTCCCCTGTGACCGCGGGCGGCGCCAACGGCATCCCCGTGGTGCAGGCCTCTGTGGACAAGGGCGTGTACAAGGCCCATGTGTTCGCCGCTGCTCTGCGGGTGATGTTCCAGGACATGCAGCGGTCTAACTACATCGGCCGCAGCCTGAACAACCTCTTGCAGGACGGCGTGCGTATGGCCTACGACAAGCACATGGACGAGAACACCTATGTGGGCATTGAGGAGTACGGCACCACGGGCCTTGTCAACAACCCCGACGTCACCGAGACCACCGCGGCCAACGGTGCTGCCACTACTTCCACTTGGGCCACCAAGACCCCCCAGGAGATTTTGAAGGACGTGAACGACGCCCTCACCGCTGTGTGGGCTGCCAACGAGTACGACGAGACCGCCGTGCCCAACCACATTCTCATCCCCTATGAGCAGTACAACTACATCCTCACCACAATGGTCACCGACCTGGCCGCCGAGACCATCTACGACTTCCTGATGAAGAACAACGTGGCAGCCAAGAACGGTGGCAGCCTGTTCATCGGGGCCACCCGGTGGTGCAAGGGCGCTGGTACGGGGGAAAAAGACCGCATGGTGGTCTATGTCAACCACGAGCGCTTTGTCAAGGAAGACGAGCTGGTGCCCATGTCCCGCATCATGTCCGCCCCCAATGTGGCCAGCGTGTGCTACGACACCGCTTACATGGCCAATATCAGCGAGGTGCAGCTGTTCTATCCCACTTCCATGCTGTATGTGGACGGCATTTAAACGGGAGGCGGTAGCGTGTTCATCTATTCCGACCGCAACGTGATCCTCCGCAGCCAGGATGGTGCCCAGGCTTACCCGGTGCGCCGGGGCTTTGTGGGGGAGATTCCCGACTGGGCCGGGGACACGGACTATTTCCGTGCCCTGGTGAAAGATGGAAAGATTACCCTCCCAGCGTCCCACAAGGACAAGGACGTTCAGGCTGCGGAGGAGAAGCCCGCCAAAGTGCGGCGGGGCAAGAAGGTTCCCGAGGAGGCTTGACCATGTGGTACTGGGGACATCCGCAGTTTTTTGGCGTCCGGGTCGCTGCGGCCAACTTAGGTTACGGCAAGGGCAATTACACGCTGGAGCAGTTCCAGGAGGATTACCCCCAGTTTTTCAACGCCGAGGGGAATTTTCTTGGCAGTAGCACCATGCTCCAAGAGATTATCAACATGGCGAATTTGAGCATTCAGCCGGACAGGTGGGGCGAGTCCTGGCGGTACGCCGTAGGGCTGTACGTGGCCCACTACGCCACGCTTTCCCTGCGCTCCTATGCCGCCAGCAACGAAGACCCAGCCCAGGCTGCGGCCTCTGGGGCGCTCACTGGGGTGGTCAGCTCGGCCACCCTGGGGGACGCCTCTGTGTCCTATGACACTAGCGCCATCACCGCTGGGACAGAGGATTGGGGCGACCTGAACGCCACCACCTACGGCCAGATGCTGGCAAACCGGGCCAAGTTGGTGGGCATGGGCGGCAACTATGTGATTTGAGGTGAGCCTATGAACTTTACAGACTGGTACACCGATACGATGGAGATTTACCGGGCGGTGTCCACTACCACAGGAAATCTCACCTCCAACGAGCGGCAGAAGGTGGCAAGCAATATCCCCTGCCGCATCTACCACAGCGACAAAAAGGCCCTGGACATGAGCCAGACCGCCGCCAGCTACAATCTGACGGACAAGCTTATGTGCGCCAACTCGGTGGACTTGCGCGCCGGGGATGAGCTGGTAATCACTAGGGGCGGGAAACTTGGCAAAGCCGTGGAGACTATCCGGGCCTTTGCCGGTGACCCCACCCACTATTTTGAGCCCTTTGGCGCTGTGATACCGGGCCTGGCCCATCAAGAGGTGTCGCTGCTGCGGCAGGAAAGGGTGGTGCTCCATGACGCTGAAACAGCGGGCGGCGCAGCTGCGCAAAATTGAGAAGAAGTTTCCCGGACGATTGGACGATGTATGCGCCAAATCTACAATGCGGGCTGTAGAGGCGGCCCAAGAAAGGACGCCCCCTACCGGCGGCGACTTGAAAGGTACCAATGCCCGCACCGGGAACTTGAAGCAAAGCTGGGCCGCCGCCAGCCAGTACACCCCCAGGCGCCAGGGCGACGATTACGTCACTATTTTGGGCAACGACATGGAGTACGCTTCCTTTGTCAACGACGGCCACCGTCTAGACCGGCACTTTGTGCCCGGCTTGGTTATCAACCCGTATTCGGGGCTGTTGGAGTACAATCCAGATGGCAAAGGGGGCATTGTGGTGGGCACCAAAACCGCTTATGTCCCCGGTGTGGATATGGTGAGCGACGCCAAGGATGCCTATGAGCAAACCGCAGAGAAAGAGCTGCGGAAGCTGATGAAGGAGATTGAGTGATGCAGTTTTCCATTTCCACCGTCGCCCAATCCCTAGCCGCCCACCTGGCGCCACTTTTCCCTGGGCTGACGTTCTATCAAGACCCGGTGCAGCAGGCCCTGGACTGCCCCTGCGCTTTCTTGCAGCAGAGGAGCTCCAAAATCTGGAGGCGCATAGGCCACCGGCAATACCGGGAAATCCAGCTGGATTTGACCTATCTGGTGGACTATAACCTGCCTAATATGCAGCAGCTCTACCAGCAGGCCGCCGAAATTTTAGATGAGAACATGGACAGCTTCCCCTATACATCGCCGGATGGAAGGGAGGCTGTTTTTCTCACCTATGACAGGCAGTGGCGTATCGATTTGGACGCCTTGCACTACAACTTCGCCCTGCATGTGTGGGAGGAAGTCCCCATGACTGACCCCCTGATGCAGACGATGGACCTTGACCAGGAGGTGCTTAATGACTAAATACACCCGGGAGGTGCTTTTAAAATCCAAGGAGTTTGCGAAATACCAGCCGGATTTCTTGAAAGCCATCCTTCCCAAAGAGAAATACACCCTGGCCGAGGCCAGGCGAATTGTGAAGAATTTTTTTGAAGAAAAGGAGGTTGAGTAAATGGCAGGAGGTACCTGGGAAACCCAGAACAAAGTACGCCCTGGCGTGTACATCAACTTTAAGACCAACCAGGCCAACGCCCTCACCATTGGGGAGCGGGGCGTGGTGGCTATCTGCGAGCCCCTGTCCTGGGGGCCCGTGGGCCAGATCCAGACCGTGGAGGCCGGCGCGGACACCACACCCTTTGTAGGCTACGACATCACCGAGACCCCGGCCCGGTTTTTGCAGGAGATCTTCAAGGGCACCAACCGTACCGACGGCCCCCGCGAAGTGCTGCTGTACCGGCCCCCGGCCTCCAGCTCCGCCCAGGCAAAGACCACGGTGGGCAGCCTGACGGCAACCGCCAAATACCCCGGCGCCCGGGGCAACGACATCATCCTTGTGATCACCGCCCTGACCGAGCCGGAAAGCACCTTCAACGTGCAGACCGTGGTGGGCGGCGTGATTCGGGACGCCCAGCAGGCGGCGCAGATCACGGACCTGGTGGAAAACGACTGGGTCACCTGGAGCGGCACGGGCGCCATCACCGCCACCACCGCCAAGGCCCTTACCGGCGGGGTGGACGGCACGGTGCAGACCACGGCCTATTCCAGCTTTTTGACGGCCCTAGAGCCTTATCAGTTTGACGTGCTGATCTATGACGGGGAGGAGGCCGCCGTGATGACGGCCTATCAGTCCTTTATCGAGCGCATGGTCAACGATGAGGGCAAATACTGCCAGCTGGTGGCCGCGGAGATGACCAACCCGGACAGCCAGTTTGTCATCAACAACATCTCCGGCGCGGTGATGGACGACGGCACCACCTTCACCCCCCAGCAGGTGTGTTGGTGGCTAGGCGGCGCCGAGGCCGGGGCCAGCTACAACGAGTCCCTGACCTACGCACAGTATCCCAACGCCGTGGACGTGTCTCCCCGGATGACCAACACCCAGTATATCGACGCCATCAACGCGGGCCAGGTGGCCCTGCTGGCCGAGGACGGCGTGGTGAAGGTGGAGCAGGACATCAACTCCCTGGTGACCTTCACCGTGGAGAACGGCCGGGCCTTCCATAAAAACAGGATTATCCGGCTGTGTTCCACCATTGCCAACGACCTGTACCGGGAGTTTTCCGACAACTACATTGGCATTGTGAACAATAACGACCAGGGCCGGACCATGTTCAAGTCCGCCATTGTCAATTACCTGCTGACCTTGCAGGGAGAGCAGGCCATCCAGGACTTTGACGCGGACGACATCACCGTGGCGCAGGGCAACGACATTGACGCCGTCCTTGTCACCCTGGCGCTGACCGTGGTGGATTCCATCGAGAAGATCTACATCAACGTGACCATTTCTTAAAGGCCGGGAGGGGGCTTTCCCCTCCTGCTTTTTTATTTTGCAAAGGAGGTAACTTATGGCGCAGCATTTGCTTGCCCCGGACACGCTCAACGGCGCTTCCGGCTCCATTGTGGTGAACGTGAACGGACGCAACCAGGTGGTGGCCGGGATGCGCAATATCCAGATCACCGGCGAGATCGAAGCCGAGGAGATGCGGGTCATCGGCACCAAGAAGGTCCAGCAGAAGCAGAACGGCGTGACCCTGGCCGGTTCCGGCAACATCTACTACGGCAGCAACCTGTTCACCGACATGGTGCTGGACTACATCAACAACGGCATCACCACGGAGTTTTCCATCCAGGTGACCAACAACGACCCGGCCACCTCGGTGGGCACCCAGACCATCGCCGTGTATGGCTGCACGCTGACGGGGGAGATCCCTATCGCCATCCTAGACAGCGAGGAAGCCATGCTCAACTACGACTTTGAATTTACCTATTCCAGCATCGAGCGGCTTCAGGCCTTTACCGAGCCCACCCGCTACGGCAACTGATAAGGAGGAAAAAACATGAGCGATCTTTCCGCGTTTTTGAACCCCGCCTCTCTCTACGAGGAAAAGGAAGTGGTGGTTTCCAAGCGCTTCCAGGATCAGGACGGGAAGCCCGTGCCGTTCAAGATCCGTTCCCTCACCGAGGACGAAAACGACCTTTTGCAGAAAAAGGCCCGGCGCACCCGCAAGGTGAACGGCAGGCCCGAGGAATACCAGGACCAGCTGGCCTATATGCGCTCCCTGGTGGTGGCCGCCACCGTGTTCCCGGATTTCCACGAGGAGTCGCTGTGCAAGAAGTACGGCACCCTCACCCCCGAGGAAGTCCCCGGGAAAATGCTGCTGATCGGTGAGTATTCCAAGCTGGTCAACGCCATTATGGAGCTTTCCGGCATTGAGATGAACACCGTGGAGGAAGAGGCAAAAAACTGATGGACGGGGACGACGCGGACACATGGCTGGCCTATTACTGCTTTGTAAACCGCAACTGGCCCCCGTCCTTTTATTTGAATCTGCCCTACCGGGAGAAGGTGCTCATCTCTAAATTCGTCCACCACGAGGTGGAGGCCCGGGAAAAGCAGATGAAGAAAATGAAGCCCCGCAGGAAGAGGTGACAGCATGGCGACCATTCGGGAAGAGCTTGTTTTGGTGGACAAGTTCTCCAAAGTGCTGAAAAGCTATATCACCGGGCAGGAAAAGGCCGGCACGGAAACTACAAGGACCCAGAAGGCGGTGGAACGGTTCCGCAGCGCTTCCATTTCCGCCGGGAAGGGCGTCTCCTCCCTGACAAACGCCGTCACCCGGCTGGCGGGGGCTTATCTGAGCATCCAGGGGCTGCGGAACGTTTTGAACCTCTCCGACACCCTGAGCCAGACCACCGCCCGCTTGGACATGATGAACGACGGCCTGCAAACCACCAAAGAATTAACGGACATGATCTACGCCGCCGCCCAGCGGTCCAGAGGCTCCTTCACCGCCACGGCGGACATGGTGGGCAAGCTGGGCAACCTGGCGGGAGACGCCTTTTCCTCCACCCAGGAGCTGGTGGCCTTCGCCGAGCAGCTGAACAAGCAGATAGCCCTTTCCGGGGCCAGCGCAACGGCGGCGGACGCTGCTATTTTGCAGTTGACCCAGGGCTTATCCTCCGGTACCTTGCGGGGGGAGGAGCTGAACTCCGTCCTGGAGCAGACCCCCACGGTGGCGAAAACCATCGCGGACTACCTGGGCATGAGCACCGGGGAAATGCGGGAGCTGGCCTCCCAGGGTGGCCTGACGGCGGATGTGGTGAAAAACGCCCTGCTTTCCGCCGCGGAGGAGACCAACGCCAAATTTGCCCAGATGCCCATGACCTTTGGCCAGACCATGACCCAGCTGGGAAACTACGCCATTATGGCTTTCCAGCCAGTACTGCAACAGCTTAACGAGTTTATCAACTCCCCGCTGTTCGAACAGATCAAGGTGAACATTGCAGGGGCAATCAGCTCTATCGCCTCCTTTGCTTCCCAGGCGCTGGGAGTGATAACCCAAGTGATCCAATTTATAGCTGATAACTGGGGCGTGATCCAGCCCATCCTGACGGGCATTGTGGCTGGGTTTCTGGCGTGGCAGGTAGCAACGGGCCTTGTAGCGGCTGCCCAGGCTATTTTGAACTTTGTGCTGGCCGCCTCCCCATTGACCTGGATTATCCTGGCCATTGTGGCCATTGTGGCGGCCATCGCCATGTGGATTTCCGCAATGGGCGGACTGCAAGCCGCCTGGTTGATTGTGGTAGATGCTGTCCTCACAGCTTGGGACTACCTGGTGCTGGCCTTTTTCACCGGCGTTTTCTGGGTGCAGGATATGCTGGCCTCGATGGCCTTGGCTTTTCAGTCCGCTGGTGTGGCCGTAGCAAACTACGTAGGCCAGATGAAAGTAAATGTGCTGACCATCATCCAGAACATGGTCAACGGTGCCATTGACCTTATCAACTGGTTCATCACCCAGCTGAACAAACTTCCCGGCGTCTCCATTGAGGCCATTGGCCACGCAACCTTCGCCGCCACCGCTGCGGCAGAGGAATCGGCAGCGGCAGCTTCCCGCAATGCAGGCTTGCAAGCCAAGGCAGACGCCAACGCTACCCAAAAAGCAAGCCATTCAGCCACACTATCCCAGATGCTTTCGGACTTGCAGGCCAACCACGCCAGCCGTCAAGATGAGATTACCCAGTTACAGCACGCCTCTCAAAGCGAGGATAACACCCAAAGTATTTTAGACTCCCTCAACGGCACCGGAAGTTCGGGTGCCGTTACAGGGTTAGGAGGCTTAGGCGGTATTGGCGGCTCTGGAGGATTGGGCGGCGCCTTGGGCGGCATTGGCGATTCTGTGGGCGGTTCCCTGGGCTCAGACGTGGGGGCCATCAAGAAAGAGGTTGCCATGTCCGAGGAGGATTTGAAATCTTTGGTGGACATGGCCGAGCGCCAGTACGTCAACGAAATCAACTTGACTGCCCAGACGCCGGTCATCAACGTGAATGGACAGAACACTGGCAACAGCAAAGAGGACAGGAAAGCCCTGGCCAACGTCATTCGGGACATCCTGGTGGAGCAGGCTTCCTCTGCTTCCTTTAAGTCTACAGCGAGGACGGTGTAACATGGCGAACAACTACGGCTTTTTCTTCACCCGGGACAACACCGTCATCCGGCTTCCCATCAACCCGGAGAAATTCCCCATCGAGCGGGGCAATGAGAACGACGACTACAACGTGCTGGCTTTGGGCCCCATTATGGTGCCTCGTGACCCGTCGCTGAAAATCATCTCTATTTCCAGTTTTTTTCCCGGGCGCCCCATGTCCTATGTGCTCAACTCTGGGGACTTCAAAGAGCCGGAATTTTATATTGACTTCTTCGAGTCTGCCTTAAAGGACAAGGTGCCCATTCTGTTCACCCCGGTGCGCTACTACGAGGACGGCACCCCCTTTATGACCCAGGACGAAGGTATGCAGGTGCTAGTTACCCAGTTTGACACCGAGGAACGTGGGGGAGAGACCGGCGACTTCTACTATGATTTGGAGTTGACCGAGTACAGAGACTACTCCCCCTTGACCATGCAAATCGAGGAACCGGCGGAAGATGGAGGCCAATCCACCGCCACCACGGAACCGGCCCGGGAAACTCCCCCCGCCCAGCTGACGGTGGGGTGCACCTGCATCATGAATGGGCGCTACTACTACTCCAGCTATGGGGACAACCCCTGGGGCCAGACCAGCAACAAGCGGGTGAAGGTGTCCCGCATTGTCACCTCTGACCCCACCCGGGCCCAGCCCATCCACATCACCACGGAATCCGGCGGCGCTTTGGGCTGGACTACCAAGGCCAACTTGCAGGTGGTGAGCGATAAATGACCTATGAATTGCTGATTGCCACCCACCAGGGGCCCATTTACGACGTGGCCCCCTGTGTGCAGTCTGTCACGTACACCACCAACCGCACCGGGGAGCCCGGAAAGCTGGAGTTTACGTTAAACAAGGCCGGGGGTATCTCCTTTTTTGAAGGGGACGTGGTGCGATTCTCTGTGGACGGCACGCTGGTGTTTTACGGGTGGATTTTTACCAAGTCCAAAGACCGCTGGGACGTCATTGAGGTGACTTGCTACGACAGGGTGCGCTACCTCAAGGCCTCTGCCTCTTATGCCTTTTATGACCAGACGGTGGGGGACATTATCCGGCAAATCGCGGCGGACTTCCAGCTGGACGTGTCCGACATCGAGGACACCGGCTATAAAATCCCCTCGCTGATAGAGGAGGAGCAAACCTGCCTGGACATCATCGAGGAGGCCGTGCAGCAGACCCTGCTGAACACCGGGAAGATCTATGTTTTCTTCGATGACGGCAAGGGGCTCTCTTTGAAAGAAGCCGGAAACATGATTGATGAAAATGTCATAGGTGATAAGTCCCTGCTGACGGACTACACCTATAAGACCGACATTGACGAACAGACCTACAACTCGGTGAAGCTGGCTCGCCCCAACGAGGAGACTGGCCGGGCAGATGTGTTTGTCGCCCAGGATTCCAACAACATCACCCAGTGGGGATTGCTACAGCTGTACCAGACTGTGGACGGCGACGTCAACGACGCCCAGGTGATAGCCCAAGCCCAGGCCACGCTGGAATATTACAACCAGCGGATGCGCACGCTGTCCGTCACGTCTTTGGGCGTGGTGGGCTTGCGGGCCGGGCAGATGGTGCTGATGAAAGTCCAGGGGCTCGGGGACATCAACCTGGACCAGTTCGTGCTGCTGGAAAAGGTGACCCACACCTTTGAAAACGGGTCCCACACGATGGACTTTGACACTCTGGCGATTTAAGGAGGGCCTATGGAGCTTATCCAAGCATTGCAGCAAATCATGCAGAAGAATATGCAGGCCATGCAGCTGACCAACTTGGTGATTGGCACAGTGACGGCGGAAAGTCCCCTGGAAATCACCAGCAGCACGGCAATGGCCCCTTTGCGTGCCGGGGTGCTCTATCTCACGGAGCCGGTGATAGAAAAGAAGATCCCCATCTTGCAGCACACCCACACCACCCCGGACGGCGCCACAGGCACGGCTTTAGAGTCTGTAGTGTGCCAGGAGGACGGCAATCCCCTTCCTGTTGAGGGTGGCTACATCATCCTCAACCGCAAGCTGGAGATAGGGGATAAGGTGCTGATGCTGCGGGTGCAGAACGGGCAGAAGTTCCTTGTGCTTTCCCGCGTTTTTGAATCGTAAGGAGGTGGCCCCATGCCCACATTGCCCGAGGGGAACGGCATCAATATACAGGACGTGGTGTTTGAGTCTCAGCCAGATTTGACCTGGTGGCGCGACCCGGACACCAACCGCATTGTCGGTACGGCGGATGGCCACAAGGCGGTGGCCCAGGCCGTGGAAGTGATGCTCCTGGTGGAGCGCTTTCGCTGGCAGATTTACAAACCCTTCTTCGGGATGCAATGGGAGGGGCTGCTGGGGAACAACCCCGGCTACGTGGCTGCCGAGCTCCAGCGGCGCATCCGCGAGGCGGTGACCATCGACGACAGGGTGACGGGAATTTCCGATTTCTCCTACACCATCAGCGATGACACCATGACCGCCCAAGTGACGGTAGACACGGTCTACGGCCCCCTCAACCAGACTGTGGAGGTGACACTTTCTTGATAGACTTTTCCCAGGATACCTACCGTAACTTGTTGAACCAGATGCTCCAGCGGGTGTCGGCCATTTACGACAAGCGGGAGGGCTCCTTCATCCAAACAGCTTTAGGGCCCGCAGCCTATGTGCTGGAGGGTTTTTATTTGTCCCTGGACCAGGTGCAGCGGCAAGCGTTCATCCAAACGGCGGTGGGCAGCTCCCTGGATATGCTGGCCGTCATCGGCGGCTTGACGCGCTACCCGGCCTCGGCGGCGGTGCGGCTGGGCATCTTCAACACGGCGGTGCCTATTGGCTCCCGGTTCTCCATCATCAGCACCAGCCCTATCAACTACGTGGTGACCGCTGCCACAGATACGGCCAATCAGTACCAGCTGAGAGCGGAGACCCCTGGCACCATTGGCAACGAATATTCCGGCTCTATTTTGCCCATCACTACCATCCCCGGGCTGACATCCGCCCAGATGACAGACATCCTCATCCCCGGCGACGACGAGGAGACCGACGAGGAGCTGCGCCAGCGGCTAATTACCGCCTTGAACGAGAGGCCCTTTGGCGGCAACATCGCCTCCTACCGCTCTTACATCCTGGGAATCGACGGCGTGGGCGCTGTGCAGGTGTATCCCACCTGGGACGGGGGCGGCACGGTGAAGTGCTCCATCCTGGGGGCGGACTTTTTACCGGCTTCGAAGGAACTGGTGGAAAACGTGCAAAACGAGATCGATCCGCCTCCCAACCAGGGGCTTGGCATTGGCCTGGCGCCCATCGGGGCAAAGGTGACCATTGCCTCGCCCACAGAGGTGACGGTGAATGTGTCGGCCACGCTGACCCTTTCCGCCGGTACGCAAATCGGCCAGGTGCAGGAAGCTGTGGAGGCGGCGGTGGAGGCCTATCTGCTGTCCGTGCGCCAGGAATGGGCCACTCCCGTGGGGGAGACGGGCCTGGATTACGCCGCCGACGTGTACGTTGCCCGGGTGACCGCCGCCATTGTGGGGGTCACGGGCGTAGTGAACGCCACCAACGTGCAGATCAACGGCACCGGGAATGACTTGAGTTTGACAGAGACCGGCACCACCCAGCAGGTGCCCATTTTAGGGACGGTGACGCTTAGTGCCTCAACTTGACACATCTCTCCTGGAGCAGCTGCCGGACTGGTACGCGCAAATCCTGGATTATCAAGAATTATGCCTGGCGGAGCAGCCCAGCTTTGACGCTGTGGCGGACGAGATTGTCGCCGTGGCGGACAACTTCTTTTTCCAGACGATGGACGTGGACGCCGTGTCCCAATGGGAGCAGATTTTCGACATTGTGGCCGACCCTGCCACGGAGACCTTGGAGTTCCGCCGGGTGCGTGTCCTCAACCGTATTTCCACCAAGCCACCTTATACCCTGGCCTTTCTCTATCAGAAGCTGGACGAACTCATCGGCCCTGGCCAGTGGACGGTGACGGTGGACTACCCCAATTATACGCTGTACATCGAATCCAGCGCCCAGAGCCAAAGCTACGCCACAGAAGTGGCCTTCACCATAAACCGCATCAAGCCTGCCCACATTGTGTACGTCAACGCCCCTTACACTCAATCCGCCCTGTGGATGAATGAGGAAATCGACCTGACCCAGCGGACGTACAACTACAACCTAGGCGGCTGGGGCCTGGGGCTGCTGCCCTTCGCTAACGAATCTCTCTTGGGGGTGATTAAAACGCCGGAAAGCCCATCCATCCAAGCCGCGCTGCTGAACGACGTGGCCACCTTTACCAGCTCGGATATTGCCAGTGTGCAGCTCAACGGATCCATTGATATTTCAACCCCCAGCAAGACCGTGACGGGGAACTACTTGGAATTGTCCTACTCGGTGACGCCCGCCCAGACAACGGAAATCACCTCTGTGGCGTTGCTGAAAGCCGACGGCACTGTGCTGGCTCAATATCCCATCTTTGTGCCTGTAGACCAAGGGACGGTCTTAAAGCATAAAATCACCGTCCAGGAAGGAGTGACCGCCAATGGCGGATAAGCCCATACAAAACCCATTGCCCGCCGACCTGCCGGAGAACTGGAGTATTGGCCAAATCGTGGCCCCTGCTGGCGCGGATGTAGGCCTAGACCAGCAGCACGGCTACAACTACCTGATGCAGCAGGTGAACGCCGCCCAGCGGGCCGTGAACACCATGAACAACGCCTTTTCGGATTTGGCCACCACCGAGGACTTGGAAAACGGCACCATCACCGCCGTGGAGGTGACCGCCGCCGCCTCGGGATGGAGTGGCTCTCCCGCTGCCCAGACCTTGTCTATTGTCGGCATGACGGCGGACTCCCTCTACTGGGTGGGGCTGAACTCCACCGCCACCTATGCCCAGCGGGACGCCGCTCGGAAAGCCGTCATTGCCCCTACGGCCCAGGGGACAAACTCCCTGACCCTCACCTGCGACGGCGTGACCCCCACCGTTGACCTGCCCATTTTAGTCTTTCTCTCGGGAGGTGCTTCTTAATGCCTGGTATTAACATGATGCCCAGCGGCTCCACCTTGCAGATTCCCCTGGACGCCTGTACCAATTTTTCCGGCGAGGCGGGCAATGCCCAGGTTACTCTCACCTGGACCGACCCCAAGGACAAGTACGCCACTCCGGAAGGGGAGACTGCCCAGGACCCGGACCAGCTGGTCTCCGTGTGGGAGTACACCCAGATTATCCGCAAAACCGGCTCCCAGCCCACCGGCCCCCACGACGGGGAGCTGGTTGTCTCTTCTTCTGTCCGTGACCAGTACGCCACCACCGGCTTTGTGGACAACGGCCTTACCAACGACACCCTCTACTACTACGCCGCCTACGCCTACAACACCGACGGCGTAGCCAGTGAGGGAGCCTTCACCAGCGCCACGCCCATAGCTGGTACACCCCTATCCCAGTTGGCAGAGGGCACCCTCATCAAGATTCTGGAGAACGGCAGCCCGGTGGAATTCTACCTCGCCAAGCACTCCTACGAACCCAGCCTAAACGGCGAGGGGAGGGAGTTGTTGGTGAGGAAGGATTGCTTACCCGCTAGAGCATGGGGCAATAATGTTAAAAACGGGAACAGGTATGCAAACAGTTTAATTTTTAATTGGGGGAACAACGATTATTTTAACCAACTTTCCGATTACACGAAAAATGCCATTACTGGTACAAATATCAAGTATATCGTAGGTGGTGGTGACGATTCGGTTGCAACACTTAATACAAAGATTTTTATTTTGTCAGGCGGAGAGTTTGAATCATTTTTCAATGATGGGGAAGTGCTTCCAACTGCATCCATTTTACGAATTGCGTACTATAATGGTCTCCAGTGTTATCAATGGACAAGAACCCCCATAAACTACATCGATAACGTTGATGTCCAAGTTTTAGATAGAGAGGGAGAAGTAACGAGTGGAAACTGCGGCAACTCAGGTTCTTACTACCCTAGACCATGTTTTACTCTCCCTAACACAGCCTTTGTGGATGCAGACTTAAACCTCATAGAAGCCTAATCATTCTTCTATAAGGTTGAGGTTCACATCAACAAAAGCGCCCCTAGGCAATGTGAATGCAGGCCGGTAGATACTGTTATACCTACAAAGCTCAGCAAAAAATGGGTCAGACGGAAAATCCCTAATTTCATAAGCGCGACGATTGAAATTACCTGTTTCATCTATATCGGGGGTTCGTGTCCATTGAGAGGTATAATTACCGACTTGATTTACAGATTGGAGAGTGGCTGCAATGGGTACTGCGCTACCCTCAACATTAGCAGCAATATCGCTCCCCCCCCAGCTCTGTAAGAGAAAGCGCAAATATAGACCTGGTTATCTGCGATAGTGAATAATCACCGCCTCCAATAGTATAAGGAATCGTTGTAGACCCCATCATTGTTTTTACAGTTTCGGAGAATCGGTTCTTATAGTCCCCGTTCATCCAGGTATCTATAGTAGACCCGTTGTATGTATTAGTTTCCCACACATTCCAATTTCCGGTCGTGTCAGCATCTTTCCTCACCAACAGCTCCCTCCCCTCGCCGTTTAGGCTCGGTTCGTAGGAGTGTTTGGCGAGGATATTTTTTTGAAAGGAGAAAAGCCGTGTACAAAATCCTAACCGACCAAAACAAGCTGCTGGGCTATGTTTCCCAGCCAAACTACA
>ERZ1090867.205-NODE-205-length-28398-cov-26.623399_pt1 | contig 28398 bp, 44 predicted proteins | sample MGYA00478476_ERZ1090867 | MGnify/ENA primary metagenome ERZ1090867 (study PRJEB33644, sample SAMEA5815742) | chicken gut metagenome | biome: Chicken; feature: Gastrointestinal Tract; material: Caecum | place: Ireland | collected 2019-01-01 | study: A study of the... | reverse complement strand
CTCTTAATCAGTGGGCCCAGGGTTCGAGTCCCTGGAGGTGCACCAGAAAAAGCGCGTAGTGCTGTATGAAAGTACAGGCTGCGCGCTTTCTTTTTGTCCGCTCAGCCGAAGTTGACTACTTTTTGACTACTTTTGCCTTCGGACACCGGAAGCGATGCCAAGTACTGGTCGATCTGGCCAGCGGCGGAGAGGGCGTCCTCGGCCTCCAGATGGGTGTAAATATCGGCCGTCATCTGAATGCTGGAATGTCCCAGCAGCCGCTGTGCGGTGCGCAGATCGACGCCGGCATGATAGAGGGTTGTTGCATAGGTATGGCGCAACATATGTGGGGTAAGGTGGAAAGACACCGCCCGCGTGACCTTAGCCCACATTTTGGCAAAGGCACTGCGGGTCATAGGTCCGCCGTCCGCGGCTGTCACGATGGACGCAGACAGGTGCGGCGTATCCAGCAGAATCTCCCGCAGTGGGGCGGGAATGGGGATAGACCGATGAGCGGCCTTGGTTTTCAGGTCCTGGACGGGATCGGGCTGATTGGACAGAAAGGTCACGGCTCTGCGCACGGTAAGACGATCCCACTCAATGTCAGTCCAGTGAAGGCCCAACGCCTCCTCTTTGCGGAGGCCGCAGTAAAGACAGAGGGCGCAGAAAGCGCGCGCCCGCGGTTCCATCGGGGCCCGCACCAGTTCGGAGGCTTCGGCAGCGGTCAGATATTTTTTCTTTTGCGGCCGCGCGTGGGGCGTCGTTTTCACTCCTTCGGTGGGGTCCCGCAGGATCAGCCCGTTCAAGCGGGCCGCCTCGAAGATCTGCCGCATGGTCAGCAGGACCTTGTGTTGCAGACTGTCTGACTTATCAGCTACACCGGCCATCACGGCCCGAATATGTACTGGCCTGACGTCCCGAAGCTCCATGCCGCCCAGCGTGCCCATGATGTGATTGTTATAAGCCTCTCGGTACATTTTGACAGTAGAGGCTCGCAAATTTTGTTTGTAGGTGGCCAGCCAGATTTTGGCCCACTCGCCCACAAGGGTGTGATCGCCCACCGAAAGTCCGGCCTGATCATCGGCCCGCAGCGCCTGTTCAGCGGCGGCCAGCTCGGCCAGCGTGCGACCATAAACGACCTTTTGCCGCCCGTCTGATAAGGTGATCTTCCGCTGGTAGCGCCCATCGGCGCGTTTTTTAAGTTTTGCCATAAAAAAATACCTCCTTGAAAATGGGCATAGATTGACAAGCCCACCCCAAAAGAGGTATAATCAAAGCACACGAGTAGGCTGTGCGATGATCCTCTTTGAGGGGAGCCGGTCACTTATCCCGTTCACCTGTTGGAGCAGGTGGGCGGGTTTTCTTTTTATGCGTTTTTGTGCGATGCGCTGGGGGCTTTTGTTTGTCCAGCTTTTTGCTGACTGTGAATTATCGTCTAAACCAGTGGGTAAAGCCAACGGCTTTGCCCTCTATTTTTATGTCATCCAGCGCAGGGCCGCTGTAGGTCTTGGGCAGATAGGAGGCGTTGCAGGGCATCAAAATCAGGCTTTCGCCGTCGTAATAGACCTTTTTCAGGGTGGCTTCGTCGCCGATGCGCACCGCAGCGATCTCGCCGTTCTCCACCTCCGGCTGGATGCGGATATACACCATGTCGCCGCTGTGGATGCCGGCGTCGATCATACTGTCCCCCTGGCATTCCAGGCAAAAGTCGCAGGGCACGCCCTCGGGCACATCCACATAGCTTTCAATATTCTGCTCCGCAGTGATAGGCTCCCCGCAGGCGATACGGCCCACCAGAGGCTTTTTCACCATACGCGGCAAAGGCATAAAGCCGGGAGGAATAGACACAGCCCGGCGGGTCGTATCCGTTTCCTGTTCCTCTTTGCCTGTCATAATAAAGCCGGGGGTCGTTTGGAGCGCTGCGGCATAGGCCGCGATATATTGCCGCTTCATGTTGGCGATCTGGCCGCCTTCCCAGCGGGAGACTGTAGCCTCGGACACGCCGACCTTTGCAGCTACTTCCTTCAAGGTGAGATTGAGTTGAAGCCTTCGTTCTTTCAAATAGCCGTCCATTGTTGCAGCCCCCTTCATGCTTTTATTATACATCTAATATTGCAAAAACGCAATGCAAAAATGCGAGTTTTTCAAAAAATCTTGCAAAAACGTATTGACTTGCGGAAATGCAAGAGTTATAATAGCGTCAGAAAGGAGGCAGTGACATGTTCCAAAAAAATCTGTTCTTGGCGAAGCTCAAAGAAAAATCGCTGACACAGGAAGATGCAGCCAAAATTATTGGCGTAGCGTCTACGACCCTGTACAGAAAAATGATTGGCCATTCGGACTTCACAAGAAACGAAATCCAGCTTTTTCGTTCTGAGTTGGGGTTGACGGCTGCAGAGGTGGATAATATTTTTTTTGGCTAGAACTTACGTTTTCGTAAACAAAACGGGCTATAAATCAGCCTGCGGCGGTTCCACAGACTGACTTACCCAAATTTGTTTACTCTCACCCCATGCAGTGTGCTGTGCTTCGGATTACGCAGATTTACGAGGTGCGGTCTCGCCCCAAAGTCCTATGGCCCACAGATCCTAGAACCGCCAGGATCTTTCTTACTGGTAGTCGCACTTATGCGGTTATGGTTCCGCATTAAGTAGATGCCTTAGCATTGACACTTGCGAGAGAGAACCGGCAAGATCAAAAGTTTGTCCAAAAGGACCAACTCCCTCCTGCCTAATAAGGCAGAAACCAGAATAACACATTTTCGGGCGAAAATCAACGGTTTTATTCCAAATTTGCAATACGAAAGTCAAACATAAAAAAGGAGGAGCAATGGACATCTTCAAAAAAGAAAAGCCCCAAGCTGACGCGCCTGCGTCCACCTGGGAGGAGAACAAGTACCTGTATTACGCGGTGATGAAGCCCGACCGGCTGGCCGCCGAGATGGAGCGCAAGCGCATCAGCTGGGAAAAGCTGATTGCTGAAGCGTGGCTGTTCCAGGATGACCGGACCTACATCAACACCTACCTGCCGGTGTCCATCGAGACCGCCCGGCGAATCGCAAAGGCGCTGTATGTGCCCCTGGAGGAAATCGCCTTTGTCGCACAGCAGGGTGATGCTGCAAAGAACCAACCCGGCGGTGAGGAGATGCTCCGCAACACATTGGAGCTTTACCCCGGCGGGCCGGTGATCCTGAACGGTCGCCCCCTTGAGTGGGTCATCGGCGTGGATGTGAACAACATTGGCTCGCTGGACGCTATGGAGGCAACGCTGCGCATCGCTGTAAACAGGGTGGACATTCACCACTCCGCCTACCCTGTGCCGATGAAGGCCGCCCAGCCAGAACAAGAACCTGAAAATAAGGAGGATTGACCATGCCCGATATTTTGGCCGCTGCCATTACAGCAGGATTGTCTGGCTTGGCCACTTTGTGCCTGATTGAAATCCTTGAGCGCAGCGGACCCAAAGAGCAGGTCGAGCAGCAGGAAGAAACGTCGGCCAAAGAAGCTGCGCAGGACATCGTGCATCGTCTGCCGGTGGCAATCGATCTTCCTTTGCCTGTTGGAGAGATCAACATCTCCACCACAAAATATATCCGCCAGCGTTCTGTCACAGAAGTCTACTTTTCACTTGATGAGGCCGACTGGCACGAGCTGGAGCAGTCCGACGCGTGGAAACAGTTTCAACAAGAATTTATGGAGGTGCAGAAAGGAACCGAATTATGAAAGGCAAAACGATAGGGGAGCAGATTCGGAGAGAAAGAAAGCGTCAGGGCCTGACAATGGAACAACTAGGGGAGAGGATGGGAATCTCCGGTTCTCTGGTGGGCAGATATGAGCGCGATGAGGAAAACCCAAAAATAGAGACGATCAAGCGCTTTGCCGACGCACTGGATATCCCGATTTCCGAGCTGTACCCTGAATTTGAAAACGTACATAGAAAGGAAGCAGCAATGCACGACCTTAACGAACTTCTGGGCTGTGTGGGCAGTCTGAACGGCCCCTGGCGGAACGATAGCTGCCTGGGCTACGCCTCACTGGCGATGGAACAGGTGGGGCTGGACAGCCGGACGATCTGCCGGGTCCTGAATGCCATGGTCGAGAACTTCGACTTCGTAAGCGTCGAGGATGCCGCACGCCGTGTCCACCAGGGAAATGGGGTGACATCATGATGGATAGAACAATGGAGCGTACCCCGGCGGGGGCTGATTTCCTCAAGCTGCTGGCGACGGCCGTGGCCGATGAGCTCGAAGCCCGGCTGCCCGACATGATCGGCCGGACGAAAGAGCTGTGGACTGCTGAGGAGCTGGCCGAACGGTATAACCTGAGCCCGGCCAGTGTCCGGCGGCGCATCCAGGCGGGGGAGTTTGGCGAGGTGGTCCGGGCGGGCGGGCGCACCAAGCTGGTGACGCTGGAAGGCGTGCGAGCCTACGAGGCAGCCCACACCGGCCCCGCGTACACGCCGCCTGGAACTACCTCAGCAGCCCGGCGGAAAAAGAGCCGGGAGAACCCCGGCCGCATCTGAAAGGAGGCACACCATGAGACATTTTCACATCCGTAAGGCCGTTATCCTGGCGGTCAGGACGGCGGGCCTTGGTATGCTGGTGCCGGCGCTGCTGGCTCTGGGAGGCATCGCCGAATCCCTCGGCCCCTGGTGGCTGTACGCCCTGGTCTGTCTCGGTTTTGTCTGCGCCAGCGTCCTGCTGATCGGCCTGGGCGAAGCGCTGGACAGAGAGTTGGCCGCCGACCTCAAGGACTGGCAGCGGGTACCGGTCCGCAAGATCGACCGTTCCCGGAGGTACAGCGCATGAAAGCACTCTGCAAGTTCGGCGCAGCCCTGCTGGCCGCTGTGCTGCTGGCGCTGGCCGCCTGGTACGTCCGGCAGATGTGCGCCCTGGCCCGTGTGGTGGACAGCATCCGTCCGTAAACGCAAAGCGGCCCCACCCGATGGAGTAGATCGGGCAGGGCCAAAAAATGAGAAGGGGCGCTTCTCGCCTCTTATTATACACGGAGGTTTGATTTTATGCAAGAGATGAGCTGGATCAGCGTTAAGGACAAGCTGCCACCCTTTGGGCAGCAGGTCATTGTCTGCCGTCCCGACAACCTGGGCAAGCCCAAGGTAGAGCAGGGTTTCCGGGATGTAAACGGTTGGTGGAAGGTGTACGGCACCCGCACCAAGACCGTCACCCACTGGATGCCGCTGCCCGAGCCGCCGAAGGAGGTAAGCCGCCATGACCAAGGTTGAGCTCATTACCCTGGCCGAGCGCTGGCAGACCAAGGCCGACCGGGCTATGGAGCGCTACCAGGAGGACGGCCTGGCCCGCCATAACCGCGAGCGGGAGCAGGCCCAGGACCTGGCCGACGCGCTGCAGATCGCGGCCAGCGCCGCAGATGACCACGACAAGCTGGTCAGCTTACGCATGATGGTCAACCAGCTGGCCGTCAAGGCCCACGCGGCCGTCGATGCGCTGGACGCGCCGGACCGGGCCAGCGATCGGGACATCCTCACCGACCTGGCCCGCAATGTCATATCCACCGCGCGGCTGTACGGGGTGGACAGCGGGCTGACTGCATCACACAACCGTACAGCAAAGGAGGACCGAAATCATGACTGAGAAAGGCTACAACATCAATGAGATCGTGGCGCAGGTGCGCAGCGCCGGCAACCCGCAGATGGCCGCAATGGAGGCGGTAGCCGACAACGAGTACCTGGTGGATTCGGAGCTGCTGGAGGCGCTGGGGTTGCATCCTTCGGGGACCTGCCCACCACACCTTATCCCGATGCACCCATGCGGACACGTCCGGACAGCGGCGGACAGGATGCCCCGTCCGGGCAGTCCGGGCCGGCGGCGAAGCCCCGCAAAAAGCCCGGGCCGAAGCCTGGGGCAAAGCGCAAAAGTACAACGCCCCAAAATGCGCCGGCCGCATCCGGCACCTTGCGGGATGCCCTGGGGCGGGCGCTGGGCGGTCTGGAGGAGTTCGCCTCCGTCTGGGAGGGCGTGCTCTCTGATCCCCACGGCCCCTTCAGTACCGACCAGGTGGAGGCCCTGGCCCAGATCGATGAGGCGGCCAGCATTTGGCTGTCCGGCTGGGATGCCGCCACGCTTATGCTGACAGGAGGTAACGACCGTGACAACTGACCTCATCCCCATCCGGGTGCAGGCCCCGGCCATCCCGGAGCCCACCAGCAACCTGGACGAAGTCCAGGCCAACATCGACGCGCTGCTGGCGGCTTACACCGACAGGGTGTACACCGCCGAGGACATCAAAGGGGCCAAAGCCGACCGGGCCCAGGTCAACCACTGGAACGATCAGCTGAACAAAGCTGCCCAGGCCCTCAAAAAGCACTACCTGGCGGCGCTGGATGCGCCCCTGCGCCGGATCACCGCCATGCAGGCCCAGCTCAAAGAGTGCTCCGCCGCCATCGACCGGCAGGTCAAGGCGGTGGAGGAGGGCGAGCGGGAAGAAAAGCGCCGCGCCCTGGAGATGATCTACCACGACGCCGCCGGAGAGGACCTGGAACCGCTCATCCCCTTCGATCGGGTGCTGGAAAAGCGCTGGCTCAACAAGACGGTCAGCCTGTCCGCCGCCGGCCGGGAGCTGCGCAAGGCCCTGGAGACCCACCGGGAGGCCCTGCGGATCATCCGCACAACCTGCGGCGAGGATGCAGAAGCCTGCACCACCGAGTACCTGCGGGACCTCTCCCTCAACGCAGCCATGACCGAGCGCCAGCGCCGGCAGGACGCCCGCGCCGCGCAAGCTCAGGCCGAGGCAGCCCGCAAAGCCGCCGAACAGGCCCGGCGGGCCGCGCCGGTCATCATCCCGCCCACCGAGGAGGAACGGGCCATCCGGGCCGAGGCGGCCCAGGCCGCCCAGGCCAGCGCCTTCGTGACCCCCGAAGGCCGCCTGGACACCGAGCTGCTGCAGACCTTCGCTCAGCCCCAGGAGGAGCCTCCGCGCCGCCGCTACCGGTTCTGGGTGGAGTTTACCCCCGAGGATGTCGCCTGGTTCAAGGCGGCGGCCGCCGAGCGGGGCTTCCGCTTCGGCTCTATCAAGTAAGCAACAAAAGTACATATAGATACAGGAGGTACATACCATGGCATTCACACGCAACGGCCAGAGCGCCGCATCTACCCGCACCACCACCCGTGCCGCCCAGACAGCACCCCAGGTTGAGACGGCCGGCAGCGCCGCCATGACCCCGGCCACTCCCACCAAGCCGGTGGAGATCGAGGCCGCCGACGGCCAGCATTTCGCCGTCAGCTTTGAGGACGTGCGGCACTTCATCAGCCCCAAGGCCACCGACGCCGAGTGCAAGATCTTTTTGGAGACCTGCCGGGCCTACCACCTCAACCCCTTCACCAAAGAGGCCTACCTCATCCACTACGACAACAAGAGCGACGACACTCCCGCCACCATCGTGCTGGGCAAGAGCTGCTATATGCAGATGGCCGAGCGGCACCCCAACTACGACGGCTTCGAGGCCGGGGTGATCGTCCTGACCGATGGTAAAATCGAGGGCCGGGAAGGTTCCATCGTCTACGATGGGGAGGAGCTGCTGGGCGGCTGGGCACGGGTTTATCGCAAGGACCGTACCCGCCCCAGCTATGAGGAGGTCAAACTGAGCGAGTACGACACCGGCAAGAGCCAGTGGGCCGTCCGGCCCGCCACCATGATCCGCAAGGTGGCCCTGGTCCATGCCCTGCGGGAGGCGTTCCCCTCCACCTACGGCGGCCTCTACGACGAGAGCGAGGTGTCAGTGGATGCCGAATCCACCGCCCGTGAGCTGGACGACTACGAGCCGCCCCGCAGCCTGCCGCGCAGCCGGAAAGCACCGGCGCAGCCGGCGGTGGAGATCGTCACCGCCGACAGCCCCGCCGAGGGGCCCCAGGACAGCGAGGACGACCCGTTCGGGGGTGAGGACGCATGATCATCAAAACGCGGCTGGGGGCCCTGGTAGCGGGCACCCTGGCCCGGGAGCCCGAGGTCAAGACCCTGGGGAATAAGGACGTACTGATCCTCAACGTCAAGGCCCAAAGCGAAAAGGACGACGCCGGCCGCTGGAAAAGCCTCTTTGTAGACGTCCAGTGCTGGGACGGCCTGACCGAGCGAGACGGGATGTACCAGAAGGGCGACTTTGTGGCCGCCTTCGGCCGGGAGATCAAGACCCGGGAGTATCCCGAGGGCAGCGGCAAGTTTTATCACAGCCTGCCGGCGGACGGGGTCCTGCCCGGGGACCTTGTCACCCTGCGCTGGATGCAGCAGGTGGTGGACATGATCCCCGACGGCCCGTTGCAGGCCCCGCCCGTGATGACCGAGACCGACGAAGATACCCCCTTCGACACGCCTGCCCCACGGCCTGAACAGACCGGCATGGCCAGCTTTGCCGTAGCCGCAAAGCATCCGCCCGATGGACCGCCCCCGGATATCCCGCCGGCGCAGCAGATGTACCCCGGTGAAAATCTGGGCGACTATGCGCCGCGCAGCCGCCAGCCGGTGCCCGAGGATGATCTGACCCGCCGGCTCGACGCAACAGACGTGGAAGATTTACCTTTTTGAATAAAAATGAAAGGAATTTCCTATGGAAAACGAAAAAAGTGGGATGAAAATTTCCCTGAATGGCCCCGCATTTGAAGAATTCAAAGACGATTTTGACAGTGCGCTGACTGATACCATCACAAAAATGCTGAAAAATGGCGATTCTGAAGGGACTGTCACCGGGAAAATCAAAATTTCTTTGGAAAATCACGTCAATGATCTTGGCACGATTTACGTTGAACCGGTATTTGTCCACACCGTTTCCGGCTCGGTAATGCAGAAATGCGGCATAAAAGGCAAGATGGACGGCGTTTTCGCTCTGGAATCCGACCCCGAAAGCAGTGGGTATCTGCTCAAAGAGCCTGCGTCCGCACAAACCAGCATGGAAGATTACGCCGCCGGACGCAAGCGTTAAAGCGATAGGGAGGCCCGCATGGATGAGGGAAAGAAAAGCGTTATCCTGTATACCGAATGGGCGCAGCCATTGAAAGCTCTCTCTTTAGAGGACAAAGGCCGCATTTTTGACGCGATTTTGTCCTATTCAGAAACAGGAGAAACGCCACATTTTGACAGCGCCGCCGCAGAAATGGCCTTTTCCTTCATTCGTCTGCGGCTGGATGAGAACGCCAAAAAGTGGACCGATGTGCGCCAAAAGCGGCGCGAAGCGGGGCGGCGCGGTGCGTTGGTTACGAACAGCAAAAATCAGCAAATCCCGGCAAAAGCGGCAAATGCCGATTTTGCCGAAACCAATCCGGCAAACGTCGGCAAAGAGCGGCAAAACACGGCAAATTCGGCTGTTAATGTAAATGTTAATGCCAATGTAAATGATAGTGTAGCAGCTAAAGCTGCTATAGCGCAAACGTCCCCCGACACACCTCCGGAACAGCCGGCCGCGCCGCCGCTGCCGCCCTCGCTGGATGGGTTGGAAACATCCTGGCGGGAGCTTGGCCTGGGCAGGCGGATGGGCCCGGTGGTCCAGCAGGCCCTGCGGGCCTACCTGGCGGCCGGACTGGAAGAAGGGCTAATCGTCCAGGCCATGCGGGAGGCTGCCGAGCACGACGTCAAGGCCACCCTGCCCTATATCCGCAGCATCCTGGACCGCTGCCAGGCCCAGGGCATCCACACCCTGGACGCCTGGCAGGCGGCCCACCGCGGCGGCGGTGGCAAGCGGGTGGACCGGGCGCAGCCCAGCGGTAACGATTTTCTGGCGGACGCCCTGAACCGGCCCCGCCGGCACAAACGGAAGGAGTAAAACATGACCCATAACAACCAAACAGTTATTAACCTCTGGGGCAAGGTGCTGAATGAGGTGGAAAACGACACGGAATTTATGTGCGATGTCGATCAAGCGGCCGAAAAGGCCACAAACCTGGCAGCCTTTCAGATGCGGGAGTCCCTGATCCTGGAGGAGGTACTGCATCGGATGCAGGAAAAAGTGTGGCACCGCATGGAAAGCGAGGGCTGAGCCGTGCTTGCATACACCATCACCCTGCTGGGCCCGCCCCGCACCAAAAAGAACCACCAGCGCATCCTGCGCGGGGCAGGCGGGAAGCCGACCATAGCCCAGAGCAAAGAGTACATCCAATACGAAAAAGACTGCCTGTGGCAGATCCGCAGCCCGCCGCGGCCGCTGGCCGAGCCGGTAAACGTCAAGTGCCTGTACTATATGCCCACCCGGCGGCGGGTGGACCTGACCAACCTGCTGGAGGCCACCGACGACATCCTGGTCAAGGCCGGGGTCCTGGCCGACGACTGCGCGGCGGTGGTGGCCGGCCACGACGGCAGCCGGGTGCTGCTTGACCGGCAGCGCCCCCGGGTGGAGATCGAGATCACGGGAATGGAGGAGGCAGACCATGACAAGACGTGAAGGCATTGACCAGCTGAAAAGCCTGCTGGAGCATTGCAAGACCATGCACGAGAGCGGCGAAATCTGGGCGCGGGACTGCGAGGCGCTCGGAATTGCCATCGCCGACCTCTGCGGCCCCACGCGGGAGCAGGTGGAGGCGTGGAAGGGCGAGTGGATCCCATATCTTGATGGAGAACACATAATGCCGGAAAGATATTATAGTTGCTCAAAATGCGGCAACAGAGGATACCCAAGTAAAAAGAATTTTTGTGTTTTCTGCGGCGCTCCCATGACGGACGAGGCCGTGGAGATTACCCTGCGGAGATTGGAGGCGCTCCATGAAAACGATCGTTGACCGCATCGGCAAGCCGGCCCTGCTGGAACAGACTGCCGAGGAATGCACCGAACTTGCCCACGCCTGCCTGAAAGAGGCCCGGCGGCTGCGGGGCGAAAATCCCACCCCCAAGACCACGCCCGAGTGCTGGCTGGCCATCAGCGAGGAGCTGACCGATCTGCAGCTGTGCATGGAGCTGCTGGAGGGGGCCGGGTATGGTGCTGACCCGGTGGCGGCTGCCGATCAGCGGGCCGCAAAGCTCCTGCGCTGGCGCGATCGGCTGGACAAGGCTGCCGAGGAGAACCCACGATGAAGTTCCAGGCCGGCCAGTGCCGGAAAATTTTCAACATCAACGACGCCCGCTGCCGTCCCTGCACGGGCTTTGACAAGACCTGCCCCCGCCGGCAGGAAAACGACACAAACCAAAACGGAGGTAAAACCCATGGCAAAGAAAGCAGAAACCGCCCTGTTTGAGATCAAGCCCATCGAGATGGTGGACATCCCCCTGCGGATCGTGGGGGACAGCCCCCTGATCGTCCACGCCTGGAGCGAGAAGGCCAAGCGGATGATCCTGGACGCCCAGCAGGGCAAAAAGGCGGGCACCAAGAAAGAGCCCAAGAACCCCACCGAGGATTTCATCCGCAGCCTGTACTGGCTGACGCCCATGCCCGCAGATTTCACCCTGGACGGCTTCAACGCCGCCGTGGAGGCAGGCGCGCGGTTCGGCTTCCCCATCACGGCCTTCAAACAGGCGGCCATCTCGGCAGCCTACCGGATGGGCTGGGTCAAGGACAAGATGGGGCTGCGGGGCGCGTTCTTCCTGGACGGCACCGCCGGGGATTCCGGGGACATGGTGGAGATCACCGGCAGCGTTCCCACCATCCGGGAGGATATGGTCCGGGTGGGCATGGGTGTGGCGGACATCCGCTACCGCGGGATGTTCGAGACCTGGGCGGCCGACATCACCATGCGGTACAACAAAAACGGCCAGTTCAGCGTGGAAAACCTGCTGAACATCCTGAACGCTGGCGGCACCATCTGCGGCGCAGGCGAATGGCGGCCCGAGAAGGACGGCCAGTTCGGGATGTACCACGTCGAGCAGCGATAAATCAGGGCAGGCCTGGTATGGCCTGGCTTGCAGAGGCTTGTTGAGGCGAGGGGCGGCCGGGCCCGGTCTGGCATGGCAGGCGAGGAGAGGCTAGTTTAGGCGGAGCAAGGCGAGGCTGGGCGCGGCAGGCAAGGTTAGTTGTGGAGAGGTAATGCAAGAAAAGGCCCGGCAGGGCAGGCCTGGCGGGTCACGGTGAGGCACGGCAGGGTCCGGCAGGGCTGGTGAGGTTAGGTATGGTACGGAGCGGTGAGGACTGGCAAAGCAGCGTATGGCGGGGCAGGTGTGGCGAACTGGCCGCGCTATAAAAAGAAAACGACAGCGGCCAAACGCAGAAAGGGGGAGAAACGCAGCATGAGCATTCGGGCATTCCGGCGGCTGCCGCGGGCAGAGCGGCGGGCGCGCATCCAGCGGGTAGAGGACCCCCTCACCCGAAGGATCATGGAGATTGCCTTTTTAGGGCCGGGGCGGGTAAGCTGGGCCAAGATCGCCTGCATGATTGGCGGAGGCAATGGCCCCGAAACGGTCCGCAAACGGGTGATCCGGGAGCTGCGCCGGGACGCAGGCCCCTGAAACCTGTCCCGTTTTCCATCCCCGGGCTGTGGTATCCTGCAAAAAACAGGAGGCACAGGATGGACAACGAACGCAAGCGCACCGGAACCCTGGTCAACTTTGACCTTCTGCCCGGGCTGGAGCTGACGGCCCAGGGCAACCCGGTCACAGCCGCCCAGCCCATCCCCTACGGGGTGGATCATCTCATCGGCTTCAACGAGCTCTTGACCTGCGGCAGCACCGACGGGGCCGGGGTGCATTTTTACATTGACGATTACCAATTCGAGCGCTTCTGGAGGAACCCCGAGCGGTACCTCCGGGCGCTTTTGGCGTTTCCGCTGGTGGTGGGGCCGGACTTTTCCCTTTACACCGACTATCCGGAGCCGCTCCAGCGCTGGAACCATTACCGCAATCAGATGCTGACGGCCTGGATGCAGCGGCAGGGAGTGGCCTGCGTCCAGAGCGCCAGCTGGACCGGTTCCGAGAGCTTCGGCTGGTGTTTTGACGGGCTGACCCCCGGCGGTGCGGTGGCGGTGAGCACGGTGGGATGTGCCAAAAGCCGGGAGGCCCAGGACAGCTTTCTGGCCGGATTGGAAGAACTGATCCGGCGGGCTCGCCCCACCGAGCTGCTGGTTTACGGCAGCATTTCCCAGGCTATGCGGGAGCTGCTGCAGCGGCAGGGGATCAGCTGGGTGGTGTACCCCCACGGCATCGCAGCCCGCACTAGGGCAGGCAAGGGGGCGCGCTGATGGGCGGCAGAGGCAGCGGCCTGCATACTTCCCAGGGGATGGCCGCCCCCGCCGCCCCGGTGGCTCCGGTTTCCACACCGCCCACAGGCGCGGGAGGATTTGCCCATCTGACCCCCGCCCAGGTGTCGGCCTTGGAGGGTGCAGCAATGGCACAAATAGCCGCAGATCCGGCCCTGGCGGCAGGCATCCGGGACTATACCGACCCCACCACCACCGCCAACGGCAAGGCCGTCAGCCAAAACGCCAACTGGGCGCTGGCCACCGGCAGCCGCCCGCTGAATGCCCGAGAGCAGGCCATGATGAACGCGCTGGACCAGGTCGCACGCCCCATCGGCACCGAAACCACCCTCTACCGGGCCGATCACGACGATTTTCTCCACCGGCTGGGAGTGGGCAACGTCCAGCGGATGAGCAACGCCCAGCTGCGCCAGGCACTGGTGGGCAAGCGCTGGACCAACAACAGCCCCGAATCCACCGCCTACGACAGCCGGGAAAATCCCTTCTGGCCCCAGCCTGGCGGCAACCGCCGGGCCGGGAAAAGCCGGCAGGGAGGCTCCGTGTCGGGCAACCGCGAGGTGCTGATCCGTTACCACACCGGCGCAGGGACCCGGGTGGCTTTTATCCAGCCAAGCCAGGCAGAGGCTGTGCTGGCGGTGGGTACCAATCACCGGATCACAGGGGCGCGGTGGACCCATACCGGTCCGGCCCGTGCCTTTGGCAGCGGGAAGAAGGTCCTTGAGCTGGAGGTGGAGGTGTGGTAAAATCAAGGCGTAAGGCAGGCAAAAGGAGGCGCAGAACCGTGGATTACACCAAGCTGAAAACCAAGGCGGAGATCGAAGCCGCAGAGCAGAAATTCCGGCCGCTGGACACCCCGCCGGGGGCGAAACCTTTTGCCGACCTGCACACAGACACCGAGTGGCTGAAGAAACACAGATCTGTGCGGACACCTGCCCGGCGGAATAAGAAGAAATAACCTGTCCCGTTTTGCATTGCCAAAATGTGATACGCTTCCCCCAGACAAAGCGAGGGGAGGGATCACATGGGCGGCCGCGGAAGCAATATGCGTGCATCCCACGGGATGCGCACGGCGGCACAGACGCCGGGGCAGGCGCTGGTGGCGCGGCTGCGGGCCGACCCCACGGCCCTGCTCCAGATGACCGACAGCGAGGCGTTGACGGCTTTTCAGGAGATCGATGCCCGTCCCATCGGCCAGGGAGAAAACGATACCTTTGTGCAGCGGTACATGGACGCCATCGGGTGGAGTGAGGCGATGCCCACCGTTCTGCGGCCCAGCGCTTTCATGCAGGCCAGGCAGGCCATAGGAGCCGGGAATATGTACCACGCCGACAAGGACTATCAAGGCACTTCGGGCGCGGCGTTCAATCGGCAGTATATGACCGGAAACCGAGGATACAGCTCCAACGGCATCTACGGCGCGGGCACCTATTGGGCGTCCCGAAGCGCCAGTTCGTCGGCTGGCTATGGCAGCCACCAGATCAAAGGCTTTTTGAATCAAAATGCCCGCAAGGTGACCAACGTGCAACTGCGCAAGATGGAACAGCGCTTCAAAAAAAGCCACCCGCAAGCGGCAGCTTATCTGACCAACCATCAAAAAGTTGGATACGGCGGGAGCACCGAGGTTTTACATCCGATTATTGCGGCAGCCAATGGCTATAACGTGATCCTGGCCCACAACAGTACCAGGAGCGGCTCTTATATCGTCACCTTGAACCGGGCGGCTACGACAGTCTGCTCTCAGACCAACGACAACGCCCGGGTCGGCATGAGAAACTGGTAACAGGAGGAAAATTTGATGCCCAAAAGAAAGATGGATGAGGCCCTGATCTCCAAGGTAGAAAAGGGAGTGGGCGCGAAGTACGGCCGGGATGCCCGCGCTTTTGCCGTGGACGCCTGGAAGATTCACACCGGCGAGTGGCCCCGCCCGGCGGGCTGGAAAGACCCTTATGCAGCCCTGGACAAGCCCGCGGCCCGCAAAAAGCCCGCCGCCAAGAAGAAATAAACCCGTCCCGTTTTTGCTCCGTGATCTCTGGTATACTGGCCAGAGACACGGAGTTTTTTGTTTTGAGGAGGGGCGGAATGCAGCGCAAGAGGGAACAGGCGAAGTCGGTAGAGCTGGCTGCGGCGGTCATGCCGGACAGCCCGGCGGCTGGGATGCTGCCCAACCAGAAGATCGAGTTCTGGCGGATCGAGGACGTCATCCCCTACGACCGCAACCCCCGCATCAACGACGACGCGGTGCAGGCTGTGGCCAACAGCATCCGGGATCATGGTTTCCGCAACCCCATCCAGGTGGATAAGGACGGCGTTATCATCTGCGGGCACACCCGCCTCAAAGCGGCCAGACGGCTCAAGCTGCCGGTGGTGCCGGTGATCGTCGAGGCGGACATGAGCCCCGAGCAAGTCAAGGCGATGCGGATCGCCGACAACTCCACCGCAGAGCTGGCCCGCTGGGACCCGGACCTTTTGCAGCTTGAGCTGGCCGATTTGGACGCCATGGGCATCGATATGGGCATCTATGGCCTGGACGTCCGGCTCAAGACGGATGAGGAGGCCGAGGAGGATGACTATACGGTTGCGCCTCCGGACCAGCCCACCGCCCGGCGGGGAGATGTCTGGCAGCTGGGCTGCCACCGGGTTATGTGTGGCGACAGCACCGACCCCGCTGATGTGGCCCGGCTGATGGACGGCGTCCAGGCCGATCTGCTCCTCACCGACCCGCCCTACAACGTCAACTATGAGGGCAGCGACGGCAAGAAGATCGCCAACGACGACATGGACGATGGGCTGTTCCGGGAATTTTTAGAGAAAGCCTTCCGCAACGCCCGGGACGTCTGCGCCCCTGGGGCGGCCGCTTATGTTTTCCACGCCGACACCGAGGTCGAAACCTTCCGGGCGGCATTTCGGGAGGCGGGCTGGGGGCTGCACGGCTGCCTGGTCTGGGTAAAAAACGGTATGGTGCTGGGACACAGCGACTACCAGTGGCAGCATGAACCCTGTCTGTATGGTTGGCTGCCGGGCGCACCCCATTATTTTGTCAACGACCGCACCCAAAGCACGGTTATCGACGACGAAAACCCACCGGACCCCGCCAAAATGAAGAAAGACGAACTGGTGGAACTGACCAAAAAGCTGCTGGCGGAGCGCCGCGGACTGGAGAGCACCGTGATCCGCTGCGACAAACCGGCCCGCAATGCCGAGCACCCCACCATGAAGCCTATCCCACTGTGCGGGCGGCTGATCCGAAACAGCAGCCTGCCCGGTCAGCTGGTGCTGGATCTGTTTGGGGGCAGCGGCTCCACCCTGATCGCCTGTGAGCAGCTCAGCCGGCAGTGCTACACGATGGAATACGATCCGCGCTATGTGGATGTCATCGTGGACCGGTGGGAAAAACTGACGGGCGAAAAAGCTGAGAAAATTTGACATCATCCAGGCGGTGTATGCGAGCGATTCAAGCCGGCAAGCGGGCACACCTCCCGGCCGCAGTGCAGGCATCATGCGGCTGGCCCAGTAAGCCCCAGTCGCGCGGGGCTATACACCGCCTTTTTTATTTTGAGAGAGGAGGCAGGGAAGTGGCGAACCTCAGCAAGATCACCGAGTGGAACAGCCCCCAGGGCCTGCTCTTACTCCAACGATACGCCATGTACGGCATGACCCAGAAGGAGATTTGTGACGCCATCGGCGTGCCCGAGCGGACCTTCCGCCGGTGGTGCCACCAGGACCCGCGGATCAAACAGGCCATCTCCAGCGGGGGAGACGTGGCGGTGGCGGCGGTGGCCAACGCCCTGTTCAAAAAGGCACAGAACGGGGATCTGGGGGCCATTTGTTTTTTCTTAAAGAACCGCGACCCGGCCCACTGGTCCGACCACCCCGAGATGCGCGGCCAGGACGGAAAGGTGGTGTTTGTGGATGACATCCCGGCGGCAAACCCCGCAGCCCAGCCCCCGGCGGGAAGTCAGACTGACCAGCCTGATCATACCTGAGTACTACGCGGCCCATCGGGCCATCTGGTCGGGGCAGTACAACGAATACCTGGGCGACGGAGGCCGCGGCAGCCTGAAAAGCACCTTCGCGGCCACCGAGCACATCCTGCTGGTCATGCGCACCCCCGACATCCACGGAGTGGTGCTGCGAAAGGTGGGCGGCACCCTGGCCACATCGGTCTGGCCCGAGTACAACCGGGTCATTGATCGGATGGGGGTGCGGCACCTCTGGCAGCAGAGCCGCAAGCCCCTCACCCTGACGTACACCCCCACGGGACAGACCATCCAGTTTTTCGGTCTGGACGACCCCGGCAAGCTCAAGAGTATGGCGGCCCCCTTCGGGTATTTCGGCACTTTGCACTTTGAGGAGTTCGACCAGTACGACGGCCCCGAAGAAGTGCGCAATGTCGAGCAATCGGTGTTTCGCGGCGGGCCGTTTTCCTTTTCGTTCAAGACCTTCAACAGCCCGGCCATGGCCCGGCACTGGGTCAACCGGTACAAACGAGAACCCAAGCCAAAGCAGTTCCGGCACCACACCACCTATCTGACCACCCCGCCCGAATGGTTGGGCCAGCGCTTCCTCGATGAAGCGGAGCTGCTGCAGCAGCGGGACCCGGTGGCCTATGCCCACGAGTACCTGGGGGAGGTAGTGGGCAACGGCACCTCCGTCTTTGACAACCTGACCCTGCGGCCCATCTCCCGGGAGGAACTGGCCGCATTTGACCGCCGGTATTTCGGGCTTGACTTTGGCTGGTACCCGGACCCCAACTTTTTCGTGGCCATGGCCTACGACCACGCCCGGCAGACCCTCTACTTTTTCGACGAGCACCAGGCCTGCCGGGAAAAGGACGAGGCCCTGGCGGAGGCGCTGAATAAATACCAGGCGGAGGAGATCATCGCCGACAGCGCCGGCAACAAGAGTATCGCCACCCTGCGGGATCTGGGTTTCCGGCGGCTGCGGGGGTGTCACAAGTACGCGGCCCACGGGGGGACAAGCGTCACCGACGGGATGAAGTGGCTGCAAAGCCGGGTCGAGATCGTCATCGATCCGGTCCGCTGCCCCCACACGGCCCGGGAGTTTGCAGAGTATGAGTACGCGCTGGACAAAAAGACCGGCGAGGTCCTGCCGGGATACATCGACGCCAACAACCACAGCATCGACGCCGCCCGGTACGGCATGGAACCGGTCTGGCAGCATCGCGGGAGGGAGAACGCATGATCGCACACGCGGATATTGAGAATGTCATCGGCTGCCGCACCCTGGTCAGCGACCAGATGCAGCGGGCCATCGAGGACTGGTACGCCGCCGCCATCGATGGCGAGCCGCTGGACCATAACCCGGACACCCTGTCCCTGGGACTGCCGGCGGTCATCTGCGGCGAGCTGGCCCGCCTGACCACCCTGGAGCTGGAAGCAAAAGTGGAGGGCAGCAGCCGGGCCGACTGGATCAACAGCCATTTGCAGCGGGTCCTTTCGCCCCGCCGCCGGCGCGTTTTGTCTCTGGGCCTTGCGCTGGGGTCGGGGATCTGGAAGCCCTACCAGAGCGGCGGCGATTTGGGGGTGGCTTTTGTTCCGGCCACCGGCTACTACCCCGTAGCCCACGACATCGACGGCAACCTGACCGAGGCCGTCTTTGTGGACACCATCACCGACAACGACAACTACTACCGCCGGCTGGAGTGGATGCACGTCCTGGAAAAGCCGGCTGACCTGCGGGACGAGGAACGGAAGATCCTTGAAAAGCTGGGGATGGACAGCCCTACACGCTTCCCGTGCCTGCAGATCCTCAACCTGGCCTTCCGCTCTGCCGCCCGGGACGCACTGGGCAGCCCGGAGGACCTATCCATCCGGCCCGAGTGGGACGAAATCGAACAGGCGGCCTGGCTGCCGGGGCTGGAAAAACTCCCGGTGGGCTATTTTGTGACCCCCATCCTCAACCCCATCGAGCCGACCGGTGAGCTGGGGGCGGCTGTCTTTGAGCCGGCCCGGGGGCAGATCATCGACGCCGACCAGCAATACACCCGCCTGGATTGGGAGTACGAGGGCGGCGAGTTGGCGGTGGACGTGGCCCAGGAGTACCTCAAGCCCAGCGCCGTGGGACAGCAGCTGTCCAAGGCGCAGGCGCTGCGCAAATACGGTGTGCCCCCTTCGGCCATCGACAGCACCGCGCCCCATCACCGAGAGCGGCTGTTCCACGGGCTGGACGTCAACACCGGCATCACCCCGCAGGCCCCGTTTTATCAGCTCTACGCCCCCGCCCTGCGGGACACCAACTACCTGGCGGGCCTCAACCAGTACCTGCGCAACGTGGAGAGTCACGCGGGGCTGAGCTTCGGCTTTTTGTCCCAGGTGTCCGAAGTGGAAAAAACCGCCGCCGAGGTCGCTAGCAGCAAACAGACCCTCTACGCCACCGTGTCGGACTGTCAGGCGGCGATGGAGGGCGCGATGCGGGGGCTGGTGGATGCGCTGGACTACTGGGCCGACTACATCCCCGGTGCGCCGCCTCGGGGAGAGGTCAATCAGTCCTACCTCTGGGATGACAGCATCATCATGGACCGCCTCACCGAGATGCAGCAGTGGCAGGCTGATGTGTCTCAGGGGCTGCGCAGCAAGGTGGAGTATCGGATGCACTTTTTCGGAGAGGACGAAGCCACCGCCCGGCGGATGGTGCAGGCTATCCAGGATGAGGCGGCGGGGATGGACGTACTGAAAGGAGTTTTGAGCAATGGTGCGTAAAAAAGCAAAAGTTACACCGGCCGACTACAGCGGGGTGGAAAATTGGCTGAACCGCAGCTGGAGCACTGCCGCCACCACCCGCAAATGGGACGGCTACAACGGCGCGGTGGCCGCCTTGCAGATGGCCGGGTTTCTGGTAGTGGAACAGCGCGGCCGCCACAAGGTGACGCCCCATGCTGACGCCTGAACAGATCGACGCCTATGCCGGCCAGATGGCTGAGCCATGGGGCGAGTTGGCCGACCGCATCCTGCGGGATATGGTCCGCAGGATCGTCAAGGCGGGCCGGATCACCGACACGGTGGAGTGGCAGGCTTACCGGCTGGAAGCGCTGGGGGCCAGCGAACAGTACATCCGCCGGCAGCTGCAGGCTATCGCCGCCGAAATCGGCCCTCAGGAGGCGGCCATCTTTGCAAGAGCCATGCAGGAGGCCGACGCTGCCGACCGTGCCGGTGCGCCGCCTGAAGCCGCCGCACAGGCCCCTGGGCTGGGGGAGAGCCCGGAGGCCCAGCAGCTGATTGAAAGCGGCTACCGGCGGACCATGAACACCCTCTACAACCTCACCGGCACCCGGGCGGTGGGAGAGAACCAGAATCTCCTCGAAACGACCCGGCGGCAGCTGGCCTACTACCTGGACAATGCTCACGCCGACGTGGCCAGCGGGGCATTCAGCTGGGACGGTGCCACCCGCCGGGCCCTGCGGGAACTGGCGGCCCGAGGCGTGGGGGCCATCACCTACCCGTCGGGCCATGTGGACAGCCTGGATGTGGTGGTGCTGCGTGCTACACGCACCGGAATCAGCCAGACCGCCGGGGAGATCACCCTGCACAATGCCCGGCAGATGGGCTGCGACCTAATGGAGCTGACCGCTCACGCTGGGGCCCGCACCGGCACCGGCCGGCACGACTATACCAACCACGCCTGGTGGCAGGGGCAGCTTGTGAGCCTTTCGGGCCGGCCGGGTTATCTGACTCTGGCGGATATTGGCTACGGAGACGTGCAGGGTTTCAAGGGGGCAAATTGCTCCCACGACTGGCAACCTTACTGGGCGGGATTCAGCACTCGCAACTACGACTCGGCCGCCCTGGCCAGGATGGCCCAGGCGACCGTCCGCTACAATGGCCGGGATATCGGGCGCTATGAGGCGACCCAGATGCAGCGGGCCATGGAGCGGCGTATCCGGGCCCAGAAACGGGCCTTTCTGGTGGCGCGGGAAGCTGGCCTCAAGGACGATGAAAAGGCCGCAGCGGCCCGCCTGTCGGCCTCCCGTGCCAAGCTGACCGACTTCCTCGGACAGACCGGCCTGCGCAAGCGCCAGATCCAGGAGACGGTGGCCGGTTTCGGCCGCAGTGAGGCTGCCAGCGCCGCAGCGCAAGCCCGAAGAAAATAACCTGTCCCGTTTTCAACCGTAAAATTGTGCTATAGTCGAAAAAGAAATTCACCGTGCGCCGGGTGTAAGACGGGGCGCAGCGGGCCCGCGCCGGCCGCGCGAAACAGGCCGTAGGCCCAAAGGAGGATAAGATGAGACGTGAGGATTTGAGAGCCATCGAGGGCATGACCGATGACCAGGTAGAAGCCGTCATGCGGCTGCACGGACAGGACGAACAGGCCCATCAGCAGGCCATGCAGCAGATGCAGACCCAACTGGACACCGCCCGTGAGGGGCTGAAAGCCTTTGAGGGGGTAGATGTGCCCGGTCTGCAGCAGCAGGTCAAAGATCTGACCGACAAAATGGAGCAGCAGTCGGCGGCTTTTGCCTTTGACACCGACCTGCGGAAAGCCGCGCGGGAAGCCCACGCCCGCAGCGAGGACGATGTGATCGCCCTGCTGCCCGACAAGGACAAGCTGCAGGCCTCCAAGAACCGTTCTGCCGACCTGGCCGCTGCAATGGCCGGCCTCCAGCAGGCTAAGCCTTATCTCTTTGAGGCGCTCGACACCCAGCAGCAGTCCCAGCAGGGCAGCCAGCCCGGGCAGCCTGACGTCCCGCCCATCGTGGTCGGCCGGCCCCGTCCCCAGGGCGGCAGCCAGGAGCCTACACTCACCGAGTTCCTCAAGATGTCCGGCGCGGAGCGGATCGCCCTGCGCACCCGCAACCCTGCATTGTTCCAGCAGCTCTCGGACGACGTCCGCTCCAAGCGCAGCTGGTAAGAAAGGAGTAACCTATGCCTACCGGCACTTTTGGAGGCTTCCCCTTTGACCCCGAAGTCTACCAGGGCTTTGTGGACCAGGAGCCGACCTTCACCGATTCCATCATCGCGTCGGGGATTCTGGCGGCAGATGCATCCATGGCGTCTTGCCTGAACAACGGCGGCACCGTTGGCACCACCCGCTTCTATAACCCCCTCGACCCTGACAAGGACGCGCCCCTGGTGCGGGACGGCGACACCGACAACACCCCCTCCACCATCTCGGGCGGCAAGCAGTCCTTCATTCGCATCGACCGGATGAAAGCGTGGAAAGCCCGCCAGCTGATCCAGGAGCTGACCGCCGCCGACCCCATGGCCAAGGTGGCCCGCAGCACCGGTTCTTACTGGCGGATGTACTGGCAGGGGCTGATGCTCAAGACCGCCAGCGCAGTGCTGGGGATGGGCTCCCTGTCCAGCCATGTGATCACCGCTTCGGCGGGCATCGATGCGGCCCTGGTCATCGACGGCCAGCAGGCCGCCCTGGGGGACTTTGCCTCCAAGTTCGGCCTGTACGTCATGCACTCGAAGGTGTATGCCGAGTACCAGAAGTTGGGCCTGATCGACTTCAACAAGTACACGATTACCAACGTGGTCCAGAAGGAAGTCGAGCTGCCCACCATCAACGGCCTGATTGTGGTGGTCAACGACCGGGGCACTTCGGACGACAGCAACTATAACTGTTACCTGTTCGGGGAAGGCTCCATCCTGACCGCAACCCCGCGGGTCATCACCCCCGATTACACCAACTATGACCCCGAGACCGATGGTGGCACCGACATCCTCTACAACAACCGCTCCATCATTCTGCACCCCAATGGGGTCAGCTTCTTGGCCGACAACATCGCCAAGGAGACCCCCACCGACACCGAGTTCACCACTTCTACCAACTGGGAGCTGCGGTTTGATGCAAAGAATGTCCGCATCGCCAAGATCGTGGTGCCCAAGACCCAGTTGGCCAGCGGGCAGGAGGCTGCAGAGGTTGAAGAAGGTGCCTGATGAGCTGGCTGAGCTTTGAATCCTTCCAGGCCCGCCACCCTGACAGCGGGCTCAGTTGCGCAGAGTTCGCCGCCCTGGCGGGCAAGGCGGAACTGGCCATCAATGAGGCGACTTTCTGGAGGGCGGCCACCGCGGCCGACCCGGTCAGCCTTGCCGCCCTGGGCGAATGCGTGGCCCAGCTCATCGAGCTGGCGATGACCACCGGCGCGGACAGCGCCATCGGGGCCAGCCTCTCGGGCGTGACCAGCGTCAACAACCACGGCTACACCGAGAGCTATGCAAACGCCAGCCAGACCCTGGCGGCGGTAGAACAGCAGCAGAAGCGGATCATCCGCTCGGCGCTGGCCGGACCGGGAACCCGCTGGATGCTGTACGCCGGCGGCGTCTATCATCCGCCTGGCCGCCGCCATTGACCACAAAGGAGGCCCTATGACCCGCAAACCATTGCTTGCGACCGACAGCATCGAGATCGAGCACCGCGGGGGCGGGGCCTCCATTTCGTTTGTCCTGAACCGGGTGAGCTGCCACGAAGTCTGTGGGGCAGCCGTCCAGACGGCGGCCTTTCAGCGGCAGTGCGCGGCGCAGATCTCCATCTTCCCGGGCTGGTCCCTGGCCGGCGGGCAGGATGCAGGCGCAGCCTACCGGACCCCGGCAGCCTACAAGGTGACAGGGGAGGGCTGGACCATGGACAAAGAGGATCTGGTACTCCTGCCATCCGGCCGGAAAGGGCGGATCACCCGCATCGAGGACAGCCGGGCCGGCCGCTGCCCCCACTGGTACATCGAGGTGACATGATGGCAAACAAGATTCCCCAGGCGCTGCTGGACTGGCTGTCCGGCTGCCCGTACATCGACGGCTTGAGCGAGGACGGCGTGGCCGTCCACATCGAACAGCTGGGCAGCGAGCCTATCCAGTTTTCCCTCCACGCCACCCCCACCGAAGCGGTGGTCAGGCGGTACTTTTCGGGGGAGCTGCGGGCGAAAAATTATGTCCTGGCCAGCCGGATGGAGTACACCATGGACGACGTCCAGCGGGCCGAACAGAGCGCCTTCTGGGACGATTTCGCAGCCTGGTGCGAGGTGATGACCGAAAGCAAGCGCCTGCCCGATCTGGGCGAAGGCCGGGCGGCCCGCAGTCTGCTGTGTACCACCAACGGCTACATCCAGGCAATGGATACCGTCACCTGCCAGTTTCAGATCCAGCTCCAGCTGGTCTATTATCAGGACAAGCTGGCCCGAAGGAAGGAGGTCCTGGGAGAATGAATCCTATCTATTTCGCCACCCCGCGGGGACTGATCGTCCGCGGGATGCGGGCCAACGGCTCCATCGGGTACAAGATCGTATGGCTGCCCAGTTTGGGGCCTCGCCTGACCAACGGTTTCTGCAGTGTGCAGGAAGCACTGACCCATGAAGTCGCCCGCAAAATGGAGCCTTACGTCCCGCGGGACTACGGCACCCTGGCCGAAAGCCCGGACATCGCCTCCAACTGGAAAGAGGGGCAGATCGTCTACGCTACACCCTACGCCCGGCGGCAGTATTATACCCTGTGGTATCACCACCAGCAGGATGGCCTCGGGCTGCGGGGACCCCGCTGGGGCCAGCGGTGCGACGCCGACAATCACCAACATTTCGTGCAGTTCTCCCAGAGGATCGCACAGGAAAAGCTGAAACGCTGAAAGGAGAAAGATATGACTGTCAAGGACGCATTGACCGCTTGGGGCGTGACGCCGGAACCCAACTACCAGGGCCAGGAAACCGCCGATGATTTCATCCTCGGCGTCAAGACCGAATCCACCGGCCAGGAGACCCCCGATAAATACACCGTGGTCCAGAATTTTGTGTCGGAGCACTCGGCCGCCCTGAATGCCCAGAGCGTCTCCAATACCTACATCCGCACTGGCCCGGTGGATACCAAGACCTCGACCCAGCGGCAGTTCACCATCAATGGCGACCGTTTCGCCGGTGATCCCTTCCAGGATTTCGCCCTGAGCCATAAGATCAAGTACGGCAGTGGCCAGAGCGTGGTGGTTGACTACGTCTGGTTCTCCTCTCGGACGGGCAAAGGCGAAAAGGGCAGAGCCGCCCTGATCGTCAACAGCGATGCCTCGGGCGCGGCCGGCAACAATGCGGGCTTCTCGGCCAATCTCAACGCCATCGGCACGCCGGAGGAATATACCTACACCGACAGCGAGCAGCGCAGTCTCCAGACGGCATCCGCGCCGGCTGATGGGCAGAGCATCCCGGCGGAAGATGGTCAGTCCGCTTCTGCCGTCGTGGATACGGCTGCCGAAACGCCGGTGGCACCCAAGAAAACCGCATCTTAACAGGAGGGACCGGCCATGAAGATCCGCAATGTTGATTTTGACTTTGATTTTCTCAGCGTCTCCGATATGGAGCGTTATGCAGCCGCCTACAAGACCATGCAGGCAGCGAACACCGCCCTGAAGGCCAAGAACCTCAGCGGGATCGAATCTCTGCGGGCAACCTGCGCTGTCTTCGATACATTCGTCGCCGATATTCTGGGCGATGATTACGAGCAGAAAATGGGAATCAAGGGCGACAACCTCCGTGACCTGATCGACGTGTTTACCGAGCTGTCCATGCAGGCGGACAAAGCCCAGGAAGAAGCGAAAGCCATCACGGCCAAGGTAAAACACACTGCCGCACCGTCTGTGCAGGCCAAGGCAGATGCCGCGGCCAGACAGGCCGCCCAGAGCCTGCCCACACCTACTATCGGCCATTTTGCCTTGGGCGACCCCACCGAAGCGGCCAGCCTTGCCGTAGCTGAGGCAAAGCCCGCGGGCGCTGTGGCCGATGTCCAGCCGGTGGGCGCGATCGGGGAGGCGTCCCGCCCCTTTCCCGCCAGCCCGACCGCCCCCTCCGTGCAGCCGGACTTTGCCCACATGAACCGGGCCCAGCGCCGGGCCTGGGTGAAAGCCCTCAAGGGCGGCAAGTGATGGATTTCTGCATCGTGGCCGACCCGCTGCCCGGCGCGGCGGGAAAGCTCGACCTGATCGATACAGACTACCGCCACATGATCCGTTTTGAGGCGGCCATGCTGCGGGTCAAAAACGAACAGGAGGCCGGGCTGCTGATCACCCGCACCCTGGACGCCTTTCTGGGGGCCGGCTGGCAAGCGGAATACACCGTGCAGGAAGCCTTCAATGGGCTGCTCTGGTTTTACCGGGGCGGCAAAGAACCGCCGGACCAGCGCACCATTGATCAGCGCCGCGGCCAGCCTCTGGCCTATGACTATATCCTGGATGGGCCCCTCATCACCGCAGCCTTCCAGCAGATCTACGGCATCGACCTGACCAGCTCAGCTACACGGATACATTGGCTGCGCTTTCAGTCCCTCATGCAGGGTCTGCCGGAAGGTTGTGTCTTTTCCCGCATTGTGGGGTGGCGGACTGCGGACCTGTCCGGCATGAAGGGCAAGCAGCTGAGCTATTACCGGGAGATGCAGCAGCGCTACGCGCTCCCGGCCGACTTGGGAAAGGGGGAAAAGCGCGTCTATGCGAGTAAAGCCGACTGGGATGCGGCCTTCATTGCCCGCCACAAGCGGCACTGACCGGAGCCCCATCCGGTGCCCGTACTGCGGCAAGTCGGCTGTGGTCTGGGCGGGGCCGAAAGCCGCCGCCCGTGACATCTGGATAAAATGCAAAAACCCCGCCTGCAAGCGGGAATTTGAAGTGAAGATCTGAGCCTGTGCCCCATGTGCCCGTGCTCCCCCACAGGGAGGTGTGCGCATGGGGTTCTTTTCTGGGCACGACGCCGACATCGTCATAGGCGCGACCGTTGAAACAACGCAGGCTGAAAAATCGGTCTCTGGGCTGACCGACAAGTTGGGCGACGCCATGGACAAGGGCGCATCCCAGGCCGGGAAAGCCTCGTCCCTGATGACCATGGGGCTGAACGCCCTTTCTGTTGCGGCGGGCAATATCCTCACCAAAGTAGGGGAGACCGCCGCGAGCGTGGTCCAGCAGGTGGTGGATACCGGCCTTGCCTTCAACCGCCAGATGGAGAATTACCAGCTGGCCTTTGAAAACCTGCTGGGGTCGGCCGAGGCCGCAAACGCCGCGCTGGAGGCTATCAAGGCGGATGCGGCCAGTACCCCCTTTGACGTGGCGGGATTGGTCAGTGCAAACCGGCTGCTGATCTCCACCGGCCAAAGTGCGGAGGAGGCCCGGCAGGTCATCAACGCCCTGGGCAACGCGGTGTCGGCATCCGGCGGCGGCAACGCCGAGCTGGAGCGGATGGCCGCAAACCTCCAGCAGATCGCCAACGTGGGCGAGGCGTCGGCGGTGGACATCCGCCAGTTTGCCTACGCCGGCATCGACATTTACGGCCTGCTGGCAGACTACACCGGCATGGCCAAAGATGAGGTGCAGGGCCTGACCATCAGCTACGACCTGTTGGTGGACGCCCTGAAAGCCGCATCCGCCGAGGGCGGCCGGTACGCCGGCGCCATGGAGGCCTACAGCCAGACTTTACAGGGCCAGATGGACACCCTGGCGGACAACGCCACACAACTGGCCGGGGCCCTGACCGATGGCCTGTTCGAGGCGCAGAAGGGCCTTGTGGCGGCCGCTTCCGGCTGGGTCGAGACCCTGACCGACACCCTCGAAGCAGAAGGCCCCGGGGCCATGATGGCCGCCGGGGTGCAGATCGTCTTTGAGCTGGCCCAAGGCATCGCCGAGGCCGCGCCACAGGTGGCCAGCGCCGCCGTCCAGACGGTGGCCGACTTTGCCGCCAACGTCCTCCAGAACCTGCCCGCCATCGCCAACACCGGCGGCCAGATCATCGGCAGCCTGATCGCCGGGCTACTGGGCCTGATGGTCAACCTCGAAAGCGCCGTCGGCCAGATCGTGGCGGCCATCATCGACTTTTTCCTGTCGGGCGATTTTATCGACGTCGGTGTGCAGATCATCTCCGGCGTCATCCAGGGCTTTGTAGACGCCCTGCCCAACCTGGTCAACACCGTCATCAACGCGGTGGGCGACCTGGTGGAGAGCGCCAAGCAGGTCGCCCGGGACGGCTGGAACGCAGTTCAGAGCATCATGAGCGGCGAGGCCGTCCGGGATGTGGGGGCCTCCATTGACCAGGCCGCCAACCCCTACCACCGGGGCAGCGAGCGGGACCAGTCTTACTGGGAGCAGGTCGGCGCACACTATACCGCCACCGGTCAGGACCAGAAGAACGGCGACTATTCCACCACTGCTGAAAGGGCCGCTCAAACGACCTACGACTTCTCGGCCGCCCTGGATGCTCTTTCGACCTCTGGCAGCAAAACCGCCAAGCAGACTGAGACCCTTGCGGACAAGCTGAACGACGCCCACAGCGCCCTGACCGCTTCGCAGCAGGCCTACAAGACCCTCTCGGC
>ERZ1090867.200-NODE-200-length-28941-cov-7.973724_pt1 | contig 28941 bp, 32 predicted proteins | sample MGYA00478476_ERZ1090867 | MGnify/ENA primary metagenome ERZ1090867 (study PRJEB33644, sample SAMEA5815742) | chicken gut metagenome | biome: Chicken; feature: Gastrointestinal Tract; material: Caecum | place: Ireland | collected 2019-01-01 | study: A study of the... | reverse complement strand
ACAAAAATGTCAAACAGATCGTTATCTCAATATAATGTAAATTAATTGTTTCATAACGTATCATGCAGTATCATACTGTAACATGCTTTACAATATTTGCGTATTTTTTACTCAAAACGGTTGACTTTTTCCAACCTGGGGCATATTATATATGTGTAGCAGGAATGTTACATTAGTAAACGTGTCCTAGGAAGTAAGTCCCCATTATACGGGTAAGGCTGAAACCTAGGATTTTTTATTTTCTTTTACAGAAGGAGAAAGACAAATGAAAACTGCAATTTTAGTAGATGGAGGTTTCTATCGAAGGCGTGCATTCACTGCGTATGGAGATAAATCCCCGGCAGAACGAGCCTCCGAATTAGTCAAATATTGTAAACGACATTTACATTCACATGGGGAAAACTCGGAACTTTATCGTATTTTTTACTATGATTGCTTTCCCATGGCTCGCCAAATATACCATCCGCTTTTGAAAAGAACTATTGATTATTCTAAGTCCGTGATGTATTCCTGGTCCATCGACTTTTTCAATGAATTAAAGAAGAAGCGCAAATTAGCCTTAAGAATGGGGAAACTAGCGGAGCAACAAGCACATTTTGAGCTCAAACCCTCTGTGGTTTCCAAGCTTATTAATGGGACAAAAACACTTAATGACCTAACAGAATCTGATTTTATTCTTTCCGTAGAGCAAAAAGGTGTAGACATGAAAATAGGACTCGATATTGCATCTATGGCATATAAAAAACAGGTTGATCAAATTGTTCTAATCTCTGGCGATAGTGACTTTGTTCCGGCAGCGAAGCTTGCAAGAAGAGAAGGAATTGATTTTGTTTTAGATGCTTTACATACTAATATAAAGCCAGATCTTTTTGAGCATATCGATGCTCTCCGAACCTGCGACATGTGTTTTAGACCAAGGCAGGCACGACCAGAAATACAACCAGAAGCGCAACCAGAAACACAACCAGAAACACAACCAGAAACACAGTCATAATCTAAAAACCGGCTCCTGCGCCAACAGGAACCGGTCCGGCACCATCCAAAGGATGTATGCTCTCTCACACACCCATAGTATACATCCTTCGGTGACAGGTGGCAAGAGACCATCTGTTTTTTTGTACCCAAAAATCAATTTGCGCCGGCGCAAAATGCACAAAAGGAGGATGATACCATGAGAGGAAGTATCCAATTCAAAGAATCTACCGGAAAATATTACCCGGTAATCTATGACAACGTAAGCAAAAAACACAAGTGGGGAACCGGCCACAGAAGCCCCAGAGAAGCCGAGAAAGAGCTCCGGAGTCTTCTGCACAAATACGATAGCCAGGCAATCTCTTTCGGCCGGAAGGACACGTTCTCGGCGGTATATGAAGAGTTTGATCAGCTGGTGATCCCGGAGCGTTACCGGTCCGAAGGGCAACGCCGAACGATCCGCGGGAACTTCCAGAAGCACATTCTTCCAGTGTTTGGTTCTGTCCGGGTAGACCGGATCCAGCAGCGGGATGTGCAGCGTCTTCTGCATGAAATACGGGTGGACAAAAGCGTTCAGGAAGACGGAGAAACCAAACGGATAAAGGTTCCGGCATCCCCTGCCACCAAGCATAAGATCCTGCAGGGCTTGAATGCATTCTTTGAAACATGTATCAGTTGGGGCGTGATCGGGCGCGGGGAGAATCCCTGTGAAGGCATAGAACTGCAGTCAGCTCCTATAACTGTCCCTGAAGTATGGAGCGAAGAAGAACTGGCTTTCTTCCTTCAGGCGCCGGCTGTCCGGGATAGCATGTATTACCTGGCACTCTTGATCATGGCCACCACCGGATTATCCCGATCGGAGGCCTGTGGCTTGAAATGGTCCCTCTGGCACGATACATATTTTGTTCTGGACCAAGGTGTGGATGCATATGGGAATGTTACAGACATGAAGACTATTTTCCGGAAGCGCCGTGCAGAGCTGATGCCGTATGTTGCAGAGCAGGTTCAACTCCAGCGGAACCGCCAGCAGATGATTGCTCAGGCGATCCAGGAAGCGGATCGGGATCCGCAATATGTTTTGACCGATGATATGAACCGGCCCCTGAAGGCAGACGCTATATCAAAAAATTTTAAAAAGCTCTGCCGGCGTCTGAATAAAGAAGGAGCAAATCTTCCGGACATACCGCTGAAGAACCTGCGGCACACTTTTGCATCTTTTATGATCTATGATGATGTAAACATTCGGATTGTAGCGGATGCCCTTGGACACTCTCGGACAAGTACCACGCAAAATTATTATCAGGGGATGGCAAAAAAATCTATGCATCGAAGTGAAGTTTTAAACATCGGAAACCGACTGTTTCGCGATCCGTTAGAAAAGCCGTTAGAAAGGGTACAATAGTGGGTACAGAAAAGGGTTCCCGGAATACCGGAAACCCTTTATTTTACGCCACTTCTGGCTTAAGCACGAGACGGGATTCGAACCCGCGACCCTCGCCTTGGCAAGGCGATACATAGGTTTTTCACCAATTTTCTTTCTGTACTTAAGTCCTGATTTCCCGCGGAATTCTTTTGTTTTCTGTTTTCTATTGTTTCACACAGTTCCGCAAGAATTCCTAAATTCGTTAGAAAAACCGTTAGAAAAAACTATGCTTTTACGATGATCGCGTCGAAGCCAGCTGCCTGCAGGCGGGCTTTCATGGCATCGGCGTTTCCCTTGACTCCGTATGCACCCACCTGGACACGATAGAGGACCCCATCCACATCAACTACGGCAACGAATGCGTCAAATCCTTTCCCGACCAAATCAGCTTTTAAACGGTCAGCATTTTCCCGAACCCGGAAAGCTCCTGTCTGCACACGATATAAAAATCCGCTGTTTCCGGTTTCTTCCTGTTTTGCGTGGATCTCATTTCCGTGAATCCCCTGTGCGATTAACAGCGCGACATCTGTATTTTCTGCTATATCGCAATCCTCTTCGGAATCGCAGAAAAAGCTTTCAATCATGACCGCTGTCGGCTTTGTGCTTTTCAGCATGTACAGCCCTGTGCGCTTCTGGATTCCCCGGCTCTTAAACGCCGTCGCCAACTGCTCCTGGATACGCTGTGCGATTGCCTTTCCTGATTCAGATATATACAGCACCTCACAACCCCTGGCATTGTGCAGCAAAGATGCATTTAAGTGCAGCTCTGCTACCAGATCATAACCTCCAGAATTTGCTCGTGAAAGTTTATAGTTTTTCTCTTCAGTGCTCCTGGAGAACTGCAGTTCCGGGCAGACCAAAACATCCACCGTATGCCCTGCTTCCCTCAGATATGCCGCAGCCTGATTCACAATGCTCTTGTTATATGCGTACTCCAGCACGCCCCCATACGGGCGCCCGTCAGCACTGGTGCAATTTCCATTTTTCAAGATACTGTGTCCTACTGTCAATAAGATTTTCATATATTCTCCTTTCTTCCGGCTCTTGCGCCGGCGCAAAAGAGGGCGGATGCTCCGCCCTCTAATCATTATCGCTATCTGCTTCAGCATTACCTGCCTTCTCAATGGTGGTTTTCAGCCTATCCACGATCGGCATTAAAAATGGTGGGATGTTGATCCCAATATCTATCATATTCTCCAGGATGCTGATCAGTTCGTTGCAGATGATCCATATCGCTACTACACAGGCAACCAAAAAAGTAAACGGCAGCTGATATCCGATCGCATCGGAGGCGTAGGACAGAAGCTGGTCAATAATTCCGCCTACCGCCACCAGGAGCCACATGGTAACCTTCTTAATAACGCCTTTGATACTCTTATAAGAGCTGATCCCGCCATCATCCCTGTGTCCGGAGGCAGCCAGCCCCGTAATATAATCGATGATGTTGCAGAGCACCATCAAATATACTGGTACCCAAAGCACCCCCAACATGGATGCCAGTACCCCGGTGATGGCTGTCACCCCGGCCTTTATGTAATTCAGCACATTCATTCTTCTCATTTCCTCACTTCCTTATCTCATTTTTTAGCTTTCTTAAGTTTTCTCGGATGACCTCTTACTCCCATGGTTCACACCTCCTTCTTTTTTGGCGAACAAAAAGCCATTCATATGCCCCTCAGTCTGGGGAGCGTGTGAATGACTTTTTAATAAAATGAGGATATAGGTAACCTGCAGGATCAGATGGCGTCTTTTGAGAACACCAAGTCCGAGATCGTGAGCAGCGGGCTTGGGCAAGCATTGGCGCTCACTATATCTAATACTTGGTCCCAGATTGTGGACAAGATAAAGACCATTGTCAATCGCGGAGCTGTCAACCAGGCGTTAAACTGTGGTGGTAGCTATACGATACCAGCCGGGTATCATAATGGATCTGGAAAGGTTACTGCCAACAGTCTGGCATCTCAGACCTCCGCAAATGCTGGGGCGGCACAGATCCTGTCTGGATACAATGCTTGGGTAAATGGTTCTAAAATCAATGGATCCATGGCAAACCGAGGGACACTGAACTGGTCTGGTAGCAACACCACTTATGGAGTTCCGGCTGGATACTATTCCGGCGGCACACTGGACAGCCGTCCCAGCTATAATGCAGGTGTTGCTGCCGCAGATAACCGCGTAAACACGAATTCACAGAGTTATAAGTCTGGTTATAATGCGGGAGTAAGTGCCGGGCAGACAGCCAAAAGAGACTCTGTCACACTTAGTAAAATCGGCCCTAGTGACGATGACGTAACAATTCAAAATTATACCTTTACCGCTACAGTTGGTCGATGCTATGTGGCAGCAATGGCCGGTGATCCCGGAAATTTTCAAAATTTTTCTGTTTCTGGTGCTACTGTATTGAGTAATATTTATGCCGGCGATACGCCTCCTGAGGGGTCGCAATTTGTGCGAATGGTAACTTTGAAAGCAACGAGCTCTTCAGTGACAATTCGCTGGACTGGGGGAACAGGTTCGACTCAACCATATATGATAGTCGGTAGAGTGGACTGATTAATAATACCATATCTGTATCGAACACGACTTGCCATAGTAGTGCGTCTGTTCATTATGGCAAATTGGCAATTTTGCGTTTGAGTTATTTATCCAAAAATTTGTACCAGAACCAATTACAAATTCCGAACCCGCACCATTGGAATTATTACCCCTCGCCCATAAAATTCTCGATGGATATCCACAATGCCATAACATAGTTGCTTCATATTCTCCACCGGCATAGATCGCTATACGAAGTGCTAATATTTTAGAAACACCGGTATTAAACTGGATCCAAGCACATTTACCACTATAGGGTCCATTCGTACCGCGATAATAAGTTCCGTCAAGATTTTGCCCGGATGCGCTACCTGTTGCACTAACTGTTTTAGAAGACCAATTAGCATTTTTCCCAGCACTTACGCCGGCATTATAACCAGATGTATAGCTGGCAGATCCGGTATTTACCCGAGCATCCGCAGCGGCTACTCCCGCATTATATCCAGTTTTATAATTGGTCGAATTTGGATTAGATCTATTATCTGCGGCTGTGACCCCCGCGTTATAGCCATTGTTATAGCTGGGACGGCTGTCCAGCGTGCCGCCAGTGTAATAGCCCGCATCTACAGTCTTTGTCGTATTGCTTCCGGACCAGTTCAGGGCACCGCGGTTGACAACAGCTTTTATCTTCTCTACGATCTGAGACCAAATCGAGGATGCCGTGAGCCCAATCGCTTGACCAAGAGAGCTGCTCACGATGTCACTCTTGGTACTCTCAAAAGACGCCATCTGATTCTGCAGATTACCTATATCCTCATTTTGGTAATTTGCATCTTCCCGCCTTTCCTCTCCTCCACCTTCCTCTCTCTCAATCGTCCGAAAAATTCAAAGCATGCCAAAAACGCCTGACCGCTGCCAGGCGTATGACACATATCTTTCTATCTCATTTAAGACGCCAAGAACATCTGGTGCTCTGCTTTGATCTTTCCGTGATTGGCGCTAAAATAAATCATCGTAGTGTCCGCAGAGGCATGCCCTGCCATTTTCTGGGCATCCTGGAGGGGCATACCTCTGTTCGCTGCGTTCGTGATCGCAGTCCTCCGGAATCGATGTGGGTGTACATTCTCGACCCCTGCATCCCTGCCCAGGCGTCGCAGGAGAGCCTCTATCCCTTCTTTTGATAGTCTTTTATATGGGCTTCCATACGAGACAAATAACGCCGGATTTGCGTCTCTTCGCATTTCCAGATACTTTTTTAAGTGATATGCTGCCGATGCATTGATATATACCATCCTGTCCTTTCCGCCCTTCCCATGTACAATACATTCATTTCCTACAAAATCGATGTCTTGGCGGTTCAGGGCCACTACCTCCGATACACGTGCGGCAGTGCTGTATAAAAAATCCAGGATCGCCAGATCCCTTTCCTGATCACAGGCACAACGTAGCTTTTCACGCTCTTCGTCTGTAAAAGGCTTTTTAATCTTCAGATCATATTTTATAGGCTCGATCAGCTCCGCCGGATTCTCCCGGATTAGCTTGCGCCGGCGCAACCATCCAAAGAATGACAGGAACACTGCCCTCTTCAAGTTCAGATACCTGTTTCCCAAATTTCTGGTATACTTTTGCTTTGCCAGGTGGGTCATCAGATCATCGTCTGTTATTTCTGGAATCGGCTTCCGGACATCTTCCAGCATGATCCGGATGTGCATCTGATATTGTTCAATTGTTCCCGGCGACTTCCCGGACATTAGCATTGCCTGAAGATATTTCCGGCTGTATTCCGTGTTATCCATCACTTCCGTAGACAATTCTGTGCATTCTTTCTCTACCACCATCCCGTCCATGGCCATCATCATGGCCAATTTCAGTTCCTGCAATTCGTAATCATCCAGGATCCCAGACATCCGCTGCATGACACGCTCAACCAATTCTGTTTTCACTTCCCTGTTCCTCCTTCTGATATGGTGTTTCCATCATATCAGACCTCCGGATAATCCGTCAGTAAAATGAGGATATAGGTAACCTGCAGAACCAGATGCAGTCTTTTGAAGCGACCAAGGGTGATATCGTGAGCAGCTCTCTTGGTCAGGCAATCGGGCTCACAGCATCCTCTATCTGGTCTCAGATCGTAGCCAAGATAAAATCTGTTGTCAACCGTGGAGTCCTGAATTGGTCCGGAAACAATACTGCATACAGCGTCCCTGCGGGATATTACACCGGCGGAACCTTGGACAGCCGCCCCAGCTATAACAGTGGTTATAACGCTGGGGTTACCGCTGCTGATAACAGATCTAATCCTAATTCGACCAATTATAAAACTGGCTATAATGCCGGCGTTGCCGCTGCGGATGCCAGGGTAAATACTGGATCTGCCAGTTATACTTCAGGGTATAACGCTGGCCACAACGCTGGAATTACTTCGGGACGTCAATCTATCCGACTGACGAGAGTGCACGCAGGTACAAAAAATAGCGATAGAACCGCAACAATATCCGTAAGTTCTGGACGTGATTATATTGTGTCCTTTGGAGGCGATCCTGGTCAGTTCCAAAATTTCTCTGTAAGCGGAGGAACAGTGTTAAGCAAAATCACTGGTGGTGATACACCTCCTGATGGCACCTATTTTGGCCTTATGGCCCTCGTCAGAGCCACAAGTAATTCTATGACAGTGAATCTCGGAACCGGTGGAAGCGTATATGGATTTTTGATAAGCCGCGTCGATTATGCATAGAAATCTCTCATATAATAGCTATACAATTCCTTTAATGTACTCCAAATCAAACTATTCTAGCTGCGATATATTTTGTGTATTTATTATTCGCGTAAGACAGGGCTCTATCATTTAATCCTATACCGTTTCCATTTACATAAAATATATCGGGTAGGTGTGTATTGCTTGGAGCTTCCATGTGGTTGATAACTAACCCGCCCAGGTTGCAGTACATGCCCATCGGTGTACCATGCAGATCATCCCCAACAATGAGCATAAAAACATTCGGCTGGAATCCAAGATTCAAAAATCCTGCCCTGGTTAATGTCCAGTCACCAGTTTTATATTGAGATGTTTTAGCTGCCACACCAGCATTATAACCAGATTTATAACTCTGAGAATTGGTATTTACACGGTTATCCGCTGCTGACACTCCGGCGTTATACCCATTGGTATAGCTGGGTCTGCTATCTATGGTGCCGCCGGAGTAATAGCCGGCTGGAACCCCATAAGTGGTATTGCTCCCGGACCAATTCAAGGCGCCGCGGTTGGGCATCGAACCGGTGACTTTATTGCCCTTTATCCAGGCAGTAAATCCGGACAGGATCTGCGCTGCTCCAGCATTGGCATCCGTCTGGGAGGCCAGGCTGTTGGCCGTCACCTTTCCAGATCCATTATGGTATCCTTGTGGAATCGTATAACTGCCACCCGCGTTCAACGTCTGATTGATAGCTCCACGATTAACGACGGCCTTTATTTTTTCTACAATCTGAGACCAGATCGAGGATGCCGTGAGCCCGATCGCCTGACCAAGCCCGCTGCTCACGATCTCGGACTTGGTGCTCTCAAAAGACGCCATCTGGTCCTGTAGGTTACCTATATCCTCATTTTGTTGATCGTCCATCTCTATCAATTCCTGGAGCGCCTGGTCATATGGGGACATATCCACTTCCCTTTCATCCAGGATTCTCAACGCTGCTTTTATATACTGCAATATTTTTATTAATCCATTTCCAGATTTGATCTGCCCCAATGCAGTCTCCATTTCCGGCAGTGCAGTTTCGCCTTCGTAGTCCTCAAATTCTGGATTTTGTAGCGCTTCTAGGTCTTCAGCTAATGCATAGGCCCCCGATCCAGGCTTAATCTCCACTTGATCCGCATTGGAAATGGCTGTATCCAAAGAATACTGTATGGATGCCGGTCCCCATTCTTCGGCCGGAAGATAATCCCATTTATCGTCCATCGCAATGGAGATGGAGTATAAGATTTCCCCTTCTTCCGGATCCTGCGCATAGACTCCAATTTCTTTGATGTAATATCCCTCTTCCAAATCCGTATTGGCAACAACCGTTTTCAGGGAAATTGTATTTTCCTCATAGGTTTTGCTGTTGATCCCTAATTCCTGTTTTTTGCTCTTCAGGTCCGCAAGGGACATCAGATCTTCTGATCCATCATAGTCTCCGTTTCCAATCGCAACCTTTGTAAACTGTAACACCAGTTCTTCCGCTTCTGCCCGGGCGCGTAAATTCAGCCCCTTCGTTGTTATCGTCATATTATATAATGCTGGCATTTGTTTCTCCTTTCATCCGGATCTCTACTTTTACATAGGAGGATATTAATCCTCCGATTTTCAGGTTCCCTTTTGCATGTCGGATAGTCCTTACGTACCTTAAATGCGATCTCGCATTTTTTACTTTTTCGATCTTCTCTGAGATTTCTGCCAAGACGTTTTCCGTCAGAGTGCTCTCCGTTTCAACGTCAAAGAGTCCTGGAGTCTGCTCCCCTTCCGGAAAGTCAAACCATTCAATTACCCTTCCTTCACCAAAAACAGCCTCAATCAATTCTTTTACTGCCGATACTGTCCCAGATTTCATGTACCAATTCAGAGTATTTTTTACGATCTCCCGCTTTTCCTGGATTCCCAATGTCTCTTCATAATACTGGCTTCCCAATTCCAGCGCCAAAAGATCCAGTGCCTCATCTTCCATATCATCTATGGATACGTACACTCGTGCCGCTTTCATTTGATTTGACAGTCTCTTAATCTGGCGCTGGATTGCATAACTGATCGCCTGTATTTCCGGTTCGTTTTTCAGGTTAATTGGCAGAATCTCTTCTATACTGCTATTGTCGTACTTAGTCATCTTCTATGCCCCCATATGTAACCGTCTTTGCGGACAACTGCGCAATTCCCGTGCTTCCAATTACCTGATAAATAGGGGAAGTGACCTCGACACGTTTTGCTCCGGCAGATACCATATTCTGGATCAGCACATCTGGATTGATGTCCCTTCCGATCTTTTCAGACTGCCACGCAATATAATTTTCTACCGCCTGCTGCACCTTTGACTGTATAGATACCGCGTTCGATATGTTTGTTTTGGAAATGTAATACGTTACTTGTACGCTATACTCCTGTTGATCCGGCGCGTTGACGCTAACCTGGTCTGTAAGTGGCCGTATATTTCCATCTTCCAGATATTCTTCCAGGCTTTCCAAAAACAAATCCTCTGGAATCTGGCCTCCTTCCAAAAGCACATAAATTTTTACCACACACGGCTCTGGCGACGTTACCAAAACATCTGTGATTCCAGTATTGTACGCCTTTGTCCAGTATTCATATCCTGCCTCTGATCCGGCCACGCTATATCCACTTGGAGCCAAATAAAAGCGCTCTTTCAGAGACTCATCGTCTTCAACGCCGCTCCCGCCCTGCGTTTTTGTAACATTTTCAACACTGGCCACATATGGGATATAATCTACCAGCGTTTTGATTTCCCCGATCTCTATACCATTAGCTTCTATTCCCACAGAAGCGCTTTCTGCCGGCACGTCTACCGTCATTTCTCCAATCGGGATCTCAGCTACTTCTGTTGTGAAAAAATAGTTTTCATTTCCATCTGTGGCTCTGGTTCCCATCGGGATTGTTACGGCTGATGTTTGTTCCGCTGATAATGTAAATCGCAGCATTGTCTGCGCTGCACTTCCCTGGGATCTCTTAATCCCCTTCAGGGCACATAAATTGTCCAAATAATCCCCTGAGGTGTACTTCAGGTAGTTCATCTTCCCTGCCTTGTCAATATTGACAAAGCCCTGATAAATCTGCAGCGCTGCGGCATACAGGATCATTCGGTTCGGGTCTGATTTTGCGAGAGTAATCTTTTCTCCGGTAATTTCCGCATACTTGTTTGTAAAATCTGCTATCATTTCGCCGATCAGCCCATCTAGAGTCAGATCACCCATAAATGATATCTCCGGATAACTGTAAATTTCGTCCAAAACGCTCATGATTCTTCATCCTCCTCTGGCGGTCCCAGGATTACAGTCGGGTAAATAATTCCCGATGTCCGGTCAAAGTCAAATTCTGTTTTCAGGACGCTGGCTTCCGGGATATATCTGCGAACCTTTTCCACGACTTCCAGCGCATACATATTCGCTGCCGTGTCAATCGGGTAATCCAGGAAGTCACATTTCAAACCAAATTCCCGGTCCATGGGCATCGTCCCCGCTGCGGTTGACAATAGCGTCTCCACGCTTCTCTGGACCTTTTGGATTTCACTCGCAGACATGTATGCAAATGATACAATCGCATTTTCTATATAAGCCATCGCTGCGCCTCCCTATACGTATTCTTCCAGGGTTACGGAGCATGTGGCTCTCGCCAACTCCCCGCCATTGTAGACAACGTCCCAGGTTTCAGACAGCTCCGTCAGGATCCATTTATATTTCCCGATCTGCCTGCCGCCGATCACCAGGGTCTCTGCCGTCCCGTGCTCGGCCATAAGTTCCAGCGTGCTCAAAACTTCCCGCGGCCGGATGCCCAGCATAGCATCCAGCATAATCTTAAAGCTGACCCTCCTAAGATCCGCGCCATTGAATTCATACCGGGGCTTCCCCAGCATAACATTGTGTTTGCTCCATTTCCCGCTGACTCTCTGGGTAAAATTCTGCGGGGTCAGGATATAATTGTCGCTAACCTGGAAAACAATCTTCTTTCCCAGGTTTCCAATCTGTGCCATAGCATCCGCCTACTTTCTTGCCGAGCTGTCTCCATCCAGAGCTTCCAGCCGCCCCAGGATCGACGACAGGGTGGTTTTATATACTGCATCCTCCAGTTCAATATTGCCTTCAGATTTCAGGGATATCTCTTCCGCTGCCTCCAGCGCATAGGATTCCATTGCTTTTATTAACACTTCTTTGATTTCTGCCTCTACTTTTTTCTCCGCAGAAGAAAAGGTCAGGTCAGCTTCGTTTTTAATCTCAACTGTACCACCCTCCCCGCCAGAAATTGCAATTTCAGGAGCTTCCAAAGAAAATACTGGCGTCACAATCGCTGCAGAAGAGTTTGCCTCGATTTCCACAACCGCGCCGGTGATATGCGCCTTCGTGATTCCATTCAGGATCACCGCAGGGGCATGGACCATATATTCCCCGGATTCGTCCGAATACCTCACATATGCCGCCCCGGCAGTACGCGAAAGATCTTTCCTGTATAGCGCCTTCCCCTGCTCCGGAGGCACGCTTTTCCGGTTCCACACATTTCCAAGCACCACGCCCCGGGAAGACCCGTTTTCCAGATGGGCTACTGCCACCAGGGAGCCTACTGCTGGCATCTTGTATTCGTCGTTAAAATTTAAATACGGGATTTCTGCCGTTACCGACTGTCCCTTGTCCACATATACTACCTGCAACATCCCGGTCGCATAATTGACTGCGCTCACGCGCCCGGTTCTGATCCCTGTCTCTGCCATTTAATTCACCGTCCTGTTGATTGTCAGCACCGTTCCCGGGAAGATCCAGTGTCCGTTCTCCGAAGAGGTTTTCCCACGTTTCTTCGCCTCTGCCTCAATCACGGAGGCATTGTCGTTATAGATCTGCACGTATTGCACCCCGGATCCCAAGTACTGCTTTGCAATATCCCATAAGGTATCCCCGGACTTGACCGTATACTGGATGCTTTCGGATTCTTCAGCGGCGGCCGCTTCAACCGCGTTGATGGATACCGTTTTGATCCAGGATATCACGCGATGGAGCGTCAATTCCATGGTATAATTTCCACCGCCTGACGCCCTGTGCACGACTTTATCCACAAAATACTTCCCGTCATAGTCATTAAGTCCCTCGATATCCACACAACAGGACGCCGCCAGCCCGGGATCCGCCATCATGGTCACTGTCATAACCGTCGTTTCCCGGTTTGCCAGGTTCAGCGCGGCAATCCCTTTCCGCTCCGCATCCGCCAGGTTATCTGCCGTCACGTTGATCTCCAGCAACCGTTCATCGGATCCGATGTGTATGCTGTATTCTTCATCGTTGTTCGGGTCCTGGAATGAGAAATTCGCGCCGGTGTATGACCCCATGATCGTGTCATTAAAGCTGTAGCTGATCACTTCCCGGTTCCCTTCCTCGCATCGGATCGTCTTTATGGACGGCTTCTGTTCATAGGCTTCCACATCATAAATGACCATCTTTTCGGAGTGCACTTTCATGGCATATCCGTAGGCCTCGCACAAGGATGCTAAAAACGTGCAGTCCGTCTCCCCGCTCTGCTCTATGGAATCAATTTGAATGTCTGCTGCATCAAAGACCAGGTTCACACCTGCAAGAGCAGCGATATCTGCCGCTATCGTCTGCAGACTGGTCGCTGCCCAGGTATGGGTCTTTTTCTGCGCACGAAAATTATTGTCCTGGGGCACCGCTACGCCCCCAATAGAGAGTCTGCGCGGCGGTCCGCTTCCAGAAAGATCGTCGATGAGGAAATTCCCGCAGTAAAATTCATAGTCGTCCCCTTCTTCTCGCCAATTATACGTCCGGATCGTCAGCGCCATCCGATCCCCTTTGATCGGCTTCCAACTCCCGATCCACTTCCGGTCGCGGTCCTCCATGTCAAACGACACTTTATCGCTGTCTCCGCTGGCCGCGTCTGTATAAGATGCGCTTCGAAGATACTCCCTTACCTTTCCGCTGACATCTACCCGACCATAAACAATCGTAAATTTTACATATCTGGTATTGGACGTCCCCACAAGATCACCTCCACGGCGGCAGGTCATCGGTTTTCTGTACCTGTTCCGGGATCTGCACCTGGATCCCTGCCGGAAATACAAAATAATCCAGCAGATCCCAGTTTGCTTTCATTAGATCCCCGGCCAGCGCCTCGTTTCCCGATCCGTATGCCTTATATGCGATATTGTCCCAAGTATCCCCCTGGACTGTTGTATATGTCATTCTCATCACCTACCCAAAGCTCACACGCCGCTTCTCGCGCATCCACCTCTGCATCATCTGGTCAAATTTCTCCAGGCTGTCATCCAGCGCTTCCTGGATATCCTCCTTCTTCGGGGCGTCCCCATAAAACTGCAGTGTTGGAGAATAAGCGATGCTCGGCCTTCCGGAATCCGCATTATCCAGTCCCCGGATCAGGGCGTCTAATTCTCCCACATTGGATACGCCCAGCGCTTCCCCTGCCTGCTGCCACATCGCAAGCGACGATGTGCTGCTGTTCAGGGGGATGATCGCCTCCGGTCCTGCTTCCGCCACCAGGCCGATGTGCGGTTCATCAAAGATGCCGCCCGACGCGTGCGCGGTGATTTTGGATTCACCTGCAGACTCTTTTGTATCCACTTTGTAATAATCGGCAACCAACTCATAGGATACCGGGATCGAGACGTCAATGCCGGCCTCGAATTGTGATGCGATATCATCTACGATACTCTGCGCCGCCGATACCGCTTCCGGCTGTTTTTCCAGCATGGCCGACCGGAGTGCCTCCGGGAGCGCCGCCCCCTGGTTCTCTGCCAGGGCGATAACCGTGGAATATTCCTCACTGTTCCCCAGCTGCTGTCCGATCAGCGTCCATACGGCGTCCTCATCCCCGACGATCGCTCCGATCGTGTCAATATTAGTCAGGGAGTCTATGACGGCCTGTGGGATCTCCTGCCCTGCCTCGATGCACTGGGCCTTATATTCTTCCAGCTGCTCCCTGGTCGGCATCATCTGCTCGTACAGCGTATTGATTGCATCCCGTGTGGCAGGGTCTATATCCACGCTGTTCAGGGCTTCCACCATTGTGTTGTATAATCCGTTTGCCCAATCCTGTGCGCTGGTATATGTATTAAAGAGACCATCATTGGTCATGATCTCATCCAGTTTTCCGGTGATCGCCCCCAGGACTTCCGTTCCGCCTTGCGCGATCTGGTCACCGTAGGTGCTTTCCAAAGTATTCAGCTGAAAATCCGCTACCCGTCCATTGAGTTCCGCCATCTTCTGCAGATATTCCTGCTCGATCACGGCGAAATCTGCGTCATAGTCTTCCTGAGAGTAATCAAAGCTCTCATCATCCCGCATCTGGGTGATCGCCGCGACGGATTCCACGTATGCCTGTCGGTAGGCCTCTGCTGCCGCTTCTGACTGTTCCTGCAGTTCCTGTGTCAGGTTCTGGTAGTCTTCCGGCGTCAGGTCTTTCCCGCTGTATTCTGTGCCAAGCAGGGACAGCTGGGCTTCAAATTCAGATCCTGCCATCGCAGACTGCACATTTGCCATCTGCCGCTGCAGGTCCGTAATTTCCTGGACTTCATCGATGTCCAAAAGCCCATCCGTAAATGCATCCGTGATGCATTCATTCAGCTGCGTTCCCAGGTTGGACAGCTCTCCCTGCTTTGCCGTATAAAAATTATTCAGAGAGTTTACAATTCCGTCTCCTGCATCCCCGGTCAAGGCATCAACCGCAAGGTTGACCGAATACTGCTGCTGACTTGCATACTCCTGGAGACCGGACAAATAACTGTCCACGTAGGATTTATAATTGGTGATGTCCGCATCCGTTAAGTCCATGCCGATGGACACCTTCCAATTCAGGCGGTCCATTCCGGCGACAGCATCTTCAATGCCTTCCTGGATTCCGTCCAGTTCTTCGAATCCGGACAGTGCTTCCTGTACCTTCGATAAATTCCCGTCGTCAACGATATATTTGGCCACCTGGTCCAATTCTTCCAGACTCAGGCTGATATTTCCAAAATGCTCTGCCAGGTTCGCCTTCTCTGCTTCCTTGGCACATTTCTGCATATAATGGCCAATTCCCATTGCGCCGCCGATCGCCACCCCGACTGCGGTAATCGACAATGCAAACGGATTCGTCAGGACTCCTGCAAGACTCATAAATCCCTTGCCCAGATCCAAAAGACCGCTCCCCACTTTATAAGTGACCAACGCTGACCCAATCCCGATCAGTGCGGAGGACACCACGTCCGGATTCTCCAGGCACCACTCCCCTACGCCGATGAGCGGCTCGGCGAATTCCAGGATATCGGCCCCGGTTTCTTTCAGGTTCCTGGTAATTGTCGGCAGTTTTTCATCAAATTCCTCCGAGATAACCCCTACAATCTCCGTGATCCCCTGGACACCTTCCCGCGCCCCGCCGCTGAAGCTGTCATAGATCTGGATCCCCAGGCTTTCCATCGCAGACTGCAGAAGCGTCACATCTCCGGCCAGATTATCCAGCCGTACCTCTGCCATCTCGGCTGCCGCGCCCTCGCAGTTTCGGTACTGCTCGGTCAGTTCCTCCAGCGCCCCGGCCCCGGAATTAATCAGAGCCAGCATGCCGGAGAGGGATTCCTGCCCATACAGCGTTACCAGGTAATTGTCACGCTGCTCGTTGGTCAATCCTTCCGTCGCTGTCTGCAGCATCGATATCTGCTCCGACAGGGATTTCATCCTGCCTTCGCCGTCGTAAAAGCTGACGCCAAGTGCATCCATGGCGTCGCGCATGGCGCTGGTCGGTTTCGCGATCCGGCTCAAAGCGCCCCGGAGGGTTGTACCCGCCTGGGATCCTTTGATCGAATTGTTGGACAGGATACCGATCGCGGCCGCCGTCTCCTCAAATGCGATGCCCATGGACGCTGCCACCGGCGCTACGTATTGCATCGCTTCCCCGGTGTCATAGACGGCCGCATTGGTCGCTGCCGCATTTTCCGCCAGTACATCTGCCACATGCCCGGCCTCGGACGCCTCCATCTGGAATGCACGGAGCGTCGTTGCGGCGATCTCCGAGGAGGTCGCCAGGTCTTCCCCAGATGCTGCCGCCAGGTCCAGAAGGCCCGGCATGGCATCTATGATCTCTGTTGTCGCAAATCCGGCGCTGGCCAGATTTTCCATGCCTTCGGCTGCTTCCGTTGCACTAAATGCGGTATCCCGCCCCAGCTGCAGAGCCTGTTCCCTGAGCGCTTCCAGTTCCTGCCCGGTTGCCCCGGAGATAGACTGGACTGCCGACATCTGTTTTTCAAAGGACATGCCTACCGACACCGACGCGCCCACCACGGCGGCAACGGAAGCTGCAGCGGCCGCCGCTGCCGCTTCCAGCGCATGGAAATAAGCCGTCCCGGCCGCGTCCATGCCTCGCAGGGATGCTTCTGCGGCATCAATTTCCCGGGTAGTTTTCTTGATCGCCCTGCTCAGTGTCGAGTCAGCGTTTCCGATGATTTTTATTCTCAGCTCGTAATCTTTCCCGCTCTTTGCCAATCTCTACCACCTCTTTCGCCAGCTCCCTAAGTTCCATGACCGGGATGGACAACAGGTAATCCACTCCTGTGTTTATCTGTGTACTCAACCGGATCGCCAGCTTCCGGAATGTGCTCCCATCAGCCGTGATTTTTAACCTCAGAAAAAACTCTGGACAGTCCTTCTTACTTTAAATGCGTCAGGCATGCTCAGTCTTTTATAGAATTCATATGGGACTTTGGATACCCGCGCTGCCATCTGCAGGGCGTACTCCATGGTGAATTCCTGGCTGACCGGGGATGCACCGTTCAATGCCATGATCCGGTTTACCTCGATCATGTCTGCCGCCGTCACATCCGCCATCCCCGTCAGATCCACCTCGCTGATCTCTTTCCCTTCAAAGTTGTAGGTATTTTCAAATTTGCAGACCACTTTCTCTTCTGCGAGAACTATCTCATTTTTGTTTTCCATCTTGTCCTCCTAAAAAAAGAAGAGCACGCCTGATGACGTGCTCCCTACTCCTGTATTTTCTTGCGCCGGCGCAATTTAGCACAAACTTTTGATCTTCGCCAGAAGATCTTTTCCGTTTACTTTGTAGACCGTATTCAGCTTGTCCAGCTCGATCAGCGTCTCCCCTTCTGCCTCGATCAGGATATACATAATCTCTACGGTCACGGATGCGTTCATTGCCCCGGCCTGTTTAAAGGTCCCGATGTTGATTCCCTTGGAACGTCCCCGGATGACGATCCGGAGCCCTTTTGCTTCCAGCGCCCCGGTATTTTTATTGGTAAGCTGCGCCGCCCCGCGAAGCGTCAGATCTAACGCCTCTGTCGGATCCATCAGTTTCGCCGCTTCCCGGTCCAGGATGCGGAACGGGATCTCGATCTGCTGGGAGCTGAAATGCCCAAGCGCTGACTCTTCGATTTCCCCCAGCAGCCCCGGTCCGCTCAAGGTTTCCGTCATGGCGGAAAACTCCGGAAGCGTTACCTCCCCGGTAATCCCTAACAGGCGTTCTCCGGTGACGTATAAGTTAAAATCATTGATGATGGACGGTATCTGGTATGTACTCACTCTTACTCACCTCCCAATGCAGTTTCAAGCATGCTCGGATCAAATTCCAGTGTACAAAGGATGTCTTCCGCCGGCGTATATGGTGCCAGATACATATGGAACTGGATCTTTCCATCCAGAATATCCTCGATCGGATTCTCTGCCGCCAGATACTCCATCCTTGCGCCGGCGCATTTTCCCTGTGCCGTATAACTGTTGCCCCGGATATTTTCACTGTCTACAATGGATTCGATCAAACGGTAATTTGCCGGATCATCTACTTTCTGGAAATAGGTCAGGATGAAACTATTCCCCCACCAGGTGAAGAACCGGCGGCATCCGAACCAGCGGTCTTTCGGATCCTGATTTTCCGGATAGCAAGCCATATTGTTGCCCCATGCCCTCCATCCGCCTACATTGATCGCCGTGACAATTCCCTGTCCATTCAAGACGTTTGCCTGTACCTGATCCAGCATGACCTCTGTCCCGTCTTCCAGTACTGTCCCCGCGATCACCATTGCCTTATTGGAGGCGTAGAGGTTCGGGACGTCGTCATTCTGTGCGTCGGTATACGCTACCAGCGCGCCGAATACCGCGGAATATTTCAGCTGTTTTGATCCGACCTTAACTTCCGGCCAGAGCACCACGGCATGTTTGTTGATGTACCCGCAGGTATTCTTCAGGTCCGCGCACTTTGTATACTGGTCTGCCCCAGTGGAACTGCTGTCCAGATCCAGGAGGCACTCACAGGAGAATACCCCGTTGATCTCTTCACACTTTGTTGCCATCACAACGCCCACATCCGGATCCTGGCTCCAGCCCGGCGCGAGGAGCAATCCCGGCGTCATGCCGAATTTGGGATATACTTTCCGGATCACTTCCAGACCTGTTTCCGCTCCACTGGACGCATCGTAACCGCCCACCACATCCGTCGCCGTTACCGCCGTCGGATCAATGCTGGTGCTGGTCACCTTCAGGGTCTCCGCCGCTTCCCCTGCCCCGTCTGCCACCAGGGTAATGACCAGGTATCCTTCTTCGTCAAAGGACAGCGTATAGTCTTCCCCTTCTGTCAGCGGGCTCTCGTTTGCGGTGATGCTTACCGTGCTCTTTAAGATCCCCAGGATCGGCACGGTTGCCTGCATATTAGATACTGATACTGTCGTTTCCTCGTTCGCCTTTTTATGTTTTGCCGGATCCAGCACATTGATAAAGATCACCGGTGCTACGCCAAACATCTGGAAGCTGGCGTACATGCTCTGGCACAGCGTATATGCTGCAAAGTTTTCGCTGTACCCCAGCTGCGCTACGGCTTCTTCGTAGCTGTGGGCGATGACCGGCTCATTTACTGGAGGATTCTCCACCAGGTTGACCGGAGCCGTTCCGAAGACGACCTGCAGCCCGGCAGTCCCTTCCACCGGCGTGATCATGCTGGTCTCTACTTCCTGGACCCGGATCCCATGCTGATATGCCATATTCTTTCTCCTTCCTTTTACGCTTTATATTTCATTGCTTTCTGGTAAAATACATAAGCCGCGCCATCTTTCCGCTCAATTTCCGCGGTTGCGTTCGCAAGCTTTTCCACCGGCACCAGAAGGCTCCGGAAAGCCGGCTCTTTCTTCATAGCCGCCTCCAGCTCCTTACTTGGGCCATTGTTATAGATCGTCCCGTGTACTGCTACGCCTGGTACCGTCGGGCCGATGTATACTTTTACATTGATCATGTATATGGACTCTCCTTTCTGATCGCGGGCGTCTCAAAAACCATCGCCGCCGCCCCGATAAAATAGGGGAACGACCTTTCTTCCTGAAGCTCCCATTCAAATTTGTCTGTTGCCCTGTAAAATCTCCCCATGATGGGGTTCTTTGCAAACCGCTCCTGGATTTTGTGGATCACATGCAGCACCCACTTGTGTCCCTGGTTTTCCATATTGTCATCAAAACAGGCAATCCAGAAGGTGACCGTCACCTCCTGGGGGCTTATCCCGTCTTTGACTTCCCCGTTTTCTATCCTCACAATGAGATACGGGACATAATCCCGATCCGACAGGTTGTCACGGATGGGAAGATCCTGCCCATGTACGTTCAGCGCTACCCACTCATGTGCGGAATTTAAGAAACGGTCATCAGAAAAGACGCTGCGCATCTCTTCGCACAGCGCCTCCTGGAAATCTTCTGCTGTCATAGTTACCTCCCAAGGATCCGGTCCACCTGCTTTTCAATCTCTGCGTGCAGATGTTCCTGGATCTGTTCTTCCACGACTCCGTATACCCTGGTCTGGCTCCCGATCATCTGCGGGACGGACGGCCCATAATAGATATGCAACGGAAGCCTCCTGCTCCCGATCCTCTGTGCGATCGCCGTCATCCCGCTCTTCATTTTTGCTACAAATGCTTTCCGCCCTGGTTCTCCAAGTTCTGTCATCGCACTTGACTTCAGGACTTTCGCCTTTGCTCCTGCTCCCCAGTACCCGATCTCATTTTTCTGGTACTTAAAATCTGACAAAAGCAGAGGGCGTCCCGTTACCACTAACATCGCGGTCGGGCGCGTTCTCTTTGCATTGACTATGCGAATCGCCTTTTTGAATCTTGGCCTTTTTACCGCGTATGTCTGCTGTGCCTGTGCTGCCAGATCCTCCCGCGCACACTTTGCCGTCTCATTGACCGCTTTCGCCAGAGCATCCGGGGCCTTGTCATCCAGGTCGCCCAGGTCACTTTTCAAGTGCTGATACAGTTCGTTGTCAAATTCAAATTCTGCCAGCTTTGCCATAAGACCGATTTGCCTCCATCGTGATGCTATAGACGCCGTATTCGTCTACGGCGTCTGTAACCAAATACATCTGTCCGTCCAACTTGATCGCTGTGCCATGCGCTGGAAGCGGACCAAAATCTTCCGGTCGGACATACATCAGAATTTTTCTTGTGTAGATGCCATCCATATTCGACTTTTCCTTTTTCTGCCTCTCAATGATCTCGCTCTCATCGATCAGGACGGTCATCTGCTTCCCGTTTACCAGATGCTCATCGGCAAATTCCAGTTCATTCAGAAAAATTTCTCTGACATCTGCTTTGATCTCATCTTTAAAGCTCATCCCACCGGATCCTCTGCTTCCAGATCCGGCAGTTCCTCCTGTCCTTCCAGGATGGCTTCGACATATTCCGCCTTTTTTGTGCAGTCCGATACATCAATACCCAGGCTTTCTGCCAGATCCTTCAGGTCTTCATTTTTCATCTTCCCAAGTTCTTCCCTGGTATAGGTCTTTCCAACGTCTTCCTGCGTCGGCTCTTCCAGTTCTTCCTCCGGGATGCTTTCGTGGACGTTTGCTCCAGCGCCTGCATATTCTGCAACGCCGCGCCGAACAAACCGTTCTGCCACTTCATCGTCGCACTCGAAAGGAAGGCTTTTCACATCCTTCAGGGCGTGCCTTTTCTGCCCATTGGAATCCCTGTAAGTAATCCCAACAGCCCCACAGGTCACTCTGATCACTGCCATCTGTCAGTCACCTCCTAACACGTCTGCCACAATAAATGGGCTCTCATTGTTCGGGACGCAGAGCGGTGCAGAAGTCAGACGTACTTTGCGGATATCATTATCTACGTCGCTGACATATTTGGGCACTTCTTTTGCTGTATAGGTGTGGAATTCTCCATCGCTCTGCTCTACCTGTGTAATCGCACCGTATACAGTACGTCCCGCCGCCGGCGCTGCTACTGCAATTTTCCCTTCCGGGAGGTACTGCTTCGTCGTTCCGTCCACTTCTTCGTAACTGTCCTCATAACTCAGGAAATCGATCATCCGTCCTTTGATGTTCAGGCGGGCGATTTTAGCGACTCCGCTCGGAAGAAGCTCAGGATCTACTCCCCCGATCATATAGTTCCGGTTATCCAAAAGGCTAATGATCCATTCATTTGACAGGAAAAGATCCGCTACGTCCGGAGCCATCAGAACTTCTGTAGCCGGAATCCCGCGTTTCGTATTGATAGAAATCATTGCAGCAATGTCTGCGAGGATCTGTTTCCCGGATGCAGCCGTCGTGTCCCAGTTTGCAGACGGAGTAAAAATTCCCGGATAAGACTCTCCTTCATAGAAACGTACTTCGCTTGCTTCATGTTTTCCGAGATCATCGACATACGCATCCATAACGCATCCACCGGTAAAGATGACGTCTGCTGCCATCTTCTCTTTCCTGCGGGCGATCATCCCGTGCATTTCATCCAGGTCCCCGACGATCAATGCGCCCTGGCGCTGCGCCGGGGTCAGGTTCGGGTATAACGCCTCCCCAAATCCACGCCTTCTCAGATCATCAACCGTCAGAGGGCGTTCCGGTGCGATTTTCCCCGGTGTGAAGCGGTCCATCCGGTATCCGTCACGCATGATGGTGATCCCGCCTTTCCTGGGGGCTACCCAAGGAGCCGCTTTCTGGGATCCTTTTTTATATTCCACCAGAACGTCCGTGGTGGCAAAAATATCCGTCGCTTCATTGGTCGGAAAATACCGGTCCAATAAAAATGTATGGACCGGCGGGAGCTGCCTGACAGAAGCCAGCAGCGTATGGGTGTCATAAATATTAAATGGCATATTTCTATTCCTCCTTTAAGGTTCCATCGCTTCAGAGATCAGAATTCCCGCATTACGGAGCATCTCTTTCTCTTCTGCGCTGATCGTGTGTTCTGCAGCTACAATCAATTTTGCGCTGTTGAAGTGTCCAGTGCGGTAGGCAGTCGCTACCACATCTGCATCTGTCCCGACTTCTGTGTCGTCCGCCAAGATACAGTTTGCTGTCAGGGTTTCATTTTCTACTGCCGTTGTTCCCAGGATTACCATCTTCCCGTCTCCCGCGGTTCCTCCGGACAGTGCCAGCACCGTCCCCCTCTTCAGGACGGCTTTCTCTGATGCTTCTTTCCGGATCGTAACCGTAAACGGCACGGCCGGCGGAAACAGATCGTAAATCAGGTTGTCATACTCGACGCTCCCAAGATTTTCATACAGTTTTCTCACTTTTTACTCCTTTCCCGGCGAGATATGCACTCATTACTACGCCGATGTCCTTTTCCTCTTCTTCCTGTGGTGTTATCTGCTGCCCACTATTCGGTACCGCCCCAATCGCTGCTGTCCCGGAAGCCTTTCCGTCTGCGGCGAACGCTTCCAAAAAATTTTTACCTTCCGCAGCACTCTGCTTCATGACCCGGAAACACAACTCCTGAGCAGTACATGGATGATCTCCGTATTTGGCATCCTGCACCATCTGCGGATCCTGGACCGAAGCTGCGATTGAATCAATCTCTTTGATCCGGTTTCTCTCTGCTTCCACAGCGCCGTCCACCGCCGCCTGGTCCTGAAGACCGTTTCTGGCATTCTGCTCAATCTGGACTACCAGATCCGGCTCCTGCGCCCTTAATTCTTCGAGTGTCATATGGTTTTTTCCTCCTTCTACTGTTTTTATCGCCGACTTATTGGTCGGACGTCTATTTGCCGCCGGACGTCTCGCCGGTTTAGCACTTTTCTGAATTGGGATAGATCCCGGCACATTATGTAAGCCCTCAATGTTATGGCTTACACCGTTGACATAGAGGATTTTCCGGTCGGCGCTCATGCTCATGTCCGGATCTTCCTCCCCCTCTGTGATAATATCCGCAAACCCCTTGTCCAGGGCCTCCCGCCCGGTCATCCACGTTTCTTTTGTCATCATGCTGCGCAAGGTATCAACACCGAGTCCGGTCTTTTCACTGTAGATTTCCGCAACGGCACGTTCACTGGCGTCCATTCCTTTCATGAGCTGTTTCATGTCCTGAATGTTCAGGCTGTCCCAGAGCATGACACTGACGCCGTGAATCATAATCAGGGATCCGGGGTACACGGTCACGGTATCTCCGGCGCACATAATCACGCTGGCGGCGCTGGCAGCAATCCCTTCTACGATGACGTTCACGTCGCCTCCGAGCGCTTTCAGCGCGTTGTGGATTGCGATCCCGGTATAAAGGTCTCCTCCGCAACTGTTGAGCTTTACGGTAATGTGGGCTTTATCCTTCACAGCCGCCAGATCCTCCATGAATCCCTCCGGCGTAATGTAAAGGCCGGGCTCCGGCTCACCTGTCCACCAGTTGGTCGGCTGCTGGCTCATAACGTCACCGTAAAGGGTGATCTCGCCTTCGTCCTCGCTGACGCTTGCCACATTCCAAAATTTGGCCGCGCCCCCTGAAGGTGCCGGCCCCATCTGCAAACGGTACTTTCTCTGCATCTTTAATCTCCTCCTGCTCTTCTGATCTGGTCTTCAATTACCATCCGTTTTATAGATTCCATAGTTTTTTTCGTCAGGCTGTATACGCCGTCTCCCGGTTCCGGCGTCTTCTGGATCCCCGCCAGTTTTTCATTCTCTTTTTCCAGCTGTTCCACGTTCCGGTCCCATGTTCCGCCGTTGAGACGGACGGTGCTCTGCTCCCGGGTGGAAAATCCCTGCTCGCAGGCCAAGATTTCCGCAGTAATCTCTTTTACCGGATCCAGCTGTCCCTGGGACGGCCCTACCCACTCGCTTCCGAGGTAAGCGTTCCGGATGATCGGATCAGAGAAAAAGCCAGGGGCATAGATCCTTCCCCTGGCTACCGCCTCGCTCATCCATATTTCATAGCATGGCCGGCAGAAATCATCCGCCATCCATTCCCTTCTGGTCCGGAATCCCTTCCATGCTTCCATTAACGCTGCCCGGCTGGCGCTGTAAGAGCTGTTGAACTCCTTCAGGAGCAAATCCTTTGGAATTTCCAGCGCAGCGCCTACCTGGTTGCACATGGCATTGATGAAGATATCAAAAGACCCTGACGGGTGCTTCGGGTCAGAAAAGTTGATCTTCTCGCCCGGCTTCATAATATTAATCTCGCCCGGTCCCATACTGTATTCATTCTTATCCGAGATTTCCGGCTGTCCCGTTTCGTTAAACGGGTTTTCGTCGGTCGGCGCTGTCGTCTCCACGAATGCCGCGAAGAAGCTCCCTACAATCGCCGCCATGATCTCTGCTTCTGTATATCTCCTGATCTGCAGGATTGGTTCGATACACTGCGCCAGGTAACTGACGCCCCGGTATTGGTCCGGACGTTCTGAATCCATCACATGGAGCACGTTGGGAAGCCCCGTCTGCTCCTGGTAGGCCAATACCCTTTTCCACTCTGTCTTTTCCGCAGCGCCAAGCTCATATGGATATGTATTCCGGATGTGATAGGCCACAATCGCCCCGTTCTCATCCACTTCCACGCCGTCATATATCACATTCCCTGTATTCGGATCCTTTCCCGTGGTGCAGAGCGCTGTGATCCCATTCCCATCTATCGGAGTTGCTACCCGGTCTGCCTCAACCAGATGGATTCGCAGGGAATATGGGTACATGCGGTCTGTATCATATTGCTTTATGACGCCGATACAGTCCCCGGACAGGAGCCACGACATCAGGGCCAGCTGCTGGAGGCCATAGAAATTATTAATCCCGGTAGCGTCACATGCTTTTTTCCTCCCTGCCCACAGTTGGAACTCCCGTTCTGTTTTCTTCTGCCAGGCGTCGGCCTGTTCTGCGGACATCCCGAGCACCTCCCGGTCGATCCGGCTCTTTAGCCGCAGCCCATTCCCTATGACATTAGTCCGGTTGGTCTTGATCGCGGACGTGGCGATCGGCGCTGCCATATACAGCATCCGGGCACGCTGGCGCATGGTGTAATTGTTAAAATCAATATCTTCCTGCGCGGACCCGCTCATGGCGCGGAACCCTTTCAGCGCGCGCCTCCTCCAGCTCGCCCCTGCATCCCCGTACCCTTTATTCTGCGGCCGGGCATCATCCGGCAGATACAGGCCTAATTCTTTTACATATTTCATCTCTCCACCTACCAATCCCTGGGCACAATCCCCAGTGCGCGGCGGGCGCTTCCGCCGTTCAGCTCTGACTCCAGCTCCCGGATCTGCTCTTTTAACGACCGGATTATCGACTGGATATTTGCCAGATCCATCTGGTACCTCTGCAGGTTCCTGCTCCCGATGCCATATGCCTGGATCCCTCCCTCCAGCATCTTCTTTTCCTGCGCCAGGTACATCTTCAATCGCCCTCTTGTCTCTTCCAGCTCCTCACGGATTACTTCTTTTGGTCTTGCCATCTTCTTTCACCTACCAGTCTTCGTATATTTCTGTTGACAGCTTCCGCCGCGTCTTCTTAGGCTCTGTTTTTCGGACTTTGGGTTCCGGGATTTCCTTCAGTTTTTTCTCCAGCGCAAAGGTATCTGCACCAATGATCCGGAAACCGGCCATTGCATAGTTCCGGCAGTCCAGCGCCTCATTCCGGCCATGCCCGGGGATTTTTACCCATTTCCATTTTTTTCCGCTTTTGGTTTCCACCAATTCCAGCCGCTCCGATAGAAGCCCGTCAAAGTAGGCTTCGTCATACCCGTATATTTCCCCTTTCGGGAAATGGCAGTATTTCGGGCCCGGCTCCTGGACATCCACCGCCGACATGATATAGGCTTTCCCTTCATCGACTCCCAACATATACAGCCAACACAGGTTTTTGGGGTTATTTTCAATGGCTACTCTCGACGCCGGCACGATAAAAGGATACTCGCCACCGCGCCCTTTTACCGCAAATACCTTCTTGCTCCTCCTGGCTTTGCACGCTTTGTATACTGCCGTCGTATTTAAGCCGCCGGAGTCCACACAAGTGATAGATATTTTCAGGCCTTTCCCGTCCCTGAACTTCCAGACTTTATCCACGATATCATCCAGGCGTTCCCAGACATCTGCGTCATTGGGGTCTCCCAGGATCTTTCCGTACCGGATCCCCCAGGTTTCCCCGTGGTGCCCGTGCCCCAGCACTTCATATTCCAGGCGGTTCGGCTGAGTATCCACGCCACATGTAAGCATCAATACTCCGTCCGGCAGTTCCACCGAAGTACCGTCTGCGTTTGTGCCGTATTCTTCCCGGCGTGCCATAAGGCCGTCTGTATCCACAACTTCATCCCGGTCTTCCCAGAGTTCCCCAAGGAGCGTGTTGTAAACTACCTTCAGGCGCTGCTTATCGTCACACGCATCGAAAAACTTTTTCGCAATCTCTCCCCAGGTCACCCATGGGGAGGAAAATGCATTTAGCCAGAAAGACCGGACGCCGTCTTTGTAAGCATCCGGGTTCTCTGCGATCCACTTTGCCGGCTGTCTGCGCATGGCCGCTTCCGGAATCAGGCACCCGCAATGTGGGCATACCCAGTAAACCGGTTCTATGATTTTATATACTTTCTTCCCGCGGATCTTCTTCGACGTGTGTTCCGCCTTGATCCGCTCAAATGTGATTTCTCCATATTCCCCGCATTCCGGGCACTTGTGGCACCACCGCTCCTGCGTCCCCAGATAATAGCTGTCCTCAATATTCGATGCACCTTTAATCGTCGGCGTCGATACCTCGATCGCCTTTGCGTTATAAAACGTCCTCTGCCTGGCCTGTGCCAGCCCCCAGGGGTCGCCTTCCGCCCCGGCGCTTACTGCCCACCGGTCGCGCTCATCGCCGATGACGTACCGGATCGGCGTGGATGCAAGCGCTGCCGGGCTGTTGGATCCGGTAATGGTCAGGACGCCGCCCGGGAATGTTTTCTGCAGGATCGTGTTTCCGGAATCCCTGGCTTTTATATCAGCCACCTTGTCCCGCAGCCTCTTATTGTCCCGGATCAGCGGGGCAACTCTCTGCCGCGAGAACTTCTTTGCCTCTTCCAGTGTCGGGTGGATATACAGGATGGATCCCGGATCCTGATCGATGATATAGGCAATCGCATTTAATTCCAGCTCCGTCTTCCCTACCTGGGACGCCGCCACCATGACGATCCGCTTTACTTTCGGGTCTGTAAACGCATTCATCGGCTCTTCCAGGTATGGGGTCCTGGATGTCCGCCACGGCCCTGCCTCCGCGGAATTCTCCGCAGACAGCCGGCGGTATTTATCTGACCATTCCGAAAGGGACAGGTCTTCCGGGGGGCGGAATCCCTGGATGGTCCGCCGGATCGCAGCATTCAGTCTTTTCGCCGCATTATCCGTCTGGATCATCCTCTATCTTCCCGCTCCATCCCTGCCGGTCCTGGACCCGTTTCTGATATTCAGCCGGATCATATTCGTAATGGGACAGTTCCTCCAGGACTTTATAGCATTCCTGCTGGATCCGCGCCGAGGCTTCCGCCGCATCCCCGATCTTGGCCACATCCATGGCTAATCTTCCCGGAAGCGCAAGAACCATACTCCGGATTGCGTATACCAGATCGCTGGTCATCGCTTCCACATCTTCACTGCAGTGCATCCTTCCCGCCAGCTCCTCTGCCTGCATCCTGGCAACCTTAGCTTTGCTCTGCTTCAGTTCCACCTCCGCTATGGTTTTTTCTTTCTCCAGGTCTTCCAGGCTTGCGGCTTTCAGCTTTTTCGCATTCGCTTTTTCTGACAGATATTTGATATACGCCCGCACCGTTTTTGCGGAATCAAACCGGTAGGGGTTCATTTCCTCTGCAGGGATGATTTTCTCTGTTACGAGCTGGCGGACCCGGCGCTGGCTGCAGCCGAACAGACCCGCGATATATGCGGTATTTTTCAGCCCTTCGGCTGTCCTCTCTGACATGGCCATCGCCTCCTCTTTCGTTCCCCCAGCGGAAACGGAAATGATCTTTTTTTCTCCCTGCCAACTAGATATCGATTGCGCCTCGCGTCGACCCGCATTTCTTTATTTTTCTGGAAGAACCTATCGCCGTTTTCGGGCCACC
>ERZ1090867.194-NODE-194-length-29479-cov-15.844447_pt1 | contig 29479 bp, 27 predicted proteins | sample MGYA00478476_ERZ1090867 | MGnify/ENA primary metagenome ERZ1090867 (study PRJEB33644, sample SAMEA5815742) | chicken gut metagenome | biome: Chicken; feature: Gastrointestinal Tract; material: Caecum | place: Ireland | collected 2019-01-01 | study: A study of the... | reverse complement strand
CCGGATGCGGAAAAAGAGCCGGAACCCGGGGAAGAGCAGGCGGTACAGCCCGGGCAACCCGAAGCAGAAACGAAGGCGGAAGAGGAACCGGAAGAGCCTTCCGGGGATGAAGCTGCGGAAACACCGCGGGAGGATGAACAGCGCCTTTCCGATCTGACCCGGACGGTACAGCTTTCGGTGGAACAGATCATGTCCCAGGTCAGCGAGGAAACCGCGGGGGCAACGGAAGAACCGGCAGAAGAATCTTCCGATGAAGAGGAAGCCGAGGACGAACCCGCGACGCTGCAGGAAAACCTGCGCAGTGGCTTGTCCGGCATGGCAAAGTGGCTGCTCCTGGTGGCCTTTATTGTGCTGGTCATTGCAGGATTCGGCGTGGCGTGGCTGTACCGCAGTGCCACACCGGATATGCTGCCTCAGATCACGGCAACCTTTGCCGGGCAGACGCTGGAACCCACCGCCTATAAATGGAAGGTTCCGGTCATCGGCAATATCTTCAAACGCACCTATGCCGATACGCTCAGCAGCACACCGGTGGAACTGAGCGAAACGGTGGACCAGGCTTCCCCCGATTTTGTGATTTCCCCGTCGGATTACCGCACGGAAGTGACGGTGACCGACGCCGGGGACAACGTGGTTTTTGAGGGCGATACCGATACTTTCTCGACCTTCCAGTTCACGGCCAACGGAACCTACACGGCCAAGCTGGTAGTTCACAGTGATGCCAGCTCGGTGCCGGGGGATACCTCGGTCACCGGCAGCGAAACCTGGTACTTCACCTTTACGGTGGGGGTACGGCCTTCGATCCGGCTGTCCGGCACAACGGTGGACCAGGGCGGCGTGGTAGCGGTGCGCGTGGGCGATACCCTGGACGGTCAGGCACCCACCATCCAGACGGAACTCCAGAATCCGGGCTTCTTCAAGGCAAGCTCCGGGTGGGTTTGCTATATTCCCATTGCCTGGAACCAGGCTGCCGGCACCCAGACTCTGACGGTCACTGCAGGCGGCTATACCGAAACACTGGAATTCAAGATCCGCGCCACAGAGTGGGAGTACAAGGATTACTCCAGCAATTCCCAGCGGGTGTCGCCGTATATCGGGCAGAACGACATCCCGGCTGAACTGCAGAAACTTCTGGCGGAAAGTGAATCGGAAGTGGCCTGGTCCGACGGCGGTTTTGTGCAGCCGTTCCTCAATACGCTGGACGTCAAGCTGGCCTTCGGAACCACCGAGTATGTGGGCCGCAGCTACAGCCAGCGCAGCACCAATAATGGCGCCGGTGGCCGCACGGCCACCAACCTGGTGCTTGATACCAAATCCGGCGAATTGCTGATCGCTCCCGCCAGCGGCACGGTTGTGCTGGCCAAGGACCTGGGCGGCGATTTCGGTTATACCCTGGTCATTGACCATGGTGCCGGCGTTAAGAGTATTTTCTACAATCTGGCAAAGGTCGATGTCAAGGCCGGCGATGCCGTCAAGCAGGGCCAGACCCTGGCAACCTGCGGCAAAACCACCGTGGCGGAAATGCGCATCGGCGCGGTGCCGGTGGACCCGCTGCAGATCTGGCGCGGCCAGTGCGATGCTCTGAAAAATTATTGATCCAATACAAAATGGTGCCCTGTCCCCTGTGGACAGGGCACTTTTTGTATGCCTGTCTTCCATCCGAATCAGGAACGTCAGGCTGGCGGCAGCCATAGTATGGCCCAGAAGAGGAGGGAGCGCAATGTCCAAAACTTTTTGCGTGGTGGGCCGGGATGCCCGCCAGCGGGCGGCGGCACAGGCGCTGCGGATGGCGGGGTACCGGGTGGTAGGTCCCGAGGCTGCAGCCCTGGCTGACTATGTGTTGCTGCCCATGTCGCAGGAACGCGTCAGCGATGAAGTGGCGCGCACGCTGCAGGCGGTGCATCCCGGTACACTGCTGCTGGCCGGGCGGCCGGGGGCCCCTGTCCAGCGTGCTGCACGGGAAGCCAACCTGCCCCTGGTGGATTATTTCCGCCGCCCGGAACTGGAATGCCTGAACGCGGTGCCAACGGCAGAAGGCTGCCTTGCCATGCTGCTGCAGCTGCGCCAGCGTACCATCTGGGAAAGCGACTTCCTGGTACTGGGCTATGGGCGCGTGGGGCGTGCGGTGGCAAGGCGGCTGGAACTGTTGGGCGGGCATGTCACGGTGGCGGCCCGCAATGGGGAACAGCGTGCCAATGCGCGCTGTGCGGGGCATCATGCTGCACCGCTGACTGCGCTGGCAGAAATTCTTCCGGCGTTTGATACCGTCATCAATACCATTCCGGCCATGGTACTGCCCCGTGCCTTGCTGCAAAGGCTGCCGCCGGAATCGCTGGTCATTGACCTGGCCAGCCGACCCGGCGGAACGGATTTCGCGGCGGCGGCGGAACTGGGCATCCGGGCTGAACACGCCCTGGCACTGCCGGGAAAATGTGCGCCGCGCACGGCAGGTACGCTGATCGCCCAGACGGTACTGTCACTTTTGGAGGAGAGGGGGACTTTGGATGACAAACCCTAAGGATGCATCCCGCACGGTGGCCTTTGCCCTGTGCGGCAGCTTTTGCAGTTTTTCGGCAGTGTTGCCGCAGATACAGGAATTGCGGCGGCGGGGCTGGGACGTGTTGCCGATTCTCAGCGCCAGCGCAGCCACACAGGATACCCGTTTTGGTACAGCGGAAGCGCTGTATGGTACGTTGCGGGAACTGACCGGTCACGCGCCGCTCACTACTTTGCAGGGGGTGGAACCGTTGGGACCGGAACACCGGGCCCGGGCCCTGGTGATTGCACCGGCTACCGGTACCACCATGGCTTTGCTGGCGGCGGGCATCAGTTCCACAGCGGTAACACTGGCAGCAAAAAGTATGCTGCGCGGCGGCTGCCCCGTGGTGGTGGCGCCGTCCACCAACGATGGCCTATCCGGCAGCGCCCCGGCTCTGGCGGCACTGCTGCAGCGCAAGCATTACTATTTTGTGCCTTTCGGCCAGGACGACAGCTACAAAAAGCCCAATAGTCTGAAAAGCGATTTCTCCCAGCTGCCAGACGCCCTGGAAAGCGCTTTGCGCGGCGTGCAGATCCAGCCGATGCTGCTGTAGTGCAAGGCATATCCCGCATCGCTGTTCATATATAAGGTAATGAGGAAAAACGGCAAAAGCAGGCCGGCACCGCGCCCCCTTGGGGGCAGTGCCGTGTTCTTTTGCTTTTGGGCCGGATCTGGATTGGGGGGCCATCATGCAGACAATCACAATCACCGGCGGGCAGACCCTGCACGGAACCATTCGCCCGGCTGCCGCCAAAAACAGCGTGCTGCCGCTGCTGGCGGCTACCCTTCTGTGTGCGGGACCCTGCTGTCTGCGCGGAGTGCCGGAACTGGCCGATGTGGATACCAGTCTGGCGCTGTTGCAGGCGGTGGGGGCTAAGGCGGTGCGTCATGGGCCGGACCTCTGCACGCTGCCGGCCGGAGTGGCAGATCTGTGCGGAGAAATTCCACCCCATCTGGCGGGTGCCATGCGCAGTTCGGTGTTTTATCTGGCGCCGCTGCTTTGCCGTACCGGGATGGTCCGGCTGCCGCTGCCCGGGGGCTGCCGCCTGGGACCGCGGCCGGTGGACATTCATCTATCCGGTCTGGCCGCCATGGGGGCCAAGGTGAAACTGGAAGGGGATGCCGTTACGCTGCAGCGCTTCGGTCCCCTGCAAGGAGTGGATTTTACCCTGCGGCTGCCCAGTGTGGGGGCTACCATGACGTTGCTGATGGCGGCCTGCTGTGCTATGGGGACCACTGTACTGCGCGGTGCTGCCTGTGAACCGGAAGTCTGTGATCTGGTGGGATTTCTGCGCGCCTGTGGTGCACAGATCACAGGAGAGGGAACACCGGTGCTGGTGGTGCAGGGCCGCCGGGCGCTGGGCGGTGTTTCCTATACGCCGCTGCCGGATCGGATCGCGGCAGCCACCTATGCGGCAGCGCTGGCGGCAGCCGGCGGTCAGGTCATCGTGGCGGGATGCCCTCCCCGGCACTACCAGGCCTTTTTACAATTTTTGCAGGAATGCGGCGTGCAGGTCAGACCGGGGGAAAAGGGAGTGGAGCTTGTCCGCGACCCGTCCCGGCGGCTGCATGGCGGGCAGCATCTGTATGCCAATGGGTGGCCCGCCTTTGCCACCGATACAGCCCCCCTGGCGGCGGCTGTACTGCTGACGGCGGATGCCCCCAGCGAGATCTACGATCATCTGTTCGCCAACCGGTTTGCCTGTGCGGCGGGCTTTGCCGCTATGGGGGCAGACTGCCGGGCCGAAGGCCGCCGCCTTTTCATTGCGGGGAGGGCTGACCTGCAGGGGGCGGAAGTGCAGGCGCCGGACCTGCGCGGCGGTGCGGCGCTGCTGGTAGCGGCGCTGGCAGCCCGGGGAACCAGTGTGGTATATGACCCGGGACATATCCGCCGCGGGTATGCGGACCTGCCGGGAGAACTTGCAGCCCTGGGGGCGCAATGCGCTGTTTCGCGGCAAATGGCGCCGGGACGGGAAAGATCCATGGGATAAAATTCTACGTTTATGCCAAAATAAATGGGCTGACCGCCCCCTACGGTTGGCACATTCGGTGCCCAAACGGGCATTTTTTACGAATTTTCCCCACAGGTATTGAAATCGGGGCGAAAATTTGTTATTCTAATAATCGGTTATATGCAAAAAATTCACGGATCAGTGTGCCCATTTCGGTGGTGTGACCAGTAGATCCGCTGACACTTTTACATTTTAGGGGGATACACTCATGGCATTCGTTCTCGACGAAGAAATGCAAAATGTGACCAATATCAAGGTCATCGGCGTAGGTGGCGGCGGCGGCAACGCTGTGAACCGCATGGTGGAGTCCGGCCTGTCCGGGGTCGAGTTCGTTGCGATGAACACCGATCAGCAGGCCTTGCTCAATTCCAAGGCTACGCAGAAGGTCCAGTTGGGCGCCAAGCTCACCAAGGGCCGCGGCGCCGGCGCTGACCCGGAGGTCGGCCAGCGTGCTGCTGAGGAAAGCAAGGACGAGATCTCCAACGCTCTGAAAGGCGCGCAGATGGTCTTTATCACCGCCGGTATGGGCGGCGGCACCGGCACCGGTGCGGCCCCCGTTGTGGCGGAAACTGCCCATGACCTGGGCATCCTGACCGTCGGCATCGTGACCAAGCCCTTCGCCTTTGAGGGCAAGCGCAAGATGAGCCTGGCTGAGCAGGGCATTGCTTCCCTGATGATGCACGTGGACTCTCTGATCGTTATTCCCAACGAGCGCCTGAAGCTCATCAGCCAGGAGCGCATCACGCTGATGAATGCTTTCGAGGCTGCTGACAACGTGCTGCGTCAGGGCGTTGAGAGCATCTCCAGCCTGATCAACATCCCGGCCTTCATCAACCTGGACTTCGCCGACGTGCGTTCCATCATGAAGGATGCCGGTTTTGCACACATGGGCGTTGGCGTGGCCAAGGGCGCCGGCAAGGCCGAGAATGCGGCCAAGGCTGCTATTTCCAGCCCGCTGCTGGAAACCAGCATCGCCGGTGCACGCGGCGTCATCATCAACATCACTTCCAGCCCGGATATCGGCCTGGACGATGTGGAAACCGCTGCTTCCATGATCACGCAGTCCGCACATCCCGATGCCAACATCATCTGGGGTACTGCGTTTGATGAGCGCCTGAGCGATGAGATGAGCATTACCGTTGTGGCTACCGGTTTTGAGAGCACGCCGGAAGTCGATGAGCCGATCCAGGCCCATGTGGATGCCAAGCGTGCCGCGGCGAGCCAGCAGCCGGTGGAAGCTGCCCAGCCTGCCGAAACGGCCCAGCCCGCTTCGCCGGATATCAGCCCTGTTATGCCCAACCCGATCTTCACCCAGTCCTTCAACACCGGTGTGGATACCCAGGTTGGTGCCAGCGCGGCCCCGGCTGAGGAAGAGGATGACGGCGATTACTTCGACGATCTGCTCAGCATTCTGAACAAGCGCTCCTGATTTCTTCGATTTTGCCGCGAGAGGATGTAAAACGCCATGCCGTCTGAAGCCAAGAACATACAGGAACAGGGATTTCGTTCCAGTCTGTTCGGATTTGATAAGAATGATGTGCTGGCGTACATGAATGCGTTGGCAGATGAAGCCCAGCAGCATGAAATGGAATACGAGCAGAAGCTGCGCCGGGTACAGTCGGAGCTGGAAACCCTGCGCAGCGAACGCCAGGATGTGGATGCCCGTATGAAGGCACTGCAGGCCGAAGCAACTGCCGCAAACCAGCGTGCCGAAACGGCGGAGAACAAGCGCCGTGAAGGGGAAGAGCAGCTGGAAACGCTGCAGAAACAGCTGGATACATACCAGTCCGGCCAGAAGGAAAGCCAGAAAAACGCCAATATCTGGCAGCTGAAATGCCACGATCTGCAGCAGCAGGTGGAAGATCTGCAAAAGCAGCTTGCGGCGGTCCGGCAGACTGGCTCTGCCACGGCCCCCACGCCTGATGCTGTGCGGGAAGCCCGCCTGGAAGCGAAAAAAATCCTTTCGGATGCCAAACTTTATGCTGAAAGTGCCGAAAAGGAACTCAAGCAGCAGGCAGATACCCAAAAAACGCGCATGGCAGAAAATGCCCGGGGCATCGCCGCCGGTGTCATGCTGGTGCGGGAACGTCTTGCCCGGGTGGATCAGCGTTTGAGCGCGGCTACCCTGGACCTTGACGGTCTGACCCAGGCCATTTATCAGGCGCTGGACGATACTGAGGCCGAACTCAAGGAATTGGGCACCGAGATGCGGGATTTTGCCCAGGGAACGCCGGAATGGACGGACCCGAAACCCGCCCCGGCGGCTCCGGAAACAATGCCGCCGAAACCGGCCACGCCGCAGTTCCGTGTGAAGGCGACCGCCCAGCCGCTGCGCAGTCACCGTAATCCGGCCCCGGCGCAGAGCAAACCTGCAGGCAGCCGCCGGCTGCGCAACGCCCATCATCCGGTTTCCCAGCTGCTCCAAAACGAGATTGATAAAATCGACAGTCTGAGCAACAAATAATCAGTATGTACAGCCGTTCCGGCCTTTGACCGGGGCGGCTGTTTTTTGTGATTTTGCAGAAAAGCCGGCTGCGGCGTAAGAATTCTTTGCCGTAGTTTGTATATCAAGGTGAAGGGACGCACAAAGGAGGAAGTGGAATGGAAAACACCGGCACACCCAGCCTGGCGGGGGCGATTCTGGCTGATCCGGAAACGGGTCTGCGCTGGGCTATGCGGGATTATGCGGCGCTGGTGCGCGGAATTTTGCGCCGTGTCCTGCCCGGAAAGGAGCGGGATGTGGAAGAATGTATGGCGGATGTCTTTGTGGCGCTGTGGCGCAATGCCCAAGCACTGCAAGACAGGAACATTCCGGTTCGTGCGTGGCTGATCGTGACGGCGCGCAATACTGGGATCAATCGGTATCGTGCGTTGCAGCGGCGGGATGAATTGCCCCTGACGGAAGAACTGCTGCAGACCCTGACGGATCTGCCTGCCGATCCGGAAAGCGATGCCGCTGAGTTGGTGGGGGCGTTGGTGGCCGCTATGGAACCGCCGGACCGGGAAATTTTTCTGCGGAAATATTACCTGTTGCAATCCGGCCGGGAAATCGCAGCGGCTCTTGGGCTCAGTGTAGCCAACGTCAACACCCGTCTGTCCCGCGGCCGGGAACGGCTGCGTCAACAATTGCGTGAAGGAGGAATCACCCATGCGTAACAAAGACGATCTGATGCGCTATCTGAACCATCTGCGCACGGACGATGAATCACTGACGGAAGCAGAATTGGAGCGCCTGACGCAGACGGTCCTGAAGCGCACGGGGCTGAAAAAGGCGAGCCGGAAGCGAAAAAGCAATCGTGCCCGGCTTATCTGGAGCCGGGTTCTGGTGAGCGGCGCAGCCTGTGCGGTGTTCCTGGTGGGAATGAACGGAATCAACCCGGCCTTTGCCGAAGGAGTGCCGTTTTTGGGGGATGTGTTCGCTTATATCAATGGCCTGTCCAAGACACCGCTGCGGAGCGAACAGCTGACGGAGTATGCCCAACCGGCCCAGCTGCAGGCGGAATCCGGCCCCGAATCGGTGGCGGACGGGGTGCCCAAGGTCGCCGCGGCCCGGCAGGATGCTGTGGAGGAACAACCTTACACACTTACCCTCAGCCAGGTTTACTGTGATGAACTGTACCTGCGGGTGGGTCTGGTGCTCACAGCGTCGGACGACAGCCTGGCGGGGTTCGACGCAATTACCATCGACCCGCCCCTGCTGTATGAGGATACTACCGAGGCGGAAGCCAACACCCTGTATGGTGGGGTGACGCTGAACGGCGAGTCTGTGGGCAGCGATCTGCTGCCATATTTCCGCAAGCAGGATGATCATACGTTCTTCTGCGAGATGGACTACAGTCTGGCAGACTATACCGGCAGCACACAGGATATGCAAGCGTCCCTGACCCTCTCTTACCTGGTGGGCGTGACTGCGGGGGACGGCGCCGTGGGGTCCGAGGAGCAAACACCGCTGGAAGGCTCTTATGGGCTGAACTTTACGGTTTCGGCAGATACCTCGCTGACCCGTGTGGGGCAGGTCGAAGGCGGCGAACAGAGTGGAGTGCGCTTGTCCAGCGTAAAAGTTACCCCTGGCGAAACGCAGACAGAATATGTGGTGACCGAATCGTGGCCGGTGGATGCGACGCCTGCTCTGCGGGTGTATGCGGTAGAGGACGGCGAGTGGACCAAACTGCAGCCGGCATCCGGAAAGAAACGTCAGGATGATGCGCAGTCCTGTACGGTTTACACAGATTATTTTGATGCGGTGCCGGAGGGCGTTACCGAACTGCGCGTTCAGCTGCTGGATAAAAACGCTGCGGAGGAAGTCATCCTGGCTGAGTGGACTGTGACACTTCCGTAAAAAACAATCCCCGACGGAGCAAACCGTCGGGGATTGTTGTATGTCAGTTGGATTTCGGATGACCGTTTTCCACGTTGCTGGTGCCCTGTTCCATCAGATAGGTGGCAGTCAGGTCGGCAATGTGCAGTTTAACGGCAAGGGGATAGCTGTTGTAGGCATCGCTTACAGCAAAGCTGCCGCCGCGCACTGCGTCATCAAAGCCGCCCATGTGCCAGCGGATGGCAACGGCCTCGGCGGTTTTCAGCCGCATGAAGTGCTCAATGAGATATACGCTCTTTTCGCCGTGACCGTAGGGCAGCTGGTCAGCTACCTGATAATAGGGAACTTTCTCCCACTGGCCGGTGGCGTCGTTTTTTACGTTGCGGGTGCTGACCTTGTAGAAATTGGCTTTGCACAGGTCGTGGAGCAGCGCACAGATCGCATAACTTTCGGCGTTTTCTCCCTCCGTGAAGAAATGCTGCATCATCGCCTGATATACGTTGATGCTGTGCATCACAAGGCCGCATTCACAGGCACCGTGAAACCGTGTGGAAGCCGGTGCGGTAAAAAAGTCGGTGGTTTCCAGCCAGTTCAGCAGTCGGTCGGCGCCGGGGCGGGTGATGTTCTGGTTGTAGATCTCCACAAATTGAGCATGGTAGTCTTCCATAAAGACCTCACAGTTCCATGTCGTTCAGAATATCCCGCAGGGATTTCAGTTCCTCGGCTGTCAGGCTGATGCCTTTGGCCATGCGGCTGCCGTCGGGGGACCAGTCGCGAATATCATATTTCGGCGCGTTGCCGTTCCAGCTGATCATGTTCAGCTGGCGCTCCCAGCCGCGGGCGTTGGTCGAGAGCACCGCGATGCGCTCGGTAATTTCATAGGTAAATTCTGCCATACTTCACAGGCTCCTCTCATAATAATGTCTTGCAACATCATAGCTGATTCCCGGCCAAAATGCAAGACCAAACTGTACGGGCACCGATTCAGTCCTCCACACGGACGGCCAGTAATGCAAAGCGGGTATCGGTGGCAACGGACGTGTCACCACAGGTGGAAAGGGTCAGAAGCTGCTGCCCGTATTCCGGCGTGACGCCGGTATCGTACAGCGACAGTTCTGTGATGGCATCTACCCGCTGCTGCCATTCCGGCTTGGTGCCGGCATCGAAAAAGGTATAGTAGGGCAGGCTGTCAGCCCCGAGGACGGTATCCACCGCGGCTACGACCTGCCAGGTACCGGTTTTGTAGAGGGTATCAAAAGTAAAGGTGGGGTGTTCCTGCCAGAAATCTTTTTCGCGATACCGGGTCAGTTGGCCGAACATGGAACCGTCGGCCATATTATGGCCGTAGATCAGCCAGTTGTCGGTGGGCGAGTCTTGGGAAAGAGAACATCTTTCATCCAAAAACAGGGTGCCGCCGGTGGCGTACAGCCCGTCAAAGCCGCGCCGCAGATAATATTCGTTGTCCCCGGGAGTTTGCACCACAGGCAGATCAATGTCGGTGCCGTCGATGCGCAGCCAGCCCACCATGTCAGGATTCTGCTCATACAGGGCACGGTATTGCGGCAGGACCCCGTCGGTTTGTCCCGGCGCCGGGGTAGCGGCGGTTTCCGGCGTTTGGCGGGCGGCCGCGTCCGCTGCATCGGTTTGAGCCAGGGCGTCGCGGGTAGCCGCCAGCGGTGCTACCGTCACACGGCCGGACTCTGCAGTAGCCGTCAAAACCGCAGTTCCGGAGTCCGGGGCAGGGGGAGCGGGCTGCCCGCCGTTGAACACCGTCTGGCGGATCAGCAGAGCCGCAGCCAGAGCCAGGGCAGCCACTCCGCCGAAGCGAAGCCACCGGGCATGGCGGCGCTGGCGGGCGCGCAGTCCGGTGCGGGCGGCAAAGGGGTAATACGCTGTGTCGCCGCGCAGCCTGCGGTAACGTTTGGCCATGGACAATGACTCCTTTCGGCAAATTGTGCGGGAAATAAAAAAACGCCCCGCAGGGCGTTGCAATCATATCTTACGAAGCATCAGCAGGCCGGCTGAACAAATCAGGATCAAACCAACGATCCCGGCCAGATACAAAACGGGGAAATCCCCGGTGGCGGGGGTGTCTGCCGTTACGGGCTGTGCGGTGGAAGAAGGCGTCTGGCTGCTCTGGGCAGTAACGACATCTACTTTGGCGACCGTTTCATTGACCTTCACGCTCCCGCTGGTCTGTTGTGTGCGAGAGGTGGAACTGGTGGGGGTGGCGGTAGCCTGTGCCGCCGAACGTCCGTTGTTCAGCACACCGCAGGCAGCCAGCAAAGCCACAAGTGCGATAAAAAAGGCCGCACATAAAAAGCGTTTCAACGCGAAAACGCCTCCTTAATTTATGGTTCAAAGTTCAATATTACAAGACGGTGTACACACCCGTCGACATTTACATTGCGTATATTGTATCATATGATGTCGGCGGCGTCAAGCGTTCGTAAACAAATGGTAACAAACTGGAAACAATTCCCGGCAGGCAGCGGCCTGCCGCGGGCCGGATTTTCCCCTTGCGCTGGGGGGATAAATGCGGTATAATATCTTCAATATTGTGTGAGATTATGCCCCAAAGGGAACCACCCGTGGGATGGGCGGCGCGCACTGTCAAATTCAGCATAAGGAGTTGTAACGATGAAAGGGATTATCCTTGCCGGTGGTGCCGGCACAAGACTCTACCCGTTGACGATGGTCACCTCCAAACAGCTGCTGCCTGTGTATGATAAGCCGATGATCTATTATCCGCTTTCGACGCTGATGCTGGCGGGCATTCAGGATATTTTGATCATCTCTACCCCCACTGACACCCCGCGCTTTGAAGCACTGCTCGGCGACGGCAGTCAGTATGGTCTGCATCTGCAGTACAAGGTCCAGCCCAGCCCGGACGGCCTCGCCCAGGCGTTCCTGCTGGGGGAAGAATTCATCGACGGCGATTGCTGTGCCATGGTCCTTGGCGACAACATCTTCTACGGCGCCGGTTTCTCCAAGCGCCTGAAGGCGGCGGCCGCCAATGCGGAAGCCGGGCGCAGCACGGTGTTCGGTTACTATGTCAATGACCCCGAACGCTTCGGCGTTGTTTCTTTTGATAAAGAGGGCCGCGCCACCTCCATTGAGGAAAAGCCCGCGCATCCCAAGAGCAATTATGCCGTCACGGGTCTGTACTTCTACAATAAAGATGTGGTAAAGATGGCCAAGCAGGTCAAACCCAGCGCCCGCGGGGAGCTGGAGATCACCACGCTCAACGCCATGTACCTGGCCGAAGGCAAGCTGGATGTACAGCTGCTGGGCCGCGGGTATGCCTGGCTGGATACCGGCACGATGGACTCTCTGGTAGAAGCCGCCACCTTTGTACAGACGGTGGAGCAGCGCCAGGGTATCAAGATCTCGGCCCCGGAGGAGATCGCCTACAAATACGGCTGGATCAGCAAGGAAAAACTGCTGGAAAGCGCCGAGCGGTACGGCAAATCTCCCTACGGCCAGCATCTGAAGAATGTTGCCGACGATAAGCTGCTGTACTGAGAGGATATACGATGAAAATTTTGATTACCGGGTGCCGCGGTCAGCTGGGCACCGAACTGCAGCATCAGCTGGCAGAGGAAGGCTGCGTCCTGGGACCCCTGCCGGAGCGGCTGCGCAAGGCCACAGTCCTCCCTGTGGACGTGGACGAACTGGACATCACCGACCGTGAGGCAACGATCAACTACATCCGCCGTCACCAGCCGGATACCGTGATCAACTGTGCGGCGTTCACCAACGTCAACGGCTGCGAAACTTCCCGGGATGCGGCGTTCACCGTCAATGCCATCGGCCCGCGCAACCTGGCGCTGGCCTGTGATAAGGTCAATGCCCGCCTGATCCATGTTTCCACCGACTATGTGTTTTCAGGAGCGCCCACCGGCGGCGTTGCGCTGGATGAATGTGTGCTGCCCGCGCCGATCTCGGCCTATGGGCAGACCAAACTGTTGGGTGAACAGTACGTAGAGCGGTTCTGCCGCCGCCACATCATTGTGCGCACGGCCTGGCTCTATAGCTACTACGGCAAAAACTTCGTAAAAACCATGGTCAACCTGGGCAAAACCCATGAGAAGATCACAGTGGTCAACGACCAGCTGGGCAATCCCACCAACGCGGTGGATCTTGCCTACCATATCCTCAAGCTGGCGGTCAGCCATGATTACGGCATCTACCACTGCACCGGCAACGGCATCTGCAGCTGGGCGGACTTTGCCTCTGCCATTATGAAGGGCGCCGGACTCAACTGCAAGGTCATTCCCTGCACCAGCGCCGAGTATGCCGCTGCCCACCCGGAGAGCGCCAACCGCCCCGCCTGGAGCGCGCTGGACAACCGTATGCTGCGCTGCACTGTCGGCGATGAAATGCGGGACTGGCAGGATGCGCTCAAGGACTTTTTTGCAAACTGGAACGGAGAATGATCATTTTATGAAAACCTATCTCGTCACCGGCTGCGCCGGTTTTATCGGCTCCAACTTTGTCCATTACATGCTGGACAAGTATGAGGACATCCGCCTGATCAACCTGGACAAGCTGACCTATGCCGGCAACCTGGAAAACCTGCAGGACATCGAGGATGATGCCCGTCATATCTTTGTACAGGGCGATATCTGCGACAAGGCCCTGGTCACCGACCTGATCGCCAAGTACGATCCCGACTATGTCATCAACTTTGCGGCAGAAAGCCACGTGGACCGCAGCATCAAGAACCCCGAAATCTTCGTGGAGAGCAACGTGCTGGGTACTGTCAACCTGCTGCAGTGCTGCAAGGATGCCTGGTACGATGCCGAGGCCAAGACCTGGAAAGAGGGCAAAAAGTACCTGCAGGTTTCCACCGATGAGGTCTACGGTGCCCTGGGCGCCGAAGGCTATTTCATGGAAACCACGCCGCTGTGCCCCCACAGCCCGTATTCTGCCAGCAAGGCCAGCGCCGATATGTTCGTCAAGGCATTCCATGATACCTACGGTATGCCCATGAACATCACCCGCTGCTCCAACAACTATGGTCCCTACCAGTTCCCCGAGAAGCTGATCCCGCTGCTCATCAACAATGCCAAGCAGCACAAGCAGCTGCCTGTGTACGGTGACGGTATGCAGATCCGTGACTGGCTGTACGTCATGGACCACTGCAAGGCCATCGATATGGTTGCCAACGGCGGCAAGGACGGCGAAGTCTACAACGTGGGCGGCCACAACGAGCGCCCCAACATCTTCATTGTCAAGACCGTCATCGCCCAGCTGCATGACCGCCTGAAGGACGAAGGCATCAGCGAAGAACTCATCACCCATGTGGCGGACCGCCTGGGTCATGACCGCCGCTACGGCATTGATCCCACCAAGATCAAGGAAGATCTGGGCTGGTATCCCGAAACGCCGTTTGAAAAGGGCATTGTGCTGACCATCGACTGGTATCTGGCCCACCCGGAGTGGATGAGCCACGTCACCAGCGGTGACTACCAGAAGTACTACGAGCAGATGTACAAGAATAAGTAATTTATCTGTTCTGTGCAGAACGTTCCGGGCTGTTGGCCCGCAGATCTTTTAGGAGCTTCATAATCCACAATGGCAAATTACAGAGAAGAACAAATCCGCAACAGCCGCCGTCTGGCCCGTCAGGTTTTGGGGGCTGTGTCGCTGCTGCTGGCACTGATCGGGTTGTTTACCGTGCTGGGGTGGGTCATCAGCGCGCTGCGCAGTGCGCTGGATGATTCCGGCCGCCGCGCTTCTTACGCGGACCTGCTGTACGGCATGGTGATGCTGGACCCGCTGCCCTTCGATGACGTGAACGATGTGGACCCCGGCGTATTCAAACAGGCTGCGATCTGGGGCACCGTTTATGAGATTCAGAAAGACGGCGGCAGCCTGGACCAGTATGAGCGCGATCCCGATACCGGTTCGGCCATGATCCCCAAGCTGGAAATCGACACCTACATTGCCAACCTGCTGGGACCGGACTATCCCATCACCGATGGCAGCTTCAGCACCGATGAATTCGTGTATCAGTACAACGAAGAAAAGCAGTGCTATCTGGTGCCTGTTACCAGTTCTGTGGCGCAGTACACACCGGAAGTGGAGAAAATTTCCACCTCCAGCGGCAAAATGTATGTGACGGTGGGGTATATCCCCACCACCAGCAACAGCGCCAGCGGTGAACTTGCGCTGACTGCCCCGACGGAACCCGTGAAGTATATGGACTATGTGTTCACCCGCGGCGAAAACCGTCAGTGGTACCTTACGGCTCTGCAGGAGAGCGAGATGAAGGTGGAGGCTACACCGGAACCGTCGCCCACGGCGGAGGTAACGCAGGATGCCCAGTCCATGGTGGAAAGCCAGCTCAATGCCGCCATGACCGATGTGGCTGACAGCACGGCAGAGGAAGAACCTGCCGAACCTGCGGCCTCGGAAGAAACCACCGAGGAACCCGCGGAATCCACCGACAGTTCTGCGGAATCTACCGACAGTGCCGCGGCGGAGTCCACGGACTCGGCCCCGGAAGCTGAAAGCGATACACAGGATTCCACGGATGCCGTGGGCTGATCCCGAATAAGAACGTCCCCGCACGACGGTGCGGGGACGTTTTTTGTGTAAAAAACAGATGCAATCCAAAAGCAAGTATGATATAATCAAACCATATATACATTAAAGAGGTGTATCACTATGGAAGAATTGCTGCGCATCCTGGAAAAGAATGCCCGTATGCCCATCGAGGACATTGCGGCGATGCTGGATAAAACGCCGGAAGAAGTGGCGGCCATGATGGACGAGGCTGCCGCCAAGGGATATATCCGTGGTTACGAAACGCTGGTAGACTGGGAACAGGCCGGCGTCAATCTGGTGGAAGCGGTGATCGAGCTGAAGGTCACCCCCCACAAATCCCGGGGCTTCGATGATATCGGCACCATCATTGCAGGGTTCGATGAGGTGGACACCGTGCTGCTGATGAGCGGCAGCTATGACCTGCAGGTCATCATCAAAGGCCGCAGCTTCCAGGAGATCGCTCTCTTTGTTGCCAAGCGCCTGTCGCCGCTGGACGACGTGATTTCCACGGCAACAAGTTTTGTGCTGCGTGCGTATAAGCGGGGCGGCCGCCTGTACCAGGCCGAGGAGACCGACGAAAGAGAGTGGACGATGCTGTGATGAATTACAACGAACTGCTTGCGCCTGCCGCCAAGGCAATGCGGCCATCCGGCATCCGCAAGTTCTTTGATCTGGCCAGCGATATGCCCCACTGCATTTCGCTGGGTGTGGGCGAACCGGATTTCAAGACGCCCTGGAGCGTCCGGGATGCCGGCATCCGCAGTCTGGAACAGGGGCGAACCAAGTACACGGCCAACGCAGGTCTGAAAGAACTGCGGGCCGAAATCTGCCGCTATCTGGAACGCCGGTTTGACCTGAAATACGATGTGCCGCAGATTCTTGTTACGGTGGGCGGCAGCGAAGCCATTGACCTGGCCATCCGGGCGCTTGTCAAACCCGGGGATGAAGTCATTATCCCGGAACCTTGCTTTGTCTGCTATGAACCCATCACCCAGCTTACGGGCGGTGTGCCGGTGCATATTGCCACCCGGGCCGAGGACGAGTTCCGCCTTACGGCTGAACAGCTCAAGGCGGCGATCACCCCGCGCACCAAGCTGGTGATTTTCCCGTACCCCAACAACCCCACCGGCGCCGTGATGAGCGCCCAGGACCTGGAAGAAATTGCCGCCGTGCTGCGTGATACCAACATCATGGTGCTGTCGGATGAGATTTACTCCGAACTGACCTATGGCCTGGACCGCCATGTATCGTTTGCCTCGCTTCCCGGTATGGCGGAGCGCACCATTGTGGTCAACGGATTTTCCAAGTCCTATGCCATGACGGGCTGGCGCCTGGGCTATGCGGCCGGACCGGAGCCGATCATTCAGATCATGACCAAGATCCACCAGAGCTGCATCATGAGTGCGCCCACCACCAGCCAGTATGCGGCCATCACCGCGCTGCGCCAGTGCGACGACCAGATCGAAATGATGCGCGATGAGTACAACCGCCGCCGCCGTTATGTGGTCAAAGCCCTCAACGAGATGGGCCTGACCTGCTTTGAACCGCGGGGAGCGTTCTATGTGTTCCCGTCCATCCAGGTCAGCGGCCTGAGCAGCGAGGAATTCTGCGAGCGGCTGCTGCGGGATAAGGAAGTGGCCATCATTCCCGGCGATGCGTTCGGCGCTTCGGGCGAGGGCTATGCCCGGATCAGCTACGCCTACAGCGTGGACCATCTGCAGACGGCAATGTACCGTATCCGCGCGTTCCTGCAGGAGAACGGTTGGCTCAAGACCGAATAAGTCCATGACGACAAACAGGAAAGGGACCCGTATGCTCAAAAAATCCGTAACGGTGCTGGCTCCGGCCAAGCTGAATCTCTCGCTGGATGTGGTCGGTACGCTGCCCAACGGCTACCATGATCTCGATATGGTCATGCAGACCATCGACCTCTATGAAAAAATCACACTGCGCCGCAGCGAGGGTCTGAGTCTTACACTGCCCGGCAGCTTTGTGCCAGTGAACGATAAAAACACCGCCATCAAGGCCGCAGTGGCTTTTTTCCAGTATACCGGCCTGCTGGCTGGTGTGGATATGACCATCTACAAGCGGGTGCCGGTGCGTGCCGGTATGGCCGGCGGCAGTGCCGACGCAGCCGGCGTGCTGGTGGGGCTCAACGACCTGTATGATGCCAGACTTTCCATGAGTGAACTCTGCGCCATCGGTGCAGGTATCGGCGCCGACGTGCCCTTTGCGCTGCTGGGCGGTACCTGCCGTGTGCGCGGCGTGGGCGATCTGATGAAGGCGCTGCCGCCCTGCCCGGATTGCTGGTTTGTGGTGGCGATGCCCAGTGTGGGGGTTTCCACACCGGAAGCCTTTGCCCGCTACGATACCATGGGCAGCCCGGTGCATCCCGACTGCGAAGCCCAGGAACAGGCGGTGCGGGCCGGTGATCTGGCCGCTGTCTGCGCGGCGGCTGGCAATGCGCTGGAACACTGCTCCGGTGCCGAGGAAACCCCGGCAATCTGTGCGGTTTTGCGGGAACACGGGGCACTGACGGCCCAGATGACCGGCAGCGGCGCGGCGGTGTTCGGCGTCTTTGGCGACGAGGAAAAAGCCCGCGAAGCGCTGGCTGCCCTCAAACCCGGCTATAAACAATCGTACCTTTGCCGTCCCACCCACGGCGGGCCGCGGGTCACCGTGCGCCGTCCTATGAAAAAATAATGCCCGCGTGTTTGCGAAATCTCTTCGCCGTCCATACTCCCGGTGAAGGGAGCGATGAAGATGAACCGCAAACGATGGGTACTGGAACTGGGTGTAGGGCTCGGATTCCTGCTGACTGTGGTACTTACGCTGGCCATGGGCTGGCGGCAAAGGGTGGCGGCACAGGTGCGGGCAGATACCATCCGTCTGCACGTGCTGGCCAACAGTGATACGATCGAGGACCAGCTGCTCAAACTGGAAGTCCGGGATGCCATCCTGGCGGCACTGCCCGCCACAGTGACTGTGGCCGAAACACCCGCGCAGGCGACCCAAGCGCTGCAGAATGCCTTGCCTGCGCTGCGGGCTGCGGCCAACCAGGCGCTGCTGCAGGCGCACAGCGGCCAGACGGCGACGGTCCGCCTGGAAAACTTTGCCTTTGATGCCAGGGATTATGGCAGTTTTGCACTGCCCGGCGGCACCTATACCGCGCTGCGCGTGGAAGTGGGGGCAGCCCGGGGACATAACTGGTTTTGTGTGCTGTACCCGGCGCTGTGTGTGTCGGGGGCAACCGCCGAATACCCCACCCAGGCTGAAAACGCCCTGGTATTCGGTCAATACGAAGTGCGCTTTGCACTGCTGGACGCCCTGAAAGGCCGGTAAAGCGCCGCCAAGAGGGAAAAGGAACCCAAGGGTTTCTCGGTTTCCCTCTTTTTTCTGTACAACGGGAAAGGATTTCTCTTTTATGCTGCATTTACTTCTGGGGCCTTCCGGCAGTGGCAAATCCCGCCGTATGCTGGCGGAACTGCGCGCCCGCGCCGAGCGGGGCGAGCGCAGCCTGCTCATTGTGCCGGAACAGTTCACCTCCTCCACCGAGGGGCAGCTGTACCATACGCTGGGGGACACCCTTTCGGCGTATGTGGAAAGCTATTCCTTCACTTCGCTGGCGGAAACGCTGCTGCGCCATTACGGCGGCGCAGCGGTGCAGACGCTGGACGAGGCCGGCCGTGCCTTGCTGGTGCGCCGGGCGGTGGATTCGCTGCTGGACCAGGTGGTGTATTATAACCGGCAGCGGCGATCGGCGGCTTTTTGCGAGAAGGCGGCCCAGACCATCGAAGAACTGAAAAGCGCGGGCGTCACGCCCCAGGCGCTGGCGGACTATGCCTGTGCCCCGGGGGCGGACCGGGACAAGCTGCAGGAACTTTCGCTGATCTACGGCGCCTACGAAGGACTGCTCTCCGAGAGTGCCATGGACCCCGGCGACCGCCAGCAGCTGGCGGCGCAGTATCTGGATGCAGCGTTTTTCGCCGGTCGTGCGGTCTATATCGATGAGTTCGATACCTTCAACGCCCCCAAACGGGCATTGCTGGCGGCTATGCTGCCGGTGGCCGATGTGACGGTCTGCCTGTGCTGCGACGGCCCCGAGGACCGTGACGGAGGGATGGGACTGTTCAGCGGTGCCAAGGCGGTGGCCAACAGCCTGCGTCGGATGGCCTCGGATGCCGGTGTGCCGGTACAAACCGAAACCCTGACCGAGGACCGCCGCCACGGCGAGGCCCCGGTGCTGGCGGAACTGAATCTGCTGCTGGCCGACCCCACGTATACCCCCGATTGCACGGTGGACCCGGAACACCCGGCCATTGTCTGCCACGGGGCAGCCAGCCGCCAGGCAGAAGCCAAGGCGGTGGCGGCGGAGATCGCCGCCCGCGCCCGGGCCGGGATGCCCTACCACCGCATGGCGGTTATCTGCCGGGACGCCGAGCAATACCTGGGACCGCTGCGGTACGAATTCCGTTTGCAGAATATCCCGCTGTTCTGTGACGAAGCCACTACCCCGGAAAACACCGCCCCGGCCCGGGCTGTTCATGCGGCGCTGGACCTGGCGCGCGGAGGTATTTCCAGCCGCACAGTGCTGCGTCTGCTCAAGACGGGGCTGGTGAATCTGCCGGAGCGTCAGCAGACGGCGCTGGAAAACTATGCCTATACCTGGTCGCTCAAGGCGGCGGACTGGCGCACGCCCTTTACCCGCAGTGCGGCCGGCTACGCAGACGTCGAACGGGCGGAGGATGTGCGCACCCGGGAGGATGCCGAAGCTGCCCGTGCCTTTCTGGCAGAGCGCATCCAGAAATTTCTGCCCCGCACCAAAAACGCAGGGGCGGCGGCTTTGACCAAACAAATTTACCTGTTCTTGCAATCCCTGGGGGCGGAGGATACCCTCAACGCGCTGGCGGAAACGCTGCGCAGCCAGGGCCACCTTCCGGAAGCCGACGAAGTCCTGCGGGAATGGAACGTCGTCATGGGGCTGCTCAATCAGCTGGCCCAGCTGTTGGGGGATGAGATTCTGCCCCCGGCGGACTATGCAGAGCTGTTCACGCTGCTGCTGCGCACCACCGATATGGGACATATTCCCCAGAGCCTGGACAGTGTCATTCTGACCACGGCGGGCCGTATGCGCCTGCCCGAAACCGATGCAGTGTTTGTGGTCGGCCTGACGGAGGGGGAGTTTCCTAAAACACCCGGGGACCAGGGGCTTCTGACCCACGCCGACCGGGATGCGATGATCCGCCAGGGGGCGGAGCTGCCGGACTGTTTTGAAAACAAGGTCCTGCGGGAAGGCGTCTGCTTTTATAAGGCGCTGACGGCGGCGCGGAAATTTCTGTGGTTGAGCTGGCCCGGCGCCGCCCATGCCCGGGACGATACCACAGCCAGCGCGGCACTGGCCCCGGTGCGCAGTCTGCTGCAGGTCCCCTTTGCGGAGCCGACGACGGCGGAACTGGGGGCATCCCCGGCAGCTGCACTGGATATTCTGGGCATTGTCAGCCAGGAACCTGGCCGGGAAGGGGAGGGCGAAGCACTGCGTGCTGCCCTGGACGCGGTGGAAAATACGCCCCATGCGGCGCCTGGGTATGAATCGGTGCGCCGTGCGCGGCAGAATGAGGAAGCCGTCGTCCAAAACACCGGGGAATTGGAAAAACTGCTGGGGCCCGACCTGCGGGTCAGCCCTACCCGGTTTGAAAAATACCAGACCTGTCCTTTCGGATATTTCATGCAGTTTGTGCTGCGGGCCGCACCGCGCCAGAAAGCGGAGCTGGCCCCCAACATCAGCGGTACTCTGACGCACTGGGTGCTGGAAAACGCGCTCCGCCGCGAGAAAGAGCGTTTTAAAGATCTGACTGGGGAGGAACTGCAGGCGCTGGTGGATTCCCTGGTGGACGAATACACCCAGGCCAACCTGCCCGGCATAACGGTGCGGATGCAGTATCTGATCCAGCGCATCCGCCGCAATCTGGTGGGACTTTTGGGCTTTATCCAGCGGGACCTGCGCCAGTCCGGATTCCAGCCGGTGGCCTTTGAGTTGCGCATCGACGACCGCCCCGGCGAGGATCCGGACGCCCCCCGCATTGAGCCCGTCGAACTGGAGGATGGTGCCGGGCATACCGTGCGCATTGTGGGCACGGTGGACCGTGTGGATGCCATGCCGCTGGGGGAGCGCACCTATCTGCGGGTAGTGGACTATAAGACCGGCGGCAAGGACTTCCAGCTCAAAGAGGTGTACTGTGGTCTGGACTGCCAGATGCTTTTGTATCTGTTCACGCTGGAGCGCAACGCCGGGAAAGAATTCCCGGGTGCCACGGCGGCGGGGGTAGAATATCTTCTGGCGGACCCCGCTCCCGAAAGTGTGCCCCGCGCCGAAGCCGCTACGGGCGAGGAACCGGCGGAGAACAACTACCCCCTCAACGGTCTGCTGCTGGATGAGGAGAGCGTCTACCACGCCATGGACCGCCGCTGCACCGGCAACTTTGTGCCGCTGAATTTCAGCGCCAAAACCGGGAAAGTCACCAACGGCAAAAGCCGTCTGGCAGATGAAAAAAAGCTGGCCCGCATCCGGGAACACCTGGACGGGCTGCTGAAACAGATGTCGAAAAATCTTTATGCGGGCAAGATCGACGCCCGGCCGCTGTGCAATGGCGGGCGCAGCCCCTGCGCTTACTGTGATTTCCGCATTGCCTGTGCCCATCGGGACGGGGAGAACGAGCGCAAAGTGGAAGCAGCTGCGGACCCGTTTGCCGAAGAATAAAAGGAGAACACTATGCCGGATACCCCCAAAATTCAATTTACTCCCGCGCAGGCGGCGGCCATCAGCGCGCGGGGCGGCAGTCTGCTGGTTTCGGCGGCAGCCGGTTCCGGCAAGACCCGCGTGCTGGTGGAGCGTGTGGTGGGGCTCATCACTGACCCGGAACACCCGGTGGAAGCGGACAGCCTGCTCATCATGACCTTCACCAACGCGGCGGCGGCCAAGCTGCGCGCCGATATTTCCACCCGGTTGGCGGACGAAGTCCGTGCCCACCCCGGCAATGTGCGGCTGCGCCGTCAGCAACTGCTTTTGCAGCGGGCGTCCATCGGTACGGTGGATGCTTTCTGCCTGCATTTTGTGCAGCAGCATTTTGCCGCGCTGGATGTGCCGCCGGACTTTGAAACGGCGGAGGAAGCGGACCTGGCCCGCATCGAGCAGGAAACGCTGGCGGATGTGCTGGAACAAGCCTACGAGGACGCGGACTTCCGCGCCTTTGCCGATTTGTATGACCGGGGCCGCACCGACCAGACGGCAGGCAATGCAGTGCTGGAACTGTATCATTTCAGCCGTTCGCTGCCGCACCCGGCCCAGGCGCTGCAATCTTTCGCCGATCAGTGGCAATGTGACGCGCCCCCTCAGGATACCCCCTGGGGGCAGGATCTGCTGCGCATTGCGCTGGGGCGTGCCCGCGGGGCCAAGTCCCTGCTGGAAGCGGGTGCCCGCACGGCGGCCCGGGACGAGGCGGCCGATGCCGCTTATACAGCGGTGCTGCAGGACGATGCCTCCCGTGTGGAGTGGCTTTGCCAGAAGCTGGAACAGGGCGACTGGGATGCCGCCGTGGCGGCGCTGGAAGAACTGGGCGGCAGTTGGCGCAAGGCAGGCCGCATCAAGGGCGGTAAGGATTCCAACCCGGCGGCCTTCGCAGCCAGTGAACTGCGCGACCGCGCCAAAAAGCAGATCACGGCGCTGCGCACCGATTTTCTGCTCTGCACGGCGCAGGAATACCAGGAGGACCGCCGCCGTGCGGCACCTCTGGTGGCGGCACTGGTGCGTGTGACCCAACGTTTTGCCGATGCCTGCTTCGCGGCCAAATGCGAGGAAAAACTGCTGGACTACGCGGATTTTGAACATCTGACGCTGGATCTTCTGATCGCACCGGATGGCAGCCGCACCCCCCTTTGCCGCACGGTCAGCGAGCGGTATTCCGCCGTGCTGGTGGACGAATACCAGGACACCAACGCCCTGCAGGATGCCATCTATTTTGCGCTGGCTTCGCCCCAAGGTGACAATCTCTTCTTCGTGGGCGACATCAAACAGAGCATCTACCGGTTCCGCCAGGCCGATCCGTCGGTGTTTCTGGGCAAACAACAGCGGTGGCGGCCCTATCCCCAGCCGGCACCGGAACCCGCCACACTGGCGCTGGATGCCAACTTCCGCAGCGCACCCCGGGTCATCGAGGGCATCAACTATCTGTTCTCGGTGTTCTTCTCGGAGGGGCTGGGCGGTGTGACCTACGGGGACGGCCAGCGCCTGGTGGTGGGCAAACCCGATGCCGATTATCCCGGTATGTGTGAGGTGGATGTCATCGACGGTGCCGACGCCGCGGGGGATGCGGCTTCCATTGCCCGGCGCATTGCGGATATGGTTTCGGAAGGCTTCCTGGTGCGGGGCAAGGAAGGTCCGCGCCCCTGTCAGTATGATGATTTTTGTATCCTGTTGCGCGGCCGCGCCGATTTCTCGGTCTATGAGGAGGCACTGCGCGGGGCGGACATCCCGGTCTTTGCCGATACGGCTGCCGATTTGCTGGATGCACCCCATATCCGCCCCTTTGCGGCGCTGCTGCGGGTCATCGACAACCCGGCACAGGATATTCCGCTGGCGGCCGTGCTGCTCAGCCCCATGTTCCCATACACGCCGGACGATCTGGTGGCTTTGCGCCGCGCCTGCCCCCAGGGCAGTCTGTACGGCGCGGTACTGTATGGCGGCCAGCCCCGTTTTACCGCCTTCACCGAAGCGCTGACGGAATATCGCCGCCTGGCCCGGACTCTGCCGGTGGATCGTCTGCTGGAAGAGCTGCTGGCCCGCACGGGGTATCTGGCGGCCGTCGGCGCCATGCCCGACGGTGCCCGCTGCCGGGAAGACTTGCAGACCTTCGTGGCCTGGGCCGGCGGTGCCGGGCGTGGGGGGCTTTCCGCCCTTGTGCGTGCGATGGACTCTGCGGCGGCCAATGGCGGTCTGAGCCAAAGCGGCGGTGGTCAGACCCGTCCCGGGTGTGTCAGTATCATGACGGTGCACCGCTCCAAGGGCCTGGAATTCCCGGTAGTCTTCGTGGCCAATACCGCCCATCAGTTCAACCAGAGTGATGCCATCCGCCCGGTGCTCACCCACAGCCGGTTGGGTGTGGGCGTCATGCTGCGGGCCGGGCAGGCGGCCAAGCGGTACAAAACGCTGCCCTATGCGGCTCTGGCACAGGCCATCCGCACCGAAACCCTCAGCGAGGAGATGCGTGTATTATATGTAGCGCTGACCCGCGCCCAGGATGCGCTCATTGTGACGATCCCCCTCAAAAAGACCGACAGTTCCCTCAAGACCCCGGCTCTTTGCGCGGCGGCGGAAGCTACCGGTCCCGAAGCCATGCAGGGGATGAACAGCTGGGCGGGCTGGCTGCTGACAGCCGTGCTGCTGCACCCGGACAGCGATGCCCTGTGGGCCCATACGGCGCTGCTGCCCCATCATCTGCCCACCCGGGTGCCGCTGACGGTGCGCCTGCTCACGGCACCGGAGTCCGCCCCGGAACAACCGGCTCCGGTGCAGGCGCAGCCAGACGAAGAACTTCGCCGGGCACTGGAAGAAACCTTTGCCTGGCAGAATCCCCGGGCCGCCCTGCAGAAGATTCCCGCCAAGGTCAGCGTCAGCGCGGTGGCCCATGCGGCACGCCCGGTGGCACTGGAACGCCCCGCCTTCCTGCAAAAAAGCGGCATGACCGGGGCCGAGCGCGGCACGGCCATCCATGCTTTCATGCAGAGCGTGCCCTTTGACGGTCCGGCGCCGGATCTGCAGGCGGAGGTGCAGCGCCAGAAGGACCTGAAGCTGCTGGACACCGATCTGGCCGACAAGCTGGACCTGGAACGGGTGCGGCCCTTCTTCGAGAGCGGCGTCTGGCGGCGCATCCGGGCGGCACGCAAGGTGCTGCGGGAGGAACCTTTCATCACAGCGCTGCCCGCTTCCCGTGTTACGCCGGAGGCAGGGGACAGTGACGCCGAAGTGCTGGTACAGGGGATTGCCGACCTGGTGCTGGTCTATGATGACCATGCGGAGATTTGCGACTACAAAACCGATGCCAGCAAAGACCCGGACTTTTATAAAAAAGAATATGCCGCGCAGCTGCAGCTCTACCGCCATGCCTTTGCGCTGCGCCTGGGGGTACCGGTCACCAAGCTGACGATCTACAGCTTTGCGCTGCAGCAAGAGATCGACATTCCCCTCCGGGAAGGATAAGGAACGTTCTGCCGCCAAGAAAACCTGCAAAAAATGCGGCAGGATGCCTTGACTTAAACCCGCGGTTGTGCTATTATGATAGCACCTCTTTTGCGGGTTTATTTTTTATGCCCTTTTTCCGGGGCAGCCCGTAAGCGCGAGGGAGGCTTATTAACCGATAATGGAGGTGCCGAACAATGACTGTCAAGATCACCCTGGCCTGCACTGAGTGCAAGCAGCGCAACTACAACAAGGAGAAGAACAAGAAGAACTCTCCGGATCGTCTTGAGATGAAGAAGTATTGCCGTTTCTGCAAAAAGCATACCCTTCACCGCGAAACCAAGTGAGGATAGGAGCTTAGAGATGGCGGACAAGAAAGCTGCGAATACCGCAGCCCAGGCTCAAAGCGACAAAAAGAAAAAGACCTCGTTTTTTGGCAAGGTCAAGAACTTTTTCAAGGGCATCGCAAAGTATTTCAAAGATACCAAGAGCGAGCTGAAAAAGGTCGTTTGGCCCAGCAAAAAGGACGTCAAGACCAACACCATCACGGTCATTGCGGTCGTACTGATCGCGGCGATCGTTCTGATTGTGCTGGACCTTATCTTCGGCGGCGCGATCCACCTAGTGGTCGGCGCCTGAGCGCTTGAGCGGAGGCAATGACCAATGGCTGAACAGGCAAACTGGTATGTTGTGCATACCTATTCCGGCTATGAAAACAAGGTCGCACAGGACCTGATGACGATGGTGGAAAACCGCCGTCTGCAGGACCTGATCTGCGATGTCAAGGTCCCGACCGAGACTGTGATCGAGGAAGTGCTGGACAAGACCGGCAACAAGACCGGTGAAAAGGAAGTTCAGCGTAAGCTTTACCCCGGTTATGTCTTTGTCAAAATGGTCATGAACGACAACACCTGGTACATTGTGCGCAACACGCGCGGCTGCACCGGCTTTGTGGGCCCGGAGTCCAAACCCGAGCCGCTGACCGAGGCAGAAGTTGCCAAGATGGGCGTCGAGACCACAGCCGAACTGCAGGTCGACTACAAAGTCGGCGATACCGTCGAAATCACCGCCGGCCCGATGGAAGGTTCCGTCGGCACCGTGGAGGAAATCGACATCCCCGCGCGCAAGGTGCGCGTAAAAATCACAATGTTTGGCCGCGAGCTGCCCGCAGAGCTGGAGCTCCATCAGGTCAAACTGTTCTGAGAAACTTCTCAGGACCCCAGCAATTTCCGGTAAGGACCGCGAACGGGCAATGTCCCGGGGTACGGTTTTTATAGGGTATGCGGTGGTCGCATACCCGTGGGAGGCCTGCACCGCGGGCCGCAACTCACCACAAAATTTGGAGGTGCAAGTATTATGGCACAGAAAATCACTGGCTACATCAAGCTGCAAATTCCCGCCGGCAAGGCGACTCCGGCCCCCCCTGTTGGTCCCGCTCTGGGCCAGAAGGGCGTCAACATCATGTCCTTCACCAAGGAGTTCAACGAGCGTACCAAGAACCAGATGGGTATGATCATCCCCGTCGTCATCACCGTGTACGCTGACCGCTCCTTCAGCTTCATTACCAAGACCCCCCCGGCGCCCGTTCTGATCAAGAAGGCTGCCGGCATCGACACCGCTTCCGGTGCGCCGAACAAGAACAAGGTCGGCTCCATCACCCTGGCTCAGGCCGAGGAGATCGCCAAGACCAAGATGCCCGACCTGAACGCCGCCTCTCTGGAGGCTGCCGTCAGCATGATCAAGGGCACCGCCCGCAGCATGGGCGTTACCGTTGAGGGTTGAACAGGAGGGGAATAAGCAATGAAACACGGCAAGAAATATACCGATGCTGCCAAACTGATCGAAAGCAGCAAGACTTACGATCCGGCCGAGGCTCTGGAGCTGTGCTGCAAGACCGCGACCGCCAAGTTCGACGAAACCGTCGAGCTGCACGTCCGTCTGGGCGTTGACAGCCGCCATGCTGACCAGCAGGTCCGCGGCGCCGTTGTTCTGCCCAACGGTACCGGCAAGAACGTTCGCGTTATCGCCATCGCCAAGGGCGATGCTGCCAAGGCTGCTGAGGCTGCCGGTGCGCAGGAGGTCGGTGACGACGATCTGATCGCCAAGATCCAGGGCGGTTACCTGGACTTCGACGTCCTGGTTACCACCCCTGACATGATGGGCCGCGTTGGCCGTCTGGGTAAGATCCTTGGCCCCCGTGGCTTGATGCCCAACCCCAAGGCCGGCACCGTTACCCCCGACGTCGGCAAGGCTGTTACCGATGCCAAGGCCGGTAAGATCGAGTACCGCCTGGACAAGCAGAACATCATCCATGTGCCCATCGGCAAGGCCTCTTTCGGCGCCGAGAAGCTCATGACCAACCTGGACACCGTCCTGGAGGCCATTGCCAAGGCGAAGCCCGCTGCGGCCAAGGGCCAGTACTTCAAGAGCGCGACCGTTGCCACCACCATGGGCCCCGGCGTCCGCGTTGCTACCAACAAGTACGGTGTCTGATCTCAGCAACAGGCTGATTCATAAAAGTACTTGACAAACGCACGTTTGCGTGCTATACTATCTAAGCTGTTTTTAAGACAGCAGGTGCCGCAAGGCATAATGGGGAAACCCAACCTGCCGAGAAACGTGCGTTTGATTGCTGTGCTTTCAAGCCCTTTTCCCGGCGACGGGAAAGGGGCTTTTCTTGTTACACGAAAAGCCGCTTACCGTTACCAAACTGTAAGTGGAACGAGGTGAAATTCAAATGCCCAGTGCAAAGATTCTGGAATCCAAGAAGGCTCTTGTCAAGGCCCTGAACGAGGAGATCTCTTCTTCTCTGGCTGGTGTTGTCGTTGCTTACAACGGCATCAGCGTGGCCGACGACACCAAGCTGCGTAAGGAACTGCGTGAGGCCGGCGTGCACTACATGGTCGTCAAGAACACCATGCTGCGTCTGGCTGTCAAGGACACCCAGTACGAGGCTCTGGCCGACTGCTTCAAGGGTGACACCGCCATCGCTCTGTCTCCGGAGGACCCGGCTGCTGCTGCTCGCATCCTGTGCAAGTTTGCTGATGCCGACAAGTCCAAGCGCTTCGTCGTCAAGGGCGGCTTCTGCGATGGTCAGGTTATGGACGCCGCCGGCGTCAAGGGCCTGTCCACCATGCCCAACCGCGAAGGCCTGCTTTCCATGCTGGCCGGTTCCCTCAACGGGATCATCGGCGGTCTGGCTGTGGCCCTGCAGGCTGTTGCCGACAAGCAGGAAGAGCCCGCTGCCTGATTGTAGAGCAAGCTGCATGAGCATCCCGGCGCAATGCTCGCCAAATCTGTGCGCCGCCTAACAAACTCAATTTTAAATGGAGGTAACTACCATGGCTTCTGAGAAGATCACTGCCATTGTCGAGTCTGTCAAGACTATGACTGTTCTGGAGCTCAAAGAGCTCGTTGACACCATCTGCGAGGAGTTCGGCGTTTCCGCTGTTGCCGCTGCCGCTCCCGCTGCCGCCGGCGCTGCTGCCGCTCCCGCTGAGGAAGAGAAGACCGAGTTCGACGTCATCCTGAAGGACGTCGGCGCCAACAAGATGCAGGTCATCAAGACCGTCAAGGAGCTGACCGGTGCTTCCCTGATGGAGGCCAAGAAGCTCGTCGAGACTCCCGATGCCAAGCTGAAGGAGCAGGCTTCCAAGGCCGATGCCGAAGAGATCCAGAAGAAGCTGGAAGAAGTCGGCGCCAAGGTCGAGCTGAAGTAATTCAGTTTCCAAGCTGTTATAAACACCGCATGGTTTCACCGCCATGCGGTGTTTTTTGTTGTATGCCGAAAACCACTCGCTAGGCGAGTGGTTCAAAAGAAGGCT
>ERZ1090867.190-NODE-190-length-29724-cov-15.678553_pt1 | contig 29724 bp, 31 predicted proteins | sample MGYA00478476_ERZ1090867 | MGnify/ENA primary metagenome ERZ1090867 (study PRJEB33644, sample SAMEA5815742) | chicken gut metagenome | biome: Chicken; feature: Gastrointestinal Tract; material: Caecum | place: Ireland | collected 2019-01-01 | study: A study of the... | reverse complement strand
ATACCTGGGCCTGTATATAAGGAAACTACTCCGATTGCCGTACAGAGCAGGAAAGGAGGTCGACAAATGGCGATCAATACCGGCGCAGCATTGCTGGACGCCATTGTGTTGGCAGTGGTTGCGCGGGAAGAACACGGAACCTATGGTTATAAAATCACCCAGGAGGTCCGTCAGGTGCTGGATTTATCGGAATCTACATTGTATCCGGTATTGCGCCGCCTGCAGAAGGATGGCTGCCTGACAGTGCGGGATGAAGCCTACAATGGACGCAATCGCCGCTATTATCAGGTAACGGAGGCCGGCCAGGCGCGGCTGCAGGCTTTCCGCACCGAATGGGATGCCTACACCAGCCAGATCAACAAACTGTTTAAGGGGGAACTGTCATGAGGAAATACGCCTATCTGGCCCGGCTGGAAGAATTACTGGCCGCCCTGCCTGCTCAGGAACGGCAGGAGGCGCTGAACTATTACGAGGAATACTTCGATGCCGCAGGTAGTGAGGAAGAGGAAAAAACCGCAGCGGAACTGGGGGATCCCGCGGATGTGGCCCGTAAGATCCTGGAAGAAGAGGGCATCGAAACCGCACCGGAGGAGAGTGCGCCGGTTTCCGCAGCTGAAAATGCCGCCAACTCTTCTCCCGCGCCTCAGCCGGAATCTGCCGTTATAGCGCCCGCAGGCCCGGAACCGCCGCCTGTGAAGGACCCGGAAACGTATCCTGCCAAGGGAACAGGGGCGACGGAAGGGAGCGGCAAACCCTATGCAAAGCGGTTGTGGTTGATTTTCTGGCTGTTGGTAGCCTTGGCACTGGTGGTGCAGATCAGCGTTCTGTTGCTGGGACTGGGAAATCATGGCGGCAGCAGTGCCTCGATGGCCTTGGAGGTTGCGGAATCCAGCACCGCTTCCTATCAGGAGGAAGCGGTGGCGATGTCGGAGCCTGTGTCTGAGGAGCAACAAGCAGGCAATGTGATTTACAGTGGTACGCTGGATACCTCCGGAAAAGGCACGCTGTTTGTCAATCTTTCCTGCGGAAATGTATCTTTCAGGACCGGCGAACAGGCTGAAATAGAAGTGTACGGCAATGACAGTACCGGTACCGTAAGTTATGGGCAAACGGTGGATTTCGGATATACACTTTTCTGCGACAGCGAGGACCCGGATACCCACATGACCATTACACTGCCTGCAGATGCTTACGATAAATTGGAAGTGTCCATTGATACCCAAGGGGCTATTGAACTGGGAAATTTGCAGATTCGGCAGATTTCTGCCTATACGGCGAGTGGACCTGTCCAGTCCGGGCAGCTCTGTACCGAACAGCTGAGCGTATCCACCGAGGAAGGGAATATCTGGTTGGAAAAAATTTCGGATAGCGGGAAGTATCGGGTAGAACAGGTGGAATTGCTGGCGCCCGCAGGTTATGTTGCAGTAACCCTTCCCGGAATGGAATCCCAGTGGAATACGCAGATCACCAACGGGGAGCAGTACACCAAAAAGACCCAGGCATCGGAGCCGCTGGAAGGCATCACCCGCAAGCTGGAAGTGGAACACGGATCATCCCTTAAGCTGGAATACGAAGCCTGATAACCTGGGAAAAGGGCTTTTCAACCGGGAAAAGCACTGAATCCGCCAAAAATGATGCGACCAAATTGTGCAAAACGACGGTTGACATCGGCGATTCAATCTGGTAAAGTAATCGTATCGAAAAAATGCAGTGATGGGGAGAAAGCAATTCCCAGCCCGCTCCAGAGAGCCGCCGGTAGGTGCAAGGCGGTGCGGCAGGTTTTGCGTCACTGGCCCCGGAGCAGCCGCGTTGATGGCCTTTTGGCTGTAGGTGCGGACGGAACCTGACCGTTATCATGCAGGCGCGATTCGCCTTACAGGGCCGATCGTACAGAGGGGCCGCCCTTTTCATGTGGCGGCAATGAGAGTGGTACCGCGGGTACAGCAATTTGATTTTGCTCCCGTCTCTCAAAGGCAATCGCCTTTGAGGGACGGTTTTTTTATACCTCCTTCAGGGGCACACGAAACCTTGAAGGAGGCATTTTTTATGATGGACGCAACCAAGTATGCAGTAGGGTACTATCCGCCGCCGGTCGAACCCGGTCACGTCTTTGAATGGACCCGGAAAGACCATATCGAAGAGGCACCGGCCTGGTGCAGTGTGGACCTGCGGGATGGCAACCAGAGCCTGATCGTTCCTATGAGCCTGGAAGAAAAGCTGGAATTTTACGAAATGCTCGTCAAAATCGGCTTCAAGGAGATCGAGGTGGGGTTCCCCGCCGCCAGCGAAACGGAATATGAGTTCCTGCGCAAACTGATCGACGAAAACCGCATCCCCTCCGATGTGACGGTCCAGGTATTGACGCAGTGCCGCGACCACATCATCCGCAAAACCTTCGAGGCCGTCAAGGGTGCGCCCCTGGCTATTATCCACTTCTATAACTCCACCAGCGTGGCACAGCGGGAGCAGGTTTTCAAAAAATCCAAGGAAGAGATCAAGCAGATCGCTGTGGACGGTGCCAAGCTGGTAAAACAGCTCAGCGAGGAATACGAGGGCAACTTCCTGTTTGAATACAGCCCCGAAAGTTTTACCGGTACCGAGCCGGAATACGCTGTAGAAGTCTGCAACGCCGTTTTGGATGTAATGCAGCCCACGCCGGACCGGCCCATGATCATCAATCTGCCGGTTACGGTGGAAATGAGTATGCCGCACATCTACGCCAACCAGATTGAATGGTGTTCCAAGCATCTGAAATATCGTGATAGCGTTATCCTTTCCACCCATCCCCATAACGACCGGGGCTGCGGTGTGGCCGATGCGGAACTGGCCGTGCTGGCCGGGGCCCAGCGCATCGAGTGCTGCCTCTTCGGCAACGGTGAGCGCACCGGCAATGTGGACGCCATCACCCTGGCTATGAATATGTACAGCCACGGGGTAGATCCCCACCTGGATTTCAGCGATATGCCCGCCATCTGCGAAGTGTATGAGCGGGTCACCCGGATGCACGTCTATGAGCGTACCCCCTACGCAGGCAGCCTGGTCTTTGCGGCGTTCAGCGGCAGCCATCAGGATGCCATCGCCAAGGGTATGAACTGGCGCAAGGAAAAAGGGGATCACCGCTGGACCTGCCCGTATATTCCCATCGACCCCCATGATATCGGACGCACCTATGATGCAGATGTCATCCGTATCAACTCCCAGAGCGGCAAAGGCGGTATCGGTTTCCTGCTGCAGCAGAATTATGGCTACAACCCGCCGCCCAAAATGCGCGAGGATCTGGGTTACCGCGTCAAGGAAGTCAGCGACCACGAGCATCGCGAATTGGGTGTCAAGGAAGTGCTCTATGTGTTTGAGAAGAGCTATCTCAACCACACCAATCCCTTCAATGTCACGGAAGCACACTTTGTGCAGAACTCCGATCATACCATCACTGCCAATATCACAATTTCGGTCAACGGAAAAACCACTGCGTGCCAGGCCACCGGCAACGGCCGTCTGGACGCTGTGGCTACCGCCATCGAGCAGCAGACCGGTATGCATTTTACGCTGGTACACTACAGCGAACACGCACTGGACTCCGATACCGACTCCCGCGCCTGTTCCTATGTGGGCCTGAAATGGGCTTCCGGCGAGGAAACCTGGGGCTGCGGCACCCATACCGACATCATCGTGGCCGGTATCCGTGCACTGGTCAGTGCCATCAACAACAAATAAGAGGGTTTTATAACGGAAAGGAGCAGCCATCATGGGAATGACCATGACCCAGAAAATACTGGCCGCCCACTGCGGTGAGAGTACCGTCAAGGCGGGCCAGCTCATCAACGCCAAGCTCGACATCGTGCTGGGCAACGATATCACCACCCCCGTAGCCATCAATGAATTTGAAAAAGCCGGGTTTGACTCGGTGTTTGACAAAACCCGCGTGAACATTGTGCTGGATCACTTTGTGCCCAACAAGGACATCAAGAGCGCCACCCAGTCCAAACAGTGCCGGGAATTTGCCAACAAATACGACATCCTGAACTTCTATGATGTGGGGCAGATGGGTATTGAACACGCTCTCTTGCCCGAAAAGGGCATCGTCACCGCCGGTGACTGCATTATCGGTGCCGACAGCCACACCTGCACCTACGGTGCGGTAGGCGCTTTCTCCACCGGTGTGGGCTCCACGGATATGGCCGCCGGTATGGCCAAGGGTGTGGCCTGGTTCAAGGTGCCCGCTGCCATCAAGGTGGTGCTTACCGGCAGCCTTCATCGTCCTGTTACCGGCAAGGATGTGATTCTGCACCTGATTGGGAAGATCGGCGTTTCCGGTGCGCTGTACAAGAGCCTGGAATTCACCGGCGAGGGTGTCAAGAGCCTGACCATGGAGGACCGCCTCTGCATCTGCAACATGGCCATTGAAGCCGGTGCCAAGAACGGCATCTTCCCGGTGGATGAGATCTGCGAAGCCTACCTGAAGGGCCGCAGCCAGCGCCCCTGGGTGAAGTACGAAGCTGATGCTGATGCCGAGTACGAAAGTACCGTCACCATCGACCTGGACGCCCTGGAGCCCACGGTCAGCTACCCCCATCTGCCTGAAAATACACATCCCGCCAAGGAAGGCAAGGACATCAAGATCGACCAGATCGTCATTGGCTCCTGCACCAACGGCCGCATTGAGGATATGCAGGCCGCCTACGAGATCCTCAAGGGCAAGCACATCGCCAAGGGCGTGCGGGGCATCATCATTCCCGCTACCATGGCCGTGTATAAGGAATGCATCCTCCGCGGCTATACCGAGGCGTTCATCGACGCAGGCTGCATCGTGTCCACGCCCACCTGTGGTCCCTGCCTGGGCGGCTATATGGGCATCCTGGCGGCAGGGGAGCGTTGTGTTTCCACCACCAACCGCAACTTTGTGGGCCGCATGGGCCACGTGGACTCCGAAGTCTACCTGGCCAGCCCGGCAACCGCCGCTGCCAGTGCGCTGACCGGCTACATCACCGATCCGAGGGAGGTTTGAACCATGAACGCCAAAGGACCTGTTTTTAAATACGGCGACAACATCGACACTGACGTGATTATCCCTGCCCGCTACCTGAATACCCAGAGTGCGGCGGAACTGGCCAGCCACTGCATGGAAGATATTGATAAGACCTTTGTTACCCGGGTGAAGGCCGGGGACATCATGGTAGGCGGCGAAAACTTCGGCTGCGGTTCCTCCCGGGAGCACGCGCCCCTGGCCATCAAGGCGGCAGGTATCAGCTGCGTCATTGCCAAGAGCTTTGCCCGCATCTTCTACCGCAACGCCATCAACATCGGCCTGCCCATTCTGGAATGCCCCGCAGCCAGCGAGGCTATCTCGGAAGGGGATGTGGTGGCCATCGACTTTGATACCGGTGTCATCACCGATGAGACCACGGGTCAGACCTTCCAGGCCGCGCCTTTCCCGCCCTTTATCCAGAACATCATCGCCAAGGGCGGCCTGATGAACAGCCTGAAATAAGTGTCGCGAGAGGGAGAAAGACCGATGAACAAGAACATTGCTTTGATCTACGGGGATTGTGCGAGCCCCGAGATCGTTACTCAGGCGGTGCGTGTGCTGGACAAAATTGCCGCCAAACACGGGCATACTTTTACCTATACCCGCGCCTATATGGGCGGCGAGGCTATCGACAAGTTCGGGGACCCTCTGCCGGCCTCGGAACTGGAAAAATGCAAGGCGTCGGACAGTGTGTTGTTGGGCGCCATCGGCGGTCCCAAGTGGGAGGGGATGCCCGGAGATAAGCGGCCCGAGAAAGGTCTGCTGCGTCTGCGGGCCGGTATGGGACTGTATGCCAACAACCGCCCGGCCAAGATCTGGCCCCAGCTGGCAGCCGCCAGCCCGCTGAAAGCTGAAATCGTTGCAAAGGGCATTGATTTTATCGTGGTGCGGGAACTCATCGGAGGTGTCTATTTCGGCGAGCATAAGACCTACGAGGAAAACGGCGAAAAGGTAGCCGTGGATACCATGCCCTATGCGGAGCATGAAATCGAGCGCATTGGGCGCATCGGTTTTGAAACAGCCATGAAGCGCCGCAAAAAACTCACCTGCGTGGATAAAGCCAACGTACTGGACACCAGCCGCCTGTGGCGGGCCGTCATGCACCGTCTGGCGGCGGAGTACCCGGAGGTGGAATACAGCGAGATGTTCGTGGATAACTGCGCCATGCAGATCTGCAAGAATCCCGCGCAGTTCGATGTGATCGTAACCGAGAATATGTTCGGTGACATCCTCTCTGACGAGGCCAGCGAGATCACCGGCAGCATCGGCATGGTGCCGTCCTCCTCTCTGGGAGAGGGTACCTGCGGCCTGTATGAACCCATCCACGGCTCCGCTCCCGACATTGCCGGTAAGGACGTAGTCAATCCCATTGCCTGCATCCTGTCCGCGGCCATGATGCTGCGCTACAGCTTCGATATGCCCACCGAGGCGGATGAGATCGAAGCCGCCGTCAATGCCGTGCTGGACAAGGGTCTGCGCACCGCCGATATGATGGCGGAAGGATGTACCCAGGTGGGCTGCACCGCTATGGGCGATGCCATTCTGGCGGAACTGTAAAGCCTCTTTCCTGCCGCTCATGTGCGGAGCGGTAATCAAGATAGATCCGACGGGCTGCGCCCGGCGGATAGATGGTCGTGGAGGAGTCGGGACTTCGGCATCCCGGCGGTAAAACTGCCGCAAAAGCCGGATAGCGGGGTGTAGCGTATGTGCGTGCGCTGCCTCCAAAACAGAACAATACCCCCGGGAGCGGGCCGTGTGCGGGCCCATTCCCGGGGGTGTTTGTGTGTTACGGTCAGGCTTCCTGCCAGGGGTGCCGGGCGGCACAGCGGTTGTAGTAAAAATTCTGCCAGAGTTGGCAGACGATAACCCACAACAATTCATAAAGCGTGGCGCCCAGGCCGCTGATGGTACCGGGAAACTGCTGAATAATGTGGGAGGAGAGCGGAACCGAGGTAGCCCAAAAGACTGCCAGCATAAGCAAAAACCATAGAACTTGCGCTATGCAGCCATAACGGATTTTGATTTTCAGTTCCTTACGCCGAAACCAACCCCAGATGGCAAGAAAAATCATAAAGCGGAAAGGGCCGACCAGTATTTGCATCAAATTGAGCGGTCGGCTGCCGGGAAGCAGAGCCATCAGCAGGTACAAGGGGATGAAAATCCCATACCATCGGGGATACCAAATGCAGACATAGTCCAGCGGCGTACCCCGGGGCAGATCGGGGGCCATCTCCAACAGGAACCGGGCGGTATCACCGCCTATTTCCTCCCGCAAAGTACGGCCCTCCAATTCGCAGCGAGCGGCAATCTCAATCATATCTTTGCGGATGCGTTCGATCTCATAACAGTTCCAGGTCATATACAGCAAGTAGCAGGAGATTTCCTTCAATGCTGCACGGTTCTCAGCGTTCAGCGTCTTCACACTCATGTCGTTGACTTTTTTCAGCATCGTATATTGATTTTTGAACAGCATACTCGCTCCCATCCTTTCAGGTCACATACGAAACGAACCGCGAAACGATCTTTTACCCGCGCAAAATGGCGTCGATGCCGGCAGCCGTTTCCCGCCAGGCTGTCATAAATTCTTCTAGGTACTGTTGGCCGTCGGGAGTCAGGGTATAGTACTTGCGGCTGGGGCCGCCCTGTCCGGCCCGGTATTCCGCCCGGATCAATCCTTTGCGTTCCAGACGAAGCAGCAGGGGATAGAGGGTGCCTTCGGTCAAATCGGCAAAGCCGCTTTCCCGCAAAGTGGTGGCAATGGCATACCCGTATGTTGGTTCCCGGTCAATGATTTTCAGGATACAACCTTCCAGCGTGCCTTTACGCAACTGGGCACGGTCAAACATGGCCTCACCTCCGCTACCTTGTATTACCAGGTTCTTTGACTATATTGTATCGCAAGGTAGTGCGCTTGTCAATAGGGGATACAAAAAAGCGGCGGCCCGCAGGCCGCCGCTTATAAGGCGTCAGGAACATTTTTTCAGGGGACGGTACCAGAGATTGGCCAGCCAGTTGAACAGCCTGTTTACGGGCTCGCTGCTTAGGATACACAGGCATCCCAGGGCTTGCAGCGTGAACCAGGCGATGATCACGGCTACGGGACGTTCTCTGGCAGGCTCGTAGAAGCCAAAATCCACAAGAAACGTCAGGATCGGCATGTGCAGCAAATAGATGGGCAAGGTGCGGCGGCCCAGCGGGGCCAAAGGACGGAGCCCACCCAGAACCGCAACCAGTGCCACGCTGGTCACGATGCCGACCAGCAAAAAGAGCGCCCGATCCGACATGGTGTAACCTTCGCCATAGGCTACGTCGTTAAAAATCTTGGCGCTGTCGCCCGGCGGAACGTCAGACTGCATCATTTGCCAGAAACGGAATCCGTAACCCGCCAGCAATACCAGACCGGGAACGACCCGCAGCGCCCAAAAGCGGGAGGCAGCACGATCCAGGGCGTCGATCTGCGGCCGGAACAGCACGCCGAAGGCATAAAACGGGAAGAATGCAAACACACGCACTAAGGTGAACGGCCAATCAATCGTACCGGCCCACAGGCTGATGCCGACAGAAAGCGCCAGACCGAGTACAGCACCCGGAAGTTTCAGCTTATCCAGCAGGAACGTCAGAAGAGGCAGCGTAAGATGCCAGAAAAGCAGCGCGTAAAGGTACCACATGTGCCGCCAGGGCAGCAGGAAGGCCATCAGCAGACCACCGGAAGCGGTGAAATCCTCCTGCAGGGCAATGGCCCGGAACGCCAGCATGATGGCTTGTCCCAGAAGATAGAGCCATAGCTGCTGGGCAAGAAGTTTGCGCAGACTGAAGTGGGCGACCAGACCACTGCACATACAGAACAAGGCCATGTGAAACCAGTAGATGGTAACAAAGGTGGAACCGATCAGATGGGAGCCCAGGCGGTACTGCTCCATGAAATGGCCGAAAACCACCAGCAGAATACCCAGCCCTTTTAAAACGTCGATATAGTCCCGCCGCGGGGAAAGACTTTGCTGCTGTGACAAAAGAAACCCTCCTTATCAAAAAATGCGGGCTGGAACCAGCCCGCGCTGTAATTGTACAAGGTTATGTGTGCTCCCAGGGGGAACGGATGATTTCGCCGGAATCCACTTTGGCAAAAGCGGCTACCTCTGCGCCGGCCTTGACGATGCCTCCCGGTGCTATGTGTACACCCCGGCCCAGTACGGCATCGTGGTCCACGATAGCCCCGGCATTGACAATGCAGCCCGCACCAAGATGGACTCCGGCTCCCACATAGGCTTGGGGCAGGATCACGCAGCCGGGTTCCAGCACAGCACTGGGGCTGACCGAAGCGTCGCTGCTGATGTAAACCGGCGTTGCATAACCGGCTGCCGCGACTTTTTGCAGCAGGGTCACACGAAGCTCGTTATTGCCCAGGGCTACAAAAGCGGTTCGACCGGGTCTGAGCAGGGCGGGATCGGCATAGTCACGCAGCGTACCGGCACAGCCGGGAGCATTGTCGTCCAAAAATTCCGGCTGACCCCAGCCATCTTCAGCCAGCCAGTCGGCCAGTTGGCGGCCAAAACCACCCTTGCCCAGAATCAGCGGGCCGCGGTGATTCTTTCCCAAAGAGAATCCCTGCATCATTATCCCTCCTGTACGGTTGAAGTTTCTGCGTCGCTCTCAGCAGTTTCCGCAGTATTTTCTTCGGTGTCGGAGCCTTCCTCCGGGGCCGTTTCCAGGCTGGTACGCGGGTGTACAGCCAGCGGATCCGGCAATGTGTTGTTGGCAAGATCCTGCAGCGCCTGCGGTACACCGGGGAAGAACCGTTCAATGCCGGTGCCGGAGCAGTGCAAACCATCAAAGAAATCCGTTTCCTGCAATCCTTCGATGCAGGTGGGATCGTAACTTCCATACAGCGGAATGTTGTTATCGGCAGCATACTGGCGCACCCAGTTTTCTACCTGGAAAAAGCCTTTGTGTTTGTCCGGCTCGGTCAGCAGATATTCATACAGATAAGGATGCCAGGGGGAGAGCACCAGAATCACGGTAGTTCCCTGGGATTTCGCATATTGAATAAAGGAATCAAAGGCCTGGATCTGGGTCTGGCTCAACTCCTCAAAGCCTTCCATATGTACGCTGTTGAAGCTCATGCAGGCTTCGGCTGCCAGCGCACGAATCTGATCGGCGTTTTGACTGCGGAAAGCAATGTCATACAAAACGCTGCCGTCCGAACGTTTGATGGTGGAAGTCTGGTTATAAGGATCTCCCTGTACAGGATTGAACTCGATGGTGTTGCCATCATCGTCGGTGACGGTAGCCTGACCGTGGTTCTTGACGTAGTAGTCCACGTTTCCCTGGAAATATGCGGGGTCAGCCAGCGCACGCCAGAGCTCCACCTTGTCAGGCTCCTCGTAGTCGGTGGGAACGTTCAGAACTTTGGTCAGAAACTCGTTGTACAGGTCTGCATCTGCCCGGGAGTCAAACGCGGCTTCACTTCCGTAGAAGACCCAGGGGTCAAGGCTCCAAAGCAGGACTTTGGGTGTTTTTCCGTAACTGACCATCTTGTAATAGCTGGTCATGTTGTCACGCACATCAGCGCCGGTCACACCCATGTTGAAAAAGCTGTCCACACCGGTATTTTCGCGATTGAACTGCAATACGCGGCTGGAACCGATGCCAATGGCTTCCGGAGCCTCCGGAACGTCCTGTGCGTACAATTGTACAACCTGCCGTTCGTCCATCTGCTCGAAGTTGGTCACATCATAGCCTTCCAGCATCAGGTCCACGATACGGCGGGGAGCCAGTGCGCCCTGGAACAAACCGCTGCGGTCCACATTGTAACTGAATGCGACCATGAATACCAGGATCGGCACCAGCAGCAGGCACTTGAAGGCGGTTTTGGTTCCAAAGAACAGACGCCGGGCAAGACCCTGCAAAAAGCAAATGACAGGATTCGGGCGTTTCTTTTTGCGGCGCGGTTTTGCAGGGGCGGCTGTAGGGGCACCGCGGTGGATCTTAACGGGCGGTGTAGGGATTGGGGTAGGGGAATTTGCGGGCATAGAGTAATACCGCCTTTCGTTAATATTGCTGGTAGATGAATGCAGACTGACCGAACGCAGCAAAGAACAGAATCGCTGCCGCTGCTGTATAATACAGCGTCCAGCGCAGCGGCCAGACCTGTTTGCGTACCCAGGCAGCCACATTCTGCCCGCTGTGTTCCACGGCGAAAACAACAAAGCAGCCAAACCACAGTACCACCGGCAGGCGGCCGTCAATACCGCTGTCAAAAATCAGAGAAGTGACCTGGTGCCAGCTGCCGGCCACGCCCTGCCATCCCTGAAGCATGGACGCATAGATGGCGAAGGGATCGGCGTTATAAAGTGCACTGGCAAAGAAAACCAGTGTGAAGCAGAACAACACGTTGGTGCAAAGAACCTGCCAGAAGGTTTTGAACCAGGAGGCACGATACAGCGGGTTATAGCGTTCCAAGGCCCGGCGGGGCTTGGCCGTAAGTACACCGAAAGCCGAAATCAATCCGCAGGCAAGACCCCAGACAAGGTAACGCCAGTCGGCACCATGCCACAGGCCGGAGCAGAGGAAAACGATAATGATGTTCAGGTAATGGCGCCAGGGAGCGCAGCGGCTGCCGCCCAGAGAAAAATATACGTAATCGCGGAACCAGCCGGTCATCGAGATGTGCCAGCGGCGCCAGAACTCGCCGAAACGGCGGGATTCAAAGGGCGCCTGGAAGTTCTCAATCAGGTCATACCCCAGAATACGCGCGGCACCCAGTGCAATGTCACAGCAGCCGGAAAAATCCATGTACAGCTGAACGGCAAACAGAACCGTAGCGGCAACCAGGTTCGGCCCGCTCATACTGGTGGGGTCCGAATACACCACAGAAACATAGTGGCTCAGATTGTCGGCAATGACCATCTTTTTGGTATAGCCCCACAGCATACGGAAGGCACCGCCCGCGCAGCGGCTGTAGCTGAAACGGCGGCTTTTCTGAATCTGGGGCCGCAGCTGAGGATAGCGTTCGATGGGGCCGTTGATCAAGGTGGGGAAGAAGCTGACAAACAACGCATAATGGAAAGGATTGGTTTCCACCCGGCAGCGATGCTTGTAAACGTCGATGGTATAGCTGAGAGCCGCAAAGGTGAAATAGCTCAATCCCAACGGCGCCAGCAGATTATCGCGACGGGCCAGCCAGCTGCCGCCCAGGCTGTCGGCCAGCAGATTCCAGTATTTGTAGTAAATCAGGATGCCAATCCCAAATCCGATGGCGACCAACAGGGCCACCACACGCAGAACACGGTTCCGGGTGCGTCCGATAAGGAGGCCGCACAACCAGGTTATGAGAGTGGCACCCAGCAAAACGCCGACCAGCGGGCGATTGGCAGCATCATAGCAGAAAAAGCCGTAGCTGGCCACCAGAAGAAAATACGGCCGTGCAACTCGCGGCAGCGCATAGTGAATCAATGCCGTGGCCGCAAAAAAGACGATAAACAACAGCGAGGTGATCGTCATTGTCTGGTCCCCGCTCAAAAAGGCAAGAACCTGCTCCCAGGTGATTGTCATTACTCTCTCTCCATTCACTCAACCGATAACCGCCGCAGGGTCATTGTTTTTCTTCCAGATCACGCACGCGTTTTTCCAGAATGGCGTTGGCTTGGGTCAGGCGCTTGCATTTGTCGGCCAACTGGCTGATGGCGATGCTCAACGAAAGCAACACAACCAGCACAAAACAGAACATCAGGAAGAAAACCAGGTTTACCGGCATCTCGATGTCCAACAAATCGCGCAGCACATATACAACATAGGGGAATACGGCAAAGATCACCAGCCCCACGGCCAGCGCCAGCCACAGCAAACTGTATTTGACACTCATCAGTCCCCGCTTCAGGAAAACAAAGATAATGAGCAGCAGCGCTACGGCGCCCAGGATCATAAAGAATTGCAGTTGTGGAGTCATTTTTTGCCTCCCCGGGATTTGTGGATAGAAAAACGGTCAATCAGCAGAGCCAGGGACACTTTGACCATGTAATAAACACTTTTGAAGCTGGAAATGCTGGACACACCGCCCTGCCGTTCCCGCATGATAACGGGTGCTTCGCCTACGGCAAATCCGGCAAGGCAGGCAGCCAGAATGGCCTCCGGTTCCGGATAGTCGGTGGCATAGTGCTTGGCAAAATAGGCGGTCATCCGGGCGTTGGTGGCGCGGAAACCGCTGGTAACATCCAGCACGCGCTTGCCGCAGAGCAGGTGGATCAGGCCGCTGAGAAAGCGGATGCCGACCCGCCGCATAAAGCTGGTCTGGAATCCTTCCTTCTTAATAAAACGGCTGCCGATACACATATCACATTCGCCGCGCAAAACGGGCTGCACGATCTCATGCAGATACGCGGGATCATGCTGCCCGTCACCATCCATCTGTACGGTGACATCATAGCCGTTGCGTGCAGCGTACAGATAACCGCACTGCACGCCGCCGCCAATGCCAAGATTCACCGGCAGGTCCAGGAACGGATACCCGCGGCTTTGCAGCAAAGCTGCGCTGCCGTCGGTAGAACAGTCGTTGATGACCAGGAAATCTACCTCAGGGCAGGTAGATTTCAGCCGTTCCACGGTATTTACGATGTTTTCTTCTTCATTATAGCAGGGAATCAGCACCAAAATTTTTTCGTCCAAAAGTGTACCTCACATCCGGGCGGTCATTCGCCCTGCAAAATAAAAGTTTCCAACCGGCGCAAAAGTTCGGCGCGGCGATAGTGGGCCAGATAGTATTCCTTCGCTTTGGCGCCCAAGGCAGCGCGATCAGTTTCCGTCATCGTTGTCAGACGGAGCATATTCTCCGCCAAAGCGTGCTGGTCGCAGGCGGGGCTTACAAGGCCGCCGCCGCTTTGCTGTACGGCGGCAAAGCCCGCTCCGTTCATGCTGGCCAGAATCGGCTTCCCGGCGGCCATGTAGCTGGCCAGTTTGCCGGGCACTGTCAGCCCCAGGTCGGGGGAATCAGACAGTGAAATCAGCAAGGCATCGGCCAGTGCTGTAAATTTGGGCACTTCTTTGGCGGGCACGCTGCCGTAAAAAGTCACGGCATCTTCCGCGTGCAACTCCTGAGCCAAGGTCTGCAGACTTTCCCGGCTCATACCATCACCAACCAGCAGCAAATGCAGGTTTTCGGCGCCTGCTGCACGGGCTTCCAACACGGCGCGCAGCACCATGTCCAGACTCTGGGCAGGCGTAAAAGTCCCGGTGAATACCAGATTGAACCGTCCGGCAAAACGTTCTTCCAAAGCGGCGTCGTGCTGCGGTACGGCATAAAAATCTTCGCAGTATTGCGGAATAGCGGTGACTGCACTTTTCGGCTTGCCGGTGCGTTCGCAAAGGCGCTGCTGCAGCGGCTCGCTCATGGCGATCAGGCGGTCCGCCTGCTTGTACAGGTGATCGCTCACCCCCTGGGCAATACGGCGCAGCAGTTTGTTGCTTACAGGCAGTACGCTGTACAGATTTTCCGGCCAAAGGTCCAGCACATAATTGGTAAACGGTATTTTGTGCTTTCTGGCATAGCGGATGGCCGGCCAGCACATCAGTACCGGACTGGTGTTGAAGCAAAAGACAGCATCATAACCGCCCGGAAGACGGTTCAGCGCTGCCGCAGCATACAGCGGCCAGCTGGCGTAGTTCAAGAAAATATTGACGCTGGTGTTGCCTTTGCGCGGCCACTCTTTGGCCCGAAACACCTGGGCGGAGCCGTAATGTTCCTCCCAGGGACCCTGGGGACCGTATCCGTCAAACCATTCTCCCTTGGGGTAGTTGGGCAGGCCGCAAAGTACATCCACTTCCAGTCCATCCTGCAAAAAGCCTTCCACAATGTCGTTGATACGGAAGTTCTCAGGCCAGAAGTGCTGGGTCACAACAAGAATGCGTTTGGCCATCTCAGTACTTTCTCCACACCATCTTATTCACAACACCGGTATAGCTCTGAATGATTTTGACCACCTTGGTGGAAACATCCTCAGTGTAGTAGGGAACGGGAATCCCGTTATCTCCATTCTCGTTCATGGCAACAGCGGTCTGCACAGCCTGTTCCACGCCGCCGGCACGGATACCGGCCAGCACGAAGCACCCTTTGTCCAGTGCCTCGGGGCGTTCGGTGGAGGTGCGGATGCAGACTGCGGGGAAGGGGTGTCCCACACTGGTGAAGAAGCTGGATTCTTCCGGCAGCGTGCCGGAGTCCGAAATCACGGCAAACGCATTCATCTGCAGGTGGTTATAGTCGTGGAAGCCCAGAGGCTCATGAAGTTTCACCCGTTTGTCCAGCTGGAATCCCATGGCATCCAGCCGCTTTTTGCTGCGGGGATGGCAGGAGTACAGGATCGGCATATCATAAGTTTCGGCCAGGTGGTTGATGGAGGTGAACAGATCGATAAAGTTCTGTTCGGTATCGATGTTCTCCTCGCGATGAGCGGAGAGCAGCATGTATTTGCGCGGCTCCAGACCCAGGCGTTCCAGCACATCGGAAGCCTCGATTTTTTCAAGGTTGGCGTGCAGTACTTCCGCCATGGGGCTGCCGGTGACAAAAGTGCGCTCTTTGGCGGTGCCCTCGGCGTTCAGATACCGGCGGGCGTGCTCAGAGTAGCACATATTCACGTCAGCAATGTGGTCCACAATGCGGCGGTTGGTCTCTTCCGGCAGGCATTCATCAAAGCAGCGGTTGCCGGCTTCCATGTGGAAGATGGGAATGTGCAGCCGCTTGGCGGCAATGGCCGACAGGCAGGAGTTTGTGTCGCCCAGAATCAACAAAGCGTCGGGTTTCTGCTCCGCCATCAGGGCATAGGATTTGGCAATAATGTTGCCGATGGTTTCGCCCAGATCTTTGCCCACGGCGTCCAGATAGAAGTCCGGCGCCCGCAGACCCAAACCTTCAAAAAATACCTGGTTCAGGTTGTAATCATAGTTCTGACCGGTATGCACCAGGATCTGATCGAAATATTTGTCGCACTTTTTGATGACGGCGCTCAGCCGGATGATCTCCGGCCGGGTGCCGATGATGGTCATCAGTTTCAGCTTGTTCATGACAAAACAACATCCTTTTCAGAAAATTGGAAGATCCAGCGCGGATCGTTGGGAACGCCGGGGATCGTAGTAGATGCGCAGGGGATCCTGCTCCGTGGTTCGTATGGCTTTCCATCTTATCAGACCGGCAGATAGAAAGTGTCAGGATGATCGGGATCAAAACATTCATTGGCCCACATGACCGTGACCATGTCTTCGCTGCCAACATTCTCGATGTTGTGGGTATAGCCGCAGGGAATATCCACGACCTGAAGTTTCTTGCCGCTGACGTGATATGCAATGACTTCGTCACTGTCGATGCGGCGGAAACGAATCATGCCTTCGCCCTGTACCACCAGGAATTTTTCGTTCTTGGTATGGTGCCAGTGGTTCCCTTTGACAATGCCGGGCTTGGAGATGTTCACGCTGACCTGGCCGCGCTCGGGGCTGCGCAATACCTCGGTAAAGCTGCCCCGGTCATCGCAGTGCATATTCAGATCATAGGCGAACTGATCGGTGGGCAGATAGCTCAGATAGGTGGAATACAGCTTCTTTTCAAAGCTGCCCTCTGCCAGGTAAGGTACCGTCAGGCTGCCCTTGCGGGCCTCGGCAAAACCTTCAATCAGTTCAGCCAGCCGGCCCAGGGTGACCCGATGCACCGGATGAATCCGGCAATAGCCCTCCTCATCCCGCTGAGCCTTTCCTTCCTGCATTGCATCCAGAATACAGCTGATGACATCGTCAATATAGACAAGCGGCAACTCGTAGGCCGGATCCCGGACTTCGATGGGAAGACCGCGCGCAATATTATGGCAGAATGTGGCCACCACACTGTTATAGTTGGGTCGGCACCATTTACCAAAAACGCCTTCCATACGGAATACATACACTGGTGCGCCGGTGGCCTTACCGTGGACAAAAATGGCATCCTCGGCCTGCTTTTTGCTTTTGCCGTAGTCATTGTCCAGTGCGGCCTGGATGCTGCTGGTCACCAAAACCGGTGCCTTGTTCCCGCTTTCTGCCAGCAGGTGCAGCATGGTATCGGTCAGGCCGGCGTTGCCACTGTAGAATTCGCTGGGATCCTTGGGGCGGTTGATGCCTGCCAGATGTACCACAAACGCTGCCCGGCGGCAATAGTCCGCCAGCGTTTCCACGGTGTCATTTTTTTCAAACAACAGCAGGTCTTTGCAGCCCATGGCGTGCAGGGTGGCTACCAGATTGCGGCCCACAAAACCGCCCGCGCCGGTAATCAGAATCGGCGTCGGCAGGGCAGGGGTGTCATTGGGCATTTTTCGCCAGCTCCTCTTTGATGTAGTCGGTGGTCATGATCTTATCAATCGTTTCCTGCACGTTCAGGCGGCGGGTGTTATGGCTGGTGTAGTCTTCGTCGGCCTGGGTGTGTACCTGCCCCTTGACAAAGAACTTGTCGTAGTTCAGGTCACGGGTGTCGGCAGCCACACGGAAGTATCCGCCCATGTCCTCGGCACGAGTGCGCTCTTCTTTGGTCATCAGCGTTTCATACAGCTTTTCACCGTGACGGGTGCCGATGATGCGGGTACCGGTATCGCCGAACAGTGTTTGCACGGCCTTGGCCAGGTCGCCGATGGTGGAAGCGTCGGATTTCTGGATGAACAGGTCGCCGGGGTTGGCGTGCTCAAAGGCAAACATGACAAGATCCACGGCTTCGTCCAGATTCATCAGGAAGCGGGTCATATTGGGGTCCGTGATGGTGATGGGGTTGCCTGCGCGGATCTGCTCCACAAACAGGGGAATGACGCTGCCGCGGCTGCACATGACATTGCCGTAACGGGTGCAGCAGATGACGGGGCCGCCACGCTGGGCGGACACACGAGCGTTGGCAGTGATGACGTGCTCCATCATGGCCTTGGAGATACCCATGGCGTTGATGGGGTAGGCAGCCTTGTCGGTGGACAGGCAGACAACACGCTCCACGTTGGCTTCGATAGCGGCGTGCAGCATATTGTCGGTTCCCTCGATGTTGGTACGTACCGCTTCCATGGGGAAGAATTCGCAGGAAGGAACCTGCTTGAGGGCTGCGGCGTGGAAGATAAAGTTGACGCCGGGCATGACATCGCGCAGACTCTGGATGTTGCGCACGTCACCGATATAGAACTTGACTTTTTCGTAGTGGTCGGGATAATGGGCCTGCAGTTCATGGCGCATATCATCCTGCTTTTTCTCGTCACGGGAGAAAATGCGGATCTCTCCGATGTCGGTGGTCAGGAAATGTTTCAGCACGGTGTGACCGAAGCTGCCGGTGCCGCCGGTGATCAGCAAAGTTTTGTCTTTGAAAATGGTATTTGCCATGATGGCCTCCTTATTTTGATGCGTATGAACGCAGAACTCCTTATATAATCTTCTCTATTTTAGCACATTCACCGGCGTTTGAAAAGTGTACGGCCTTGGAAATTGCTGCTTTTTGTGGTATACTACCGTAAAACAGAGAAATGGCCCTGAACGGCCCCCGTAATCAAGGAGGAACCAGACCCTATGCGTGCATATGAACGTTTGCTGAACTATGTAAAGGTATATACTACGTCCGACCCCAATTCGGGAACTCATCCCAGCACGATGCGCCAGTTTGACCTGGCCCGCCAGCTGGTGGAAGAACTCAAGGCGCTGGGTCTGACGGATGCCCATGTGGATGAGCATTGCTATGTTTACGCCACGCTGCCGGCCACGCCGGGGCAGGAGGACGCCAAGCCCCTGGGCTTTATCGCACACATGGATACGGCGGATGACGCGAGCGGTGAACATGTGAATCCGCAGATCCATCCGAACTATGACGGCGGCCCTGTTACGCTGCCGGCTACCGGTGCGGTGCTGGACCCGGAAACTTTCCCCTTCCTGAAAGAAATGAAAGGACAGACGCTCATCACGGCGGACGGTTCTACGCTGCTGGGGGCTGACGATAAAGCGGGTATTGCCGAGATCATGACGATGCTGGAGCGTGTGCAGGAAGAAAAGCACCCCCACGGGAAACTGTGCATTGGCTTTACGCCCGATGAAGAGATCGGGGAGGGGGCCAGCCTGTTTGATGTGGAACACTTCGGCGCGGCGTACGCCTATACGGTGGATGGTGACGACGTGGGTGAGATCAGTTACGAAAACTTCAATGCGGCGTCGGCGGTTGTGACGGTACACGGTTTTAGCGTGCATCCCGGCAGTGCCAAAAACGCCATGCGCAATGCGCAGAATATTGCCATCGAATTCCACCAGGCGCTGCCCGCCTTCTCCCGTCCTGAACACACCGAGGGACGCGAGGGATTCTTCCATCTGACGAGTATGCAGGGCGATGTGACGCTGGCGCATCTGGGATACATTGTGCGGGATCATGACGCCGCCAAGTTTGCGGCGCGCAAAGCGCAGATGCAGCATATTGCCGATTGTCTGAATGAAAAGTACGGTGCCGACACCGTGGAAGTGGACATCAAGGACAGCTACTATAATATGATGGAGAAGATTCAGCCGCATTTCCATCTGGTAGAAAATGCCCGCAAAGCGATCCAGGCCGCGGGGCTGGAGCCCATTGAGGCGCCGGTCCGCGGCGGTACCGACGGTGCAACGCTGAGTTATATGGGCCTGCCTTGCCCCAATCTGGGAACCGGCGGATTCAATTTCCATGGCCCGTGCGAGTGTATCACCGCAGAGAAAATGGACCAGAGTGTGGAGATTTTGCTGAATCTGGTAGATTTGTATAAGTAACCAGAACAAATTGTGCCCCCGGCAAAGTTTTGCCGGGGGCATCTTATGTGAGTACCCATTTTACGTATACTTTATAATATAGATATAGAAAATATGACAGGCAGAAAAGAAGTCGGCAATTTCCTCTTGACAAAAGCCCCGGTACATGAGTATAATATTCATTACCGTGCAGGTGTCGTACAACGGCTAGTACATCAGCCTTCCAAGCTGAGGACGAGGGTTCGACTCCCTTCACCTGCTCCAATCAGGTAAGAGCGCTGTACCAAAAGGTACGGCGCTCTTTTTTTGTTTGCCGCATGCGATATAAACATATCTTTGAACACATCCAAAAGATCTGACCGAAAGGTCGGATCTTTTGTGCATTTACGAGAAACAATAAAACTCAAGAAAAATACCTAAAGAAATTAAGATAAAAATTCTTGACAAATCGAAAAGACGGAGTATAATGGTATCGTTCTTTTAGCTAAATAAATTTAGGTAAAAACAATTGCAGAATAAGGAGCGTAATTCCCATGACTTTTGAAGAACTGAAGAACGTGATCGTTGATACCCTGAATGCTGACGCAGAAGCCGTCACGATGGAAGCCAGCCTGGCGGATGATCTGAATGCCGACAGCCTGGATGCTGTGGAACTGAACATGGCGCTGGAAGAAAAGTTCGGCACCGCTATCCCGGATGAGGAACTGGGTAACATGAAGACCGTGGGCGACATCTTCAACTACCTGACCAAGAACGCCTGATCGTTCCCCAATTTTATTCAGACAGGAGGACTCCACGCATGAATATCGGTAAGATCATGGCCTTCACGCCCCGTGAACGGACCTTTCAGCTCAAAGCCCGGCGGGATGCCGGTACCGATAACCCGCGCTGGCGCGCGCCGGATTTTTTCACCTGTAAAAAATGTGAACGCCGCGCGACCCGGCAGGTGTGGGCCAGCACGCTGTATGTTTGTCCCAACTGCGGGTATCATCACCCGGTGGGCGGCTATTATCGTCTGAGTATGGTGCTGGACCACGGTACCTTCCGGGAACTGGATGGGGAACTGGAAGGTAAGAATGTGTTGGCGTTTCCTGGCTATGATGAAAAAATGGCCAAACAGCGTGCCAAGACCGGCCTGAGCGATGCGGTTGTGACTGCGTACGGAAAAATTGGCGGTGTGCCGGCGGTGGTCGCTGTGCTGGACAGTCGCTTTTTCATGGGCAGCATGGGTACGGCTGTGGGCGAAAAAGTCACCCGCGCGGTGGAATATGCTACCAATAAGCGTTTGCCGCTCGTCATCTTTTCAGCCAGCGGCGGCGCCCGTATGCAGGAAGGCATTTTCAGCCTGATGCAAATGGCCAAAACCAGCGCCGCGATCCAGCGCTTCCAGGCCAGGGGCGGGCTGTATATCAGCTATCTGACCCACCCCACCACCGGCGGCGTGACGGCCAGCTTTGCCAGCTTGGGCGACATCACGCTGGCGGAACCGGATGCCCTGATCGGCTTTGCCGGTCCCCGCGTCATCGAACAGACTATCGGCGAAAAGCTGCCCAAGGGATTCCAGCGCGCTGAGTATCTTTTGGATCACGGTTTTGTGGACCAGGTCGTACCCCGCAGCGAGATGAAAGAAACACTGACGCAGCTGCTCTGGTTGCATACACAAGGAAGGAAGCGCGGCGCATGATCAAAGACATTCTCAAAGAGGTGGAAGACCTCGACCATCGCATCGACAATCTGCAGAACCCTGCGTCCGAGGACGATGCGGCCAGCCAACTTCTGGGGGAGGGCGATGCCCAACCGGAAGCCGGTGATTCGCTGGAAGAACTGCAGGCCCGCCGCGATGCGCTGCTGGAGCAATGCCGGGAACTGACACCGGCAGACCGGGTGTTTCTGGCACGGCATCAGGGACGGCCGCGCATTGATGAGTACATCCGTGAGTTGTTCACCGACTTTTTTGAACAGCGCGGCGACCGTCAGTGCAGCGATGACCAGAGTATCCTGGGCGGCATTGCCCGGTATAAGGGGATTCCGGTCACCGTCATCGGTCACCGCAAAGGCTCTACGCTGGAAGAAAATATGCGTTTCCGTTTCGGTATGCCGGAACCGGAAGGCTACCGCAAGGCGCTGCGCCTGATGCAGCAGGCCGAAAAATTCGGTCGTCCCATCATCACCTTCATCGATACGCCGGGAGCGTACCCCGGCAAGGAGGCCGAAGAACGGGGCCAGGGCGAGGCTATCGCCCGCAACCTGGCGGAAATGAGCGGTCTGACGGTGCCCATCATTTCGGTGGTCACCGGCGAAGGCAGCAGCGGCGGTGCGTTGGGCCTGGGCGTAGCCAACCGGATTCTGATGCTGGAAAACGCCGTGTATTCGGTGCTCAGCCCCGAAGGGTTTGCCAGCATTCTGTGGAAGGATTCCACCCGCAGCGGCGAAGCCTGCGAGATCATGAAGCTGACCGCGCAGGATCTTTTTGATGACGGCGTGGTGGAAGAAGTGATTCCCGAACCGTTGGGCGGTGCACAGCGTGACCACAAAGCGCTGTTTGCTGCTGTGGATGCGGCCCTGGAACGCCACCTGACCCAGCTGTGCAAGATGAACGGCAAAGCATTGGCCGATCAACGGTATAAGAAATATCGTCAGATCGGCCTGTGATACACACAAATCGAGGGAACTTATGGAAGGTTTGCAGCTGATTGCTACCGGCGGGGCATTGCCCGGTCGCGTGGTAACCAACGAGGATTTGAGCAAGCTGGTGGATACCAGCGATGAATGGATCACCACACGCACCGGCATCCGGCAGCGGCATTTCTGCTCAGAAGGGGAGAGCGCGGCCACGTTGGCCATTGCAGCGGCCCGTCAGGCGCTGGAACGCAGCGGACTGCGGCCGGAAGAGATCGGCTGCTGCGTTTGCGCGACGCTCTCCGGCGCCTATGCTACGCCCAGCACAGCCTGCCTGGTGCAGCGGGAACTGGGGCTGGCGCAGGATATCCCCGTGCTGGATGTGAACGCCGCTTGCTCCGGTTTTATCTATGGGGCGGCAGTGGCCCGGGGCCTGTTGGCAACGCGGCCGCAGGATGACCGCCGCTACGGACTTGTCATCGGATGCGAGCAGCTTTCCCGCCTGATGGATATGACCGACCGCAACACCTGTGTGTTGTTTGGCGATGGTGCCGGCGCAGCCATCCTGGAACTGGCCGACGGTGTGGACTTTGCCGTGGACCTGGGAGCCCGCGGCGACATGGCCATTGAAACACCGCCCTGTGGCCCCATTCACATGGATGGCCGTGCGGTGTTCCGTTTTGCGGTGGACGCGCTGCCGCGCACGCTGCACGCAGTGCTGGAAGCAACTCATCATACCCTGGATGAGGTGGATTGGGTGGTTTGCCACCAGGCCAACAGCCGGATCATCGACCACTGCGTCAAAAAACTGGAAGCGGACCCCGCCAAATTCTATAAAAACATGGATCGCCACGGCAACACCAGCGCCGCCAGTATTCCGGTGGCGCTGAACGAACTGGCCGAGAGCGGCCGCCTGCAGCCGGGTATGCGCCTTGCGTGCATTGGGTTTGGCGGTGGTCTGACCTGGGGCGGTATGCTGCTCACTGTGAAAGGAAGCGTCCTATGAAATTGCTGAACGAGATTCTCGGTACCCGGTATCCCATCATTCAGGGCGGCATGGCCAACATTGCCACCGGCGAGTTCGCCGCCGCCTGCTCCAACGCGGGCGCGCTGGGCCTGATCGGGTCTGGCGGTATGAATGCGGATTCGCTGCGGGATAACATCCGCCGCGCCAAACAGCTTACCGATAAGCCTTTCGGTGTCAACATCATGCTGATGCACCCCCAGGCGGATGAGTTTGCCAAGATCGTAGTGGAGGAAGGCGTGCGCTTCGTTACCACAGGCGCCGGCAACCCCGGCAAATATATGGAAAGCTGGAAGACTGCAGGCATCACGGTCATGCCGGTGGTGGCGGCCTCGGTGCTGGCCAAACACCTGGTCAAGTGCGGTGCCGATGCGCTGATTGCCGAGGGTACCGAGAGCGGCGGTCATGTGGGCGAGATGGCTACCATGGCCCTGGTACCCCAGGTCGTGGATGCAGTGGACGTGCCGGTGATTGCGGCGGGCGGTATTGCCGATGGCCGCCAGCTGGCCGCTGCCTTTGCACTGGGGGCCTGCGGCGCCCAGATCGGCACCTGCCTGCTGGTTTCCGAGGAATGTCCCATTCACTCCAATTACAAAGCGGCGCTGCTCAAAGCCAAGGACAGCGACACCATTGTGACAGGCCGTATCGGCGGTACGCCGGTCCGTGTGCTGAAAAACCGTATGAGCCGGGAGTATGTCCGCCAGGAAAAAGCCGGTGCCGACAAGATGGAACTGGAAAAATACACGTTGGGCAGCTTGCGCCGTGCTGTGTTTGACGGCGATACCGAAACCGGCAGCCTGATGGCCGGTCAGGTGGCCGGTATGCTCAAGGGTGTGCGTCCGGTGGCCGAGATCCTGGACGAACTGATGGAAGGCTGCCGTACCCGTCTGCATGAGATGGGCCAGATAAACGTATAAAAAGGAGTGCATCACGATGAAACTCGCGTTTTTGTATGCCGGGCAGGGCAGCCAGCACGCCGGGATGGGCGCTGACCTGTATGCATCGTCGCCGGTGTTCCGCAAAGTGTTTGATGAGGCCGATACGGTCCTGGATTTTGACCTTAAAGCCACCTGTTTTGAGGACCCGGATAGGGTCATCAATCTGACCCGTTATACCCAACCCTGCATGGTGGCTTTTGCGGCGGGCGTAACTGCGATGCTGGCCGATGCCGGAATCCGTCCCGACTATGCGGCGGGCCTGTCTTTGGGGGAATACTCGGCGCTGGAATGTGCCGATGTGCTGGATGCCAAAAGTGCCGTGGAACTGGTCGCTTTCCGCGGCCAGGCAATGGCCAAGGCATCCGAAGGTCTGGACTGTGGTATGACGGCGGTGCTGGCCCTGGACCGTGATAAGCTGCAGGCGTGCTGCAAGGAAGCATCCGCACTGGGCGTCGTGCAGATCTGCAACTACAACTGCCCTGGGCAGCTGGTCATCGGCGGCGAGAAAATCGCCGTTGACCGTGCTGCGGAACTGGCCAAAGAGGCCGGTGCCAAGCGCTGCCTGCCCCTCAAGGTCAGCGGCCCGTTCCACACCATTCTGATGCACCCGGCGGGCGTGGCGCTGGCAGAACGTTTCCAGAACGTGCAGTTCGCACCCATGCGGATGCCGGTGCTCTTTAACTGCCTGGGCCATGAAAAGGCTCCGTCGGATTCCATCGCCGACCTGCTGGTGCGCCAGGTGCAAAGCAGTGTCTATCTTGAAGATACCATCCGCCGCCTGGCGGACCTGGGCGTGGATACCGTGGTGGAAATCGGTCCCGGGCACGCCATCAGCGGATTTGTCAAAAAGACGGTGGGCAGCAGCATGACCTGCCTGAACATCGAAACCGCGGCGGACTTTGAGAAGGTCGTTGCAGTGCTGAAGGAGGCGCAGGCATGAGCGAACAACAAAAAAGCCGCCCTGCTGCGCTGGTGACCGGCGGCGGCCGCGGTATTGGCCGCGCCATCTGCCTGGCTTTGGCAAAAGCCGGATTTGATGTCTGCATCAACTTTGCTTCCAGTGCTGCGGCAGCCGAGCAGACGGCCGAGGACTGCAAAGCCCTGGGTGTGCAGGCTGTTACAATGCAGGCGGATGTCACCGACCCGGTCCAGTGCCAGAACCTGGTGGAAGCAGCAGCCAACATCTTTGGCCGTCTGGATGTGCTGGTCAATAACGCGGGCGTTACGGCAGATAAACTGATCCTGCGTATGCAGGAAGCAGATTTTGATAAGGTCATCAACGCCAACCTCAAAGGCGCGTTTTTTTGCAGCAAAACCGCCTGCAAGCTGATGATGCGCCAGCGTTACGGCCGCATCATCAACATCAGCAGCGTGGTGGGACTGCACGGAAACGCAGGACAGAGCAATTATGCCGCCAGCAAGGCAGGGCTTATCGGCCTGACCAAAAGCCTGGCCAAAGAATTTGCCGCACGCGGTGTAACGGTCAATGCAGTGGCCCCCGGTTTTATCGAAACGGATATGACCGATGCCATGTCCGACGCCGCCAAAGAGGCAGCACTGGGTACCATTCCGGCAGGACGCATCGGCCGTGCAGAGGAAGTTGCCAATGCAGTGGCGTTCCTGGCGAGTCCCGAAGCAGCCTACATCACGGGACAGGTGCTCTGTGTTGATGGCGGCATGGGAATGTAAGCGACGGGGGTACCTGCCGTTTGCGGCATCGGGGACGATGTGCGGCAGCCACCCGGTTTGGTTTGAGAAACAACGATACAAAGGATAAGATAGCGAGGTTTCCTATGGAAAAACGCAGAGTCGTTATTACCGGCCTTGGCACGGTCAACCCCACCGGCAACACGGTGGCCGAAAGCTGGGCCGCTGTGCGCCGCGGGGAATGCGGCATCGGTCCTATTACCCACTATGACACCACCAACAGTAAGGTGAAGCTGGCCGCCGAGGTCAAGGATTTTGACCCCACCGTTCGCGTGGATAAGCGGGAAGCCCGCAAAATGGCCCGCTTCACCCAGTTTGCAGTGGCGGCCGCTGTAGAGGCGATGGAGGATTCCGGTCTGGATCTGGAGCACACCGATACCAGCCGCTTTGCCACGATCATCTCCAGCGGCATTGGCGGTCTGCCTACCATCGAGGAAGAGCACGCCAAAGGGGAGGCGAAGGGCTTTGACCGTGTCAGTCCCTTCTTTGTGCCGATGTCCATTGCCAATATGGCGGCGGGCCAGGTGGCCATTCGCTTCAGTCTGAAAGGTATGTGTACCAGTCCGGTCACGGCCTGCGCCGGCGGCACAAACGCCATTGGTGATGCGTTCCACCGCATCCGCGACGGCTACGAAGATCTGGCCCTCTGCGGCGGTGCCGAAAGCTGCATCAGCCCGCTGGGAGTGGGAGGCTTCACCAGCATGAAAGCTCTCAACACCAGCGAGGACCCCAACCGCGCCTCTATTCCTTTTGATGCGGAACGCGGCGGTTTTGTCATTGGCGAAGGTGCTGGTGTTCTGGTGTTGGAAGAACTGAGCCATGCCCAGGCCCGCGGCGCCAAGATCTATGCCGAGGTTGTGGGATACGGTGCCAACTGCGATGCCTACCATTTCACGGCGCCGGCGCCGGGTGGCGTCGGCGGTGCTGAGTGTATGCGCCTGGCTCTGCGTGACGCGGACCTGGCCCCCGAAGCGATCGGCTATATCAATGCCCACGGTACCAGCACCCATCTCAACGATTCCTGCGAAACAGCGGCCATCAAGGCGGTGTTTGGTGATTACGCATACAAGCTGCGTATCTCCAGCACCAAGTCCATGACCGGACATCTGCTTGGCGCTGCTGGTGGTGTGGAGGGCGTTTTCACGGCGTTGGCATTGCACGACGGGTATCTGCCTGCCACCGTCGGCCTCAAGGTGCCCGATCCCGAGTGTGACCTGAACTATCTGCCCAATGAAGGTGTGGCGGAACAGGTGGAATATGCCCTGAGCGATAGCCTGGGCTTCGGTGGGCACAATGCCTGTGTCGTCTTCAAACGTTGGGAGGGATAAACCATGGCAATCGTTGCCAATGATCCGCCGCGTACCCTGAGTGCCATGCAGATCGCCGAGATTTTGCCGCACCGGTATCCCTTTGCGCTGGTGGATAAGATCACCGACTATACGCCCGGCCAGTGGGCCCGGGGCATCAAGTGCGTCAGCATGAACGAGCCGTTTTTCCAGGGGCATTTCCCCGGGCAGCCGGTCATGCCGGGGGTGCTGATTCTGGAAGCGCTGGCCCAGTGCGGTGCAGTGGCGGCGCTCAGCGAGGAAGGCGCCCGGGGCAAGCTGGCCCTGTTCGGTGGCGTAAAGAATGCGCGGTTCCGCCGCCAGGTGGTCCCTGGCGATGTGCTCACGCTGGAATGTGAACTGATTGAGCGGCACGGGCCTGTGGGAATCGGAAAAGCGACAGCCTGGGTGGACGGTGTGCGTGCGGTCAATGCGGAACTGACCTTTGCCATTGTGGATCGTGAGGTTTCCCGGTGACGGCTGTTGAGAAACAGGGCTGGTCAAATGCACCGAAACATGGTATACTGATTCATAATAATGCAAAAGGTCTGCGGGTACGTCTGCGCCGTCCGGTATCACGGCCCGCTGCCCGCAAACAGGACCTTCAGGAGGTTTTTGCCATGTTGGATCAGGTGTTTCAGCAAGTGTATACCAAGTTCAAGCTGCACTTTTATCAGCAGGTGTTCAGTAAGTTTGAAAACCGCGAGGCTACGCTGACCACGGTGGAATCCTTCTGCATGGAAGTCATCATGGCGTTGGGGCATCCCACCATTGCGGAATTCTCCAACATGATGAACCTGTCCACCCCCAATGCGGCGTATAAGATCAACAACCTGGTCAAAAAAGGGTACGTCGAAAAAGTCCAGTCCAAGACGGATAAGCGGGAATATCATCTGTATCCCACCCGCAAATATGTGGATTATTACAACATCAGCTATGCGTATCTGCAGCAGGTTGTGGACCGTGCCAAGCAGCGTTTTTCTCCCGATGAACTGCAAAAGCTGGAGGAGATGCTGCATGTGGTATCTGAAGAACTGATGCCGGAGATCAAACTCCCGGCGGCCAGCCCGGCTGCCGCAGAGCCGCAGACCTGATGCTGGAAAGACCTGTCAAAGCGCAGTCGCTTTGTGTTGAACGGACCGGTGGCGTAAGCCGCCGGTTCTTTTTTGCGCGGACGGCCACAGATTTTTTACAGGTTGGCCCTCTTGACAACCGGCCGGACAGGCCCCATAATAAAAAATAATACCATTGAGAGGAGAACCATGGACCATGCGCGTTATTGCCGGAACCGCACGCGGAAAGAATTTGCAGGCCCTTCCGGGGGAGGACGTCACCCGTCCTACCATCAACCGGGTCAAAGAGGCCATGTTTTCCAGCGTACAATTTCTGGTGCCGGGCGCGCGGGTACTGGATCTTTTTGCGGGCAGCGGCCAATTAGGCATTGAGGCGCTTTCCCGCGGCGCCAAAAGCTGTGTGTTTGTGGACCGCTCGCCGGAAGCACTGGCGGTGGTCACGGCCAACTGTAAGGCTGCAGGGGTGGATCGCCAGAGTGATATTCGCCATGGAGAGGCTCAGGCGTTCCTGGCGAACATCCGCGGTCCATTTGATCTGGTGTTGCTGGACCCTCCGTTCCATCAGAATCTGCTGGTTCAGGTGTTGCCGCTCCTGCAGGATAAGCTGGCACCCGGTGGGGTCATCCTGGCGGAAAGTGAGCGGGAAGCGGATCTGCCGGAACAGGTGGGCGCGCTGGTGCGAACCAAACAATATTTTTACGGTAAGATCATGGTCAGCCGGTACGAGAGAGAGGAACAGGCATGAACGTAGAGGAACTGCTGGATTTGATGGAAGAAACGCTGGAAGCGGGAACGGCGGTTCCCTTTGCAGCGGGCAAGCGGGTAGTGGATGTGGACCGTATGCGCGATATTATTGATGAAGTGCGCAATAACCTGCCGGATGAAGTGCGGGAAAGCAAAAAGATCGTCAATGATCGTGAACAGATTCTGAAAAACGCCCATGTGGAAGCGGAGAGCGTGATTCAGCAGGCGGAAGAGCGTGCCCGCGCGCTGGTCAGCGAGCAGGAAATTGTCAAGCGCAGCCAACAGCGTGTTGTGGAGATCCTTACTGCTGCGCAGACGCAGAACAAAGAAATCAGACGCCAGACCAGCCTGTACTGCGAAGAGGTTCTCAAGCGCTCCGAGGAAGTGTTGGTCAAGAGTGTGAATGACATCAAGAGCGCTCGCCTGAATCTGCGCAATATGCCCGCTGGCCCTGCCCGTGGACCCAAGAAATAATGGATCGAATCCGATAAAAAACAAGGCATCTGCTGCCTCTTGCGAGGCGCAGGTGCCTTGT